>JAABUM010006452.1_pt1 | contig 11495 bp, 9 predicted proteins | sample 5559161 | NCBI WGS metagenome assembly JAABUM01 (sample SAMN10711868, study PRJNA513369) | rock metagenome | isolation source: Antarctica rocks | place: Antarctica: Victoria Land, Siegfried Peak nord | reverse complement strand
TGCGGCCCCCGAGCAGGAACCGGCTGAGCACGTCCTGCCCGAGGTAGTCCGTGCCGAGGGTGGCCTTCGACGACGGCGTGCTGTTCGGGACGTCGATGAAGGCCGTAGCGGTGTGCGGGGCGAACAACGGGCCGGCGAGCGCGAGCACGACGAGCACGAGGACGAGCACCAGGCCGATCCGGGTGCGCCACAGCCGCAGCGCCTGCCGGAACAGTCCCACCCGCCGGAGTGAGCGCGCGACAGGGATCGGACCCACGGGGCTGATCGCGGTGACCGTCACAGCCGCGTCCTCAGCCGGGGGGTGACCAGGATCGTCGCCACGTCGGCTAGCAGGTTCAGCGCGACGTAGACGGCAGCGATCAACATGGCGAGAGCCTGCACGACTGGCAAGTCGTGATTGACGACGGCGTCCTGCAAGGCGCTGCCGATGCCGGAGTAGTTGAAGACGAACTCGACGACGACAACTCCTCCGGCCAGGTAGGCAAGGTTGATGGCGATGACCTGGAAGGTCGGGCCCAGGGCGTTGGGCAGCGCGTGGCGCAGCAGCACCGTGCGCTCGGGCAACCCCTTGAGGCGCGCCATCTCGACGTAGTCGCTCTCGAGCACCTCGATCATCGACGCGCGCATCACCCGCGCGACGTAGGGCGCGACGGCGATCACCAGCGTGGCCGTCGGCAGCACCACGACCGACAGCTGGTCCCAGGGCCGGCTGCCGGGCGGGATCGTGCTGATGGCCGGCAGCCACTGGGTGACGGTGGTGGCGAACAGAATGACGAGCACGACCGCGACCACGAACTCGGGCAGCGCGGCGAGCGCGAGCAGGACCAGCGAGCTGGCGACGTCGAAGGGCCGGTCTCGGCGCAGAGCGCTGAAGGCGCCGATCGCCACCGACAGCGGGATCGAGATCAGGCCTGCGATGAGGACGAGGAAGGTCGAGTTGATGAGGCGCCCGCCCAGCAGGGAGCCCACCGGCTGGTGGGCCGCCAGCGAGGTCCCGAGGTTGCCGCTGACCAACCCGCTCAGCCAGGCCCAGTACTGGCCCGGGATCGAGCTGTTGAGGTGCAGCTGCGCCCGCAGGGCCGCGAGGGACTCGGGAGTGGCCGACCGGCCGAGAATGGCCCGCGCGGGGTCACCGGGCAGCGCCTGCGTGGCGCCGAACACGACGATGGAGACCAGCAGCAGCACGAGCGCGCCGAACAGCAGCCGGCGCACGATGAACCCGGGAACCCCGCCGCCGGACAGCGCCCGCCTCACCCGGCGTCTTCCCCGTTGGTAGCCGACAGGGACGTGGCGGTCTGCCAGCGCCGCCGGCTTCCGGTACTCACCTCGACCCGCCTTACCCGAACCAGATGGTCCGGTACCCGCGGCCGTAGCCGTCGAGGTTGAGCGTGCCCTTGCTCGGGAGCACGCCCTTCACCTTGGTCGAGGCGGCGTCGACCAGGTCGCCGTAGAACGGGATGATGTAGCCACCGTTCTCGTACTCGAGCTTCTGCATCTCGTGGATCAGCTCGGTGCGCTTGGCGGCGTCGGTAGCGGCGACGGCCTGCTGGTAGAGGCTGGTGAAGTTCGAGCCCGGGCCGGACTTCGGCGGCCAGTGCGTCTCGTTGTACGGCGAGGTCGGCAGCGAGCCCTGCGCCACCTGCTGGAGGTAGTTGCGCGTGCCCCAGAAGTCGACCGAGAACGGCAGCTTGAGGTACTGGTCGCCGTAGAAGTTCGGGTCGTTGCGGATGTTGACCGTGATCCCCGCGTCCTTGGCCTGCGTGGCGAACACGGTGGCCGTGGAGACCATCCCCGCGCCGCCCGGAGTGGTGTGCAGGTCGACGGTGAGGTTCTCGTGCCCAGCCTGCTTGAGCAGCGACTTCGCCTGCTCGACGTCGCGCGCCCGCTGCGGCAGCCCGCTGTTGAAAGCGGGGTCGAACGGCGCATACAGGTCGTTGGCGATGCTGCCGTACCCCGAGAGCACCTGCTGCACCATCGCCTGGCGGTCGACGACGAGCCGCATGGCCTGCCGTACCCGGTTGTCGTTGAACGGCGGCGCGTCGACAGCCATGCAGAGCGGGAGCCAGCCACCGGTCTTGGACACCAGCACGGCGATGGTGCCGTGGGACTTGGCCACCGCGACCTGCGAGGCCGGCAGATCGGTCATCGCGTCGATCTGGCCGGCGAGCAGCGCGTTGACCTGCGCCGTCGCATCCGGGAAGTCGATGACCGTGACCTGGTCGAAGTAGGGCTGGCCGGTCCGCCAGTAGTTCTCGTTGCGGGTGCTGACGCTCTGCTGGCCCGGCGTGAACTTCTGCAGCCGGTACGGGCCAGTGCCGATCTGCGGCGAGGGGTAGGTCTTGTAGCCGGCCGGGACGATGCCCGAGGTGTAGGCCGCCAGCGCGTCGGCGATCGTCGAGTCGGGCGTCTTCAGCGTCATCCGGACCGTCTGGTCGTCCATCTTCTTGATCTGCGCCGGGTCGACCGAGGCCAGTGAGGCGTAGCCGGTGAGCCCGTTCTTCTTGGTCGTGATGCGCTGCAGCGAGTAGATGACGTCGTCGGCATTGAGGGTCTTGCCGTTGTGGAACTCGACCCCCTTGCGCAGCTTGATGGTCCACTGCGACGGCTTGTCCTGGGTGACCTCCTCGGCCAGGCCGTCGTACACCAGCTTGTAGTTCTCGTCGTAGTTCACCAGGGTCTCGAAGGCGGTCACCAGGCGCGCCTGGTCGGGCTTGGTGATGATGTTCTGGCCGTCGAAGATGTCCTTCGCCCCGCCGCCGGAGACACCGACGCGGAAGTTGCCGCCTCGCTTCGGAGTACCGGAGGCCGCCGCGCTGGGGCTCGAGGACGAGGACGACTTCGACGAGCCGCAAGCCGCCAGCGCCCCGAGCGCAACCGCCCCGGCTGCTCCGCCCAGCACTTGCCGACGAGACGGCGAGAACGGACCCGCACCCCCCGCCACGATGAACTCGCGCTCCTGGTTGTGCGTCATGTTGTGCCTCTCGGGTGTGCGGTGCCTGGCGAACTGGTCTTCGAGGCGGCCCTCGAAGTGGCCTATGTATACCGGAGATTCGTGGCCGCTCTCGGCAAAACGACCGGGACACTCGCGCGTAATCGGCCACAAAGGGACCGGTCCACGGCTCGAACCGACCCTCTTCGCGACCCGAGCCGTCAGATCCCGGAGCCTGGCTTGGCCTGGGCGGCGTGCGCCTTCGCCTTCACCGCGTCGGGGAGCACGACGTTGGCCGCTGCCGCCAACTTGGACTTGACCCCGCCCGGGACGATCTTAGCGTCTCCGGACATCAGTGCCTCGAACCCCTGCTTGGCGACTGTCGCGGCGTCGTCCTTCGAGCTCTGCCCGATCATGGTGTCGTCCATCTCAGCATGGTGGAAGAAGTCGGTTTCCGTCGGGCCGGGCATCAACGCGGTGACGGTCACGCCGCTGTCCTTCACCTCCTCGCGCAGGGCCTCTGCGAGGGACTGGACGAACGACTTCGACGCCGCGTACACGGCCTCGTAGGCGCCAGGCATCGTCGAGGCGATCGACGAGGTGAACAGCACGCGGCCCTCACCTCGGGCGACCATCGCCTGCAGTGCGCGCTTGGCGAGGTGCACCGTGCCGGTCACGTTGACCCCGACGAGCTGCAGCTCCTTGGCCAGGTCGGTCTCCACGAAGCGGCCGCCCGAACCGATACCGGCGTTGATGGCCACGGCATCGACGGGGCGGGTCACCCGCGACCACAGCTGCTCGACCCCCTCGTAGGCAGCGAGGTCGGCCTGCACCGCGTCGACAGCCGTTCCGGACTGCCCGAGCTCGGCAGCGGCGGTCGTGATCCCGATGTCCTCGGCAGCGACCAGCAGGTCATACCCGTGCTCGGCGAACTCGCGAGCAAGCTCGCGTCCGATGCCGCTCGAGGCACCGGTGACAACGGCGAAAGGGCGAGTGGTGGATGCATCCATGCGGTTCGGTTACCCCGCTAGCGCCAGCCGATACGTCAGGATTCGGCTCACGGCTGGAGTAGTTCGAGCGATTCGGGCAGCTCCGCCAGCAGCTTGTCCAGCTGGATCGGCAGGTCGCGCACCCGGATGCCGGTGGCGTGCCAGACCGCGTTGGCGACGGCAGCGGCCGACCCGACGATGCCGATCTCCCCGATGCCCTTGGTGCCCATCGGGTTGACCTCGCTGTCGTGCTCGTCGAGCCACTCGGCCTCGATCCTCTCGACATCTGCACAGGTGGCGACGTGGTAACCGGCAAAGTCGTGGTTGGCGTAGTCATCGAAGCGGACGTCGAGCTGGCCCTCCTCGTGCAGAGCCATCGACAGCCCATGGTCATGCCGCGGATCAGCTGGGAGCGGGCCGTCCGCGGGTTGACGATGGTGCCGGCTGCGAACACGCCCAGCATCCGCGGCACCCACACCATGCCGGAGTCGAGGTCGACGCGGGCCTCGACGAAATGCGCGCCGAAGGCCGACTGCTTGGTCGACTTCTGCGCGCCGGTCTCCGCCTCGGTGTCCACATTGACCTCGACGCCACCCGGCCCGATGCCGTCGACGATCTGCGCCTTGAGCTGCCGGCAGGCCTTGGTGACGGCCCAGCCCCACGAGCTGGTGCCCGCCGACCCGCCGGCGCCGCGCGCCTTCGGCAGGTCGCTGTCGGCGATGGTGAGGTCGACGAGGTCGGCGGGCACCGCAAGCGCATCAGCCGCCAGCTGCAGCATGGCCGTGCGCGCACCGGTGCCGATGTCGGTGGCGTTGACGCCAACCTCGAAGCGCCCGGCGGGCGTCGCGCGGACCGTCGCTCCCGCCGCACCGACGTGCGCCTGGTACGTCGACGAGGCGACGCCGGTACCGACGAGCCAGCGGCCCTCGCGGCGCACTCCCAGGCGCGGGTCCCGGCCGGACCAGCCGAATCGCTCCGCACCCCGGCGCAGGCACTCGACCAGGTGCCGGCTGCTGGACGGCTTGCCCGACTCGGGGTCGGTCTGGATGACGTTGCGGACCCGGAGCTCGACGAGATCGATGTCGAGCAGCACCGCGAGCTCATCCATCGCCGACTCCAGGGCGAACATGCCCGGGCACTCACCCGGCGCCCGCATCCACCGCGGCGTCGGCACGTCGAGGCGGGCCAGGCGGTGTGTCGTCGTGATGTTCGGCGCGCCGTACATGTGGCGAGTCGCCTCCGTCGTCTGCTCGGCGAACTCGAAGAGCGTGGAGCTCTGCTCGTACGCCTCGTGGCCCACCGCGAGCAGGTTGCCGGTGGCATCCGCGCCCAGGCGCACCCGCTGGATGGTCGGCGTGCGGTAGCCCGGCAGAACGAACTGCATCTGGCGGGTCAGGGCCACCTTGACCGGGTGCCCGGTCACGCGGGCGGCCATGGCGGGCGAGCGCCGCGTTGACGCGGGTGCTGCCCTTGGCGCCGAACCCGCTGCCGACGTGCGAAGCGCGTACCCGGACCTGCGGGGGGGTCGACGCCGAACAGGCTGGCGAGGTCGGCGCGCACGCCGCTCGTCCCTTGCGTCGAGTCCCAGACCGTTAGGGCGCCGCCCTCCCAGAAGGCGGTCGTGGCGTGCGGCTCCATCGGGTTGTTGAACTCGGCCGGGGTCGAGTAGGTCCGGTCGAGGACGACAGGGACCGAGGCGAGCGCGGTCTCGACGTCGCCGGTCTCGCTGTCGGTGGGGAAGCCGGGGATGACCTTCTCGGGCGCGTACAGCTTGGGATGGCTGGGGGTGAGCACGACGTCGTGCGGCTGCTCGTCGTAGCCGACGTCGAGCGTGGTGGCGACCTCGCGGGCGTCTGCTCGACGCTGTCCAGTCCGAGGTGGTTGACGTCGACCAGCACGTCCGGGCGTTCGACACCCAGCTTCATCAGGTCGACGAGGTTCGTCCCGCCCGCAAGTGGCTTGGCCCCCGGCCGGGCGAGCACGCGATGGCGGCGGCGACATTGGTGGGCCGCTCGTAGGTGAAGGTCTTCACGCCTGCCCCGCCTGCCCGCCTGCAGCACCGCGGGCACGATGTTCGCGTAGACGCCGCAGCGGCACAGGTTGCCGGCCATCCGCTCGCGCACCTCGGCCTCGTCGAGCGTCACGTCACCGCCGGCAGGGTCGGTGACATAGCTCGGCCATTCCTTCTCGACCTCGTCGAGCACGCCAACCGCCGAGCAGATCTGGCCCGGCGTGCAGTAGCCGCACTGGTAGGCGTCGTGCTCGAGGACGGCCTCCTGCACCGGGTGCGGCCATCCGAGAGGCCCTCGATCGTCGTGATCTCGGCGCCTTCCTGCGCGACGGCGAGCATCAGGCAGGAGTTCGCCCGGCGCCCGTCGACGAGCACCGTGCAGGCACCGCACTGGCCGTGGTCGCACCCTTCTTGGCGCCGGGCAGCTCGAGATGGTCGCGCAGGGCGTCGAGCAGAGTTGTGCGGACGTCGAGGTCGACGTCGTGCTGGCGGCCGTTGAAGTGCAGGGTCATCGGCAGCGTCGCGGGGAGCGTGGGACCGACGGGCATGTGCCCGCCGTACCCGCGGCGCTCGCCGGGGCACCCGTGGTGGGCAGATAACTTGCCGAGGTGTCCGTCGGCGAGCCTTCCGTCAGCTGCGGGACGGTCGACGTGCCCGAGGTGTCACTGGCGTGGCGGCAGACCACCCCGCCGCCGGGTACGCCTGTCGTCGGGCCACCCGTGCTCGCCCTCCACGGGATGTCGAGCAGCAGCTTGACCTGGGACCGCTTCGCCGCTGCTGCCGCGCGTACGGGGCGTCGGGTGGTGGCGCTCGACCTGCGGGGGCACGGCGGCAGCTCGCGGACAGGTGACTACCGGAGCGCCTCGATGCGCGATGACGTCCTCGCCCTCCTCGACAACCTGCACGCCGAGCAGGGGGTCGAGCAGGTCGACCTGCTCGGTCACTCGCTGGGTGGCCACGTCGCCGTGCTCGCCGCCCAGCACAGTCCCGAACGGGTCCGGCGGCTGGTCGTCGAGGACGCGTCCCCGCCGCCGTTCGATGTGGGCGATGCCGCCCTGCGCACCCGCCGGCAGCGAACGACGTTCGTCCTGCAATCGCTGGCCATGCTGCCGCGAGCACGGCAGTCGAGGGGGCGGGGCTTCGACATCCGGATGGCGCGCGGGGTGATGGTCGAACTGCTCGCTACCCCGGACCCGGGCTGGTGGGCGGCGCTGCCCCGCATCAGCGCCGGCACGCTGCTGGTCAGTGGCGGCGACACGAGCCACGTGGCGCGCTCGAGGATGCAGCGGATGTCGCGAGCGGTCCCCGGTTGCCGGCTCGTCACGCTGCCCGGCGCCGGTCACCGGGTACACAGCCGGCAGCCCGGGCAGTTCTCAGCCGCCGTGCTGCCGTTCCTCACCGGCTGACAGGTCGACCTGCTGACCGGGCTTCGAGGTCCTTCAGCCGGCGGCAACCTGCGTCGATGCGCGAGGGTGACCCCACCCCGCTTCCGCTGGGCGGCGCCGTGGGCGGCCGCAGTCCTGATGCTCGGACTGATGGTGACATTGCTGGCGACGCGGTCGGCGAACGCCGGCGAGCGGCACGACGCCCGGGTCGATCTCGACCGGCGCGCCGGAGTCGCCGCAGGGCTGATGACGGCCGAGGCCCGCCGCTACTCCGACACGATGACGCAGCTGGCGGCGTCACTAGGCGTGCAGCAGCCGCTGACGCCCGAGTCGTTCAGTGCGATCTGCGCGCCCCTGCGGCAAGCGCGCCCCGCCGGAGCGACCGGCGTCGTGTTCGTGGTCGCTGCAGCCGATGGGCACGTGGGCTCGGTGCAGGCAGCACTGCGCAGCCACGGCGCCGGAGCCGTGACGCTCGCCCCCGTCGGGCATCCAGCTGAGCACTTCTTCACCGTCTTCGAGCAGCCGCTGGACGGCGGCAAGGCACTCATCGGCCGCGACCTGTCGGCCGCGCCCGCGCTCAACTCAGCATTCACCCTCGCTCGCAACACGCGCGGGCTGGTCATCTCGCCGATGTACATCCTGCTCAAGGACCGCGGGCTGCCAGTCAACCAGCAGCAGCCGTCGTTCGTCCTGACGGCGCCCGTGTACACACCGTCCACCGTGCCGGGTGATCCCGGCACTCTGCGCGGCTGGGTCTTCGTGGGGATGCGGTCGCGCGACCTCGCCATGGGGGCGTTGAAGGACGCCACGCAAGGCTTGGTCAACATCAGCCACACTGCCGCAGGACTATCAGGGCGCAACGTGGACGTCCCCGTCATCCACGCGGGGCCAGCGTCCTCACTCGCCGCGCAGCGGGTCGTGGTCCCGGTGGCGCAGGAGCAGTGGACCCTCACGGTGCAGGACACGACCCGGTCCGACCACCCGCGCTCCGGTCTCGGTCCCGACGACGTGATAGCGGGCAGCGGCGTCCTGCTTAGCGCCCTCGCCGCCCTGCTCACGTGGTTCGTGCTGTCGGCGCGGCGCCGGGCGCTCGAACGAGTCCAGACCGCGACGAGAGACCTGCGAGACGCCGAGGCGCAGGCACGTCGGCAGGCTGCGCTCCTCGAAGCGATCATGAACAGCATCAGCGACGGGGTGGCCGTGGTCGACAGCAGCGGTGGGCTACTGCTGTACAACCGGGCGGGCACGCTGCTGCTGGGCATCGACTCCGACGCCCCCGGGGCCGGTCCGTGGCAGGACCAGTACGTGATGTACACGGCAGACGGCGCCGCGCCCTTCCCGCCCGAGCAGATGCCGCTGGTCCGCGCGGTGGCCGGACAGTCCTCCGACCAGGTCGACATGATGATCCGAAGCCCCGGACGACCCGAGGGGGTGCTGGTCAGCGTCAGTGGCAGACCGCTCGACCGCGCAGCTGGGGTCGAGGGCGGCGCGGTGGCAGTCTTCCACGACGTCACCGCGGCCCGCCGGCTGCAGGCCGACCTGCGCGATCAGCACGACCGCCACGAGCATCTGCTGTGAGTGCTGAGCGACCTCGGTGAGGGAGTAGTGATCATTGAGGAGGGGCGCATCGTGTTCGCCAACGACGCGTACTGCGCGCTCACCGGGTACACGATGGCCGAGCTGCGGGAGATCGATCCCGGTTCTCTCGCCTTCGACCGCGCGGACCGCGTGACCGCCCAGAGCGACGAGGCCGATGTCGAGCCCTCCGGCGACGCGGCGGCGGTCCTGCTGATCCGGTTGCGGCACCACGACGGGCACGCCGTACCCATCGAGACGACGGGGTTGACGGTCGAGCACGCCGGACGCCTGCAACGGTCTGGGTGGTCCGTGACCTCTCGGATCGGGAACGGGTCCGTGCCGAGCTGGCTCAGCGCAACGCCGACCTGAGAAGTGCCAATCATGAGCTGGCGCTGGTCAGCAAAGCCGCCACAGCGGCGTCGAAGGCGAAGTCGGACTTCGTCGCGATAATGAGCCACGAGATCCGCACTCCGATGAACGCCGTGATCGGCCTCACCGGCTTGCTGCTCGACACCGAACTCAGCGCCCAGCAGCGTGACTTCGTCGAGACCGTGCGCGACAGCGGTGATGCGCTTCTTGTGATCATCAACGAGATCCTCGACTTCTCAAAGATCGAGTCTGGCGGTCTGGAGCTGGAGCAGCGGCCGTTCGACCTGTGGGCTTGTGTCGACGGTGCGGTTGACCTGCTGGCTGCTGCGGCGGCTGCCAAGGGGCTGAACCTGGCCGTCTGCGTCGGGACCAGCCCCCGATGGGTCGTTGGCGATGTCACGCGGCTGCGACAGGTGCTCGTCAACCTGCTCGGCAACGCCGTCAAGTTCACCGACTACGGGGACGTGCTGGTCGAGGTGACGCCGCAGGAGGCGGAGCTGGACACGGAGGGCATCTGCCTGCATGTGGCCGTGACCGACACCGGGATCGGCATTCCCCCCGACCGGCTGGATCGCCTCTTCGAGTCCTTCAGCCAGGTCGACTCATCCACCACCCGGGTCTACGGCGGCACTGGCCTCGGCCTCGTCATCTGCCAGCGACTCATCGAGGCAATGGGCGGGGAGACGCTGGTCGAGAGTGAGCTGGGTGCCGGTTCTGTGTTCTCCTTCACCGTGATGCTCGGGCGTCACGAGGCTGCAGAGCCCCTCGCCCAAGCCCCGCAGCTGCGTGACCTGCAGGGCACGAGGGCGCTGATCCTTGCTGACGGCGAGACGAGCCGGCGAGTCCTGCAGCAGCAGATGGAGAGCTGGGGCGCCGCCTGCACGCTCGCGAGGGACCCTGCCGACGCCCTCGGGCTTGTCGCCCGCGGCGAGCGGTACGACGTCGCCGTCGTCGACGTGCGCCCGCCGGGCGTCACAGGCGCACAGCTTGCCGAGCGACTTCGCGGTGCCGGTGGCGGAGCTGCCAACCTGCCGCTCGTCCTGCTCGCCGCCGTGGGTGAGCTGGCCGACCGGCCGGACGGCGTCGCGGCCGTGCTCACCAAGCCGGCCAAGAGCGTGCCGCTCTTCGAAGCGACTGTCTCCGCCCTGGCACCGGGCAGTGCTGCCCCACCGGTACCTCGGCCACGTGAAGCAGCACCCTCCCGAACCACCCGGCTACGGGTACTTCTCGCCGAGGACAACCTCGTCAACCAGAAGGTCGGGCGGCTACTGCTCGGCAAGCTCGGCCACCACGTCGACACTGTCGGCAACGGTCGAGAAGCAGTGCAAGCGCTCCGGCAGCTGCCGTACGACGTCGTCCTGATGGACATCCAGATGCCGGAAATGGACGGCCTGGAGGCGACCAGGCTCATCCGCGCGCAGTTGCCGGCGCAGCGCCAGCCCCGCATCGTGGCGATGACCGCCAGCACGCTGCTTGAGGACCAAGAAGCCTGCAAAGGTGCCGGGATGGATGCCTACCTGGCGAAGCCGGTCCGCGCCGCCGATCTGGCTGAGGTGCTCAACTCGCAGTAGGTGGCATGAGCTGGCGACGGGGAATGGCAGATGGGACCAGCCTCCGCTGTCAAGAGCGGAGCGGTCGAGCTGTGGACAGTCACCAGGTATCCACAGATTGCTGATCCTGCAGGTCAGGGCTGGAATCCGTCGGCACGTCCGACTAGAATCGAACGTATGTTCGAGACCACGTTCGAGGGGAAGCTGGCTCAGCTCACCGGCCCGCTGCTCACCTGGGCCGCCCAGGACCTGTCCGTTGCGCCCGTGGCCGACCTGCCCATCGACATCGAGGTCCTGCTCCGTGCCCGCAACCTGGTCGACGGCGAGCTGCTGCGCCGCCTGCAGGTGTGTGACCGCAGCGGCGAGTCCGCACGGCTCGGTGGCGGGTCGACGGTGGGCTGGCTCGCCGACGCCGGCCGGCTGGACCACCGGCACGCCTCGTCGCTGGTGCGCACCGCCCGCGGGCTGGCCGACCGGCTACCCGCGACCGCCAAAGCCCTGTCGACCGGTGACATCACGTTCGAGCACGCCCGGGTGTCAACCGGGCGGTCACACCAGCCCGGGTCGCGCTCGCGCAGACCGACTACGCCGGTGGGATGGCCCAAGCCGAGGACGACCTGCTCACCGTCGCGATCCTGGCCAACCCCGAAACCACCCACCGCGCCGCCCAGTCCTGGGCCCACA
>JAABUM010006451.1_pt1 | contig 11495 bp, 9 predicted proteins | sample 5559161 | NCBI WGS metagenome assembly JAABUM01 (sample SAMN10711868, study PRJNA513369) | rock metagenome | isolation source: Antarctica rocks | place: Antarctica: Victoria Land, Siegfried Peak nord | reverse complement strand
GCGGCGTCGACGTCGGCGGGCGACGACAGCGGCGCCGTCGCGACGACCCGGGCCGTCGAAGGGTCGACGATCTCGCTCGTGGCGCCGGTCTCGGGCTCGACGTAGCGTCCGCCGACGAAGTTGCGCAGGACACGTGGCTCGGTCATGGTGCGACCCTATCCCGTGCGCCGATGTTTTGCGCAGCCATCTCGGTCGGAAGTGACGATTTCGGCGTTGTCTGCTCACAGGACAACTGATTCCGTCGTAGGATGAGGTCATGACCACGTCGACGAGGGCACCAGCCACGAGACGTCCGGTCCCCCTCGACGACGTCGCCAAGGCGATCATCGAGCAGCTCCAGGAGGACGGGCGCCGGTCGTATGCCGTCATCGCGGCGAGGGTGGGTCTGTCCGAGGCGGCGGTGCGCCAGCGCGTGCAGAAGCTCCTCGATGCCGACGTCATGCAGATCGTCGCCGTCACCGACCCGCTGCACGTCGGGTTCCGTCGCCAGGCCATGATCGGCATCCGGGCCGAGGGCGACCTCGACCCAGTGGCCGAGGCGCTGGGCAGGCTGCCCGAGGTCTCCTACGTCGTGACGACCGCCGGCAGCTTCGACCTGCTCGTCGAGGTCGTCTGCGAGGACGACGAGCACCTGCTCGAGCTGCTCACCCAGCACATCCGCACGTTCCCGGGCGTGCGGTCCACGGAGACCTTCGTCTATCTCAAGCTGAACAAGCAGCACTACAACTGGGGGACCAGATGACCACACAGCCCACGCCCGTCCCCCAGCCCGCCGCGGAAGGGGACATTGCCCGCACACCGGCCGGCACGGCATACGCGGACGCCGCCCGGGACCACCTCTGGGGCCACTTCACCCGCCACTCGGTCTACGAGCCGGTCGAGAACGGCGGGCTCGGGGGGCAGGTGCCGGTCATCGTCCGCGGCGAGGGGCACCGGATCTGGGACGACCGCGGCAAGGAGTACATCGACGGCCTCGCCGGGCTGTTCGTCGTCCAGGTCGGGCACGGACGGACCGAGCTCGCCGAGGCCGCGGCCAGGCAGGCCGAGCAGCTCGCCTTTTTTCCCCTCTGGTCCTACGCCCACCCGAGGGCGATCGAGCTCGCCGAGCGCCTGGCCAACGGCGCCCCCGGCGACCTCAACCGGGTGTTCTTCACGACCGGTGGCGGCGAGGCCGTCGAGAGTGCGTGGAAGCTGGCCAAGCAGTACTTCAAGCTCGTCGGGAAACCCGGCAAGCACAAGGTGATCAGCCGTGCGGTTGCCTACCACGGCACGCCGCAGGGAGCCCTGTCGATCACCGGTATCCCCGCGGCCAAGGAGATGTTCGAGCCGCTCGTGCCGGGCGCCTTCAAGGTCCCGAACACGAACCAGTACCGCGCCCCGCTGGCCCTGCGTGACGACCCGAAGGCCTTCGGGCTGTGGGCGGCGGACCGGATCGCCGAGGCCATCGAGTTCGAGGGGCCGGACACCGTGGCTGCGGTCTTCCTCGAGCCGGTGCAGAACTCCGGCGGCTGCTTCCCGCCGCCGCCCGGGTACTTCGAGCGGGTGCGCGAGATCTGCGACGAGTACGGCGTCCTCCTCGTGTCCGACGAGGTCATCTGCTCGTTCGGCCGGATCGGGTCGATGTTCGCCTGCGACGACTTCGGCTACGTGCCGGACATCATCACCTGCGCCAAGGGCATGACCTCGGGCTACTCCCCCATCGGCGCGATGATCGCCAGCGACCGCCTCTTCGAACCCTTCCGCAAGGGCACGACGTCGTTCCCGCACGGCTACACCTTCGGCGGGCACCCGGTCTCGGCCGCCGTGGCGATGGCCAACCTCGACATCTTCGACCGCGAGGGCCTCAACCAGCACGTGCGGGAGCACGCCCCGAAGTTCCGGGCGCACCTCGAGACCCTCCTCGACCTGCCGATCGTCGGGGACGTCCGCGGTGAGGGCTACTTCTACGGCATCGAGCTGGTCAAGGACAAGGAGACTCGCGAGACGTTCGACGACGACGAGTCGGAGCGGCTGCTGCGCGGCTACCTGTCCCGGGCGCTCTTCGACGCGGGCCTCTACTGCCGCGCCGACGACCGCGGCGACCCGGTGATCCAGCTCGCGCCGCCGCTGATCATCGGCGAGCCCGAGTTCGCCGACATCACCTCGCGCCTGCGCTCCGTCCTCGACGGCGCCGCAGCCCACCTCTGACGATCGAGGGGGGCTCCGACCTCAGCCGAACAGCACGGCGATGAGCAGGATGACCGGGACCGAGAGGAACGTGCTGACGAAGATCGCGTCCCGGGCCAGGAACAGGCCCCGGTTGTAGCGGTTGGCGTAGACGAAGATGTTCTGCGCCGTGGGCAGCGCCGCCGTCACGGCCGCCGCAAAGAGCGCGCGGCCGTGCAGCCCGACGAGAAGATGACCGACCGACACCGCGGCGACCGGCTGGACGACCAGCTTGAGCGCGACGACCGTGCCGACGTGGGGCCATGATCCTCCGGCTCCCGGTCTGGGGCCGCGACGCAGCGAGATCCCGAAGGCGATGAGCATCGCCGGGACGGCCATGTTGCCGACGAGCTCGATGGGCTGGATGACGAGCAACGGCAGGTGGCCGCCGACGAGGGAGGCGAGCACTCCGATGAGCGCGCCGGCCGTGATCGGGTTCCGCAGGACGCGCAGGAGGCTGACCCCGAGCATCGGCCGCCGGCCACCGGCCTCACTGTCGAGCAGCGCCATCGCCACCGGCGTGAGGACGAGCAGCTGCATGAGCAGCGTGGGGGCCACCAGGGCGATGTCGCCGAGGACGTAGAGCGCGATGGGCAGCCCGAGGTTGCCGGCATTGACGTATGCCGCGCAGAGGCTGCCGATGACCGACTCACCGAGCGGCGGTCTCCACCGCCACCGCGCGATGGCGAGGTAGAGCGCCACGGTGAGAACGACACTGGCGAACGACGCGACGAGGTTCGCCGAGAAGATCGCCCGGATCGGCGTGCGCGACATGACGACGATGAGCAGGGCCGGAGACGCGACGTAGAACGCCAACCGCGAGAGGATGAGCTGGGCCGGGACGTCGAGGATCTCGAAGTGGGCCAGCACGAAGCCGAGCCCGACGACGACGGCGATCGTCGCGAACCCCTCCAGGACACCGGCCACCCGCCGATCCTGTCATTACGCCGGTCGGGCACTTCGCCGAGACGGGTCGGGCGATCGGGTTCGCGCAGGCCGGCACTCGTCCCGCGCAGTGGGCGTTGAAGAGACACAGTGTCTCGTTTCCGCCGTCGAGGGGGTCGCCGGCCCCGGCGGCTCCCGACGCACCAAACGAGACATCCTGTCGCACGAACACCCAGCGTCCGGGCCAGGGGGCTGTCCGACCGGCGGCCCTCGCTACGTCGCCGGCCGCAGGACGGGGCCGAGGGCCTCGAGGACGGCGGCGTCCTCGATCGTCGGCGGCGCCGCGGGCGAGGCCCCGTCGGCGATCTCGCGCATCGTCCTGCGCAGGATCTTGCCGGACCTCGTCTTCGGCAGGGCCGCGACGATGTCGACCTGCCGCAGGGCTGCAACCGCCCCGACCTCTGACCGGACCCGGGCAACGAGCTCGGCGCAGATCCGCGAGCCGTCGGCGTCCCCATCGATGCCCGACTTGAGGACGACGAGACCCCTGGGCACCTGCCCCTTGACCTCGTCGGCGACGCCGATCACCGCGCACTCCGCAACCGCCTCGTGACCCGCCAGCGCCGCCTCGATCGACCCGGTCGACAGCCGGTGCCCGGCGACGTTGAGGACGTCGTCGCTCCGACCCATGACGTAGAGATAGCCGTCCTCGTCGAGATACCCGCCGTCGCCGGTCAGGTAGTAGCCCTCGAACGCCGAGAGGTACGAGGCGACGTAGCGCTCGTCGTCACCCCAGAGCGTCGGCAGCGTCCCCGGGGGCATCGGCAGCCGAAGACAGATCGCCCCCTCGACGCCGGCCGCCACCTCGGCTCCGCGCTCGTCGAGGACCCGCACGGCATACCCCGGCACGGGCACCGAAGGCGAGCCGGGCTTGATTCGCAGCTCCTCGATGCCCCGGGGGTTGCTGGCGATCGGCCAGCCGGTCTCGGTCTGCCACCAGTTGTCGACGACCGGCACGCCGAGCCGGTCGGTGGCCCACTGCCAGGTGTCCGGATCGAGCCGCTCGCCCGCGAGGAACAGGGTGCGCAGGGACGAGAGGTCGTGCCCGCTCATCAGGGCGCCGCGGGGGTCGTCCTTCTTGATGGCGCGGTATGCCGTGGGGGCGGTGAACATCGCCACCGCGCCGTAGTCGGCCACCACCCGGAAGAAGGCGCCGGCGTCCGGGGTGCCGACCGGCTTTCCCTCGTAGAGAACGGTGGTGCACCCGGTCAGCAGCGGCGCGTAGACGATGTAGGAGTGGCCGACCACCCACCCCACGTCGCTGGCCGTGAACCAGGTCTCCCCCGGATGGACGCCGAAGACGTGCTCCATCAACCAGCGCAGGGCGACCGCGTGACCGCCGTTGTCGCGGACGATGCCCTTCGGTTTCCCGGTCGTGCCCGACGTGTAGAGGATGTAGAGCGGGTCGGTGGCCTCGACCTCGACGCACTCGGCGCCGTTCCGGGCCGCCTCGCTCGAGATGAAGTCCTGCCAGTCGACGTCGCGCTCGCCGAGCTCGGCCGACCCCTGCTCCCGCTGGAGGATGACGCAGCGGTCCGGCTTGTGCTCCGACCGCTCGATCGCCGCGTCGAGGAACGGCTTGTAGGGCACGACCCGGGTGGGTTCGACGCCGCACGACGCGGACAGGACGACCCGCGGCTTGGCGTCGTCGATGCGGGCGGCCAGCTCGGCCGGGGCGAAGCCGCCGAAGACCACCGAGTGCACGGCACCGATCCGGGCGCACGCGAGCATCGCGACCACCGCCTCGGGCACCATCGGCAGGTAGATCACGACCCGGTCGCCCTTGCCGATCCCCTCCCCCGCCAGGGCGCCGGCAAGCCGGCGCACGTCAGCCAGCAGCCCGGCATACGTGATGGAGCGCCTCGTCTCGGTGACGGGCGAGTCGTAGTGGATGGCCACCTGGTCGCCGCGCCCACCCTCGACGTGCCGGTCGACGGCGTTGAAGCAGGTGTTGAGGCTCGCGCCGGGAAACCAGCGGTAGAACGGCGCCCCGCGCTCGTCGAGGACCTGCGCCGGCGGCGTGATCCAGTCGATGCTCTCGGCCGCCTGCGACCAGAACGCCTGCGGGTCCTCGAGGCTTCGGGCGTAGGTGCTAGCGTAGGCGCCGGTGTCGCTCATGCCAGCGAGTCTGACACGATGCCCGGTGTGGAGATCCACTCCCTGGACCAGCTGCGCGGGTGGTTGGCCGACGGCAACCCGGTCGGCGGGCTGCGGCTGCAGGACCTCGACCTCGGTCCGGTGGAATCGGACCTGTTCAGCCGTCGCGACCTCGACGGACTGGTCGTCCTCGGAGGGTCGCTGTCGAGCGCGCTCGTGACGCACCTGCAGTCCAACGGTGCGGTCGTCTTCCCGGACGACCACACGGCACCGGTCGACGTCTTCCGGGCCCACCTCTACACCGGAGGCGAGCTGTATGCCGGGCTGGCCGGCCCCGAGGGCTACGCCGACACCGTCGACTCCCGGGCCTGGGTCTGGTCGCGCGACTCCCGGCTCGCGCGCGACGCCTACGCGACGCTCCTGCGGGCCATCCACGACGACTCCATCACCGACGCCCTGGACGAGTGGGTCGAGGACCGGCAGGTCGTCGGGGTGCTGGGCGGCCATGCAGTGGAACGCGGGACGTCGGAGTATGCCGCGTCGGCCTGGCTGGGCCGCGAGCTGGCGGAGGACGAACTGCTGGTGGCGACGGGCGGAGGACCCGGCGCGATGGAGGCGGCCAACCTCGGAGCCGCTGCGCCGTCCCGCGAGTCCCTGGACGCCGCGTTGTTGACGCTGGCGGCGGTGCCGTCATTCCGGCCCGCTGTCGCTGACTGGGCACGGGTGGCGTTCGAGGTGCTGGAGTCGTTCGGCCCACGGGTGGCGCCGCACCCCGGTGGCCCGCAGCCGCGGCCCGAGGCCGGGGCGACCCGGCGGCATGCTCGCTCGCTCGGGATCCCCACCTGGTTCTACGGTCACGAGCCACCCAACGTCTTCCCCGGGGGCATCGCCAAGTACTTCTCCAACGCGGTCCGCGAGGACGGCCTGCTCGCCCGGTGCAACGCGGGCGTCGTCGTGCTGCCGGGGGCGGCGGGCACGGTGCAGGAGGTCTTCCAGCTGGCCACCCGGCTGTACTACGCGCCGGAGGACATGGCCGTGCCACCGGTCGTGCTCGTCGGACACGACTACTGGATGACGGTCCTGCCCGCGGCGTCCCTGTTGCGGGCCATGGGAGCGGGCCGTCGCATGGGCGACGCCGTGCACGTCGTCGACACGGTGGAGGAGGCGGTGGAGCTCATCGTCGGGACCAGCGGCAGCGCCTGAGCAGCTCAAGCCACTGCGTCGCGGGCCGAGACGAAGGCGTCGACGCAGGCGCGCACGTCATCCTCGGAGTGCGCGGCCGAGAGCTGCACACGGATCCGCGCCTTGCCCTGCGGGACGACGGGGTACGACAACGCGACGACGTAGACCCCGCCGATCAGCATGTGCTCGGCGACGGCGGCAGCCCTGCGGGCGCCGTCGTCCCCCCGGAACATCACGGGCGTGATCGGGTGCGCCCCGGGCAACAGGTCGAACCCCGCCTCGGTCATCAGCGACCGGAAGAGGCCGGTGTTGCGCCGAAGGTCGGCCCGCAGCTGCGCCGACCCGGCGACCATGTCGAGGGCGGCCATCGACCCGGCTGCCACGGCCGGTGCCACCGAGTTGGAGAAGAGGTAGGGCCGCGACCGTTGACGCAGCAGGTCGACGACCTCCCGGTGCGAGCTGACATAGCCGCCGGAGGCCCCGCCGAGCGCCTTGCCCAGGGTCCCGGTGAAGATGTCGACGCGATCCTGGACGCCGAAGTGCTCCGGTGTCCCGCGACCGCCGTCCCCGACGAAGCCCACCGCATGGGAGTCGTCGACGAAGACCATTGCGCCGAACTCGTCGGCGAGGTCACAGATCTGCTCGAGGGGGGCGAACGACCCGTCCATCGAGAAGACACCGTCCGTGACGACGACCGTGCGACGCGAGCCCTTGGCCGACTCCAGCTGCGCGCGCAGGTCGCCCATGTCGGCGTTCCGGTAGCGCAGCCGCCTCGCCTTCGACAGCCGCACGCCGTCGATGATCGAGGCGTGGTTGAGCTCGTCCGAGATGATCAGGTCCTGGGCACCGAAGAGCACCTCGAACACCCCGCCGTTGGCGTCGAAGCACGATGAGTACAAGATCGTCGCCTCCGTCCCGAGAAAGTCCGAGACCTTCTGCTCGAGCGCGGTGTGCAGCGTCTGGGTGCCGCAGATGAACCGCACCGACGCCATGCCGAAGCCCCACTGGTCGAGCGCTCGCTTCGACGCGGCGACGACGTCGGGGTGGTCGGCGAGCCCGAGATAGTTGTTGGCACAGAAGTTCAGCGCCTCGGCCTTGCGGGTCGTGACATGGGTGGACTGGGCAGACGTGAGCTCCCGCTCGTTCTTGTAGAGGCCGGCGTCCCGGATCTCCTGCAACGTCGTCGCGAGCTCGTCCCTGACCGATCCGTACATCGATGCCTCCTCGTGCCTGTTGCGGCGCCGCCCCGGTGCGCTTTCTCTGCGGCCACCCACTGTAGATACAGTGACCGGGTGGCTCTCTCCCAGGTGGACTGCATCACGGCCATCACCGAGCACAGCGCCGGTTTCGCCGACGCCGTCCGAGGTCGCCTCGATGCCGACGTGGAGCACTGTCCGGGATGGACCGTGGCGGATCTCGTGGCGCACGTCGTCGACGTCCACTGGTTCTGGGCCACGATCGTCGAGAAGCGACTCCAGGAGCCGCCAGCGGCTGAGGAACGGCCGCAGCGAGCGGACGACGATGACCTCGTCGCAGCGTTCGAGGCTGGCGCGCGGCGGCTGGTCCGGGTGCTGGGTGAGGTGGACCAGCGGGAACGCCTGTGGACCTGGGCACCGGCACAACAGGACGCCGGTTTCGTTGTGCGACACCAGGTGCAGGAGATCGCGGTGCACCACTGGGACGCCGTGAACGCCACGGGCGGCACGATGGTTCTCGCCCCCGAGATCGCCGCGGACGCGGCAGATGAGTTTCTTCACGTCTCGGTGTCGAGCGACGACGACCCCGCAGAGCCCGTTGCCCCTGCGCTCGAGGGCACAGTGGTTCTGCGCTGCACCGACACCTCGGACGAATGGCTCGTCTCTGACGGCGCCGCGCCGGGGACGGTCGGGGTCGAGCGGCGGACGCCGACGAACCAGCATCCGGCGATCGAGGCGACGGCGTCGGACCTGCTCCTCTGGCTCTACCAGCGGGTCAGACTCGACGACGGCAACGTCGACCCAGCGCTGCTGACCCGCTTCCGAAGACTGACCTTCACCGACTGAGCCCTGGCAGCTGGTGCAGCGGCTCAGCTCCCCGATCCGCCTCCAGGGGAACCCGGTTCGCTGCGTCAGCTCCAGTCGAGGATGACCTTGCCGCACTGACCCGAGCGTGCGGCGGCGAAGGCCTCCTGCCAGTCCTCGGCCGCGAACCGGTGCGTGATCACCGAGCTGATGGCGCCGCGGAACGTCTCGGACGTCGCGAGCATCGAGCTCATGGCGTACCACGTGTCATACATCTCCCGCCCGTAGATGCCCTTGAGGGTGATCATGTGGGTGATGACCCGGCCCCAGTTGATCGGGTAGGGCTCCTTCGGGAGACCGAGCATGGCCACGCGAGCGCCGTGGTTGAGGTTCTCGAGCATGTCCTCCACGGCGGCCGGGACGCCGGACATCTCGAGCCCGATGTCGAAACCTTCCTTCATCCCGAGCTCGTGCTGGGCGTCGGCGAGCGAGGAGCGGCCCACGTTGAGGACGAGGTCGGCGCCGGCACGCTCGGCCAGCCCGAGCCGATAGTCACTGAGGTCCGTGACGACGACGAACCGGGCGCCGGCGTGCCGGGCGATGGCCGTTGCCATGATGCCGATGGGCCCGGCCCCCGTGATGACGACGTCCTCGCCGACCATCGGCCACTGCAGCGCCATGTGCGTCGCGTTGCCCAGGGGGTCGAAGACCGCTCCGAGGTCGGGGTCGAGGTCGGGGGGCTGCACCCAGACGTTGCCGGCCGGGATGACGACGTAGTCGGCGAAGGCACCGTCCCGGTTCACGCCCACGCCCTGGGTGTGGATGCACACGTGCCGCCGGCCGGCCCGGCAGTTGCGGCAGCCGCCGCAGACGATGTGGCCCTCACCTGAGACGCGGTCACCGACGGAGCAGCTGGTGACGTCCTCACCGATCTCGACGATCTCGCCGTAGAGCTCATGGCCGATCACCAGCGGCGGACGCACGGTCGTGGCGGCCCAGTCGTCCCACTGCTCGAGGTGCAGGTCGGTGCCGCACAGGCCCGCGCGCAGCACCCGGATCTTGGCGTCGGAGGGGCCGACCGCCGGCTCGGGCCGGTCGACCAGCTCGAGCCCCGGCCCGGCGGACAGCTTCGTCAACGCGCGCAAACCGTGGTTCCTCTCGTGGGCTGGCCGGTCAAGGAGGTCACGCGGTGGATGCGGCGAGCTGGCCGCACGCCCCGTCGATGTCCTGACCCCGGGTGTCCCGGATCGTCGTCGGGATGCCCGCGGCGCGCAGCCGTTCGACGAACTGCTGCTCGACGCCGGGACGTGACGCGGTCCACTTCGAGCCGGGCGTCGGGTTGAGCGGGATGGGGTTGACGTGGACCCACCCCCGGCCTCGCGCGGTGAGCTTCTGAGCGAGCAGCTCGGCCCGCCAGGCCTGGTCGTTGATGTCCTTGATGAGCGCGTACTCGATGGACACCCGTCGTCCGGTCACCTCGAAGTAGCGGTGGGACGCGTCGAGCGCCTCGTCGACCGACCACCGGCTGTTGATCGGGACGAGCTCGTTGCGCAGCTCGTCGTCGGGGGCGTGCAGCGACAGGGCGAGCGTGACGGGGATGCCCTCGGCTGCCAGCTTGTCGATGCCCGGGACGAGTCCGACCGTCGACATGACGAGGTGGCGCGCCGACATCCCGAGTCCGTCAGGAGCACGGTCGGTGAGCCGGCGGATCGCGCCGATCGCCGCCCCGTAGTTGGCGAGCGCTTCTCCCATGCCCATGAAGACGACGTTTGAGACCCGCAGCGGTGACTCGGCCTCGTCGGAGGATCCCTCGCCGGCGAGCTCACCGCGGCGCAGCGAGCGGGCGGCAGGCACGACCTGCTCGACGATCTCGGCCGCGGACATGTTGCGCGTCAGCCCGGCCTGGCCGGTGGCGCAGAAGGGGCAGTTCATCCCGCAGCCGGCCTGGCTGGAGACGCAGATGGTGACCCGGCTGGGGTAGCGCATCAGGACCGACTCGACGATCGCCCCGTCGTGCAGTCGCCAGACCGACTTGACCGTCCGGCCGTCGTCCGCGAGCCGCTGGACGATCGGCGTGAGCAGCGGAGGAAGCAGGTCGCGGACGAGGTCGTTCCGGATGGCCCTGGGGAGGTCGGTCATCTCCTCGGGCGACTCCACGAGCCGCTCGAAGTAGTGGGTGGACAGCTGTCTGGCCCGAAATCCCTTGTGGCCGAGGGCTTCCACGGCTTCCTTGCGTTCTGCGGGTGACAGGTCGGCGAGGTGGCGGGGCGGCTTGCCCCGGCGAGGTGCCTGGAAGGACAGTCGGCCGGGGACGGGAGGGGTCGAGGTTCGGTCGGTCATCAGAGTCTCATTCTCTCAGGAACACCCGCCGGTCAGCGAACCACCGTCACCGCCCGACCACCACCGCGGCCGGCACGAGGATCGCGAGCACCGCCCAGACGACGGGAGCCGTCATGACCAGCGAGTCCAGCCGGTCCATCATCCCGCCGTGCCCGGGAAGGATGTTGGACATGTCCTTGATCCCGAGGTCGCGCTTGAGCGTCGACTCGACGAGGTCACCCACGGTCGCCGCCACGGCCGTCACCGCGCCGAGGATCACGCCGACCCACCAGCGACCCTCGAGCGCGAAGTACACGCATGCAACGCCGACGGCCATGCACATGAGCACGGAGCCGGCGAAGCCCTCCCACGACTTCTTGGGGCTGATCGTCGGAGCCAGGGGGTGGCGCCCGGCGAGGACCCCCACGGCATACCCGCCGATGTCACTCGCCACCGTGACCGCGACGTAGGTGAAGAGGCGCCAGTTGCCGTCCTGCGGCGCGAGCAGCAGCGAGCTGAACGCCGCGAGCAGGGAGGGGTATGCCGCCACGAGCATGCCGCCAGCAATGTCCGGTGCCGCTCCCACCACGCCGTCGGCCACCCGCCAGACAAGGATGGCGACGCAGGTCAGTCCGAAGCACACGGTCAGCGCCTGCCCTCCTCCGACGTAGGCGGCACCGAGCATGCTGATGGAGCCGACGACGCTGGGGACGACGGGCACGTTGAGCCCGTTCGCCCCCAGGGCGC
>JAABUM010006450.1_pt1 | contig 11495 bp, 17 predicted proteins | sample 5559161 | NCBI WGS metagenome assembly JAABUM01 (sample SAMN10711868, study PRJNA513369) | rock metagenome | isolation source: Antarctica rocks | place: Antarctica: Victoria Land, Siegfried Peak nord | reverse complement strand
CCGCCGTCCGCGCCACCCTCGCCCACCACCCCCACCTATTGGTCGGCACCGCGAATCAACTCCAAGGCCTCGAACGGCACGCCGTCGTCGCCCTGCACCCCCTCGCCGGGTACCGCGACACCGAAGGCCACGCCACCGACCCCGGCCGCGCCTGCGTCATGCTCTCCCGTCACCGTGCACACCTGAGCGTGGTCCTCGACGCCGCCACCCCCACCGTCCTCGCCGCCGCCGAGGCCGACGACACCGCCGCGCGCACCCACCGCACCGTCCTCACCGCCCTACTCAACACCCCCCACACCTGACCCACACCACACCCCCAAACGGCCGGCCACCCAAACAGAGCACCCCATGCCGGGTGTCTTGGAGGCCTCTCACCACCTGGGGTGGGCCGAGGTGATGTGCGCCGCCCGGACCCGATCGGGGATCAACGGCAAACAACGACCATGGACCTCTACTCGGTGGCTGACAAACTCGCCGCCCTGCACAGGCAAGAGCCGGTCACGGCCCAGCGCATCTAAGCCTTGCTCGACGTCCTCGAGGGGACGACCCGGGTGACTCGCGTGTTCGGCGCCGTTCGATCCGCACTTGCACCAGCCCTGCTGAGCAGGGGTCAGGGGGAATCCCAGCCCTTCAGGGCCGGGAGAAGTCAAATGAAGATCACGACCAGGGCGAGTGCGGAGCAGACCACAGTCACACCCGCCAACAGGACGTTCAGGTCAGCGGGACGGACTGAGGGTCCGGCGCGGACAAGGCTGAGAACGACCGTGGAACCGACCGCCAGGTCAAACCCCAGCAGGTACAGGACGGCGGTCATGAGGCTGCTCCTTGCGGTCCGTTATAGGAACTCATCGCGAATGTCCTCACTCCAGGTCACCTGGTTTCCCACGCGAGTTGAACCCCAGTCGAACCACATCCCTTTCACCCCACGGGGATCATCGTCGCCGGGATCGGCGAGCACGAACATCTCATCGGTCACTGGCGATTCCTGATCGAGGTCCCAGTCGCCAAGGACGATCCGGCTGGTCTTCATAACCGCGAGGAGACGCCGCGGGCAGTAGCCGAGCCGGTGTGCCGTCGTCAGTGGCCAGTGCTTTTCCGCGCGAGCGGCAAATGTGGCCACGTCACGGCCACCATGCAAAGAGCCGCGCTCGTCGATGCCTCCTGGTTTAAGCACGACGACCGCGGTACGGGTCACGTCGTCGTACTTGACGGTCCCCGCCTTGCGCATCACCGCTGACACCAGGTGGGAGGTGCTCTTCATGCCGGCGCGGTTGGTGGCCTGAGCAATGAGCTCCCCGGTGTCAACGTGGTCGCTGAGGACGACACGGACACCGGCCAGAGCGGCCACGTGGATCGCGATCGCCTCCGCCTTCAGCGCGTCGGCCCTGGTGCTGAAGGGCTCGGGGGTCTGCAACAACTCGGCGCCGCGGCGGGCAAGCAGCGCCTCGGCGTCTTCGTTGTGTGGCCCCCACGCTCGGGTCATCTCATCGCCGATCCCGATGTACAAACCGCCGCCCTCCTCCCGGCTCTCATAGAGGTAGAGATATGTGCCCATTGCGGTCATCGCCTCTCCTTGTGCGCTTTATGCCGGATCATCATCACGATCTCCATGGGCACGCGGAACCCGCGCGCCCGTTGATAGCCCTTGACTGCGGGGTCGTAGTCGGGGACGAGCAGGTCCTCGGCGTCCTCGGGTAGCTTGCCGGCCTCGGTGAGGCGCTCCATGATGCGGTTGACCGGTCGGGTGAACCCTTTGAGTGAGCGGCTCTCGGGATAGCTGCCAATTTTGTAGACGTCCTCCCGGCTGATGAAGCCGGTGCCGGCCTCGATCGCCGACTTGATGGCGTGCGCCTGTACGCCGTACTTGCTCAGCAACCCGGTCATAGCCTCGGTGTACGAGTCGAACGTCCAGCCGCTTGTCTCGACCTCGTCGAAGACAGCGGTTTGCTCCGGCTGTGCCTCGATCGCGGTGATGCTGTTCATGAGCTGATCGCGCTGCCCGGCGGTCCAATCAGTGACGTCCGCTTCGACAACCATCCGTGCGCTGCTCAATGTGTTGGTCATTACCACTATTTTCTCTTTGCAGGGACCCGGGACGCGGCGAACTGGTTGGTACACCTCCTCTGCCGCGTCCCGAGTGCCGATTTCATACGACAAAGAAACAGTAACAGAGCCGCTGTACCGCTTTACAGCGGCTCTGTATAAGTGTCGAGCGGATGCGCACCACGCTGGGTCTGTGACCTGATCCTGGCCGGGCCGGGCCGGTCGCTACGTGCTGCGCATCCGGTACTCGACCCAGGCGTGCGTCCAGGGCCTGTTCGGAGGTCATCACCTCCACCGCGCTCCGGTCCATGCCCGCGGTGTGCACCAGGCGCTCGACCAGCCACTCCTCGACCCCAACGGGTGGGGTGAACGGTGGGCGGGCCCGCAGGCCCTTGGCGCGCTTGCCGAGCTGGGTCACCACCTCGGACAGCGAGCGGCGGATCCACCCGGACGGCAGGTCGTCCACCCGCGTGACCATCTCCTCATACACGCCCTTGCTCATCTCCTCGGCGGGGTTCGCGTCCGGATCATCAGGTTCGGAGGTGTTCAACGATCCGCTCGTGCAGAACGCGCGTACACCTCCCGCGTCCCGCTGGCATAGACCACGGTCCACTCGCCGGCCGGGTCAATGTCGGTGGCGCGATTGGTGATGTCGTAGTTCAGACCGTCCGCCCGATCCTGGTTCTTGGTAAGCGGTATTGCGCGAACTTAGGCGCGCAATACCGCGCGCATGGCATTGTGCGCGCCATGCTGTAGCTTGATCGCATGAGACTCTTCCGCAGCGCGCACGCTTCTGCCGCTGATCCTCTGTTGACGCGCCCCCGGGTCGCCGAGTTCATCGACCGTGACCCTGCCCGTGTGACGAGGTACTTCCAAGCAGATCTGATGCCACCACCCGACGAGAAGCTGGAAGGCGGAGCGCCAGCATGGCGGCGAAGCACAATCCGGTCGTGGTGGCTGCAACGGGGCGGACAGTTGGCGCCCGTGCCCGCCAACGACCGCTACCACGGTCAATGGCCCGACACATATCTGCAACCGGAACTCCTCGAGGAACAACTGATCGACGTCGAGGTCGGACGCGGTCAACCCGGCCAGCTTCACGTTCGCGTTTACCGGGCGATGGATGGCCGCGGCCCGGTCGTGATCCTCGGCTGGCCGAAAGACAGTCCATACCGCTGGAGGGACGAATGGCACCATGTTCTACCCCAGGTGCGGGCCGCGCTTGTTGTGGACGTCGAGGTCGAGCACCCGGTCTGGCTGGTGGTTCGGGCTGAATACAGGCAGTACCTCGAGAACGCGAAAGACGGCCGGTTGCCGTCGGAGGTGACGATCTCCGACGTCGACAACCACTCCGCGACGATTACCGCCGAGGACGTCGCGCGGCTGATCGGGCAGCCCTTCGACGTATATCCAGCGACGCTGTACACCGCAGACGCGATCACGGCCCGGCGTGCCAGTGGAGACCAAGACACCCCAACTCCGACCGCGGTCTTGGACGACGACGCTGATCTAGGGCCACGAGTTCGCCGACTGCGAGCGCTCTTGCACCACATCGAAACCGCAGCACCTTTACGCAGTGACGTTCTCGCGTTCGCGGCGGGCGTTCTCGCCGAAGACGCCCGCCACGTCAACGAGCGTCTCCGCCATGATGCCGAGTTCCTCAACGGTTGTACTTCACGATTCGAGGAGGAGCCCCCCGTTGCAGGGACGACTGCGCTGCATCTCGCCGTGTTCCCCCAGCCGCGACAGCTCAGCCCCCACGAACACCATCTGGTCCGCACGAGAGCCCTCGACCCGCCGCTGATCGAATCGAAGGTGAGACTCACTGATGAGGAAGTACGCCAAACGGGTGAGGTCGAACGCAGTATTCCTCGTGCTGACGCGAAGGACTACCTCGACGGCATCCGGCGAGTGCTGATGGGCCACGAATACACGAACTCGTCGCCGATTCGGGAAGCCCTGCAGGTCGCCGAGGGGATCGTGGCCGCCGTCGTACATCGAGCCGACCCAGAGTTCGCCCGGAGAGACCGACTCCCCCGCGCTGAGATGTGGACCGCAGACACACCCCAGATGCGCGCCTACCTTGACCAGCTCGACGAGGTCGCCGGCATCACCGAGTTGCCCTTCGAACTCCAACGCCGCGCCCACGCCCTGCAGAACGTCGACGCCGCAGCAGACTGGAGCGAACGCCGCCTGCTCTTCGACCGGAGAAGCCAACTACTGGCCCTTACGGGCATGGAACCCTCCAACCTCGACGAGGAAAGAGCACGCAACCTCGTCCGGTCCAAACACACCGACATCGACTTCATCGAACGGGGCGAAGCGATGCCCACCGCCGTCGAGAACGCACTCGTCACCGCCTACATGGCCGACAGCCCCAAAGTCATCCTGGAATGGCCGCAAGCCGCGCAAACCAACGGTATGGACCTGCTCAGATACGGCCGTCTCGTCGCACCATCGGCAACCAACGTCGAACGGCCCGTATTCATCAAACACGCCGACAGCTCCCTCGAACCGCTCAGCCTCAACGGCGACACCCACTTCCACGGCTTCGTGTGGGGTGTGAGCTCCACCGACACCATCTCGCCACCAGTCCATGCGTTCCTGACCGACAAACCCCGCCGCGACTGGCGGACCTACGAGAACGAAGCCGACGATCCCGCCTTGAAAGCCTACGAATGGCTACGCACCTACCTGCTCAAATCCGGCGGCGGCCCACTCGACGTGGACGGCGCCCCGATCGTCGAGCGCTACCAGGCCCTCACGGACTGACCCACATTCAGGTGACATCTCTGACGGGACTGCCCACTGCTTGCTATGTAGCGTGTCCTATGTAGGCTGTGGTGCATGGCGGAGCTTCGTGTCACTGACCATGTACTTCGGGTGCTCGACGTGCTCCTCGCCGATCCCGGCGATGAGCACTACGGGTTCGGAGTCGCACAGACCACCGGCCTGCGCTCGGGGACCCTCTATCCGATTTTGGCGCGCCTGGAGAAGCTCGGCTGGGTGACCAGCACCTGGGAGTCCCCCGGCGACGAGGTGCGGGGCCCGCGACGCCGCCTCTACCGCCTCACCAACGAGGGAGTCGAGGAGGGCACCCGCGCTGTGGAGGCGGCCCGAGGCCTGCAGGCATCGGTCCTGGCCCGCACGCTCGAGGACTTCGTCGCCGACGGTGTCCTGGATGCCACCATTGCCACGCTCCTACGTGCCGCCGTCCGGACCCGCACGAACATTGTGATCACCGGCCCGCACGGGGCGGGCAAGACGTCGTTGCTGCGGGCCCTGTGCGCCGAGTGCGAGCCCTCCGCATCCATCGTCGCCGTGGAACAGGAACCGGAGCTCCTGCTCGACCACCTCCCAGCCCTCCAGTCTGCGAAGAGGGTCGTTTCCATGGCGGTGTGCAACGCCACCACCGATGACCCGCCCACCATGGAAGACCTGGTGGTCGCCGCGGCACGGTGGAACACCTCCCAATTGATCGTCGGAGAGATCCGCGGCCCGGAAGTCGTGGCCTTCTGGCTGGTGCCCGGGACGGGAGGCGTCATGTCCACAGTGGCCGCCGCCGACGCACACGCGGGCGTCGACCGCCTGGTGACCATGGCAACACGGGAGGGCTGGTCCGACGTCGAGCGGGCGCAACGGATGGTGGCCGAACACATCGACCTGGTCGTGCACCTGGACTACCGGGCCGATCGGGGCCCCCTCCGGACGCGGCGCCGGGTGATCTCCACCATCATCGCCCTTTCCCCCGGCGGGGAGGATCCCACGATCAGCACCACCGAGGTGTACGCACCCGACGCGGACGGCAACCCAGTGCCCGGCGAGGTGCCGGCCGCACAATTGGTCGACCTCATCGACGCCGGCTTCGACTACGACGCCTACACCAAACGCAGCTCCTGACCACCACAACTGCCCTCTACCAGGGTCAACGGACGACGGTGGGCAGCAAATGCATGGCCGGACGCCGGTGGTCCTCGCAGCCGTCGTCATAGACGTACCCCGCGGGTATGTACCCCTTGGCGGGCAGATCACGGTGCGCAGCTTTCAACCGAACCCCTACTCCGGCGCCTCGGGCCAGATCGGCGACCCGGCCCCAGCACCACCGCAGGCCCCTCACCAGCGCTCCAGGCGCAGGCGCCGGATCAAGACTGTCCATTGCCTCGTCGAAGTGGTTGCCCAACCAGGGCAACCACAGTGGTTTCAACCGAGCACCGTCGCCCGGCTTCCCCACCCGCATTCGAAGCGACTGCGGCGTGCTCGTCGACGCTCTACCGGTGCCATTGCACCGCCTCATCGATGCGTTCTGTGGCGCTGTCGGCGCTGATGGCCAGCGTCGCTGTCGCCGCGGTAACCGCAGCCAACCGCGTGTAGTCAAGGGTGTCGGGTGTGTCGGTGGGCCGGTGATAGTGCGGGTTGCGCAGCACTGCGGTATCGGTGATCGCGATCGCCGGCACTCCGACATTCCAGAACTGGGCGTGATCAGAGCGGTCAAGGTTGGACAGCACCGGCAGCAGGGTGGTCAACAACCGTCCCCGTAAGCCGGTAGAACGCGGATCATGCACGGTCATGGTCTGCAGAGGTGTGGCAGTCGCCGCGGCGGCCTGAGCCCACCGCTGCGCCATCCACGTCGAGGAGGTGCGATGAACGATCATCGCGAAATCCCCCCGATTCTCATTGGCTCGCAACTGCCGCGCGGACTCCTTCATCAGAGACCGCGCACGCCGAGGCAGCTTCTGGCTGCCCGGATCGTCGCTGTAGTAGCCGACTGATTCCAAACACACCATTCCCACAAGTTGGTCGCCGAGTTCGGCTGCCAACACCTCGGCACCCTGATGGCCGGTCTCTTCCAGGTCGAGGGCCGCGAGAATGACCCGCTTGGCTAGGTTCATTTCGGTCAGAACTGTGGCAAGTTCGAGCAGCACCGCAACACCGGAGGCGTTGTCGTCGGCGCCGGGGCTGTCTTTCACCGAATCCAGGTGAGCCCCGATGAGCAGGGCCGGCCCTGTCGTTGCCCCCCGCTCTGCGACCAGGTTGGTTCCGGTCAACTTGCGGTAGTACGCCAACGGCCACACCGGTCGAGGTCCCTTTGCGTCGGTGACACCCACTCGGTGTTGCACCTCCACCGGCTGCTCTCGGACCGTCCACCCAGCAGCAGTCAAGTGATCAGTGGCGTACTGCCGCGCGGCGAGGTGACCCGTGGGGGCGTACCGACCGTTGCGGGGTGACGCAGCGAGGTGCTGGACATGGCCGCGCAGCCGGTCAGGGCTGACCGGGATAGCCTCGCCGGTCGGTGGTGGGGGCGGGGATGCATCGTTGCTCATTGCTGTCCTCTGCGTTCGGTGGTCTCTTACGTGCCGGCGGGCGTGATGTGCGGGAACAATCCGCCATCGTGCTGCTCGAGTTCGGCGACGACTGAGACCTGCATGCGGGATGCGCGGGTTTCGGCGTGATGGTCACGGTCGTACCAGAGGTGACAACCCTGACACATCCCGCGAAGGTTTTCTGGGGCACAGTCTTCGGGGCGGTGATTCAGGTGGGCGGTGGTGAGGACCACAGTGGAACGTCCGGTGTAGTCGCGCTGGCCGTGACGGTTCGGGCACCGAGAAAGCTCTGGGGTGGAGCCGAGGTGGGTGCCGCGGCCGCACTCGCCGCGGCACTCGCACCGCCCCCCCGCTCGAACGAACCTGATGTGCCGGCTGATTTCGGGCCAGTTGGCGGGGTAACGGACCCGGTTCTCAGGCCGGATGGGCACAGCACCTACCTCGGCGATTTGAACTTGCCGGTGCCGAGCTCACCGCACACAGCCTCCGGCCCGGAGATCTCCCGTAGGGGGTTGGCGTTGGGGTCGTACAGCACCGGCACATCGGACACGTGGTCGACCGCGGCCAGGTGTTCCGCAACCGACCCGTGGGGTGCGGGGGCGGGCTCACTGCCCACCTCGTTCTGCTCCGGTGCGCTGTCGCGGGCCTTCGCTGAGGCGACTCCCCATTCCACCGCGGCGAACACAACCACGAGCAGCCCAGTCACGACGACCGGCCCCCACCACAACGGCAATGCCATCGCGCTCCACCACAACCCGCCCCCGACTGCGACGGTGCCCGCACCGAATGCCGAGGTCACGAGCAGCGGACGATCCGGGGTGCCAGTGACCCGGCTGTAGCGCCGCCACACCAGGGCGAACGCCCGCACAATGACCGCGGGGAACATCACCACACACACCACCACCGCGAGGTCCGTGATCATCGATGGGCTAACGACCATCGGTGCGGGGCCCACCCACACCCCGCCGGCCGCCATCGCACTCATCGGCTGGCCACCGTGGCGGGGTCGACCACCAGGTGTTCCGCGACTCGATCCGCGCCGGCGAGCAATGACGGTGACGACGCCGTCACGGCACGGTGCACTGGAGAATCTTCGGGATAGCGCACCAAGATCTCGGACAACCGCTGCGCCACCGACACTTCGGCACCATTGGGACCTGTCGTCAAATCCGCGAACGTCACCACGTCCAGCAATTCAGAGGGTGGCTCCGCGAATGCCGCCAGCTCGTCGGCAAGTCCTCGTTGCTCAGCCTCGAACACCGCACCGGTGTGGTACGCCACCAGCGACACCACCAGCTCCGGCACACCGTGCGCGCGGAGGAAACGAGCCCCGTCCACCGGGTGAAACCCCGTGTCCACTAACGGCGGTGCATACCCGATGTCGTGCAACCACGCCGCGGCCCGCACAACATCACCGGCGGCTCCCACGTGGAGTTCCGACGCTAATCGGTCAGCGGCAGCACCAACTCCCTGCACATGCCGCCAGCGACGACCCATTCCAGAGAGCAAGAACTCCGCCGCCGACCGGGCCGACGAGGACGAGCTCGTCGACCCACCGGCCAGCTCTCCCGAGAGATGCCTGAGCGCGGCCGCAGCTCTCACATAGTCCCTGTCCGATCGGATCTCGATGTCGGATCGGTGATAGAACCACACCCCGCCTCCGGTACCCCATCCCACCACGCCAGATCCCCGCACTGTCTCGAGGGCGTACTGCTGCCCAACCACCGGTTTCTCAGGAACCCGGTCCTTCGGGATCGGCGTCAGCCGACCGGCCCCGCACGCCCGGGTACTGGCGGTGATCTCCGGCCAAACAAACCCAACCGGGGCCAGACAGACAAACCAATCACGATCCGATTCCCCTACAGCTGTCACCGCGACCAGCTCACGTTCACGCTTGATGCTGCTCACTCTGTGTCCTGCCTCGATCGGTCGATCTCGGTGAGCAGCACTTCGCTGGCAGCTACGAGCAACGCCGCCGCTTTGGTCAGCTCTCTGGTCCTGTCCTCCGGAGTGGGCTTCCAGTAGTCCTCCGCCCAAGGCCAGCACCACGGCTGCGCCGGAGCGGACAGATAACAGAGGGCCGCGGCGACAAGCGGGCCGGAACCTTGCTCGACGTCATGCGCGGGTGTCCACCCCTTTACGTCAATCTGCCGGCGACGCTCAGCGGCCACCAACTCGACGGCGCTCACCGCCGGCGGCGCCTGCGCACTCACGACGCACTCCTCAACACACCCCGGGACCGGGAAATCTCGGCCAGATCGCCTCTGTGACCACGGAGACGACCCCGGCTGGGGACGCCCCTGGGTGCGATGGACGGCGACTGTCGCGGGGGTCGTATCCGGTCGGCGCCGAGCGCCGCCAGGTTCAGCGGCAAGCACAGCACGTGGTCTTCACCGCCGGCGTGCCACCCGACGCACAGGGTGCCGTCGCGTTCCTCACGCACCCACTCCACCGTGAGAGGCCCCTGTCTGGTGCCGTCCGCCGCGATCGGCAGGTACACGACGTCGCCGGGGTTCAACTCAGCAATTCGCGAGATCGTCATCATTGTTCACCTGTTTCCTTATTGCTCAGTTAGTTCCGGATACGGGCTGGCTCCGGTGTGCGCTCATCAGACGGCGGTAGCAGCGCGGGTGCAGGGGGGCGTGGTGCAGGAACCGTGGCTGGGTGGTGCCGCCGCAGAGCCACACCGTCCGTCCGCAGCTCAGGCAACGGCCGCAGCAGGGTCCGCGGCGATTCATGACGCCGCCTCGGGGGCAGACGCCCGGTCATCCGTGAATCCGAGCGCGGCGAGCAGGTTCGGGGCCAGGCGGTCCCGGATGACCGCATCATCGAGGTCGACCAGCGGAGAGCCATCAGCCCAGCAGGTGATCTGGGCGACCTCGAGCAGAGCTCCGGTCACCTGCTCCGCGGTGCAGGTGACTGCGTCAGCGAGCTGGGGGGTACTCATGCCGCCACCTCGGTGTGGGATCGCAGGTAAGCGATCTGCACCGGCACCGGGACACCGCCGATGGGCGGGCAGGCCATTCCGGTCGCTTGGGCCCAGGACCGAATGGTGTTGCGCAGAGCGAACCGTTCACGGGGCAGATACCCACCCCAGATGCCGTACGTTTCGTTGTGGGCGATCGCCCACTGACGGCACCGTGTGGCGGCGGGGCATCTGGCGCACACCTGTTTCCCAGAGCGCCCGCGGTGCCCAACATCGGGGAAAAAGATCTCGGGGTCGATGTACTGGCAGGCCGCGTCAGCCCTCCAGTCATCCTCGCCGGCGGCAGCCGACGGGGCGGGGAACAAGTAAGCGAGAACCGTGGGACTGCTCATAGCAGTGCCTCCTGGGCGGGATTGTCGCGGCGGCGGGCGACCCCGCGGAGTGTTGGCACGCGGTGCGCCGCGGGTGAACTTTCGTCACTACCGAACTCGAGGACTGAACAAGCCCAAACCGGTGGCACACCGATCGGTGGGCGCGTGGGGAAGGGCTCGGTGAGAGCGGTGAGTTGGGTCGGCATAGCGAACCTCCTTGCCACCCATGAAGGTGTCGCACAGAAGGGTTTGTGACAGACGCCAAAGAATCGGCGAAGACACAACAGCAGCAGCAGAGGGATCCGGTGATGTCCGGCGCGGGTCGGGGACCAACCTTTCCCGCGCCGGACATCAAGCCACTTCCCGTGGTAATCGTCACCGCGGACCAACAAGTTCGCGGGCACAGGAAGGGCTTTCGGGGCCAGCCTGAGCCGACCGGCACCATCATAGGCAGCGGCAGCGGCGAGAGGCCCCTGGTGTGGGCACAGCGACATGGGTGTCACCGCGCCGAGGTCAACGTGGCGGGGGCGGCGCCGGCGGCCACGGCGGTCAACTCATCGCGCAACCACCGATCCCCGGCGGGAAACTCCACCAGCACCGGTGACGGGCCGGCCATGATCTGCTGCCACTCCACCTCGCTCACCGGAGATCCGGCCACGACGTACACCCCTGCACGCCCGGGCAGATCGACCGGCAAGTCGGGCAGCGCCGGCACTGTCAGCACCACCACCGCGGCGGTGTCCCAGTGCGCGACCAGCTCCCGCGGACTCACCCACCGGATCCCCTCGCTGAGGGGTTCCCACTCGCGGCGCAACCCGACGGGATACCCGGTGC
>JAABUM010006449.1_pt1 | contig 11495 bp, 10 predicted proteins | sample 5559161 | NCBI WGS metagenome assembly JAABUM01 (sample SAMN10711868, study PRJNA513369) | rock metagenome | isolation source: Antarctica rocks | place: Antarctica: Victoria Land, Siegfried Peak nord | reverse complement strand
GCAAGGCGGACCGCACGATCCAGCTCGACTGGACCCCGCTGGCGCGCCGGCTCGAGCCGCCCGCGTGCGAATGGAGCGCCTCAGCGGAGCGGCCCAGCCTGGTGTGCGACGACGCGCTGCATCTCGTCGTCCCGGCCGGCTTGGCGCCATGCCCGGGCTGCAGCCGGAGCTACTGCCGCGCCTGCCACAAGGAACGCTGCCCGAAATGCGGCGCCGATGGGAACACTTGAGCTCACGGTGGTAGACTTTCCTCTATAGTTTCAGCATCGCATTGGAAACAAGGGGACTGCTGCGGGAAACGTCTATCCATAGGCGCCGTGGGGCACCATCAATGACCGGCACACGAGAGAAGTTTTCTGTCAGCTACGGGGCAGCCGCACAAGCAAGACAAGATATAGGCTTGCTGGCGAGGCGTTCGTGCCTCATATCCTGACCTGAAACAGGCTAGAATCTGGGGCAAAGTATGTCTGAAGCAGCATTTCTACAGGATGTCACGGGTCAGAACGGCCTGGTGGCAGCCGATCGGCTCAGCGCCGTGCTGCGCATCACCCGTTCCGAGCTCGCTGTTGCGGTGGGCGTATCCCGGGATGCGGTGGCAAAGTCATCTCGTGTCGTCACACCGGCCACCCAGTCCCGGCTGCGCGACATGGTGGAGATCCTGAACCGTGTCCGGGCCTGGTCGGGGTCGCCCCAACAGGCCTTTGCCTGGTATCGCTCGCAGCCTATTGCTTCGTTTGGCGACCAGACCGCGGAAGCACTGGTCAAGGAAGGGCGGTCCGAGGCGGTAAAGCGCTACCTCGACCGGATCACGGTTGGCGGATACGCGTGAGGCTGCGCGGGGAAGTTTATCGTGCCCACAACCCGCGTTGGTCCTTTGCTCCCGCGTCAGGCGACGGCGCTGCCCGTTATGGTGGGCGCTTCAATCCGATCGGCATGCCAGCCCTTTACACGTCGGCCACTCTGGAAGGGGCATGGCGGGAAGTGCAGCAAGGCTTCCCGTTCAAGGCGCAACCGCTGCTGATCTGCGTTTACGAGGTAGACTGCCAGGACGTCGCCGACCTCACTGATGGTGTCACGCGCTCCAGCCTGGGCGTCGATCCGTCCGAATTGGCGTGTGCCTGGGAAGAATTGATGTCGAATGGGATGGTTCCGCCAAGCTGGACCCTGGCCCGCCGGCTTTTCGAAGCCGGCACGGCGGCGGCAGCGGTCCCGAGCTTCGCACCAGGCGCGCTGGCGTCTGACCGCAACGTGGTGTTCTGGCGATGGGCAGACACGCCGCCGCACCAGGTCAGGGTGATCGATGACGACGAGCGCCTGCCCAAGGACACCAGCTCGTGGCTGTGAGGCCCGATTCGCTTCATCCGGTTAGGATGCAAGCTGCAACGCAACAGGCCCTTGCACGCAACGTAAATCCGCGAAGCCCAACTGCAACACTCCGTAGGTTACGATGCACGGCCGCTATAATCAGCGTGTCGCCATCCGGCAGCAGTCGCATGAAGCTGCTCAAATGCCCTTTCTGAGCTTCGCCGACCTGCCGCACACTCGGGCTTGAACGCCACACCTGTGTCTGGGTCGCCTAAACCTTGCCAGGGCTGGGAGCGTCGGACCTACCTCGCCGATCCATGCAATACGCTGATGGCCAGGCTCAGGCGGGTTCCTACTTGTAATAGCGTTGCGCGCTGCGCACCGCCTGCTTGATCGAGTCCTCAGCGCTGCTTTCGCCTGTCACCACGCGCGCGAACATGTCTACCAGCACCCAATCGCCCAGCACCGACCCCGCAGCGGCGTTGATCGGGCCGGCATAGCCGTCGTGGAACGGCGTATCCATCGCGTTCCGGAACACACTTAGCTTCGGGTCCGTGTCCCAGACCGCACTGCCGGCATAGGCCCGCAGCGGTTGCGACCAATAGCCGAGGCAGCCGGTCAGCCAAGGGTCGAACTGCGGCGCCTCCATCATGAAACGCAGGTAGTCCTTCGCCGCGTTTGGGAACCGCGAGTGCTTGAACACCATGGCATTCAGCACCAGGCACTGCTCAGGGGGGGATGTCGCGGCGCCGAACGGCATGGAGGCATGGTCCATATCGGCCGCGACGGCGTTCTGTGCCGGGTCCTTGGAGGATTTGGCCGCGTAGTAGATCGACACCCCGTTCTGCGTCAGCCCTATCCCGCCGGATGCGAAGGACTGGTTGTTGCTCGCGCCGTTCCAGGCCATCGTGCCCGAAATCATCGTCTCCTGCATGGCGCGGGCATATTCGATGGCCTGCCGCGTCGCTTTGCTGTCGAGCGCGACTTTCCCGTCCTCGTCCACCAGCCTGGCGCCATTGGCCCAGAGCAGCCAGTTCGCGTAGTTGGGCGCGTCGCCCGGCGCATGGCTGAGTGCAAAGCCGCAGGGATGATTGATCTTCTTCAGGGTCTTGCACAACGTCAGGAATTGCTGGAGGTCATTCGGTATCGCGTCGAACCCCGCCTCCTTGACCCATGAGACCCGGTAGTTCGCCGGCCCCGTCGTCCCGCCCATCGGCAGGCCGATCCACGACTTGCCTTTCCAGATGCGGCCGAACAGCGTCGCCATGTCATACCAGCCGCCATACTTCGCGCCCAGGTATTCGGCGATGTCCGACACCTCGATCAGCTTGTCTGCGTAGATGTGCGGGTCCGGGCCGAACCCGATAACGATGTCGGGTCCCGCGCCGGTGTTGGCGATGACCGCCGTCTGCACCGGCATGTCGGGCCAGGCGACATAGTCCACCCGCACCTCGACCCCGGTCTGCTGGGTATAGCTTCGGCTGTTGGCGGTGAAGATGGCCTCGTCCGGATCGATATACTTGGCGGGCCGCAACACGCGCAGCCGCGCCCCGGGCTCGATCGGCAGCCGAGGCGCCGCCACGTCCGCCGCTGCGACGGCGGCGCGAACCGGCAGAGATGACGTGGCGAGCAGGCCTGCGCCAAGGGCAAGGGTGTAACGACGGCCAATCGGATGCATGTTGGTCTCCTACCCTGTTCTTGCTTCTTGTCGGCTGGGCGTCGTTTGGAGGCTTGCCGCGCCCTATGCTGCCCGGCCGAAATATGACTTCTTGGCGGCCGCCTGCGTCTCGTAGATTGATCCCTGGCGAGCCGCCGGGGGCAAAGGCATCCGGACCGGGACGGCCGTCATCCGCGGCGCCACGACGGATCCGCCGGACAGCAGGCGACTGTCATATTCCTGAAAGTCGGCCACGCCCATCAGCGGCCAGGCGTCGCTCGCCGCGACCTCATACAGCAGCAAGTTGCGCGGCCGGTCCGAGGTGTTCAGCGCCGACCCATGCAGCGCGCGCACATGGTGGAACGACATGCTGCCGGCCCGGCCCATGCAGGGCACCGCGCGATCGATCTCGGGGCGGATCAGGTCTGGGTCGATCAGCCCGGCGAAGCGTCCATCCTCGCCATGATGGCTCCAGACTTCGCCTCGGTGCGTGCCCGGCGTGACCAGCATCGGCCCGTTCGACAGGTCCGTGTCATCCAGCAGCACGCCGATCGCCAGGATGTCGTCGTTGGTGTGGGGATAGAACGCCCAATCCTGATGCCACTCGACCGGCGAGCCGAAATGCGCCGACTTCATATTCAGCTTCGACCCATGCAGTCGCAGCCCGGGGCCGATCAGTTTCTGCAAGATATCCGTGACGGCTGGCCCGCGCACGATCTGGTCGAACAGCGTGTGCACCTTATGAGGCGTCTTAATCCGGCGGACGCGCGGGGCCTCGGGCGTGTGACCGGGTTCGAGATCGTAGACGGCCGTGTGCTCGGTCGTGCTCGCCGCCGCCGCGACCAACTCGGCCACAACCGCCCGAAGTTGCGACAGTGTATCCGCGCCGAGCACCTCTGGCACGGTGATCACGCCGTCACGCTTATAGGCGCGCACATCGTTGTCTGAAATCATTCCATCCTCCCTGGCCATACCAACCGGCGGCACCAAGGCTATGGTAGCGCTGTCATTCATAGGGGTGCAAGCCGATGGTGCAATGTTCGTCTATAGTGCGGGGTGCGAGTGCTATGCGTGGTGCGATGGGAACCGATGGCTCCGACGACACCCGACTTTCGGTTCCCGCCCTGGCAGCGCCAACCTTGGCCGAGGTGGCCGAGCGCGCGCACGTGTCGTCCATTACCGCGAGCCGGGTGATGCGCCTGCCCCACCTCGTTGCTCCGCGCACCCGCGCCCGGGTGGAGCTTGCGATGCGCGAGCTCGGGTATGTGCCGAACATGATCGCAGGCTCGCTCGCCAGCGCCCGCACCCGCGCTGTGGGCGTGCTGGTGCCGACCATTGCCAATTCGATCTTCGCCGACACGGTCCAGGGTTTGTCGGACACGCTGGAGCCGCTTGGCTTTGCGGTCATGCTGGCGCAGTCGCGCTATGACGATCTACGAGAGGACCGCGCGCTCGCAGCGTTGCTGGCACGTCGGCCGGAGGCAATTGTAATGGTGGGGTCGCCCGCCACCGTCGACGGGGCCCGGCTGCTGCGCGCGGCGCGCATTCCCGTGGTCGAAACCTGGGACTTGCCTGCCGCGCCGATCGATGCGGTGGCCGGGTTCGACAATTACGCCGCCGGTGTCACCGTCGCTCGATACCTGGTGGCGCAGGGCCGCCGCCGTCTTGCATTCATTGGCGGCGACGACCCTCGTGCCAGCCGTCGCTGGCTGGGCCTGCGGGACGTGGCGCGCGCGGCGGGCCTGCCCGAGCCGCGGCGGCTGCTGCTGGACCGCAACGCCTCTGCCGGGGCCGCAGCACTGACCGAGCTACCGGGCATTGATGCGGTGTTCGCGGCCAACGATGCCCATGCCATTGGCCTGATTTCGGGCCTGCGCGACGCGGGGCTCCTGCACACCGGCCCCGGCAGCATACAGCCGGTAGCGGTGATTGGGCTGGGCAACTTGGAGATGGGCCAGCTGACCGTGCCTCGGCTGAGCACCGTCCGCATCCACGGTGCCGCCATCGGCCGAGCGGCAGCGATGCTGACCGATCCTGCCACTACACCGCGGCACGTCGATCTAGGGTTCGAGCTGGTGATACGCGAGAGCGGCTGAGCGACTTGCCGGCGGCGCCCAGAAGTCTACCGCCGGCAAGTCGCGGGGTCAGCACGACTCCCCGCTGATTTCCAACGTGAGGCGTACCGGTATTCCTGGCTACAGGCCCACCTTGCCGGCCGGGCTGGCGTGGCTGAGCTTGGACCGCCGGACGTAGCTGCGCATGGTGGCCAGGCTCCGGTGCCGGCTGTGGCCCATGATCTCCTCGTCGGGCACGTTGGCCCAGTAGGCCGAGGTCACGAACCCGGCCCGCAGCCCGTGCGGCGAGATCGGCTCCAGCCGGCTGCCCTTGATCCCGGCCAGGCGGGCGCGCTTGACCACAAACAGGCGCACGGCCTCTCCGCTCAGCGCCGCCGAGCGTATCGTGCTGTGGCGCGTCACGGCTCGGAACACCGGCCCATGCTCGATCGCAGCAGCGTCGAGCCAGGCCCGGAGTGCGCGGACGGGGCAGGTATCCTCCAGCTTGCCGCGTGGGAGGCCGATGCGCGCTCCTCCGCCCTCGACATCGGTCTTCGATCGTGGGATCAGCAGCTCGAGGCTCCGCGGCTTCCAGGTGACGTGCTCCACCTCAATGCCGCACAGCTCTGACCGCCGCAACGCGCCGGCGAAGGCAAGGAGGAGCAAAGCCCGGTCGCGCCGGCCGACAAGGCTGTCGTCGCAGGTTCCGACCAGCCTTTGCACCTCTTCGGTCGCGAGCGCCTGAGCACGCTTGGGCGGGCTACCATGGGTGCGGCCGATGCCGCGCAGCACGTCACGAATAGACGGGTGGCGGGTGTCGAGCGGATGGCCCGCATAGCGGTTCGCGCGTGCGATGGCTGCGACCTTCCGGCGCAGGGTGGACCGGGCATAGCCCTCGCCGAGGTCGGACAGGTAGTCGCCGACCAGCGCCGGGCTGGCCGGCATCGGCGCCAGCTCGCGTGCATGGCACCACCGGGAGAAATGCGTCCAGTCGGCCGTGTAGGCGCGCACGGTCGACGGTGCGTCGGCAGCAACAAGATAATCATTCACACCACGGCGAGATCGGCCCCGAGCGGGTGCCGGCGCATCGGGGGTAGATTGGCCCGCGGCGGCATGCGTCGTATGTGTGGAAAGACTGTTGTCCGGACGCGGCGCTTTGGCCCTCATGCCGAGACGTTAAAACGAGTCCTCCCCTGCCGTCAACTTGCGATAATAAACAATATCGCAAGTTGACCTTGGCTCCGGGCGTTCACCGCATCGGCAGCCGAAGTGTCAGATCTCGCTTACCCCTGTCGTCGGATCCTCAACGCTTTCCGACGGCACCGTTTCGGCTGCTGGGGTCCTTAGCGCCTTCCCGTCTTGGAACGGGTAAACGACCCGACTTCCAGCGGACTCAGCGTCCCGGTCGGGCAAAACCGGTGGCGTGGCAGCCGGATGACGGCCAAATGTAAACCGCCAGCATGACCTGGCTTGTCTGGTAGCCGATAAAGTTTACGCCCAACTTCGGGAAGAGGTTAATGACTTTTGGAACAGGTAAGCGACCCCGGAACTCGGCGGTGAACCCGGACAAGCTTTTGATATACAACAAAATAACCGGAAGGCGTATCGGACCCGCTGACAACCCCTTCAGCAGACTCGTTAACTCGTTCAGCAAGGCCGAATGACTCGTTAACCCGTTCAGCCGCTGAAATGGTTAATGGTGCATCATACGAATTGGGTCTGCGCTTCATTCCAAAGCTTGGCGACGCCGGACGGCTCCCAATTGCACTGACAATACGGTATGTTCAGATGCATCGGCCGTTCATCGCGGTTTCGCAGTGACCCTACGTTCCAGTATGGCCGGCCGTAAATATTGCATGCACCTTGCTGAACGATCTAACGAGTCACCGGAGCGGCAATCAACCTTGCTGAACGGTTTAACGAGTCAGGCAAGTCGTTGATTAATTTTAAAATTCGCTGAATGAATTAATCTTGCACTGACACGAAGAGCTTGCCACATCACTCCTTGCTGATGTTCCAGTAGGCCACCACGGGCGAGTCCAGCACGCCGCGCAGGTTGGTTCGGTAGGCCACGGGCTGCGTCGCCTGTCCCAGCAGACGATACGGGTTCACGACCGCCAGGCACCGCTGCAACCGGTCCAGGATCGCCGGACGGTCGGACGGGGCTGCACCGGCATAGGCGGTGCGCAGCCGCTCCACCTCCTCGTCGCACGGCCAACCCGCAAAGTTGCTGCGGTCGCAGGCCATGTTGGCGAAAATGTTGGTGCTCGGGTTCCATGCCAGCGCGCCGGGCAGGCCGGTGACATAAAGGTTCCAGCCGCCAGCATCCGGCGGCCCCTGGTTCGCGCTGCGGCTGACCACGCTGCCCCAGTCGGTCCACGTTGGCGCCGGCGCGACGCAACGCTTCCACCGTCACCTCCGCCATCGCGCCCATGTAGGCGAAGTCGTGCGTGCCCATCATCCGCAGCACCTCGCCCTTGTAGCCGGCGTCGGCCAGCAGCTGCTTGGCGCGGGCGGGGTTGGGGCCGAAGTCCTCGGCCCCGGCCTCAGTGCCGTTGGGCGAGCCGCACACGAAGAACGAGTTGCAGCGCTGGTAATAGGCCGGGTCGCCGTAGCCGGCCGCCATCTCGTCCTCCTGGTTGACGATGTAGGACAGCGCCAGGCGCGCCCGCGGATCATTGAAGGGCGGATACAGCGCATTAGGCCGCAGGATGGCCTGGGTGGCCAGCCCGGTCAGGACCTGCACCTTGGCCGTGCCGCTCCGTTGCAGGACCGGCAGCAGGTCGAAGGAGGGGCGCTCCAGGAAGTCCACCTCGCCGGCCCGCAGCGCCGTCGCGGCCGTGCCCTGGTCGGGTTGGATGACGAACTCGACCCGGTCCACCTTGACCACGCGCCCGCCCGCCAGCCCGTCCGGCGGCTCGTCGCGGGGCACGTAATCGGGGTTGCGGTCATACACGACGCGCGCGCCGCTAAGCCGCAGCTCCGTGTTGAAGCGGAACGGGCCGGACCCGATCACGGTGGTCGCGGGCTTGCCCGGCTCGGGCACGTCCTTGGCGCGCATGATGACGGCAAAGTGCAAGGGGGCCGCGGCGAGGATGTCGAGCGTATGCACCGGCCCGCACCCGCACGCCGCTGGCGTGGGGGCGATTGCCCTCCAGCTTGATTGCTTCCACCAGCGCATCGCCCACGATTTGCAGGTTGGCCCGGCCCCGTGCCGGCTCCAGATAGCCATCATTGGTGGACACGCGCCGCCCAGCCACGCTGTTGATCGCATAAGGGGACACGCCCGTCCCCACCGGCGCATTGTGGTCGTCGCACCAGCCGTAGCCGAGTGCCATGGCCGCGTCCCGCAGCCCCCGGTCCACGCTGCCCCAGTCCTCGATCGGCGCGCGATAGACCGGAATCGGGCCGGCGCTGCCGTGATAGGGCGCACCGCCGAAGTCCATGTCGGTCTCCAGCTTGCAAAAGTAGGGCAGCATGTCCGCCCAGTCCCAGCCGGCGCAGCCCATCGCCGCCCAGCGGTCCAAGTCGTCGGGCATAGCGCGTATGGCGATCTGGCCGTTGATGGTGCTGCTTCCGCCCATGGCGCGCCCGCGCCACAGCAGCCGCGGCTCCTGCCGCTCGGTCCGCCGGGCCATGAGCGTGGGCCAGCGGAAGTTGTCGTCGGCAATGGCGCGCATGGGATTGGGGATCTGGATGTGCTCCGGCGTGTCTGCCGTGCGCAGGTCCTACCCGGCTTCCAGCAGCAGCACGCGGGTGCCCGGGTCCTCGCTGAGCCGGGCCGCAAGCACTGCGCCCGCCGAGCCGCCGCCGACGATGATGTAGTCGTGGTCGCCCTCGATCATGCCGGGTTCCGCCGCCCCGCGGCAGGTTCCGTCATCGCTGTGCCCCGGCAGGGTCGGTCGTGCGCTCCCAATGGTCGGCGCTGGAGGTGACCAGGTCACGCAAGTTCTTGGGCACATGGGCGCCCGGCACCTTCGGAAGGTCCAGCACGGCCGCCTTGGCGAACGCCGCCATGCGGAGGCCCACGCGGCGCATGTTCTCCGGGCTTTGTGTCGCCAGCACATGCGGGCCACGGAACACGAAGATCTCCTTTGGCTCCCCCGCCCGCCGGTAGGCGTCCAGCGAGCCTTCCAGCCCTTCGACGTAGTCCCAAGTACCCTTGGCGATCATCAGCCCCGGCCATTTGCCGACGTTCGCGAACACGTCGGAGTCAACGTAGTAGGTCGTGTTGTACTCCAGGCGCAGCGCCGCCTCGACCATGTCGTGCCCGGCCACGCGATAACCCAAGCCGCCTGAGTTCGGACCATACAGGATCGCGCCCTTGATGTTCGGCCGCCCCAGCGCCGGACGGCAGCCACCGTCCGGCACGTCCCGGTTGCAGTCCTCCACGAAGTTCTTGTGCATCGCCCAGGCGGTCGCATACGACCCGCGCGAGTAGCCGGCCAGCACCACTGGGATCTCCGTCGCCCGCATCCCGGCCATCAGCCGGCCGGCGGCATCCCTGCCCGCCAGCACCTCGCCAGACGGGGTGAGCAGGCGCAGCCCGTCGCCGGTTTCCATCTGGTCCAACTCGCGGAACATGTCGCGCGCCTGCTCGGCGGTGTTGAACCCGGCCACTCCGCCAGAAATGCCGTTGCCGCGCCGGTCCGTCACCAGCACGTCGAGGCCCGCCTCGTTCAGCGCCGCCGCGAAGCCGCGCCAGAAGCGCATTCCGAACTGCTCGGACAGCGCGTCCGGCTGCTTGTTCAGCGTGTAGCGCCCGGCGGCGTCGGGCTGCACGGCCACGGAGCGCGGGTCGTCAATGGCGGTCAGCTCGCTGCCGCCGCCATTGTTCAGGATCACCAGGGCGCGGCGGCGCGGTCCGTCGCCGTCGGCCACGCCGGCGCCTTCCAGATACCACCCCCGCAGCTTGATCGTGCCCTGCTTGTTCAGGTGCAGGCGTTCGTAGCTGTCGCGCGGCACGGTGAACTCCACCGTGAAGGTCCGGGCTTCCGCGCGGGCGACCGGCTCGTTGTAGGCTGGCGCGGCGAAGTAGCCGGGGCGGCGGATCGTGCGCAGGTCCAGGTCGGCCTCGGGGTCCACCGGCGTGCCCGGGTCCACGCGGCCGGTCAGGCGCGGCTCGTAGGCGATGAACGGCTTGGCGCCCGTCAGCGCCGCGTCGTGGCACGCCGGGTCGGCCGCGCAGGCCGGCCAGCGGCGGCGGATCGCGGCGTCGCTGAACCCGGCCCCGTAGAACTCAGGCCCCTGCCCCTCGGGGATCAACTGGTTCACTGGCATGAACGGGATGCACAGCGCACCGGACCGGTAGCCGGGCAGGTCGGCGTTGCGGTCGTAATTGACGTGGAACGTGCAATCCGGCGCCGGGGTGCCGGGGTTGACGACGCGCGACGGCTCCGCCCCTGCGGGCACGGCGGACAGGACCGCCACGAGGAGGACAGCAACCCAATGATGCCCCATGTCAGCCCTTGCGGAGATTCCAGAAAAAAGGCGCGCTGGCCGGCACGATGTCGCGCGCCGCGGTGCGGAACAGCGTCGGCTGCTGGATCTGCCCAAGCGGCACGTAGGGCACCTGTTCGAACGCCCGGCGCTCCATGTCGGCGGCGACAGCGCGCTGCGCCGCCGGGTCGGCGGTTGTGAACCACCGGGTCCGCAACGCCTCCATCTCCGGGTCGGTGGGCCAGCCCGGCCAGGCGGCGCGTCCGTTGCCGCGCAATGCCAGATGGGACGTTGGGCTGATGAACTCCGACGAAACTGCCGTGGTGTGGAAGATGTTCCAACCGCCCTCGGACGGCGGCTTTTGCGAGGCGCGCCGGGACAGCACGGTGCCCCAGTCCGTCACCACAAGCTCGACCGCCATGCCGAGCCGCTTCAGCAGGTCCGCGGTCACGTCGCCCAGGGCAGGCAGCATGGGCTGGTCGCTTGGCGAGATGATGACGACCTTGCGCCCGTCATAGCCGCTTGCCTTCAGCATGGCGCGCGCCGCGTCCAGCCGTTCGTCCATCGCTTCCCCGCCGGCGCCGGTGGACAGCGGCGTGCCGCACGGGAAGAACGCCTTGCACTCGCGGTAGCGGCCTGGGCCGACCATCGCCTGCATGTAGTCGTCCTGGCGCACCGCATGGAGCACAGCCCGGCGCACCGCGACGTCGTCGAACGGCGGGTGCAGGGCGTTGAAGCGCAGCAGAACATAGGTCCCGTTCTTGTCCAGCGTGGACACGGTCAGGTCCGCCCTCCCCGCGGCCAGGGACAGCAGGTCGGGCGAAGGCGCCTCCAGCCAATCCATCTCCCCGGCCTGCATCGCTGCCATCGCCGTCGCGGGATCGGGGATGGACTGCCACTCCACCCGGCTGACCCGCACGGCCTTGCCGCCGGCCATGCCGTCCGGCGGCTCCTCGCGGGGCAGATAGCCATCGCGGCGCACCCAGGCCGCACCCGTGCCGGGCCGGAACTCGTCGGGCAGGAAGCGGAATGGGCCGGAG
>JAABUM010006447.1_pt1 | contig 11501 bp, 8 predicted proteins | sample 5559161 | NCBI WGS metagenome assembly JAABUM01 (sample SAMN10711868, study PRJNA513369) | rock metagenome | isolation source: Antarctica rocks | place: Antarctica: Victoria Land, Siegfried Peak nord | reverse complement strand
GGAGGGACGGGCACCCGGTCGTCGGGACGTGCACCGCTGATCGCGTCGGCGCTGGCGCGGATGCGCTCGACCGGCGCCAGCCCGCGCCCCACCGCCCGCCAGGTGCTGCCGGCAACAACGAGTAGCAACAGGGGAAGCCCGACAGCCAGCAGCACCGCGAGTCGTGCGGTGCTCAGATCCGCCTGTGCCAGGGACGTCGCGACGTACACCCAACCCGGGCCGCCCGTCAGGGTCGCGGGTTCGACCACGACCCGGAAGGACTGTCCTTCACCACTGATCGGAAGGCCGGCCCGGGTGAAGACCCGCGCCTGCCGCCGGCTCGGTGGCGCAGGCAGCAACGGTGGCTCGCCGAGGATGTTCGGGCTCGCCGCAACGACCTGACCGGCGGCGTCGACGACCTGGACGACGGAGCTGTCCTCGCCGGTGCTGGCCACCGAGCGCGGCAGTCGGATCCCCGCGGCGGAGGCTGCGACATCGCGGGCCCGGGCCTGGCCGGCGGCGTCCAGGCTCGCGACCAGGGAGTTGTGGACGAGAACGACCAGCAGCACACCGCCCACGGCCAGGGCCAACGCCACGGCGATCGTAGCGATTGCGGTCGCGCGGCTGCGGATGCCCACGCGGGCCACCCGGGACCGCAGGCCGCCGCGAACTCCCGGCAGGGCCCTCACGCCCGCGACGCCTCCTCGGTCCCGGCCTCCTCGAGTCGGTAACCGGCCCCACGGACGGTCTGCAACATGTGGGAGCCGAATGGCTGGTCCAGCTTCTTGCGCAGGTACCCCACATAGACCTCGACGACATTGGAGTCGCCCGCGACATCGGCGTCCCACACCTGCTCGATGATTTCACCGCGGGTGACGACCTCGCCGTGCCGGCGGGCGAGCAGTTCCGCCAGGGCGAACTCCCGCGCAGTCAGCCGGACCTCGGTCCCGCCCTTGAAGCACCGCCGGGAGGCCGGATCCAAACGCAGGTCGCCGACCGCGATGTGCGGCGCGCGGCCACCGGCTCCGCGGCGCAGCAGGGCTCGCAGGTGGGCCGTCAACACCACGAACGAGAACGGCTTGGACAGGAAGTCGTCCGCGCCCAGGTCCAACGCGTCAGCCTCGTCGAACTCGCCGTCCTTGGCCGTGAGCATCAGGATCGGTACGCGGGATCCGGCCCGGCGCAGCCGGCGGCAGACCTCGTAGCCCGACAGGCCGGGCAGCATGATGTCGAGCACGACGACGGCCGGATCGAACTCCTGCGCCATCCACAGTCCGTCGACGCCGTCGGCCGCGGTCTGGACGACGAAGTGCTCCGCCCGCAGTCCCCGGGCCAATGCCGAGCGCAGGTCGTCCTCGTCCTCGACGACCAGGACCTTCAACTCCGCTGTACCCCCCGGCGTGCTCGTCGCTTCGGCCCGGCAATCCGGGCAGTCCGGGCGGTCCCGGCCGGATCGTCCGGAACCGGCCGCGCACGGCCGGCCCCGGACGATCGGTACAGCCTGAGGCCTAGTGCTGACCCTGCTGCTGGGTGTCGGCGTTGCTGCCGGCCGGGTCCGCGTACCCGCCGGGGCCGTCGGACACACCGCTCTCGGTGCTGGCCTTCTCGGTCACCGAGCTGGCGGTGTCGCCGACCGTGCCCAAGCTGTCGGGACCGGTCTGGTCGCCCTGCTGGATGTTGTCGCCATCGGGTGCGCCCGGAACCTCCGCCGAAGCGACGGCGGCGGTGGTCGGGGCGGAAGGGTGCGATGACGACGCGAACGCCGTACCCGCCCCGGCAGCGCCGATGGCGACGGTGGCCACGGCCACCGCGATTGAGGTGCGCTTGTTCATGTGGTGGGTCTCCCTCGTCGTGCGGTGAGTGCAGCGGGGATCCGCTACGACACGAAGGCTCCAGCAGCGCGGATAAGGACAACGTGAGGGACAGTGTGCCGGCGGTACCGGCGCAACGTGCCGTCTGCCGGCACGACCCGCAGCGCCGGAGCCCTCGTTTCAGCCGACGTGGACGAACGGCCGCCGGTGCGGGTCGGTCTCGGCCTCCCGCAGGACCTCGCGCGTCACGGGCGCCACCTCGCCGTGCCCGAACACCAGGAACCGGACGATGTTGGACAGCGGGTTTCCCTCGGTCCAGGTGAAGTACACGTGCGGAAGCGTGTCGTAGGTGTCGCGGACTTCCAGCAGCAGTGCGGCGATCGCGTTGGGGACCGAGCTGGACTGGCAGGTCAGCACCCGGAATCCGTAGCGCTCCCCGCCGTGCACGACCAGGTCCTCCTCGAAGTCCGAGGCGTCGCGCACCACGATCTCCAGGAACACCACCGGCTCGGGGTCGGGGATGTGGTTGGTCTCGCGGGCCCGGCGCTCCTTGTCCAGGTACTCCAGTGCGTTGCGGTCCGCCGGGTCCGACGGGATTAGCCGGACCGTCCCGTCGGCGGCCGCGGACAGGATCCGTCGGGCGGCCGGGTCCAGCTCGATGGACGTCACCCGCAGCTCGGTGGACCGGGTGATCCGGGCGACCAGCGAGACGGCGAGGATCCCGAGGATGAACAGCCCGGCGATCCGGACGCCCTCGGGACGCTCGAAGATGTTCGCGATCGTCGTGTAGAGGAACACCAGCGTGATGAGGCTGAACGCGATCGGTGCGCCCAAGCCCGTATGCAGCCGGCGGGCCCGTCGTCGCCAGCTGGACAGCGTCACCGCGAAACTCGCCGACAGCATGAGGACCAGCACGCCGGTGGCATAGGCGCCGCCCTGGGCATCCACGCTGGCGTCGAAGGCGAGGGTGACGACGAAGGCGATGGCCACGAAGATCAGCACGAGCGGACGGACCGCACGGGCCCACTCCGGCGCCATCCCGTAGCGCGGGAGATAGCGCGGCACGATGTTGAGCAGCCCGGCCAGCGCCGAGGCCCCGGCGAACCACAGAATGGAGATCGTCGAGACGTCGTAGAGCGTGCCGAAACCGTCGCCGAGATACTTGTGCGCCAGGTAGGCCAGCGCCCGCCCGTTCGCTTCGCCGCCGGGTGCGAACAGCTGCGCGGGGATCAGCACCGTCGTGACGAAGCTGCTCGTGATGAGGAACACGCTCATGATCACGGCCGCGGTCGTGAGCAGCCGCCGGGTCCCGGCGATCCGTCCCGCCGGCCGCTTCGGGTCATCGTCGGGCGCACCTCTGACCTGGGGCATGACGGCGACGCCGGTCTCGAAACCGGACAGCCCGAGTGCCAGTCTCGGGAACACCAGCAGCGCCACCGCCACCACGGCGAAAGGATTGGGGTGCTGGCTGACGAGCAGGTCCCGCCAGTCCACGACCAGTTGCGGATGGCCGACGACGTCGGCGACCGCGACCGCGATCACCACGACATTCATCACCAGGTAGACCCCGACGATCCCGACGGCGATCCCGATGGCCTCCCCGAAGCCCTTGAGGAAGACCGCGCCGAGGGCGGTGATCAGCAGCAGCGTCAGCAACACCTCCCGCCCGTGCAGCCAGTCCGGGGCGAACGGATTCTCCACCGCGTGCGCCGTCGCGTCCGCCGCCGAGAGGGTGATCGTGATCATGAAGTCCGTGGCGAGGAAGCCCAGCAGAACCAGGACGAGCAACTTGCCCGCCCAGAAGTTCAGCAGCTTTTCCAGCATCGCGATCGAGCCCTCGCCGCGTGGGCTCTCCGCGGCCACCCGGCGGTAGATCGGCAACGCGCCGAACAGGGTCAGCGAGACCAGGACGATCGTCGCAATGGGCGATACCGCACCCGCGGCGAGCGCGGCGATTCCCGGCTGGTAGCCGAGGGTCGAGAAGTAGTCGACGCCGGTGAGGCACATCACCTTCCACCACGGCCGGGTGTGGGCCGTTCCCGGGGAGGGCTCGCGGTGCGGTCCGGGGATCCGCTTGGCGCGGACGACCGTCCCGTCCAGCAACCAGTCGCGCGACCGACGGGCCAGGGCGTCGGGCTGCCAGCGCGCCGGTGCCGCGTGCACCAGCCCGGCCGCCCCGCGCCGCAGACGCGCCCCGGAACGGCGGCTCGTCCGCGCCCCGGCGCGGGGGTCCGTTCGCGCCCCGGCGCGGGGGTCCGTTCGCGCCCCGGCGCGGTGCGGCGGGCCACCGCTTCGCGTGGTCGGGACCACGGGCCTCCCCTGCATCCCGGCACGGCCCGGTCCGCGCGCTCGTCGGCGATCTGCTCTGCGCCGGCAACGGTATCCCCGCGACCGTGAGCGGTGGGTCGCCAGGCCCCTCGCGAGCCGGGCGGTGACGATGGCCCGGTGCCCCGTCTGGTCGTCCTCGCCGACACCCACGTCCCGGCCCGGGCGCGGGACCTGCCCGGGCCCGTCTGGGCGGCACTGGACGAGCTCGGCCCGGACGACGCCGCGGTGCACGCGGGGGACTGGGTTGACGAGGCGATCCTGGACCGGGTGCTCGCCCGGCTGAGGCCGGCATCGGTCTCGTTGCTGGCCTGCTGGGGCAACAACGACGGGCCGGCCCTGCGGGCGCGGCTGCCGGAGGTCGACCGGGCCGTTCTCGGTGGGATCCGGGTGACGGTCGTGCATGAGACCGGACCCGCACCCGGCCGGGACCGGCGGATGGCCGGCGTCCACGGCTCGGACACCGACCTGCTGCTGTTCGGCCATTCCCACATCCCGTGGGACACCGCGGTGCCGGTTGTCGACGGCCGGACGATGCGGCTGCTGAACCCGGGGTCGCCCACCGACCGGCGCCGCCAGCCGACCCCGACCTGGTTGTCGCTGACCGTGGCCGACGGGGCGATCCGGGACGTGCGACTGCACCGGCTCCCGGCGCGGGCGCACCGGACGGCCTGACGGGCCGGCGGCCGGGGCGTACGGCGTGGCGGGGTGGCGGTCAGGGGGTGAGCGCCGTGGGCTGCCAGGTCGTCCCACAGTCGGACGGCGGCGGCGGCCGGTCTCCCTACGCTGGACCGGTGGTGGATCTCGCGGGGATGCTGGACCGGCACCCCACGCGGGTGGACGGCGCGCTGGTCGGCGCCGTCGGCCTGCCGCTGGTGCTGCTGGGGGCCGAGGTGGTCAGCGGCGACGGCTGGTGGAAACCGGTGTTCGCGCTGGCGGTGGGCGCTGGGATGGTGCTGCCGCTGACGGTGCGCCGGATCGCACCGGGCTGGGTGCTCGCCGTCGTCTGCGCGGTCGGCGCCGTCCAGCTGCTCGTCCTGGCGAGGCCCGCAAGCAACGGGTCGGTCCCGCTGCCCGCGGACGGGGCGTTCGCGGTGGCGCTCTACACCCTCGCCGCGCGCGCCCGGACACCGCTGCAGCGGTGGGTCGGCGTCCCGGTCGGCCTCGGCGCGGCCGTCCTGTGTGCCACCAGCTGGGGGATCGGCTATCTCGCCGTGCTGGTCCTGACCGTTGTGGTGGCCCTGGTGTCCGGGACGCTGCGCCGGGTGCGCGCGGCCTATGTCGAGGGACTCGTCCAGCGGGCGGAGTCCGTCGAGCTCGGGCGGGAGCAGGCGATCCGGTTGGCCGAGTCCGGGGAGCGGGCCCGGATCGCCCGGGAGATGCACGACGTAGTGGCGCACTCGCTGTCAGTGATCATCGTGCAGGCCGACGGCGGCGCGTACGCAGCACGGACCGACCCGGCACGTGCGGTGGACGTCCTGGCGACCATCTCCGCAACCGGACGGGAGGCACTGACCCAGATGCGCCACCTGCTCGGCGTGCTGCGCGAGGACCCCGACAGCCGGGGCGCAGCCGAGCCGACGGCGCCGCAGCCGGGCCTGCATGACCTGCCGGCACTGGTCGAGCAGCTGACCCGCACGGGGCTGCCGCTGCACGCCGACCTCGGTGGCACCGTCCGGTCCGCAGACGTTCCCGGGGCCACCGGCCTGGTCGCGTACCGGGTGGTGCAGGAGTCGTTGACCAACGTGCTCAAGCACGCGGGGCGGGTCGGGCGGGTGGACGTCACTGTCGAGCGGATCGGGGACAGGCTGCGGGTCGAGGTGTCCGACGACGGCCGCGGCGCGGCCGCCGGGCCCGACGCCCGCCCGGGGCCGGCCGACACCACGCGCGTGCTGTCTGCGCCGGCCGGGCAGGGCCTGCGCGGCATGCGGGAGCGGGTCACGTTGGTCGGCGGTCAACTGGTGGCCGGTTCGCGGCCCGGCGGCGGGTTCCGAACGGTGGCCACCCTGCCGGCACCGGCGCGCGACGGCCGGACCGCCCCGGTCCCCGGGGTGGCGCCCCGCGCCCGGGTGCCCCAGCCGGTTAGGGAGCAGCCGGTTAGGGAGCAGCCGGTTGGGGAACAGCCGGTTCGGGAGCAGCCCGCGTCGAGCGGCGACGGGGCCTCGCAGCCGTGGCCGTCCCGGCGGGACCGGGGGGTGCCGCGGTGACGGAGCTGACGGCGCCGATCCGGGTGTTCCTGGCCGACGACCAGCACCTGGTCCGCGCCGGTTTCCGGATGGTGCTGGAGTCCCAGCCGGACCTGGCGGTGGTCGGCGAGGCCGCCGACGGTGCCGACGCGGTCCGACAGCTGGCACGGACGGCCGCCGACGTGGTGCTGATGGACGTCCGGATGCCGGTCCTGGACGGGATCCGCGCCACGCAGCGGATCCGGGACGCCGACGACCCACCGCGGGTGGTGGTGCTGACGACGTTCGACCTCGACGAGTACGCGTTCGCCGCGATCCGCGCGGGGGCGTCGGGTTTCCTGCTCAAGGACGCGCCGCCGGAGGACCTACTCGCCGCGGTCCGGACGGTCCACGCCGGGGACGCTGTCGTGGCACCCAGCACCACCCGGCGGCTGCTGTCCCACCTGGCGACGCTCCCGGCGACGTCGATGCGGCCGAACGCGGACGCGCGGCTGGCGCCGCTCACCGACCGCGAGCGTGAGGTGTTGCTGCGGATGGGCGAGGGGCTGAGCAACACCGAGATCGCTTCGGTGCTGTTCCTGTCGGAGACGACCGTCAAGACCCACATCGGCCGGGTCTTCGCCAAGCTCGGTCTGCGTGACCGGGTGCAGGCGGTCATCCTCGCCTACGAGACCGGCCTCGTCCGCCCCTGACAGCGACTGGCGCGCCGACGCCGCGCGGTCGGCGGGTTCGGACAGGTACCGCGGTCGCAGTCGCAGGTCGTCCTGCGGGACGACGCCGCCGGGCGGCCCGCTCCCTACCGTCGACGTCCATGAGCAGCTACGCGCCCGCCGCCCGACCAGCATCCGAGGGCCGGGACGGCGCGGTCGCCGCGATCAGTGTCGAAGGCCTACGGAAGGTGTACGGCCAGGGGGACAACGTCGTGTGCGCCCTCGACGGCATCGACCTCGACCTCGGCGCCGGCCGGTTCACCGCAGTGATGGGACCATCCGGCTCGGGCAAGTCGACGCTTCTGCACTGCGTCGCCGGCCTGGACAGCGTGACCGCGGGCCGGATCGGGTACGCGGAGCCGGACGGCTCGGGCTGGACGGACATCACCACGCTGCCCGACCGGCGGCTCACCCACTTCCGCCGGGACCGCATCGGGTTCGTCTTCCAGTCGTTCAACCTGCTGCCCACCCTCACCGCCGAGCAGAACATCCTGCTGCCGCTGGACCTGGCCGGGCGCAAGGTGGACCGGAACTGGTTCGACGGCCTCGTCGCCACCCTGGGGATCGGGCCGCGACTCAAGCACCGCCCGGCCGAGCTCTCCGGGGGCCAGCAGCAGCGGGTCGCCTGTGCGAGAGCACTGGTCACCAGGCCGACCGTGGTGTTCGCGGACGAGCCGACCGGCAACCTGGACAGCAGGTCCTCGGCCGAGGTCCTGTCCTTCCTGCGGCGCTCGGTCCACGAGCTGGGCCAGACCGTGGTGATGGTCACCCACGACCCGGGTGCGGCCTCCTACGCCGACCGCGCGGTGCTGGTCGCCGACGGGCGCGTCGCCCGGGACATCGACATGCCCGAGCCGCAGCAGGTCCTCGACGCCCTCGGCTCGCTCGCCGACGACGGAGCGGTGCTCACCGACGAGCCCGACGATGGAGCACCGCTCACCGAACCCTCCGGTGGGACCGCTCCGTCCGGGGCACGCCGGGCATGAGGTCCGTCGTCCTGGCGCAGCTGCGCCGACATCCCGCCCGGTACGTCGCGACCGCTCTGGCGATCGTGCTCGGCACCGCCTTCGTCGCAGCCGGGTTCCTGTTCACCTCGACGCTGCGCAACACCCTGGGCAACGCCCTCGTCGCCGACGTCGCCCGCGCGGACGTCGTGGTCGGCCCGACGTCGACGGCCGGCTTCGCCACCCTGGACGCCGCCCAGGTCGCAGCGGTCACCGGTACGCCCGGCGTGGCCGCGTCGCTGGCGGTCAGCAGCGGCGACGCCCAGGTCGACCTCCCCCGGGTCGGGCGCCAGGGCGTGACCACCCGATCGGTCGCGACGGACCCGCGCCTGCTGTCCCAGCAGGTGGTCGCCGGCAGCCCACCGTCCGGAGCAGGCCAGCTGGCCATCGGCAGGTCCGCCGCCGACGCGACAGGCCTGGCTGCCGGCTCCACCGTCACCCTGACCAGCGGTGGCCAGGACGGCGGCGGCGGTCCGGCCCGGTCCGCCCGGTACACGATCAGCGGGGTCCTGGACCCGCGCGGCGACCTCGGGTCGTTCGCGCAGGGCCTGGTCTTCTATTTTCCGGACCGCCACCCGGCCGGGACCGTCAACGGCGGGGCCGAGCGGGTGGCCCTGCTGGCAGCCGATGGCGTGGACCCCGAGCAGCTGCGGGCCGACGCGGCGGCCCGGCTGGCGGCCGTGCCCGCCACCGCCACCGCCACCGCCGACCCCGGCCCAGGCGCCCGTCCAGGGCAGGCCCGGGTCTCCACCGTCACCCAGTACCGGCGGGCGTCGATCGCCGACATCGCGGTCGCCGTGCAGCTGGTCGGCGCCTTCGTGCAGGCGTTCGCGGTCCTGGCCCTGGCGGTCGCCGGGCTCGTCATCGCGAACACCTTCGTGATCCTGCTCACCCAGCGGACCCGGGAGCTGGCGCTGCTGCGGTGCGTCGGGGCCGAGCGCCGCCAGGTGTTCCGCTCCGTGGTGGCCGAGGCGGCCGTGCTGGGCGGGCTGTCGGCGGTGCTCGGCGTCCTGGCCGCGTGGTGGATCAGCTCGGCGGCCGTGTCGGTCGCGAACCGTTTCGACCTCCCCGTCGTCATCGCCGCCCCGGCCCTCACCTGGACCGCCGTCGTCATCCCGCTGGTCGCCGGTCTCGTCGTCACCGTGGTGGCCGCCCTGGCGCCCGCTCGCCGGGCCACCGCGGTGGCGCCGGTCGCGGCCCTGCGCCAGGATCTCGGGCTGGCCGTCCGCAACCGGCGCGGCCTGGTCCGTCTCGTGCTCGGGTTGCTGCTGGTCACCGTCGGGGTCCTGGGGATCCTCGCCGGTGCGGCGGCCGCCGGAGCGACGGGTGTGCTGCTGACGGCACTGGGCGGTGCGCTGAGCTTCATCGGCGTGCTCGCCGCGGCCCGGCTGTTCGTGCCGGCCGTCGCCCGGTCGATCGGTGCCGTGGTCCGCATGCTCGGCGGCGTGCCGGGCAGGCTCGCGGTGCTCAACGTGCTGCGCAACCCCGCCCGGGCGACGGCGACCTGCACCGCCCTGGTGATCGGGGTGACGCTGGTGGCCACCGTCGGGGTGGGCGCGGCGACCGCACGCTCCAGCGCGCTGAGCCTGGTGCTCGGCGACAACCCGGTCGACGTCGTGGTGTCCACCGGGTTCGGGTCGCAGCTGCAGCCCGGGACCCTCGCGACCAACCGCCCCGCCGCGTCGCCGGCGCTGACGGCCGGGACGGCGTCCCGGGTGGCCGGTGTCGGCGGTGTCGAGGCGACCGCCACGCTGGTGCAGGCACCGGTCCAGCTCGTGCTGCCCGGCAGGCGGAGTCTGTCCGGCCCGGTGCGCGGCGCCGACCCGGCGGCGTTGACCGGCGTGGTCCGGGAGGACGTCGCGCGGCCGCTCGGCCCGGACACCGTCCTGGTCGGCAATGGGCTGTACGTCGACGGACCCGCGCTGATGGACGGGGACACGGTCTCGGTGACCGGTGTGCGCGGGGCGACCCGGAACCTGACCGTGCGGCTGGCGGCCGGCCTGCCCGTCGGTCTGCTGCTCGACCGGACGACCCTGGCCGCCGTGTCCGGGACGACCCCGGTCCCGACGACGACCTGGTCCAGGACGTCCGCGCTGGACGCGACCGGGGACATCACCCGCGTCGACGACACCGTGAACGGGGTGCGTTCGGCCATCGGCAGCAGCCCGGCCGGGCTCGGCGGCGGCGGCTCCGACGTCCTGCAGGTCAGCGGGGGAGCCCAGGTCGCGGCGGCCCTGGTCACCGTCCTGGACGCGCTGGTCAAGATCCTGACGGCCCTGCTGGCGATGGCCCTGCTGATCGCGCTCGTCGGGATCGCGAACACCCTGAGCCTGTCGGTGTTGGAACGCCGTCGGGAGAACGGGCTGCTGCGGGCCCTGGGTCTCGGCCGGGGTGCGCTGCGCGCCACCATCGTCTGGGAGGCGCTGATCCTGGCGCTGGTGGCCGTGGGGCTCGGTCTGGGACTGGGGCTGCTCTACGCGTGGATCGGGACGCGGGCCGTGTTCTCCGGCGCCACGGACGGGGCGGTGCGCACGGTGTTCACCGTGCCCGTCGGGCAGACCCTGTTGCTGGTCGCGGTGGCCGTCGCCGCCGGCCTGCTCGCGTCGGTGCTGCCGGCCCGGCAGGCGGCGCTGACCTCGCCGGCCCACGTCCTCGCCGAGGAGTGACCCTCGCCGGCCCGGGTCCTCGCCCCGGGTCCTCGATCAGCATGGAGGTTGCCAGCAGCGCACCAGCGCACCGGCGCACCGGCGCCGGGCCCGGCCTAGCGTCGCTGCGTGCGGCGCCTGCTCTGGACCCAGGTGCGCCGGCACCCGGGTCGGTACCTGGCGACAGCCGTGGCCGTCGCCCTCGGGTCCGGCTTCGTCGCGGTCGCCCTGCTGTTCACCGCGACGCTGAACCGCACGCTGGGCGACGCCCTCACCACGGAGCTGGCCGGCTCCTCGGTCGTGGTGGGTGAGCCCCGGGTGACCGCCGGTGCGAACCGGATCGACCCCTCGCTGGCCGAGCGGGTCGCCGCGGTGCCCGGGGTGGCCGCGGTGGCCGGCCTGGCCACGGCCCCGGCGAGCGCGGTACTGCCGCGGCTGGGTCGCATACCGGTCGCCGTGGGCCTCGTGGCGGACGACCCGCGGCTGCGCTGGCAGCACCTGATTGCAGGCAACTACCCGGACCGCCCCGGCGAGGTGCTGTTGGACAGCCAGACGGCGACCGAGACCGGCGTCGGCGTCGGCGGCGCGTTGCGTGTTGGCGCCCCCCCGGACCCTGCCGCGCCCAGTCCCCCGGCGCAGGACCCCGCGGCGCAGGACCCCGCGGCGCAGGACCCCGCGGCGCAGGACCCCGCAGCCGGGCCGCCGACGGTGCCGGTGACCGTCAGTGGGATCGCCGACATGGGCAGCAGCCTCACCTATTCCCCGCCGGCCCTGTTCGTCCGTACGGCCGACGCGCGGCTGGCCGGTCTGCTGACCGGTTACTACCGGATCGCTGTCGCCG
>JAABUM010006446.1_pt1 | contig 11503 bp, 6 predicted proteins | sample 5559161 | NCBI WGS metagenome assembly JAABUM01 (sample SAMN10711868, study PRJNA513369) | rock metagenome | isolation source: Antarctica rocks | place: Antarctica: Victoria Land, Siegfried Peak nord | reverse complement strand
GAGACGGTGGGCGTCAAGAACTCCCATCTCAGCCCCTTGGGTCACACCCGTCACACGCGCCACGCCGATAAAACCAGCACAAACCCGCAGGTCACAGCCCTGCCCGGCGACCTTTCCGGGACCCTGCCGGTCCGTCGCAGCCACCTCGCACTGACGATCGCCTGCCCGCAGCGCCCCCTGGCTGCACCCAGCGCCTCAGCTGCGCGGTCGTGCCCTCGCTGGGTAGGCCGCGCACGTGAGGGCACTCGGCAAGGACCATGGCTGTCCGCCATTCGATCCACCCGCCGGCATGTCCGTGCTTGTCGTCGCTGTCGGCCTCGTGTGCCCAGCCGCCGACGGCCGCGTGTGTCTCAGCCCTTGGGCGGGTTCGGGTCGTTGCCGTAGGAGTTCTTCTCTCCGATGGTGCCGTCCAACTTCTTGATGGCGTGCTCCACCTTGCGCTCCTTCGCCATCTTCTTTCCGACGGCGGTTTGCTCCGCCTTGGTGCCGCCGGTGTGCGCAGCGCGCGCGCTGCCTTCGACCTTCGACTTCCAGATGCCATCCTCGTTGTATGTGCTTACGTCACCCTTGGCCATTTCAGACTCCTGACTTGACTGCGGCCCTGCGCCGCGCTGCTCGACTATGGCATCTGAGGGCGACCAGCTGGGCGCGACACGACTATCAGCCACCCGCGGCACTTCGGTAAGACGCGCTGCTCGAACGCCGGCACGAGCAGACGTGCGACCCCCGGCTGATCCGGTAACGCCGGTGCGCCGACAGGCGGCGATAGGACGCAACCTGCCCGGCGGTTCCAGGTCCGAACCGACCTTCTCCACTGCCCCGTACCAGGCTGTTCCAGAGCGCGTCGCGCAATTCCGTCCGGTTCTTTCGCACGGCTCTTATCCCGTGTAGGCGTCCGCAGGCGCCTTGCGAGGCTTCCATCCGCTCGCTGGCGGTTGCCCCCGCAGGACTCGCTGATGACTGCCTGCCAAATCAAGTAGAGCTTTCATCTCAACTCTACTAAGCTCGCGCAGCATTACTGGCCCGTTCACCGCGATTGAGTGCTCGAGAATGCTACCCGTCTTGTGGTCGTGGACGCGGAAAGGTGGGTCTACGACCTCGATGGGTTGCAACCACAGTTTGCGATCTCCAGTTGGACCTTTGATTCTCGAAACGGTGCAGTAACCGACGACAGCGAGAAGATCTGTCTGGTAGGCGACGATGACGTCGTGCACGGAGATTTCGTTCGCCAAGTATTTGGACACTTCACGGGATCGGGTGGAGTAATCCCCTCCCCACTGCACTGGCCCCTTCTTGTTGAACACCATCCCGCGCCAGTCGCCCCAGTAGCCCGAAGGGCCACCCTCGACATTGCACTTGTAAAGCCAGTAGCGCACCGAGCCTCCTAGTGAGCGATCACTAACGAACAGTCTCGTCGACGGTCCACCGTTGGATTGTCTCACCAACGATGGTGGCCAGATGCTGTTCCAGAGCATGGCTCTGCCGTCTCAGATCCTGGGCTGATCACAACCGGATCACGACTCCTGACAACGCAAGAGCGGACGAGGCGTCTCCCGACCGCGGACCGACGACGACCCGGGAATGCGCGGCGGAAGTGCAGGGTTTGCGAGGTGACGTCCGGGTCTGGTCACGCTGAGAGCTCCACGCGGGGACTGGCCGAGCCCACCCACGCATTCTTCTGCGGAAAGAGCAAGCTCGCAGGAATGATGCCTTGAGTGAGACCCGTCGACTTGGGAGGCCGCGAGCCCGCTGCTGAGTTTCGCACCACAACGGTGGAGCGCGCGCTAGCTGAGCAGCCGTCGGGCCTCACGCTGCATGCGCTCGTGCAGCGGTTGGCCCCGCATTTCGATGTCGGTGATGTCTTGGTCGTTTTGCGGCGACGACCCGACGTCTTTCTCCAGTGGGATGGTCGGTGGTTGAGCCGAGCCGCGTCGCTCGACCAGCCGCCGCGCCGACTTCGGTGTGACTTCGATTACGAGGCGATACCGAGTGAGTGGCAGGTCTTCGCGAACCCATGGGGGGCAGCCAACGGGTGGCGGACTTACCACCACCAGTTACAGGAGAACGCCTTTGATCCTCAGACGGCCCACATCAAAGTCGTGCCAGAGAGGGGTCCCTTCTCGGGCCTGGGGCTGCATGTGGACCATACCATTCTTCTCGGCCGTGCTGCGTGGGTGATTTGGTGCGTTGTCCTTTCAGCTCCCTCCTCGCATCGAGCACCGGCAAGAAGCAGTGGGCTCTCCTCCTCGATGCTCTCGACCCGAAGCTGACCAGCACCACCGACAGGAACCTGATGGCCGCGATTCGGGCTTTCACCGGCACGCCGGATTAACTGAGGTTCGACACGCGGATCGAAAAACTCCTAGCGCCGCCGCTGGCCTGAGACAGATCACTCAGTCAGGATGCCGCCTGACGGACGAGGTCGATGTCGGAGATCAGGCTCTCCAGGGTTCGGGTCGGGAGCGGCCTGACTGCCAGGCGGTTCGGGCCCAGGTAATTGTTGTTGATGTGCTGACGCAGGTTGAGGGCCGCGCGGAGCCGCTCGATCTCGGAGGTGGGGCGCCAGCCTTCAGGCTGATCGAGCAGCCGGCGCATCTGGGTGTCGCGAGAGTGCAGGTAGTGGTCACGGGTGTCGAGGAGCGGCCCGCGCACGCTCGTGCCGCAGCGGCCCTCGCGGCAGCCGACGCGCGTGCGGAGGTCAGAGTGTCCGAGAACTGCCTTGGCGACGCGCGGCGGGGCGGTGAAAGCGAGGCCGTTTAGGTAGACGCCGGTAAGTGGACCTCCGCCGGGGTCGTCGTCAGTGCGCGGCTTGGGTTCCGCCTTCTGCCGGCTGATCACCGCACTGTGATTGACGTGCTCAAGCAGGCCGAGGCCGACCGAGTAAGACGCCACGTGTCCTAGCGCCACCGCAACCTCGCCAAGGTTCCCGGACTGTCCCAGCGTCACTCGCAGCCCGGCATCAGTGAACCCCTGGGCCGCGGAAAACCCGTCGCGGACCTTCTTTAGGCTCTCGTCCTCCCCGCCGAACGGAGACATGCGCAGTTCAAGATCAGTGATGCCGGCGTGGACGTACTCCGCCGCCAGGTCGGTCGCGTGCCGCTGGGCGAACCTGTTGGTCACGGTCAGCACGGCCCGGGTGGGCTTGCCATCGACCCTTAGGCGTGTCATCTCGGCAAGGTCGAGGTTGAGCCGCGCGGTGCGCTCGTTGTCGACATAGAAGTGCGGCGCGGTGACGTGAGTGACCCCGTCGGGGTGCGCTTCGATGGTGCGCTGCACCAACGTCTCCCGGGCACGAAGATCGGCTGCGAGCACGTCGATCGAGTACGGCGCGCCGCCCCAGATCGGGAACGACTCGAGTCCGTATCCAGGCTCGGCGAGCCGCTCGGTGCTCGGCTCGAAGAACACTGAAATGCCCTGGTCGCGCGCGGCGTCGGCCGTCTGGAGCTGGTGACGCGTGGCCTTGGGGTCGAGCGTGATGGCCGAGGTCGCACCGGGGGACCTGCTGAGGAAGTCCTCGACAACCTTGTGGTGGTTGTGGCCGAGTCGAAACTGGACGGTCATGACGCGCGTGCCTCTCGTGGATTCACCCTAGGTCTGACATACTAGCGACAGAAAGCCGACAAAGGATGGTACAGATGCGGCGTGTCGAAGCTGGGGCCTTGGCCGGGAGGGTGTCGGCCGCCATCGACAACCTCGGACTCTCCGACGACGAGGTCGGATCGATCGTGGACGCTTCAGGACGATCGGTCGCTAGGTGGGCCGCCGGTGAGGTGGTGCCCCAGCGGTTGAACAAACAGCGTCTTTTGGAACTCGCCTACGTCGCCGACGCACTTGGTGAGGTTCTCCCTCGAGATCACGCGAACGTGTGGCTCTTCACCCCGCATCGACGCCTGGATCACAAGAAGCCTGCCGACCTTATTCAAGAGGGTCGCTACCGAGAGGTTCTTAATCTGATCGAGGCTATGGCGGACGGGGTCTTTGGTTGAATGGTGGACTCGACGAGCAGTTGCTGGACGCCGTCAATGCAATCGGCCCGACTACTTGGTCGGGCCGATCCTTCCGCTACACCGCCGCGCGTCGCGACGCGCTCTCCGGCGAAGGGGCCCGCCTCCACGGCGGCCGCTGGAACCCGCCCGATCTGTTTCCGGTGATCTATCTAGCCGTGCCTGAAGCAACGTGCATGCGAGAGTTCGAGAAGTGGGCAGTGGATAACCACCTCGACGTGGCCAGTCAACTCGAGGTGCCGTACAGGTTGCACACGATCCGCTTGGACGATATCCCCGTCCTCGACGTTCGTGACGAGCGCACCCAGGCGAGCCTGGGTCTCGAGGCCGATGATTTCGCCGGCCCGTGGGACGCCTGCCAGCCGATCGGGCATGCCGCCTGGTTCCTGGATTTCGGCGGAGTCCTCGCCCCATCGGCCACCGGTGCCGGCCTCACCCTGGCGCTGTTCGAGCACCGCGTGAAGGCGGAACAGATCCACGTCGAAAGGTCTCAGGCGCTCAGCCTCGAACTCTTCCTTCAGTACACGGTTTAGGACGAGACTTGTAGCACAGGACCGGTCGCGCGAGCGCAACCGGATAGAACTGGCCAGAAAGGCTGCTGGGGCCGGACTGCCCTCAGAAGGGCGGCTCGTCGTAGCCCGGCGCATTGGCCAAGGAAGGGGGTGCGTCGAAGCCCGCCGATGGACTTTCCTGGCCGTTCACCTCTGAAGTTGGAGGAGGTTGAGCCTCCCGCGGTTCCGCCGCCTCATCGCGCAGGTCAACGCAGAACATGACAAAGGCCGCTGCCATGGCCACCGCCAGGTCGCCGAAGCGTTTCGGAACATCCACAACGGACTCGCCCGGGCCATGCCCACCGAGGCGATTGCGAAGCGTTGGGAGGGACATCAGCACCTGGTCAGTGATTGAGTTTCGGCTGCCTTCCGGCAGGTCATCGAGATATCCGCCCTCCTTGAGACGCCTAGTTAACTGGCTTGCGTTTACCCGATTCAGAACCCGTCAGGGTCTTGACGCGCCCTATCTGGGCGGAAGGGACGCACGCTCATCGCAGGGTCCGGGGGACTCACTTGACCGTGTCACTGGATGAGTGCATAACAAGCATGATCGGGCGTTTCCTGACCCTCTCAAACTGGACCGTTCAGTCTTGGTTTCAAGGTCACCCCAGTTTGCGGCGCCTGACACGCTCGGGAGTCCCGGGCCGACGTGACATGACGTGACGACACGGCACGGCTACGCCTGGTGGCCGCTGATGGTTCAGCGGCTAGGTGTGTGGTCGCGGGGGGACGGCCCGAGGTTCGGCGGTTGGATCGGTGGCTGAGGCCGACGGCCGCGCGATGCCTCGACCCGCGATCCCGCTCCCGGTAGCGGTGTGTCGTCAGGGTCGAGGTCCGCGTCGAGCCGGTATCGCAGATCGGCAGCGGGATACTCGGCCGCCAGGGGTCTTGTGGCGACCATGCTCGGCAGCAGGGTCTGCACGTCCACTCCAGCGCGGTCGGCCCGGTCGATGGTGGCGGCCAGTGAGCCCCAGTCGTGCGCACGGACCAGCGCCGGGTTGATCTGCCGCGCCAGCGGCGCCCACCGCGCAGCCGGGCTGAGGGCCGACTGACCGGCGATCCGGGCGCGGGCCGCTTTGTCGTGGACCCGGGACCCGCTCTCGCGGGCGCGGTCTCGGTCCCAGGCCGCAACCATGGGCATCAGCTGGGTGAGCGCCACCTCGACGGGGACGTGGAGGCGTCGCGCGATGTCCGTGGTGCGGGACGTCCACCGGTCGGCGTCGCCGGCTGCGACGACGGCCAGAGCCTCGGCCAGGGCCTCGGCCACCGGCAGGTGGGCCAGGCGTTCGTCGACGAGCGCGTCGGCGAGGGGCCCGGCCTGCTCGAGGTGGCGGCGCAACCCGGCGGGGCCGGCAGTGCGCAGGACGTCGGCGGGGTCGAGGCCGCGGGGGAGGACGGCCTGCTGAGGGTCTGCGCCTCGGGCGGCGAGGATCCAGTAGTCCCGGTCTGCGGCGAGGTGGCCGGCGCCGTCGGGGTCGGTGGCCACCACCAGCTTGGCGGGATGCTCGCGGGTGAGGATGTCGGCCTGCGTGTCGCTCAGGGCGGTCCCGAGCGGGGCGACTCCGACATGATCGGGGCAGGCGAGGCTGACGGCGATGGCGTCGATCGGGCCCTCGACCAGGACCGGGACGGCGCCTTGGGCGAGCCGGTCGGCGTGCGGGTCCATGCCGTACAGCTGGTCTGCTTTGGCGAACAGGACGGTCTGGCTGGTGTTGAGGTACTTCGGGCCGGCCTTGTTGCCGGACTCGGCGCCGGTCTTCTCGTGGTGGTCGGTGTCGGGGTTGCGGCGTCCGACGAACCCGACGACGTGCTCGTGGTGCTGGATGGGGAAGACGAGTCGGTCCCGGAAGGTGTCGATGAGCCGGCCGGTGCAGGCCTGCTTCGCCAGGCCGGCCGCGAGGAGCTCGTCGTCGGTCGCGCCGTGGTGACGCAGGTGGGCGGTGAGGGTGGCCCAGCCGGCGGGGGCGTACCCGGGCCGGGTGCGCGGGTCGCCGGCGAGGTCCGTGCCGCCGAGACGCTCAGCGAGATAGGTCTGGGCCCAGGAGCCGCAGTAGGTGGCCTGATAGAACGTGGCGGCCTGCTCGTTCAGGGCGGCGATGCGTTCGGGGGTGACGGGAGAGAACTCGGCCTCAGCGGCTCGCGCCAATACCCTTTCCTGCTGCGCCGGGGTGGGTTCCCAAGGCGGCAGCCACTGCCGGTTCTGGGCGGCCTGGAACAGCTCGTCGTCGAGCTGCGGCCCGGACAGGGCGACCTCGTCGACGCAGACGGTCTCCACCGGCAGCGTCGCGGGGTTGTCGGCGGCCGGCGGCCGTTGGCCGTACTCGGGGGCTTCGATGTCGGGCACGGCCAGGTTCAGTGGCGCGTTCGGGTCCAGGTCGATGCTCACCAGGTGCAGGTCCTTCGGTGGGATGAGGTCGTCGTCATAGGGGTCGAGCGGGTACGCCTGGTCTCCCGGCCAGGCGGAGTGCTCGGTGCGGCCGGGGCGGGCCCGAGGCTGGGTCGCCTGGGGGCTGCCGGGCTCGGTGTCCTGGTACGGGTCACCGGTTTCGTACGGGTCGGTCCGGTCGAACGGGACGGGATCGGTCATGCTCAGCGCCCGGTAGATCAGGGCATCGGCAAGGGCGTGGCCTGGGACGGGCTGCCCGTCGTGGCCGACCGGGACCTGGACCAGGTCGGACAGGGGGATGCCGTGCTCGCTGGCGCGGGTGATGGCGGTGATGACTGCTGGCCAGCGCGGGTCGGCGGACAGGGTGTCCGTGGCGGGCTGGCCCAGGCAGCTGCTCAGCGCCGGGAGCCAGTCCGGGCGCAGCGGATCCCCGGGGGCGCCGGCCCGGTCCGGGGTGAGCACGGCGGGGCAGACGTGCCGGGCGATCCGCCACCACAACGCCGCGGCTTGGTACTCGTCGGGCAGCGGAGCTTCGGCTGCCGCCTTGCGGAGCATGGCGGGCGCGTCGGCGCCGGCCCGGGACAAGGCGGCGAGGTTATCGGCCAGCGCGGGCCAGTGCGGGTCGGTGCCCGGGGTGAGCCCGACCTGGACGGCCAGCGGCGTCCACGCGGCGCGGTAGCCGGTGTCCATAGCGGCGGCGACACGCCCGTCGAGGGCTCGCTGCTCGCGGCGGTCGGCGGCGGCTTGGCGGCGGGGACCGGTGGGCCGGATCTCGTCCGGGTCGACGGCGTGCGCGGCCCGGAAGACCGCGACGTCGGCCAGCAGCGGCCGGTGCTCAGGGGTGAGGAGCTGACGGGCCCAGGGCGGAGCGGAGATCGCGGTGAGGTCACCGGTCTGCCCGCGCAGGGCGGCCACGGCGTGGCGGACGTGCTGCTCGCGGCCGGCGAGGTAGCCGCCCCAGTACGGGTCGGTGCGTAGGCAGGCGGGGATGCCCGGCAGCCACGGCAGCGGCCCGGGGGCGCGGCTGCGGGCGCCAGTGGGGTCAAGGCGCCAGTCCAGGACGGCGGCAACATCGGCCGCGGTGTCGATTTCGCGGGCGGCCAGGGCGGTGGTGAACGCGGCGACGGGGTCTGCGCCGTCGACGGCGAGCAGGGCCAGGTGTGCACGCAGGGTGGGGTAGGCGGGCGAGTGGGTGAGCCCGGGTGCGGTCTGTTCCAAGGTGGCGTCGAGCCGGTCGGACCAGCCGTCGCCGAGGACGTGGACGGCGGCGGCGTGCAGGCTGTCGTGGTAGCGGGCGGCCGCCGCGGTGGTGTCCGCGGCGGGCTCGGTCAGACGGGCGGCGGTGGTCGCGGCCGACATCTGGGCCTGGTCGCGGCCCAGGATCTGCTCCAGGACGTTGACCGCGGTCAACGGGTGGGTCGCGGCGGGGGTGATGACGGAGTGCTCGTCGCCGTCGCCGGCGGTGAGCAGGTACACGTGGTTGGCGTCCCGGCCGCGGGTTACGGCGACGTACAGCTGCTGGCGGGACTCGGCGCCGGTGCTCACGGTGTGACTGCTGTCGCAGGTGACGCCTTGGCCGCCGTGCACGGTGGTGGCGTAACCGAGCTGGACGTGCTCACGCACGTACTCGGCGGGCAGGGTCAGGTGCCGGCCGGTGCGGGTGTGGACCACGTCGAGGCTGCCGTCCCGGCGGGCCCGGGTGACGGTCCACCGGTCGCCGTTCTTGACGAAGTCGGTGGCGGTGCTCTTGAGGCGGCGGTCGTTGCGCCGGGTGATGACCAGGTCCCCGGCGGACGCCGCGGACCCGTCGACGAGGCCGACCTCGCGACTCGGCCGACGGGTGCGCGGCGCCGTCTGGTCATCCCCCGTTATGAGGCGGGTGAGCCGGTCGGTGCGCGCGCGCACGTTCAGCTGCGTGGCCAGGTCTCGGGTGGGGGCGAGCATGATCGAGTCCAGCCCGGCGGCCCGGTCGGCGGACCAGGCGATGTAGGCGTGGTCGGTGACCGTGCTCAAGTCGCCGACGTGGACCCGGCCGCGGTCGAGGTAGAACCCGATGCCGGCGGTGTCGCCGCAGCGGATAGCCAGGCTTGCGGCGCCTTCGGCCGGGTCCCGGAACCGGATCAGCTCGGACAGGGTGACCGCGCCCACGCTGGCCTGGATGTCGCGCAGGACCCCCCCGGCGGCGATCGAGGCCAGCTGCCGGTCGTCGCCGACGAGGCGGACGCTGGCACCACGCCCGAGGGCGAACCGGGTCACCGCGGCCAGGTCGCCGGTGGACGCCATCCCGGCCTCGTCAACGATGAACAGGGTCGCCTCGTCGACCTTCTGCGCCCAGTCGGGCAGCAGCCCGGCGGTGATTCCGAAGGTCAGCTTGGCCAGGGTCTCGGCAGTGGCGCCGCTCTCCTGCCCGAGGATCCCGGCCGCGACCGCGGAAGGGGCCAGGGCGATGACGGCGCCGCCGGCGCCGGTCCACGCCGTGGTCAGCGCGGCCATCGCGGTGGTCTTGCCGGACCCGGCGGGCGCGATCGCCAGCTGCACCCGGGCTCCGGAGGTGGCCATCGCCCGGACCAGGTGCGCCTGCGCCGTGTTCAGGGTGACGCCGTTGGCGACAGACTCCAACAGGGCCACCTCGACGTCGACGTCGGTGACCGCCCGGCCGCCGCGTCGCCCGGCCGACTCGAGCAGGAACGCCTCGTCGGCCAGGACGGTCGCGGACGTGTACAGCCGGCTGCCGGCGACCTCGTACACGCTGACCCCGTCGCGGCGGCGGAGTAGGGCCGGGACGGGCACCGGGTCGTCGCCCCCGAGCGGGATGGACGTGTCCGGGTGCAGGACCGCGCCGATGACGTCCTCGACGAGGGCGTCGACGTCGGCGCCGGCCGGGGCCTGGGCGCGGATCTGGCGTTCGGCTTCGGAGCGGACGTGCCACACCTGCCAGGTGGCCCGGTGCGACTCCACGACACGCTTGGTAGCCTCCGCGACACGCTCGATCAGGTCGGGGGCGACCGGGACGGCCCTCGCACGCGGTGCGTCCACGACGGACCACACCAGGGTGTCCACTGCTCGGTCACCACCAAGGACGTGCGCCGCCTCGGAACGCCACTGCCGCCGTTGCTGCGCCTCGGACCGCGGCGCATGCTTCGCGTCCCGGGTGTCCAAGGTGGCCTGCTGGGCCAGCTTGATCGCCTCGATCGGTGTGGGCGGGCGGCCGTGTTCGGTCTGGAAGGCGGCCGCTAGCTGGGCGCGGCGGATGTCGATGCGCGCCCGGCGGGAGGACCAGTGGGTGAGCAGCTGCTCGGGTACGCCGGTGACCTCCCGGATGGTCCGCCGGCCGGAGGCGAGCGCCGCGGCGGCGTCGGACCGCGGTGTGAAGCTCAGCCCGAGGCGGCGGTGCAGCTCGGCCTCAACGCGGGTGTTGTACCGCTCCGACGCCGCCACGGTGGCCTTGAACAGGACTCGCCCGTCCAGGCTCAGCCACCGGCCGGGGGTGCCGTCGGCGGTGCGGACTCGGACTTTGGAGGAGACCGCGACGTGGGTGTGCAGGTCGGGGTCACCGGCCCGCGAGTCGCGGTGGCCGAACGCGGCCGCGAGCATCCCGGTGGTGTCCAGCTGCTGCACCCCGTTGCGGCCACCGCGGGTGCGCACCGCGTCCCGTTCCAGCCAGGACAACGCGTCCTGGACGGCGGCGTGGTGCGCGGCGGCGATCTGGTCCGCGACGTCCTGGGGGGCGATCGCCCACAACGCCGACACCGATTTCACCGGGGTGAAGCTCAGGTCGAACCCGGCGACGGCAGTGCTCGCCGCCCGGGAATGGCGGGCGATGAACGAGGACAGCTCGCGGGGGTCCTTCGGGGGACGGTCGTACTCTCGGGCGAACATGTCCCGGCCGACGTCGGTGCGCACCCGGGCCCGCTCCGCGGCCGGCAACGGCCAGTCGTGCGGCATCCCCAGCCCGGCGTTGACCTGCGCGCAGGCCTTGGCCACGGCCACCCGAAACGCCGGGGCGGAGTCGATCACCGCGAACGGCGCACCGAGCCGGATCGCGTCCTGCACGTCCTGCAGGCGCCCTGATCCGCCGGCCCGCTTGTCCATGACCTGTTCGGTGATGGCGTCGGCGTTCGGGTGCTTGCCCTCCCCGAACAAGGCGGCCATCTGCGCGGCGGTCACCTCCTGCCCGTCCTGCAGGTCGACGTCACCCAGGGCGGAGCCGAGCCACTGCCCAGGGGACTCCCCACGCTGGCTGTAGTAGTCCGACAGGCCGGTGTGGCCGCGCTCCGTGGCGTCCAACGCAGCGACCTGCCGGGTCAGGTACGAGTACCCGTCCCCGGCGGTCAGCTTGTGAATGGACATCACACTCCGGTAAGCACCAAAACCCCCGCGGGCTCGACACGGTCGCGCCAACATTCTTGCTCGAACGTTTTGTTCGATTCGGGCTGGGGAGGGGGTCGCGCACCGATGATGCAAGAGGTGTGACCGAGTTGGGTTGCTGCGCGACTGGGGTCGGGTTCGGGTCACGGAATGGTCACGGGCCGGGGTGCAGGTCGGGTGTGGCCTCGACGGGG
>JAABUM010006445.1_pt1 | contig 11504 bp, 7 predicted proteins | sample 5559161 | NCBI WGS metagenome assembly JAABUM01 (sample SAMN10711868, study PRJNA513369) | rock metagenome | isolation source: Antarctica rocks | place: Antarctica: Victoria Land, Siegfried Peak nord | reverse complement strand
GGCTCGCCCGCGATGATCGCCGCCTGCACCGCCGCCCCCAGCGCGACCGCCTCGTCGGGGTTGATCGCGACCTCCGGGTCGAGGTCGGTGTGGTCGCGCACCATCCGCCCGACGAGCGGGATGCGCGTGCTGCCGCCGACGAAGAGGATGCGGTCCAGGTCCTCGGCCGCCAGCCCGGCGTCGCGCAGCGCGGCGTCGAACGACGCCAGCGTCCCTTCGAGCAGGTCGCCGATCAGATCCTCGAACTCCTGCCGACTGATCTCGACATCGAGGTGCAGCGGCCGCCCGCCCGCCGTCAGCAGGTACTCCTCGCGCACCCGCGCGAAGGGCCGACTCGACAGGGCGATCTTGGCGGCCTCGGCCGCGCGCCGCAGGCGGGCCATCGCGCGGGCATCGCCGCGCGGGTCGGCACCGTGCTCCCCGGTGAAGCGCGCGATGAGCCAGTCGGTCAGGCGCTCGTCGAAGTCGTCGCCGCCGAGCTGGGTGTTGCCATGGCTGGCGCGCACCTCGACCACCCCGGCGTCCAGCTCGATGATCGAGACGTCGAACGTGCCGCCGCCGAGGTCGTAGACCGCCACCAGTTGCCGCTCGTCGCCGCGATCGAGCCCGTAGGCGAGGGCGGCGGCGGTCGGCTCGTTGATGAGCCGCTCCACGGTGAAGCCGGCGATCTCGCCCGCCTCGCGCGTCGCCTGGCGCGCCGCGTCGGAGAAGTAGGCGGGGACGGTGATCACCGCGCGCTCGACCGGCACGCCGAGTTGCGCCTCGGCGCGGCGCTTCAGCTCGCGCAAGATGAGAGCGGAGATCGCCGGCGGCGTGAACTCGCGGTCGCCGAGCGCGACGCGCACATCCTGGCCCATCTTGCGCTTGATCGAGCGGACCGTGCGGTCGGGGTGGAGCGCGGCCTGGTTGCGCGCCGGTGTGCCGATCAGCGGGTCACCGCCGGGGGACAGCCCGACCACCGAGGGCATGATCCGCTCGTCGCGGTGCGGCAGGATGCCCGGGAGGCCATCGCGCACGATCGCGGCGGCGGAGTAGGTCGTCCCCAGGTCGATCCCGATAGTGGTGCCCATCCGCTCCTCCTTGCGAGTACCGGGCAGGAGCGGGGCCACGGCACCGCTCCCGCACTCAGCACTCGGCACTCCCGTCACGACTCACGAGGACTTCGGCGTAGCGCAGGGGGCGGTCGCCGACGAGGTAGCCCCGGCGCAACTCGGCAACGACGGTGCCGGGCGGGTGGGCAGTGTCGGGGGCGACGACCTCGAGCGCGACGTGGTGATGCGGGTCGAAGGGCCGGCCGGCGGCGTCCATCGGCCGCACCCCCTCGGCCTCCAGGACAGCGAGCAGCCGCGCGCGCACGAAGTCCAGCCCGGCCAGCCAGGCGGCCAGGCCGTCGCGGCGAGCCGCGTCGGGGGGCGGCGGCGCGGGGCCGCCAAGGAGGCGCGCGAGGAAGCCGGGGGCGGGCGGTGCCTGGACCGGGCGCGCGAGCAACTGCTGGCCGGAACGCCAGGCCGCGTCGAGGCCGTCGAGCGCCGGGAGGATCGCGCCCACCACCTCCAGGCGGGCGGCGGCGCGCGCCGCGTCGAGGTCGGCCGCGCGCCGGGCGTCGGCGGCGCGGAGGGTTCCCAGGGCCTCGTCGAGCCGCGCCCCGTGGGCTTCGGCGAGCGCGTTGGCCTTCAACTGCTCCCGCCCGGCGCGCCCGATCTGCTTCTCCAGCGCCGCGACCGCCGCCGTCAGCGACGCACTATCGGCGGTGGCCGGGGCCGCACGGTCGGCAAGCCCGGCCAGGGTCCGCTCGATCGCCCCCAGGCGGGCCTCCAGCCGGGCGAGGGTGGCGGCCGATCGGTCGTCGGGCCGTGGCGGCATGACCGCCCCATCCGCCCCGCCGAGGAGCCGACGCAGTTGCCGCGCGAACAGCCCCCCGCCCGGGCCGGTGGTCATAGCGTCACCTTCGCGAAATGCTCGCGCCACTCGGTGCGCCCGAGGTCGGTCAGGGCGCGGGCGGCGTCCAGCACGTCCTCGCGGTGCAGCGCCATGTCGAGCGCGGGCGGGCGGCGCCTGCGCGGCACCGGCCACGGCTCCAGGAGCAGCAGGTCGGTCTCGGCGCGGCGCTCCGGGTCGCGCAGGCGCTCGTAAGCGGCGCGGATCTGCTTGAACGCCTCCGGCTCGCGCTCGGGCGGGTGCGCGCGTACCCGCGCGAAATAGGCCGCCTTGATCGCGTCCGGCGTCGCCGCGCGCGTCACGCCGAGCACGGCATAGGGGTCGGTGTACGGTTGCGCCATCGCGCCTCCTCGCCGCGTCGCGCGGCTGCCTGCTCAGCGCCAGCCGCTACAAGAACGGGGCGCCCTCCAGGTCCAGGTCGCCGAGGAACGGGGCACTGAGCGCGAGGCCGAAGAAGGGGCTGTCGACCTCGCGGCGCACCTCGTCGATCTCCCGGGCCATCGTCGCATCGCCGGCCTGCCGGGCGAGCCGCGCCGCCCGGCGCAGCGTCTCCTTCGCCTCGCGCTTGCGGTCGTTGACCGCCTGCACCAGCCCGACGACGCGCAAGACGGCCGGATCGTCGGGGGCCAGGTGCCCGGCCTCCTCGGCGTAGCGCAGGGCCAGGTCCCGGTTCGTGACCAGCAGCGACGCGGCGATTTGCAGGCGCGGCCCCGTGTCGCCGGGGCGGATCGCCACCGCGCGCTCCAGCAACTCGCTCGCCAGCGCCGTCCACGGTGCCCCTTGCGCCGAATCCTGCCGGGCGGGCGGCGGGCCGAGCAGGAAGTCCAGCGGGCTGGCCGGCGCGTCATGATCGAGCAGCGCCGTGGCGACCCCGATGTAGAACTCGGGCGTCGCGGTGATCGCGGCCTCGGCGCGGGCGAGGGTCGCGCGCGCCTCGTCGAGCTTGCCCTCGATCGCCCAACTCGCGATCGCCTCGGTCCAGGCCCCCGGGTCGTCGGCACCGCGCGCCAGCGCGCGCTCGAGGGCCGCGCGCGCGACCTTCGGCTTGCGCTGGTCGAAGGCGACCCGCGCCCGGCCCATCGGGAAACGGTAATCGTCCGGGGCGAACGCCGCACCTTCCTCGTAGGCCGCCGCTGCGGCGGCAAAGTTCATGTACTCGTGCAACTGGTCGGCGCGCCCCAGGATCGTCTCGGCGATCTGCCGCCGCACGTCGTCGCGGTCCGGTGCCACCTCCAGCGCGACGCGCAGGTGCCCCTCGGCGGCGGCCCACTTCTGCAGCGCGAAGCGGGCGGCGGCCAGGCGCAGCCGCGCCTCGACGTGTCGCGGGTCGCGCGCGAGGACGCGCCCCAGTTCGTTTTCCGCCGCCTGCAGCTGCTCGTTGGCGAGCAGCGCGTCGGCGAGTTGCACGCGCAGATCGAGCGCGTCCGGGTCGGCCTTGATCGCCTGGCGGAAGATCGCCACCGCCTCGCCCGGCCGGTCGGCGCGCCGATAGTCCTCGATCACCCGCTTGCGGACCCAGGACCACTGCGCGTCGCTCAGCTCCCCCCCGTCGGCGGCCTGCCGGCGCGTGCGCGTGCGGAGCATCGCGCGCCAGGCCTCGGCCGCCTCGACCCAGCGTTCCTGCGCCTCGTAGGCCAGCGCCAGGTTGTGATGGAGCGACCGGGGCGAGCCGAGCCCCTTGCCCGAGCCGAGCGCCCCGCGCGCGCCCTCCCAGAGGATCGTCGCGCGCGCCCAGTCGCCCGCCTCGGCGGCGCGGCGCGCGCCCCGGTCGAGCGCCGCGATGAGGGCTTCGCCCAGCGCCGCGCCGCCGGCCCCCTCCGCGAGCGGCAGGGCGACCCGCGCGAGCGCCGCCGCCTCGGCCGGATCGTCCCCTTCACGCAGCGCCTCGAGTCGGCGCAGGACGAGCGCCGTCAGATTCTGCCGGAGCCAGGGCCGGTGGGGACCGTTTGCATCCTCGTGGACCCCCTGCCAGGCCGCCAGCGCCGCGTCCTCGTCGCCCGCCCCGGCCGCCGCGGCGCCGCGATAATACCGGCGAACCTTCGCGGCCCCGGCGGGCAGGGACCGCTCGTCGTCGAGCGCGCGCCGCGCCGCGCCGTCGCCCGCCCCGATCAGGGCCAGCCCGCGCCAGAGCTGCGCGGGCGCATCACCACCCGCCGTCTCCGGCGTCGCACCGCGCAGGAGCGCCCGCACCGGCGCGAGCGTCGCGCGAACCTGGGGGGTGCTGCCGGGCAGCGCCGCGAGGTCGGCCGCCGGGTCGCGCTCCAGCGCGGCGGTCGCCAGCGCCAGCCCCGCGCCGGGGAAGGCGAGGTCGCGCGCCAGGGCGGCCCGATAGGCGGCCCCCGCCGCGGGCAGATCGTCCGCGCGGTGCAGCGCCAGCCCGAGGTGGTAGTGGAAGCGCGGCTCGTCCGCGATCAGGCCGACCGCCTGGCGCAGGTCGCCAAGACCGCCGTCCTCCATCGTCCCCGCCAGGCCGCGCCGGAAGTGCGCCTCCGCCAGCGCGGCCCGGACCCGCTCATCGTGCGGTGCCAGCGGGGTCCAGGCGGCGATGGCCTCGTCGAAGTGCCCGGCATTGAAGGCTCGCAGTCCCCGCTGACGCGTGGCGGTCGCCGGGTCGGGCGGGTGCCAGCCGCGCGGGACACCGCCCCGCTTGTGCTTCGCCTTCGCCATGCTCCTCCTCGCCCCTCACGCCAAGAGGGCGCGCATCGCCCTATACCGAGGAATTATCGTCTCCCGATCGTTTGCCCGTCAAACGGGACGATTGATCGCGGGGGTTATGCAACATTCGCCATGGATGCGGGTGCAGATCCGGGTGTCGCGCACCGTGCGTGCGTCTGTGGTGCTCCTATCGGACACGGTGGATAATTCCGCAAGGCTCGGTCGGCGGGCACCTGCCTGGGCAAGTACAGCCTCGATCTAGTGCAGGACCGGTCTATCCTGGCGCAACGGTGACATTTCGACGGCTGCGGTGCGCTTCCGACCGTCTTGCGCTGCGGGTACCACGATTCGGATTTCCCAGCAATCACGCCGAAAGTGAATTGCCCACCATGTCCGATAGGAGCACCTCCACCGTGTCCATGGGCAACACCTGCTCATCCGTCCGTAAATCCTGGCACTCGAACCTTGAGACTGCCAGAATCGGACCCCGGATGACCCAGGCAGCCAGCACACGGCTGGAACTCCGGCACAACGCGTGGCATATCGCCGGGGCCGGGCACCACCGACACGCGTTGCGCATCACTCATCACACCACCTACACGCCCGCCACCTTAGCCCCAACTCGGCTCGTGATGCGCTACCGATGAGTACGGACACTATAGCGATGACGGTCCCGTCGTGCAATCCATACGACCCGGCCCAGGATTACCGTCTGCCCGACGATGCACGGCCCATGCGGTCGTGCTGGTGGTCAACGTCCCGCGGGTTGGATGGGAGTGGAGCGCCGCAGCAAGCGGAGTGTTTGTGGCGGCATTGCTATCGCTGGGGATGATTGTCCCGATACGGCACTGTCAAGTAAAGGCGGATCACGTGGTGTGCTGGTGCGCGGAGGCGTGCTGAGGCACGGAGTGCTCGTCGCTCAGGCCATGGCCGGGGTGCGGGTGACGACCCGCCAGGTGGCGAAGCGCTCGGTTCTCGTTTGGCGGTAGGCGGCGGTCAGACGGTGGCGGCGCGGGCGGCAGTGGCCGGCGTCGGGCCGTAGGCGGCCAGGAAGCGCGGCGCGTGTCCCGGCGAGTTGCACCGCCGCATCCGCCGCTCCCGCTCGCGGGTCGGCTGATGGGCGTTCTCGGCGCGATTATGCAAGCCTGTGTGCCGACGATGCGCGACGCGCGGCACGACCGCGCGTCGGGCGGCGCTGGAGCGCGCGCGCTTGTCCGTGATCAGCACGCGCGGCACGTATTCCGGCTTCTTGCGCAGTTTGCGCAGGGAATTCGTGGCCGCCGCCTTGTCGCGCCGCGCCGGGACGAGGATGTCGCGCACCAGGCCATCCTGAGCGACCGCACGCCAGCGATCGTGTTGCACGCCGTTGATCGGCACGAACACCGCATCGAGCTGCCACGTGTCACCGGGCTGCGGCCGCCGCTGTCGGAGCGCATTGGCGTCGCTGTGGCCGAACTTCCGGCACCACGGCCGGACGGTTTCGTCGGTCAGCACGACGCCTCGTGCGGCGAGCAGCGCTTCGCCATCCCGGTAACTGCGCGCGAAGCGGCAATACAGCCACACGGCAGGCGCGCTGCTCGCGGGCGGGAAGCGGTGGCGCGCAGCGCTGGGGCGCGATGCAGTCTCTTTCATGCGCCGAGTATCGCACACCGCGCCGTCCAAACTTTCCCTGACAGTACCCAGGGAAGAGCGTTCCCGCACCGGGCTGCTGCCAGTAGCCCTTGACGACCATCGCCCGGCCGATGAAGAGAAGCGCCTGCCCGTAGGTTGCGTTATCCTCCAGCCTGTAGCAGGCGGCATCTTCCCCCGCGCGGCATAGATCTCGCTTTGATACCCTGTGCCACGCCATGCCACCGCGGCATCCGATAGTGCGCCAATTAATCAGTCTCCGTTCTGCAATAACACTCGAGACAACGGTGTGCTGTCGTAACTCACGCCTTCACATGCTAGCTGACTCAGCGTATCCCTGGGGGAAAGGGGCAATAATGGATCCATTCCTCGCAACCGAGACGCTGATCATCGAATTGCTGCTCGTCGTGGCGCTCGTCGCGGTGGTGGTGCGGCGCTTGCCAGTCCCCTACACCGTCGCGCTCGTGGTCGCCGGGTTGCTGATCACCGTGGGCCATCCGGTGGCCATCGATCTGACCCCCGAACTCATCCTGGCCCTCTTCGTCCCGCCCTTGGTATTCGAGGCCGCTTTCCACCTGGAGTTCGCGCGATTGCGTACCACGCTTGTCCCGATCCTCCTGCTCGCGGTTCCGGGCGTGTTACTCACCAGCTTCCTGGTCGGCGGTATCGTTAGCTGGGGCGTCGGCCTGCCGCTGTCCAGCGCGCTCGTCTTCGGGGCGCTGATCTCCGCGACCGACCCGGTGGCGGTCGTCGCCCTTTTCCGTAGCCTCGGCGCGCCGAGGCGACTGGCCATCACGGTGGAAGGGGAGAGCCTCTTCAATGATGGCACGGCGATCGTCGTGTTCGGGTTGGTCCTCGCCGCCGCCCTGCCGGCTGTGGCGGGGGGCGGGCACACCACCACCGAGCCACTGCTCACCATACTCGACTTCGCACGGGTGTCCGCCGGGGGGCTCGCGCTCGGGGGCGGGCTGGGCTGGCTCGTCACGCGTGCCTTCGCGCGAATCGACGACTACCTGATCGAGACGACCCTGACCACGATCCTCGCCTTCGGGAGCTATCTCCTGGCCGAGCGCCTTCATGTCAGCGGTGTCCTCGCGGTCGTCGCGGCGGGCCTGGTGTGCGGCACCCTCGGGCCGCGCAGCATGTCGCCGACCACACGGATCGGCCTGGTGAACTTCTGGGAGTATCTCGCCTTCATCGCCAACTCGCTGCTCTTCCTGCTCCTCGGCCTCGACGTGGACCTCGCCCAGCTCGCGGGAGCGGCGTGGCCGATCGGGGTCGGGGTGGTGGCGGTCCTCGTCAGCCGGGCGCTCGTGGTCTATGGGCTGGCCGGACTGGTCGGGCTGGTCGGGCGCCGGACACTGCCGCGCACCTACCTCCATGTCCTCTTCTGGGGCGGCCTGCGCGGGGCGGTGAGTCTCACGTTGGCCCTCAGCCTGCCGGTCGCGTTCGCCGATCGCGACCTCGTGCGCGCGATGACTTTCGGGGTGCTCCTGTTCACGCTGCTGGTCCAGGGTAGCACGATGCAGCCCCTGCTCGGCCAGCTCGGTCTGCTCCCACGCGGGGATGGCAATCACGAGTACGAGCGGCGCCACGGACGGCTCTTGGCGCTCGGCGCTGCACGCGACCGCCTCGTGCACCTGCACGCGCAGGGACTCCTGACGGACGACACCTGGGCGCGCCTGACCCCCGATCTCGACACCCGGCTCGCTGCGGCACGCGAGGCCGAGCAGCACTTGCTGCGGGAACGGCCCGCGCTGCGCGCCGCCGCATGGCAAGACGCGCAGCGCGAGGGCTTGCGGGCCGAGCGCATTGCCCTCGTCGAACTCCACGCGGCCGGCGTCATCTCGGAGACGGTCTTTGTGGAACTTGTCTCTGCGGTCGACACCGCGCTCGAAGGCGAAGGCCACGCCGACGCGCAGGGCTCCTGAGGGTCGAGGGACCAAGGCAGCCGATCCGCCATGGTGGCGGGTTGTGTCGTGCTGCGCACCGGCGATCTCCGCCGCAAGCCGTCGCGGGGCGTGATCGTCGCGCGCGGCGGTAACGCCTCTGTCCCCGACGCCCAGCCTCGGTCAGCCACGTCCGATGGCGTCGCGGCCAACTACTCTTGCAGCTCCGCGATCGACGCGGCACGCGCAAGCAGCGTGACCCGATCGCCGATGAGGAAGACGGTGTCGCCGCGCGGGATGATCTGCCGCTCGCCCCGCTGGATCGTCACCGCCATGGTATCATTCAGGGGGCCACAGGCGCGCACCGCCCGCCCGTGGCCCCGCACTCCGGGTCAGTCGCGGGGATGGCGCGCTTCCGCAGACTTCGGCGCTCGTGCGACGCGACGGCGGGACAGCGCGCCCAGGATCGCGGCACCGAGGGAGAGGAGGCCGAGGGCACCGAGTATCCCTGCGAGACCGTGGCTCCCATCCGCCGTCCCATAGCCGCCGCCCGTGTTCGGCAGGCCGGGCATGGTCGGGGAGGTGGTCTGGGCCACGACATGCATCACGCCAGTCAGCCCGAAGTATTTCTGGGCTCCGGGGCTGAAGAAGTCGTAGTCGCCCGGCTGGTCCGGCGCGGTGAAGACGAAGAAGGCCGCATCGCGCGGCTTCACCATCTCCTCCAGCTGGATCGCCCCTGTGGGGAGCTTGACCGCGAAGCCTACCGGGGTGATATCGGCGTTCGTGAGATGTACGGCGACCCGCTGACCGGCGGGCACGGTGAACTGGTTCGGGAAGTAGTTGAGGTCGTGCGTCTGGATGTTGATAAGGGTCGCGCCGGCCGGTGCGCTCGGCACCCCAGCAACGTTCTTCGGCGCGCCGACCGCGACTTGCTTGGGCGTCGCCGTCACGATGTTCGGCCCGGGCTGCCCCGCCTGTGGCAGCGCGAAGGCGATCAGCGCATCGCCGGGCGGCGAGGCCGTCTTGCCGGCATCCAGCCGCTGTCGGAAGTTCCCGCCGAAGGCCATCACGACGTACTCGCGACCGTTGATCACGTAGACCGCCGGCGAGCCGTTCGCGCCGCCCACGCCGGGCATGTCGGTCTTGAAGGTCCACAAGACCTTGCCGGTCCTGGCGTCGACCGCGTTGAACTTGCCGTTGTCCTCGCCGAAGAAGACCAGATCCCCCGCCACGACCGTCCCGGTGACGGTCTTCTCCGGCGTCTTGAGCTGCCAGGCGAGCTTGCCGGTCGTCGTGTCCATCGCGTCGAACAGCCCGTACTGGTCGATCCCCGGCACCTTGCCGAAGCCGGTCGAGCCGAGGCTGTTGACGATCTCCTGCTGCGCGTGGTAGTTCCAGGGTTCGTAACCCCCCGCCGGGATATAGGCGTACTTCGTGCGCGGGCTGTAGGCTCCCGCGCCCCATTCCGGGCCGGACTCGTAGCCGGGCTGGATCAGCGTCGGCTCCTCGTGCGGCGGCGTCCACATCGGCCCGGCGGTGAAGCCGGGCGGCACCGCCGCCACGGACTGCGGAATCAGCGGCTCCGTCGCGGGCATCGGCTGGGTCGGGGAGGGCTGCTGCCAGGCCGGATCGGTCGGCACGGGCACCTCGGTCACGTCGTAGAGCGGCTTCCCGTCGCGCCGGTCGAGGACGAAGTAGTTGCCATTCTTGTTCGCGTGGCCGAGCGCCGGGATCTGCTGCCCGCCCCGCTCCAGGGGGAAGAGGTGCGACGGTTGCGCCGTGTCGTAGTCCCACAGGTCGTGGTGGACCTCCTGGAAGTGCCAGCGGTACTGGCCGGTGTTCAGATCGAGCGCGACGATCGACACGCTGTACAGGTTCTGACCGGCCCGCTCCGAGCCGTTCTCGTCGGGCGCGGCGTTGCCGGTCTGGAGGTAGACCAGGCCGAGTTGCGGGTCGACGTTCGGCGTGGTCCAGACCGTGCCGCCGCCGGTCCGCCAGGAGTCGCCGGACCAGGTGTCGTTCCCCGGCTCGCCCGTGGCCGGGGTGCTGTAGAAGCGCCACAGGAGCTTGCCGGTGTCGGCGTCGTAGGCGGAGAAGTGGCCGCGCTTCTCGAACTCGCCGCCGGAGGCCCCGATCAGCACCTTCCCGTCGACATACTGCGGGGCCATCGTCTCGGACCACTTGTCCTCCCAGCGGTCGACCGCGACTTGCCAGGCGACGGCACCTGTCTTGGCGTCGAGGGCGACGAGGGTCGCGTCGAGCTGGCCGACGAAGACCTTGCCCTTCCCGACCGCCACGCCGCGATTGGTCTGGCCGCAGCAGAGGGGGAGCTGCGATAGTGTCGGCATGTCGGGGTTGTAGGTCCACTTGAGCGCGCCGGTGGCCGCGTCGATCGCGAAGACGTGGTTGTGCGGGGACGTGAGGTAGAGCGTCCCGTCGACGATGATCGGCTGGGACTCGAAGGAGGTCAGCTCGCTCATGACCCCGGTGTGGAAGATCCAGGCCGGTTGCACTTGCGCGACATTCGCGGGCGTGATCTGATCGGTGTCGACGTAGCGCATCCCGCCGGGGTCATTGCCGTAATAGGGCCAGTCGAGCGCCGTGGCCGGAGCCGCGGCACCGCGGACGGTGGGGACGCCGAATGCCACCAAGGTCGGGAGGAGCAGGGCCAACACGCCCGCCAACCTGAGCACCCGAGCCGCGCGATGCCGTCTTCGGCGTACCTCTCCCACGCTCACCCTCTTCCAGGAACAGCGCCCGCGTGTCGTGCTGGATGCGCGATCTCCTGTTTCCACCAGCTACCTCCTCTACTGCATCGTTCATCGCTGGGCGCGCGGCTCGCACTGCGCCGAGGATCGTCGGGAAGGCTTTCTGCGTCATGACGGGGGCCACACGAGGTGCTACCGATCGCTTGGGTGGGCCAACGCAAGACAGTCAGCACCTGCAGCGCTGCACAGAACATTTGGCCTTCTGGCCTCTAAGCCCCGGGGTGCTCCCGAGCCGGGAGCCTGCGGGGTGCTTCTCCCCCGGAGCACTGAACCGAAGTGCGGAGAGGCGGCACACCGATGCCGCTCGGCACCACATCCGTGCGTGCTCGCATCAGCCGTCTCGATCGTGCGGCTGCCGCGATATCGCCGCCGCTGCCGCAGTTGGCCCTTTAACCACACCTCCTTCCTCGGCCCCACGATTCTCGCCGCCCTATGGCGCGACCCGCTCGGAGTGCCGACGCTCCAAGCGGGTCGCGCCACGGCACTAGTTATAGCACCCGGAGGGCGTTTCCTAACTCATAGGCTGCCCTCCCAGAGATGGGCGAGCACCCGTTTGGGTGAGCGGATCAGCTCCGGACGGGCGGCATGATGGGCGGCGAGGGCGACGACGATGGTGGCGGTGTAG
>JAABUM010006444.1_pt1 | contig 11505 bp, 13 predicted proteins | sample 5559161 | NCBI WGS metagenome assembly JAABUM01 (sample SAMN10711868, study PRJNA513369) | rock metagenome | isolation source: Antarctica rocks | place: Antarctica: Victoria Land, Siegfried Peak nord | reverse complement strand
CCTTGAAGATGCTCGGCTTGTGCCGCAACATGCTGTACCGCAGGATCATGGGGCGACCTCCTCGACTCACGCCTCTCCTCGCCCTACTACCCTACCACACACCCTCTTTATTGGGAAGATGATCTACCATAGAGGAGCACGCTGCCGAGCTTGAGCCCGACTGTCTCCCACGTCAGCCCCTCCTCGCCTCTGACCAGCGTGTCCAGCCGCACAGGGCTTGCCTGGCCGCACGTCTCGCCAAGCTGCGCCGCCCTGTCCTGCTCTCCCTCCTCCAACTCGCCCTTGAAGATGAGCGCCAAGTCAACGTCGCTGAGGGCCACCGCGTTGCCCTCGGCATAACTGCCTAACAGGTAGTACCCGCGGACGCGCCCAGGAAACGTCGTCTCAAAGGCCGCGATGAGGGTGCGGAGGATCTCATCAATCTTCTCGCTGCCTGACGAGGCCAGAAGCGCACGCGAACTCACAGGCAGTAGCCCTACGGCTCCTCTCCCTTCGCCCCTAGCAGCAACGGCCGGGCGGCCAGCTTCGTCCTCAGCATACACCCTGTGTCCAGTCCCCGTGCCACGATGTCAGGAGACGCACCAGTAGCCGCAGACTTGAGAGATGCGCTCCTCGATTCCGTGGCCGGGAGCACGCGATGCGCTGATACGTCATGGCGCATTCAGGGGAGCAGTGCTGGGACCAGTCCCCGCATAAGCATGGGCGATCCTTCGCCCTGCGACATGCGGCGGCTATACTACGACCAGTGATCGGCAATAGGGTGCGCGCAGGCGCAGAAATGGCAGTCGTGTGATGGGAGGGCAGCAGTTCTTCTCTGACGATCCGACGATCGACGATGTGCTCCTGTGCATGGGACTGATCTCAGATACGCATCTGCCCGAACGTGGCCTGGGTCTCCCCCCCGCGCTGGAAACGATCTTCCACGGGGTAGACCTGATCCTCCATGCCGGCGATGTCGGAGAGTTGTGGGTGCTCGATCAGCTCAGTAAGATCGCCCCTGTCGTGGCTGTGGGAGGCAATGACGAGCCGGCCGTGACGGCACGTGAACTCCCCGTCGGGCAACTCATTGTCTGTGCTCAGCAGCGGATCGTCGTGCGTCATGGCCATTTCCTCGATCCCGCAGAGGAGCGGGCCTGGCGGCGGCGGCAGCCCGTGCGCGGTGACTGGGTGACCCTGTGCGCCGGAGTCGGCCATGCCGCTGATGCGGGGATCGTCGTCTCCGGCCATACGCACGTGCCGATGGCGTATCGGCATGATGGCGTCGTGCTGGTCAATCCTGGCGCGCTTGCTGCCCCCAACATCGTGTCCCGGCAGTGCCTGCGTACCGTCGCGCTGCTCGCCTTGGCGCAAGACGGTCGTGTGGCCGTCCGTCATGTGGAGGTGGATGATCCCACGCGCCCCTTCGCTCCCTCCTGGTGGATCGGCCACGATTGGTTGGAGGGATCTCGCCCGTTGTATCCCCACTTCGTGGACTCGATCGTGGCGAGTGCCTTCCGCGCGGAGAGCACCCAGATTTGGGAACGCTTACAGGAGGCCCCCGCCGACCTGCGGACGGCGTATCAGCGGGCACTCCTGCACGAAGCGCAGCGCTGCTGGGCGGGCGAGATTCCTCTCCTGACGCGGGCCGGACTCCTGCACCGGCTGCATGACGGTGACGACGCGCTCCCACACGCTCGTGACCAACTCATCACCTGGCTGGGAGCAGGAGAGGCAGAACAAAGTAGTGACGGCGTGGAATCCTCCCTCCGAGGCGAGCCATGAGCGATGGGGCACGTCCGGACACACCAGAGCGGTGGCCGTCAGGAGCCACCATCGTCGTCCACGAGGTGTGGCACGGGCGGCTGTGGTCGGCCCGTCCCCAGACCGTGGTGGAAGATGCGCGAGATCGTCTGGTCCTATGGTGCCCCCGGGGAACACGCTGGAGGACAGCTACCACACCACCCACACGGCCTCGCGCTGCAACGCGCGCTGAACGGTTCGTCGCCTCCCTCACCGCCGGTGATTGGGTGCTGGGCGAGTTCATCTGGGATGTGTCGACACTGGTGCTCGTGCGCCCAGGCGACTGGCACGCCGTGTGGGTGTGCTGGAAGGAGACCGGCGAGCCGTGGGGCTGGTACATCAACCTCCAGCGGCCCTTCCGCCGGACCAAGCACGGCCTGCAAACGATGGACCTGATGCTCGATGTCATCGTGGACCTGGATCGGCGCTGGCGGTGGAAAGATGAAGATGAGTTCGCGGCCCTCGTGGCGGCGCGCCTCATCAAGGAGGATGAAGCCCGCCAGGTCCGCGTGGAAGGTGAGCACGTCATCGCACAGCTCGCGGCCAATGTGGTGCCTTTCAGCGAGCGATGGCACGAATGGCGACCAGACCCGCAGTGGGCGACACCAGAGCTGCCGCAGTATTGGGAGCGTGTAGAGACGGCTGACCACCGAGAGGTGAGGTTGCCACCGACATAGGGGCTGTTCATAAGCAAGAACGCATCGACAGCATTTTGAGCGTCTGCTGAGTAGCAAGTGATATGCGCTCCCCGTGCGCCGCATCACCCGGCGCTAGATCCCCGTCGCAGACGGGAGAGGTTCGGAAGGAGGGCCTCTGGGTCACCGGCTGACCCGGCGGCGAAAGCCAAACGGGACCGTCGCATGCCGCGAACGCAGGAGGGGTCAGAAGGCGTTTATGATTTCGTCCTGCAAGACCCGCGCGATATGGCGAGAGCTACACTGCACGAAGCTCAGTCTCCAGGGATGCAAGCATCCATCCTCCGCCACAACGTCTACTGGCGGAGCCTCTGTGATAGGGCGGCTGCTGGGAGTCCGTCCGAACCTTCCGCACAGAGGACGGGGGAGCATGACTCCCCTCAAGGGGGCGAACGGGCCGCCTACGTCGCGCTCGACACGTCTAGCACTGAGGGAATGCGGGATCGCCCGCCGCGTCGCGAGGCGCAGGGCGACGGCGCCGCCGTCGTACTCAGCGCACGGGAAAGCCGTGTACAGGGGGAAGGGCGGCAGGTGTCTGTGGCACATGGGCAGGGAGGTAGGCGAGATGCCGAGCGCCACAACTGCCTGTGGACCAGCCGGGCAACCGGCAGTCAGGCACTGGAACGCCGGATACGCCGAAAGGTGTACGTCCGGTGTGGGGAGGGGCCGACGGAAAAGGAGCGGGCAACCGCCACCTCGCCGGCGGCCTACTCTACGCGTGTGTGCGTCGCCGCTGTTGGGAGCGGCGACTGGCTAGCGCATCGCCCGTCTCTGGCACTGCATGATTATCCACTCTACTGGATGCCTATGCGGCATGAGAGACCACTTCACTGCCGCTGACCCAACGCGGGCACCTCGTGCAAGGCGCGCCGTCATCTCGGGGGACTCTGCCCTTGATCAAGACTGAGGAGAGGGAACGCACGTGGATGGCGGCTCGGCCACACCATGCGGCCAGCACGGCCAGCGCGGTGGTTCCCGTGGCGGCCCGGGAGGGGCACGGCATAGTCACGCGCCTCCCCTGTTTAACGCGCCTGATCGGCTCAGGATGCCTCACCAGACGCTGCCTCTGCTCTCCGCATCCTGACATCCGACGCCTCTCTTTGGCCAGCGGCGTTCCTCGTCTGGCCCGCCTCGTGGGCCACGACACCCAGCCACCAGGTGGCGCGCCGTGGGCAGGGATACGGGCTGCCGCGGCGTCCTCTGTCCTCCTCAGGCACCCTGGCGTGGCGGCCCGCACGACGCGCGCTTGATCAGGGGCGTGGCCAACTCGACGCGTAGCGTCTCGACCGCATCGCCGGCGATCACCCGTAAGAGCATCGTCGTCGCGACACGCCCCATCTCCCGCAGGGGCTGGCGCACCGTGGTCAAGGCGGGCGTCAGCAGCTCCGCGTACGGCATGTCATCGAAGCCGACGACGCTCATGGCCGAGGGGATGGCCAGGCCGCGCTCGTGCAGGGCGCGGTAGACGCCCAGGCACTGCTCGTCGCTGCCGACGAACACAGCGGTGGGCGGGTCGGGCAGCGTCAGGAGCGCGCGCATGCCTGCATAGGCTCCCGCGAACTGCCAGTCGCCATGATGGATGAGTCGTGGATTGACGGGCACGTCCGCGGCGTCCAGGGCGGCACGGTAGCCAGGGAGCCGATCGCGCGTGCAGGGAAAGGCCAGCGGCCCAAGGAGGGCGGCGATACGGCGATGGCCGAGGGCGAGCAGGTACGCGGTCGCCGCCCTGCCCCCGGCCCAGTTGGTGGCACTCACGGAGCGATCCTCTGGTCCTAACTCGCCCAGGCGGTCCACCACCACGAACGGGACGTGGTGGCGCCGCAGCTCGCGCAACTGCTCCGAGGTCTGATCGGAGAGGACGAGGACGGTGCCATCAAGTGCGCCTGCGGCCAACCGGCGGACCCAGTGCTGCTCGCGCGCCCGCTGGTCCTGCGTGGACGCCAGGACGACCCGTTGTGCTGGCCGCTTGCCTCATCCAGTGGGCAGGCGGCTCAGCAGGCGAGCCACGCCACCTCGCCCAGCGCCAGCATGATCTTGAATAATGATCTGGCTGCGCGAGCTATGCGCTCGCCGCACGTGCTCTGTCACGCTGCCTTGCAGACTAGACGATCTTTGTACCGTCGGCCAAAAATGAAGCATAAACAGGCATGCTCCTGGATCGGACTGCACTCATGCAGGACAGGATCATCCAAGCTCTCCGTGCAAGGTGGGCACGGATCGCTCGCATTTCTCCTCCTGCCGCTGCATACGTCACCGAGACCGTATCTCCGGCTCGTGGCGTCTCCAGGCGCTGCCGGGCACCAGCGCAGAACAAACAGCCAGCACTGGTAGAGACTGATGTGCGCGGGTGCCGACTCCTGCACGAGAGTACCGGACCGATCACCCATGTCCTGCTGCTCAACCGGCGGTGCTCGCCTGCAGCTCTACCCGTGATGAAGATCGTGCGCGCCGCTCATCTCCAGCGCACGCGGCGCCGCGTGCGCTGAGACAGACGTCCTGTGAGCGGCGCTGTGCCCTGTCTCCTACAGATCGGGGGGCTCATCCGACCCGCGGAGGGGGTCCACGCCTGCCGGGGAAGGCGCCTCCGTGGGGGCCATACTCCGCTGCACCGTCGCCACCAGCTCGTCCAGATCGAACGGCTTGAGCAGCAGATCGCGGAAGCCCCGTGCCGCAAAGCCGGCAAAGTCCTGCGCCCGATGGGCGGTAAAGAGCACCACCGGCGTGTAGCCCGCCAACACCCGTAACTGCTCAAGCAGCACCCACCGCTCGGTGTCCGGCTGTGCCGCTGTCGCACCCAGCGTGTCGGCGAGCACCAGCGCGAAGCGGGTATGGGTCAAGGCCTCCACCGCCTGCGCGAACGTGGTCGCCACGGCCACGCGATACCCCTCCTCCTGCAAGCACAGGCGGGTCACCTCGGCAATGGCCGGATCATCCTCGACCACCAGGAGGGTCCCACGTGCTGTCATCCCCGCTCCCTTCTCCTCCTGCTGCCCCACGCGCTCGACCAGCAGGGGAGGACCCAGGAGCATAGTGCGCGCCGGACGGCACCGACGAGCCTCAGGACGTCAGCGGCACTCCCGTGCGTGGTGTGCTGCTCCTGAGGGATGAGAGTAGCGTACGCTATCTGCGCGGAGCGGTCAATGGGCGCCGCGCCTCATCGGGGCTGTGACGCGCCTGCGTCGGGCGCTGGCAGCGGGGGCCGTGTCAGTAGGGTGGCCACACGGGCCAGCAGCTCATCAATGTCGAAGGGTTTGGCCAGGTAGTCCGTGATCTGCCGGTGGGCCAACTCCTCCAGGTGCAGCGCGGCGCTCATGAACAGGCAGGGCACTGTGGCCGTCGCGGGACGCTGGCGCAGCCAGTCGTACACCTCCAGGCCACTGAGGCCCGGCAGGTCCACGTCGAGGATGACCAGATCGGTGTGGATCGCGCTGAGCACCTCCAGCGCCAGCGCTCCGTCGTGCACAGTCACCGCGCCGTAGCCCACCACGTCGTTGAGCACCTCCTGGAGCAACGCGGCGATGGCCGCATTATCTTCTACGATGACAATGGCACTGGTCGCCACCGGCGCTCCTCCTTCCGTGGTGAGGCCTGCGCGCCACGCTGCGCGCACCTCCTGGGAGAACTCATGCAAGAACAGAGCCACAGGCGCCTGCGCTGCCCTCCGCTCCCTGTGCTGGGTGGTGCGCGCGCCCGTAGGTCCTGGCACAAGGGCCAGGAGCGTCGTGCGTGCCCCTAACGGGACACCTGCCGGGACCTGCAGCCCTCCCCAAGCCCCGATCCTCTCTGCTGCCCGCGTCTCCGGGTCAGGAGGGGCACGGGAAGCCATGTCCCCGACGCACGCCCCTCTGCTGGCCCTCTCCGTGGCGCGTGCGCGCTCTGTCGGCCACCCTGATGACGCCAGGGCGGGTCCTCCAGCCGAACACACCTGCGCACACCGGAGAAGGGCCTGTACCGCTCAGCAGCAGGCATAGCTGTCCCAGGCTATCCGTGGTGAGGGGACGGCGCCTGGCGCTCGAGGCGCGCGGTATCGGCACGGTGGACTTTCCCTGCTCATCACACGGGCCAGCACCCCCGTTGACGCCGCCGCTCCCAGTTCCACGTCTGGTGGTCTGATCTCGGGTTGCCACGTGTGATGTGCGCTCGTGTCAGGCTCGGCCGGGTAGGATAGTGTGGCATGGACACCCCCTCGTTGTCGGCAGTCGACGACGCATGTATAGACAGGCAGCCGAGTGACTATGCACACGCGGCGGTGGATTGGTGTCCCTCCCGGCAGGAGGCCGGCGCTATTGTCGCTCTCTACGGCAGAAGATCACCCGTACTGTGCGCCTGGCACGTCGCCCTGACGGCGGCGAGAAAGTGTCTGGTCATGGTGGGGTTCCGCAGCACATGATGAGTGGCCCCATCGGCATAGGTCGCCATCGCCTTCAGAACGAGAGGCCGGCTGCGCCACCGATAGAGCAGGAGCCACAGCCAGAAGTCGCGGCGCTCGCGGGAGCGCCGCAGTGCGCGCCACGCACAGCGCAGCGGCGAGACGTCGAGGAAGATCACCGTGTCAGCCGCACGGAGCCGAATGTCGAGCGCATCGTAGGGTCCCAGGTCCCCGTCCAAGATCCACTGGTCGTGCGCCACCAACGCCTGTTGGCGTGCGACCCACTGCTCCCGAGGCATCGCGGTCAAGTCAGGTAGCAGACAACGATTCCCTGGTTTTTGGGCCATTTGACATTCCGTCGAATGATGTGTCACTGGCCGCCGGTTGAGAAGATCGGCAAGTCATACTCCAGCGGGTCGGGCGCCTGCGTGAAGTCCAAGATGTAGTGCCCGAAGCGATCCAGAAGTGAGGGACGGTAGGGGCTCAGCGCTGCCACCGCCTCGGGATCGAGCGGATAGCCTTCGTCATGGAGCTGCGCCAGGACGCGGCTGAGTTGGGCGACGGTATAGATTAGGTGGGATCTCTTCAGCCCTGTAGGTTGCCGATTCACCCATGGGTGGGCTCTTCGTGTGGGGGAGACTGCAGGGTCGTTCGACGGAGGCGCCGTGTCTGGGTCACGGTTTACCTCACAGTTGGTGGGACGGCACGTTGCCTCAAGCGCCGGCGGGCTTAGCCCTCAGCATGGCGCTGGCTTCAGCGTTGCGGGTGCGGTAGGATGATCTGCTTTGCCAGCGCCAGCTTCGGGCGTCAGAGCACCGGTCACACGGAGTGCTTTGCGTCCTGCGCGCGATGGGGGACCCCTCCGGGGAAGGCTGCCATCGGGCTCCGGGTCGAGTATTCCTGCTCACTGCCTGCACGGACTAACGTGGCAGATCCATGAGGGTGGTCGGTGTGGCCGCTCTCACGGACCAGCATGACGACGACTGGTGAACGGGCTGTGTGGGTCCGCAGAGTCCCGCTCTGCGCCAGGTGCGCTAGCTGCCAGGAGGGCGGTCAGGGTGGCGATTTGCTTCTCAAGCGAGCGGAGAACCACGTTGCGCCCATCCTTGTGTGCCTTGGTCGCCGCCAACTGGCCGTGGAGATCGGCTAAGCGCTCCTCGCTCCGCTGGCGCCACTCCGCACTGTGTGCCTGGTGCAGTTCACCTGCAGGGGTGGCTGGTACGGCATGGTTGAAGATGAAAGCAGGGCTAGGCGGCTCAGGCACAGGCACCTGCTGCTTGGTCTCCACAAGCGCCTGCATCCGCGCCGTATCGCCCTCCGCCAGCGCTTTCTCCTCGGGCAGCATGGGGATCTTGGCCTCGAAGCGGATCACGCCCTCGCGCTGCTCCAGTTCCTCAGCCTGGTCGGCATCAATATACATCTGGCACTGCTGACACGCCAGGCGATGCGCGCAGGCGTGCCATGCGGGATTCCCGCAGAAGCGCGGCCGCTTGTCCGGGCCATAGCCGAGGTAGAAGAACACCGAGGGCTGGCCCTGTGCCGCGGCCTGTGGATCGAGCAACCCCTCCACGATACGGAGCAGGTCGTCAGCCTTGCGCATGGTGCGGGCATGCTGGAAAGGGTCGGTGCGCGCGTAGTGCTTGACCATTTCCGGACTCGTGTGGCCCAGGAAGGTAGAGATATCATCGAGCGGGACACCCGCCCGACGCAGCAGTGTCGCGATGGTGCTGCGGCCCCGATGGGCCGTGAGGGCGCCCCGCGCGTCAGCTTCCGGCACGTTCGCACGGCGGCAAAGGATCGGGATGAGCACAGCGTTGATCCACGACGTGCCCAGGCGCCTGCCGCGGTAGGAGAACAGGAAATCGACCAGCGCTCGATCCTTGCGGTCGAGCAGCGGCGCCTGCCCTGCGGGGCGTTCCTGCTCCCAGGCCGCGACGGCATCGGCAGTGTACGGGGGGATGGGGACCCAGAAGGGTCCACGGGTCTTGCCGGAGGGGACATGGAGGTAGGTGAACTGGTTATCGTCTGCGACCGAGAGCCCGTCCTCGTCGCGCATCGCCGGCTCCCAGTCGCGCCGCACGCACCCAACACGTAAGCGGCCGATCTCGTTGGGACGGCGGGCGGAGGTCACCCAGAGGAGGGCGGCCGCATGAACGAAGGCCAGGGGATAGGCCCGATGAGGGTGGAGGTCTGCGGTCGTGAGTGTCGCCGCCGCGCGCACCAGCTTCCACCAGAGCACCGCATCAATGTCGCGCGGGTCGGGCTGGATCAACCGTCGAATATGCTGGGGTGTCCGAAAGGCGTGACTGGGTTTGAAGCGCACCGGAAGGCGGGCCGGTGGTTGGTCGCTCACGCGATGAGGGACGTCCTGCCAATCAGCGAAAACGCGCCGCATCGCCTGCAGCTTGTGATCAATCGTGGCAGGACGCACCGGCTGGCCGAAGACACCACGCTTCTTGAGCCACGCGATGGTTCGGGCAGAGGCACCATCACCGGTGCGCGATGCGCACACAGCAGTGACATACTCATCCGCCAGTGCTTCATCCCACTGCTCCGGCGAGACGATTGCTGGATGGGTCTGGACCAACCAGCGCCCCGCCCCGAGGAGCAGGCGATAATGGCTGGCGTGAGTCGTCGGCGTCAGCCCCGTCGCCTGCGTGTTCCACGCACGGCACCAGGCAAGCCACGTCGGAGGGACGTCCGTGGTCGCGCGGTGCTCCGCCGCGACCACCACCCGTGGCACCCGTGCGTGCTCCTCAGCGTTGATGATCCCCAGCATCCATAGCGCGCGTCCCACCTTATGCACCTGGGAGCGATCTTGCGCCACCGTCTGGGTCGGAGAGGCCAAGAGCACGTAGAGCGAGGCCACCGTGATGTGCTCGAGATAGGGGCTGCGGTTGAGCAGAAACAGGAGGCAGAGCGTCCCGCGCAAGTGATGGTACGCAGCGTGACCCGCGCTGTAGCCGTCCTGACAGAGGATGTCGGTCACGCGCTGCACCTGGTGGTCAACAAGAGGGGCACCGAACAGGGCCCGCGCCAGGGGGGTTGCCTCGCCCCCCATGCCAACAGACCGTAAGTCGGTCACTCCCCCAAACAGGTACGCGGCCGTCCTGATGGCGGCTCGGCCTTCCGTCGTCCGTGTCCCGCCCTGAGTCGCGGCGAAGGACACCACGTCGGCGCCGATCAGATCGCACCACACTGTCGCCGGCCAATCCCAGAAGCTCATCTGCACACGGTGCATTTCGCGATACATGATCGGGAGGATCCAGCGTGTCGCCAGCACGGGGTTCTTGCTGTGGAGCTGGGCAATGTCGGAGAGAGGGCGCGCGAAGCGCGCGAGGACCTGCCGTGCGTGCCGCGCCTGGAGCGTCGCGCGTTGCGGGCCGGTGGCGTGCCCCAGTGTTGCCAGAGCGGCACGCTCTTCGTCCGACAGCGGAGAGCGGGTGTAGCCATCCGGTGCGACGGGCATCCGCCACACGAGGAGTCCAGCGGCCGGCAACGGGCTGACATTACCCATTGTGCGCCTCCTCAATGATCTGCTTGAGACGGAGGTCGTAGGGCGCGAGGGCAGCATTGAGACGACGGGCGAGATGCGCGGGAGCCATGTGGAGGTAGATCTGCGTCGACGCCATGCTGGCATGGCCGGCGTAGAGCGCGATATCTGTCAAGGGCACATTGCAGCGCTGGAGCACGGTCAGGCGCAGGTGCCGCAACGTATGGGGGGTGAACTGCGGGACCCCGACCGCCTGACGAAGACGGGTCACGATCTCATTGAAGGCGCCAATGGCGAGCGGAACGCCGGGGTTGCGCTGTGATTCAGAGAGGAACAGCGGCCCGTCCACCGCGCCGCCGAAGACGGCCAGCAGATGCGCGCGGTCTTGGTCGAGGTAGCGTGTGAGCAAGACCGCCGTCACCGCAGAGAAGGTGACCGTCCGCTGCACGCCCGTCTTGGAGAACTCCGGCCGGACGGTCACTAGACCGGCGGCCAGGTCGATGTCATCGCGCCGCAGCCCGAGCAGCTCTTGGCGCCGCAGAGCCCCATCGTAGGCGAGCAACACCAGCACCTGATTGCGCAGGCTCTCGTGCCGCACAAGGTGGGTGACGATCTGTTCCCACACATCGTCTGAGGGGATCCAGGCCAGGCGTTGGCGGTGCGGCACAAGGCCGCGCCGTGGCCGCACCTCCCCATAGGCGTGTGTCCCCCGCCCCACGGGATTCTGCGCATCGCCACGCAAGCCACGCACGATACAGAAGTCGAAGAAGAGGCGCGCCGTCACGATGCGCTGCTGAATGGTCGCCGAAGCGAGTTTGCTGCCAGGGAGACGAGTGACGTTCCCCTTGTTTCCTGGTGTACGTGGTGCGCGCGTGAACAAGCCGTCCACGTACGCCTCAATGTCCGCTGGACCGGCATCTATGAGGCGTGTGGTCTCGCAGTCCCCGAACGCCTGGAGCAGGTCATCAAGATTACGCGCGTAGGCATCAACCGTTTTCGGGCTCTTCTGGCGGCGCGCTTGGGTCTCGATGAACGCGCGTGTGGCGGGGTCTGCTGCGACATGGGGGTACTGCTGCCACTTGATCTCCTGCATGCTCCTGCACCCTCCTCACGGGATAGGCATGTGCAGGAGCAACACGACGCTCTTGCATCATGTGCCCGCAAGCTAG
>JAABUM010006443.1_pt1 | contig 11506 bp, 24 predicted proteins | sample 5559161 | NCBI WGS metagenome assembly JAABUM01 (sample SAMN10711868, study PRJNA513369) | rock metagenome | isolation source: Antarctica rocks | place: Antarctica: Victoria Land, Siegfried Peak nord | reverse complement strand
TCGCGGAATCTGAGTCGGCGTTCAGACACACAGACTTCGTGAATGAAGTTTCTGTTTGAAAAGACTAACAGCGGCGCTCCTGAATGCTTCCCAAACAGGCGCAGCATGTGGCGGAGGCCGCGATCACGGCGCGGCAGGCAGTGAAAAAGGCGCGGCGGCGCGCCGAGGAGGCGGTCGCAGAGTTGGAGGCGGCGGTCTTCAACCGCGAGCAGCTCATCGCGGCAGTCGCTGATCTGCGGCGCGCGATCTCCGCGCAGGCGGCCGAGGAAACCATCGCTGCCAGTGCGCAAACTCCCCATCCTCTCCAGTTTCTGGACATGAATAGCGATATACTTGACCGACACGCTGGTTCGTGTACTGGACAAGAGGGAAAGCTCATTGCGGCGGTGGCGGACCTGCTCCGCGCGATCTCGGAGCAGGCGGCCGAGGGAGCCACCACCGTCAGTGCGCGTTATGCTCTTTTCCGATCTCCAGGGTCGGACAATATTTTCCATCACGGTGGCACCCCCGCTCAGCCGAGCGCCCTTGCCCTGCAGGCCAGGAGGGGCCAGCGGACGCGGACCAGAGTCTCCAGCTCCGCCACGCATTGTGCGCCCCTGAAATCGAAGTGATTCCTATCGTAAACTACAGGCCAGGAAAGGGCGGCGGATGCGGATGGCGACAAGGCGGCGGTGGGCACTGACGATGCCGACTTGGAGGGCCAGCTGTGGGAGAAGCAGCAGCAGCTGGAGGAGGCGTCGCACTTTGCCGACAACCTGCAGGAGAAGGTGTGTTCCCTTGGACCCGGACTGATCAGCTCGGACTGAGCCCTAGTGATCAATTCCCAAGCCGCAAAAGCGACCACATCCTGTCTGTGGGAAGAGCTGCGGTCCTAATGCAGCGTTTCAAAGCCTCATGGTGTCTGCCTTGAGCCCTCGAAAACTGCACTTTAGGTGGGCGCACTGGAGGAGCGACACAAGGCTGCCGAGGCCGCCGCCGAGGCCGCGGAGGAAACCGCCGCAGTGGCAATGCAGCGCGCCGGCGGCGCCGTGCGCGACGAGATGGAGGCGGCAGCCGTTGTGAAAGAGACGCAGCACGCGCTCGCAAAAGCACTCCAAGAGCTGCGGGATTTGGGACCGACGGAGGACCAGGTTGCGATGGAGGCCGCCAGGTGCAGACTATCGAATGTTGATCCAGATGTTTCATTGAATACGATTTTGAAGGGTCCTTGTCCGTACAGCAACAAGACGCTGCAGGAGCGCGGTTTGGGACTGACAGAGGACCAGGTCGCATTGGAGGCGGCCAGGTGCAGACATGGTACCATAATCAAGCATTTTGACAAAAGAGTAACCAAGGAGACGCAGCACGCGCTGACAAACGTGCTGCAGAAGCTGCGGGATTTGGGGCCGACGGAGGACCTGGTCACGATGGAGGCTGCCAGGTAAGCCTGCAAGTAGTACATTGAGGGCGCGTCTCCTGCTTGCTGGCGAACAGAGGAGGCCGCTCGGCGAGCCGGTGCTCTGGTGAGGTCTCCTTGAGAGCTTCGTGGCAAAGAAGCAGGACAGCAAGCCAAATGGCACAGGTCCTGAAGCAGGCGCCGATGCCTTGCAGGCTGCAGACAGTAAGGTGTCTCAACTCTGGGCACAACTTGACCCGCAAGAGGGCGGAGCGGATTGCACAGGCAGTGGAGCAGGCTCTGGACAGCGAGCCGAGGCACTGGCGCCGCCGCCACAACACCTTTTGTAAATGAAAGGGTCAAACTTGCCGAGACTCTCTGTTTCAATGTCTTCAGGAAGGCCGCAGGCGGTGGAGCAGGCTCTAGACCTGGACCACAGGCGCTGTCGGCGCCGCCTCACGGCCAAGTCAAATACACAACCACTTTCCGATGTTTTCTTTATCGATGCACACAGGAGCGGATCGTGCAGGCCGTGGAGCAGGCTCTGGACCTAGAGCCGCAGGCGCTCGCGGCGCTGCCTGAACAGCATTCGTCATTGATCACAAGTGAACATTATTTACGAATCGTGCCGCACATCCTGCAGGAAGGCGGAGCGGATAGCGCAGGCGGTGGAGCAGGCCCTCGATCTGGAACCACAGGCGCTCGCGGCGCCGCCGGGGCCATCCTCTTCCCCCAGAAAGAAAACCGCCGGGCCGCTGCCGACGGCCTCCTTCGACGACGACCCGCTAGCGGCGCTGCGGCCGCCGCCCGGCGGCGTGGTCACCGTCCCGACAGCCTCCACTGCGACGGTGCATACAAAACATGACAGACTTGAGCTGAGAATTGGCTGCTCCAGAACCGTAGCATTCCTGTACAGGCCGCGTCCCTTGACCGCGCCCCGCTTGCGGCACTGCGGCTGGCCCCTGCCGGCGTCATCATCGTCCCGGCAGCCTTCCGGTCACAGTAGTCTGAAGTTTGCAAAAGTTGCATCTGTTTAGCCAATTTTCATCATCATCATTCAAGTCCAGCATCCTTCGACGACGTCACGACCGCAGCGCTGCGGCCGCCGCCCGACGGCGTTATCACTGCCATCTGCCTCCACTGCGACGGTGGGTGCTGGGCAGGGCGCAAGGACTGATTCGGCCCGACTGCTCTGTGTTAATGTTGAGATCTCGGACTGCTGTGCAGGGCGAAACATACTTAACGTGCGCTGAGCACAAATTGGGGTTGGCTCTGTGCCGGCGCTGGTCCCAATCAAACGGCACGATCTCTGGTGACAACATGGCTTGACAGATGCTCAAAGTCAACATGCGGCGCTGCAGGTGGATGGTGCGGAAGGGCGTGGCCGCAGCGACACCTCAGCAAGCAGTGTGAGTTCTTCACAGCACTGCATGCTTGCTCAAGGGCTACTGTGCGCTGCTGCAGGTGGACGGGGCGAAGGGCGCAGCGGCAAAGGGCAAGGACGCAGCGCCAACTATGAAGTCGTTTGACGAGTGGGAGGCTGCAGAGACCAAGCTGCCCTTCTGGAAGAAGTGCGTCCTTTTCAGACCTTACAACATATTGGCATGTGTTGAACGCAAAGCGAGCATATGTGCACCCGCTTGCTGAATCATAACATAACATCACCCTAATCACAGGCACAAGAAGGAACTGGCGCTGGGCTTGGTGGTGGCCTGCCTCGCGGGCTATGGCTACCTGCAGACGCCCTGGGGCGCCCCCGCCAAAGCCTCCATACTGGCTCTGGGCCAGTACCTCGAAAAGGTAGATTGCCGTGTGTTTGCATAATCAAATGCGTGCGCCCTCCCCGGCAGGCCACCTCTGCGTCTGTGTTGCACCGAAACGACATCCCTCTGTGTAGCACAATTGCCAGGGAGGGTAACTTGGTGCGAAAAGGCGGCAGCCCGCCGCCACCAGCCATGCCCAGGAGTTGCCTTGTGGTTCAGTTCCGCGGCTGCAGCTCCAGTCGAAGACGATGCGGAACATAAAACCCCAACGCGTTCGCATCTCCCTTTGCCTCCGACCCGCAGCTGCAGCTGATGGCGAGGACGATCTTGAGCAAGCACACTCGGGGCCCAAACTCATCTCTCATCTTCTCATGCCCTGCAGCTGCAGCTCACGGTGTGAAGTCGATGCTGACCAATGATGATGCTGGAGACGCTGGCAACCCACTCTGTTTTTTGCCTTGCAGATGCAGCCGACGGCGAAGCCGATGCTGAGAGACATCCCACTGCCGGAAGCGCTGCGCATTGAGGGGGGCCTGCTTCCTGCTGCCTGCCTGACACTGACACTGACACCTTTCTTGTTCCTGCCTCCTGCCCGCAGCTGCAGCTGATGGCGAACACGATACTGAGCAAGATCCCGCTGCCAAACATGCTGCGCCATGAGGAGAGCATGCCGGAAACCATCTAACCTTAAAGTAATCGATGGTCGCGTGCATACAGGTTGTTGAGCACCTCCTGCCTCCTGCCTGCAGCTGCAGCTGATGGCGAAGACGATGCTGAGCAAGATCCCGCTGCCGGAGACGCTGCGGCACGAGGAAGGGCTGCTGGAGACCATCTGGCTGTTGTTCACCTCCGTGCTGGTCGTCCCCGCCGTGTGCAAGATTCCTGGCGGCAGTCCAGTTCTGGGCTTCCTGGCCGGCGGCGCGCTCATCGGCCCGCATGCCCTGGGTACGTCTTCATTTCTGGCCTTCTGAATGAACTTTATCTTCGAACTGCTGCGCTCACATCCATTGACGACGACAGCCCAGCATGTTCTGGGTGGGCGCGCCAACAACAACTTATCTACCCCGTTGCGCTGTGAACCTGCACTGGTGTCAGCCTACAGATAGCTCGAGTGATGCGGTGGCGGCCCTATGCTGGGTTTTCTACCCGACAAAGGCTGAACGCGCTGCCATGTCAAGACACCCGCGCCGTTGGATCCAAGCACCTGCAACGCCTGCCAAACATACACCGTTGGCTGGATGTGATTGCTGTAGCCTATGGTCGAGGGTTCTGATGTGCCAGTCACATGTGCACAGTTTATACAACCTCGCGAGTGCGATTGTTCTTCAGATCATGCGCGACGTGGAGGGGGTGCGCCCACCTGGCGAAGCTGGGCGTTGTGTGCCTTATTATGACATATAGCGCGTTGGATTATTTTTCACCCACATGCATCGTGCGGGACGTGGCGGGAGTGCGCCACCTTGCAGAGCTGGGCGTCGTGTTCTTGCTCTCCAACATGCATGAAAGCAACTGCAATACTCAACTAATTCCTGTCAATCCGCAGGCATCGTGCGGGACGTGGCGGGGGTGCGCCACCTCGCAGAGCTGGGCGTCGTCTTCCTCCTCTTCAACATCGGCCTGGAGCTGTCGCTCGAGCGGCTGCGCTCGATGCAGAAGTTTGTCTTCGGCCTCGGCGGCATGCAGGTAGTCATTCTGCTGGGCACCTGTGAATCTTTGTGATTCTGAGACGTGAAACTGGTCTTCGAAATTTCGTGCACTCTGGAGCTGTCGCTGAGCGGCTGCGCTCCATGCAGAAGTTCGTCTTCGGCCTCGGCGGCCTGGCAGGTGCGGGCTGTTTACTTAGCACAACTTTATTACGTCATTTATTACATCATCTATTAACATCTACGTTATCACACTTTCACATCATTTCTCAACATTGAAGTTTATTTTCCGGTGCTGTTGCCAAAACAGCTGCACGCCGCCGCCAATGCCGCCGCCGACGTTGAAGTGGTGTGTCCGGGCTGACTCCGCCTGCAAATGCACCTGAGGAGGTCTCTCCGACAGGCCTCCTCGACAGGCACGTGACGCGGAATCAGCTTCAACACAGCCTTGGCATGTACAATGCTGTCAAACATGTTCCTCACATGCTCATGCCACTGGTGTCGACCTCACGCAGGTGTGCTGGTGTCGACCGCCGCCATTACGACGACGGTGACGGCGCTGGCGATGGTGCCGGCGCCATGAAAAGCTGTTGGCCAGCGGGATTCGCAGACGGACTGCTGTCTGCCTGATCGCAAGCCGTGCGCTCACATTCGTATCGATGTGTCATGCAGGTGCTGGTGTCGACGGCCGCCATCGCGGCGACGGTGACGGCGCTGGCAGCAGTGCACGGCCCCGGCGCCATCATCCTCGGCGGCGGCCTGGCGCTGTCCTCCACCGCCGTCGCAATGCAGGTGCGCTCCCATTTTCCGTAGAGTTTGACGTCAGATCCGCCAGCGGCAAGCGCAACCAGCAGTCTCGCCCAATTAGCATTCAACATACCCAACCTCCTGCATGTGTGTGCTCCAACATGCAGTGCTCACAGGTCTACGCATTGCCTCCAGATCGAAGCAGTTCTTAGGTGCAAGCCTGCCGCATGCTCTGACATGCTGACTGGCAAGTTGCTCATTTTCAGTTCTTCATTTCTCAGGTGCTGGCGGACCGGGGGGAGACGGGGTCACGGCACGGACGCGCCGCCTTCTCCATCCTGCTGTTCCAGGTGCGCTCAAGCGATGCACATCAAGCTAAGGGTGTTACGCTTTGGGCTCTATGTTAGTGTGGCGCGAGGCCCTACCATCTGATATCGTATATCTTATCATGTTATTCCACCGCAGGACCTGGCGGTGGTGGTGCTGCTGATGCTGATCCCGCTGCTGGCGCCGCAAGAGGGCGCCGCCGTTGGCTTCGCCACCATCTCCAAGGCTCTCGGGTGCGGCATCCCACAGATATCATAGAGAGAACAGCAGCAATCACTCCGATTTTTACGTGAGCCCCTCCCTTTGCAGCCGCCGAGATGCTACCACGCCATCGCTGCTGCTGTCGATTGCTGCCCAATGAATGCCACCGCCCAGGTGCACTTGCAGCAACTCCGTAGAATCCTCACACCTTTTTAAACCCTGCTGCAGGCTGGCGGGCGTGAAGGCGATCGTGTGCATCGTCGGCATCATCGCCGGCGGCCGGCTGCTCGTGCGGCCGCTGTACCGGCGCATCTCCAACCTGCAGAATAGCGACGTTTTTGCCGCCACCACGCTGCTGGTGGTCCTCGGCACCAGCGTCCTCACGCAGGCGGCCGGCCTGTCGCTCGCCCTTGGCGCCTTCCTGGTGAGCTGGGCCGTGCTTAATATTCTTGTCCTCATCTCACAAAACCGGCGCCGTGCTGCTGGTGGTGCTCGGCACCAGCGTTCTCAGGCAAGCGGCCGGCCTGCTGCTCGCCCTCGGCGCCTTCCTGGTGCGCTTTTCACACCGTGCATGTGCATTCTCTTCGAAATTCATGTAGCTGCTGGCGGTGTTGGGGGCGCCAGCGTCCTGCCGCATGCGGACGGCCTGCTGTTTGAAGCATTGCCGGTGCGCCATACGAACAACTTAGGACCTATCGAGCCCGTGTAACCGCACTGCACTTGTGCAGAAACTCCTGAAACACGATACATCTGCTCACACAATGCAGGCGGGCTTCCTGCTGGCGGAGTCAAAGTACGTGAGGCAGGTCGAGTGGGACACTGCCTCCTCTCCCTACAGAGCCTGCTCACTAAGCACATTCTAATACGTCAATGTCTTCTCCACAATCAGGCGGGGCTGCTGCTTGCGGAGACCGCGTACGTCAAACAAGTGGAGTCGGACATTGTCCTCCTGCAAGGGGGCTGCTCACTAGACGTACCGTGACTGTCTTCTATAACATGCACTTTTCTGCGCGCAGGCGGGCCTGCTGCTGGCGGAAACCGAGTACGTCAAGCAGGTCGAGTCCGACATCGCCTCCTACAAGGGGCTGCTCATGGGGCTGTTCTTCATGACGGTAGGCATGGAGATCAGCGTGGGGTTGTTCTTCGCGCGCTACAAGACCGTCATCTCCGCCATCGCGCTTTTGATTGTTGGCAAGGCGCGCATCCTTCCACCACTTTCAATCAGCCATGTCAACCAATCAAAGCTTCATGCCTGCGCCGTTTGTCCTGAGATCAGCGTGGGGCTGTTTTTGCGCGCTACGAGACCGTCATCTCCGCTATCGTGCCATCGTTTGCAAGGTCTGCTCTTGAGCTGCGCTGCAGTACACTGCCTGTGTGCCCGTGAGAACGCACTGTTCTGTTTCGTCGTTCATCAAGCTGACAACAAGCCCAGCTCGCAGACGCCGCGTGTGCCCTTTCTCATCCCCTGTGGAGATGCTGCTCCCGCTTCGTCCTGCAGAGCAGCTTCCATGTAAGACATAGAACACGTGACCGAGTGCAAATACGATTCTGACCCCCGCAGGTTGGCGTTATGGCAGCGGTGGGGCCCATGTTCGGCATCTCGCGCATGCAGTCCATCCGCGCCGGCATGCTGCTAGCCGCGGGCGGCGAGTTCGCCTTCGTCGCCTTTGGTGCGCGCCCTCAACAGCCTGTACCTTGTCAAACCCCACAAATTCGGGCCGCAAGCTGCATCATGCCGGCGCAGCCAACCGCGGTCGTCAGGCTTTCAGTGGTGGAGTGATGTGCAAAAGCTGCAACCAGGCTGTCAAAAATCTGGCTGCAGCTACGCAGTTATCATCGTGGCGGAGAACCTGTCCCTGCATCAGCACCGGCCAGTTCATTTCAGCCATCCGAATTTGACGTCACGTTTTGATCACGTAATCCTCTGCAGGGGCCTCGATCACGTACGGCATCCTGGCCGCCCCGGAGTCGGTACCCAGCTCAGCACCTGGGCAATATTCAGACGTGTAGATCACCAATTTTTCATCAGACCCGTGATTCAAACCTGCAGGCGACGCGGTAACGCTAACATATCAACGCCGTAAATGGTGCATCCTGTTCTGGATACTGACCCAACATCAAATTGCGGCAACACTAATGCAGTCTGTGTCAAAGCACAGGCGAGGCGATAACCCACAACATCCTGCAGCCGGAGCTAGTGCGCATCCTGTTCCTGGCGGTGGCGCTTTCCATGCCACACCTAATGCTAACCTAATTTGTTAATCAATCCGCAGGCGAGGGTAATAACGCACAACATCCTGCAGCCGGAGCTGGCGCGCATCCAACATCAATTTGCAGCAAAACTAACGTATTGGTTGCAAAATCGCAGGCGAGGCAATCACGCACAACATCCTGCAGCCGGAGCTGGTGCGCATCCTGTTCCTGGTGGTGGCGCTGTCCATGGCGCTCACGCCCTTCCTCGCGGAGGCCGGCCAGAAGCTGGGCAAGGCCTTCGACAAGGGCGACATGAAGGTGACTCGCGTCCAGCCGCTCCCTGCGCCGCTGCTCCTTTCCTGACGGTTCCAATTCCCAGCCTGTGACTTTCCGCTGCTCATGGCCATCATGCGTGTTGCAGTCTTCCAGGACCACGCTCGTGCTGCACTGAAATGGCAAAAGCCACGCTGAACATACCCCTATGGCAGGCGCTGCAGCCGACAGAGCGGGACGCATGGGAGCTGCGCGACCACGTCGTCCTCGCCCGTTGAAACACCCTCTTCGTCCTCACGAACAATTTGTCTCCGATAACATTCCTGCGCTTGTTTCACAACAGGCGCTGCAGCCGACGGAGCAGGACGCAGGGGAGCTGCGCGACCACGTCATCATCGCCGGCTTCGGCCGCGTCGGCCAGATCATCGCGCAGCTGCTGTCGGAGCGCCTCATCCCCTTCGTGGCTCTCGACGTCTCCGCCGAGCGCGTGCAGGTGCCTCGTTATATCCTTCCTTCTTTCTTCCCACGCAAGGCGTTGCGTTTGCTTTAGTTTTCCGGAATCCCCTTTGGCGCCCTGGACGTGTCCGGCGTGCGCATGCAGGTGTTTGCAATCGTGACAAATCTTTCAGATGTGTTTGAAACACTCCCAGGTTGGTGCGCAGCCACGGTGTCCCCCTTGTAGGTCAGCAACCCTGCCGGCTGTCGGCAGCCTCGGCTGCCGCGCGGACCATGTCCGGCTCCTGGATGTGCTCTTGACCTAAGGTCCGGCGAGCCACCTCACCACTGCGTGGATTTCAACGCCTAAACCCTAACGCGCCCTGACTCGCCGCCCCGCAGATGGGCAGGGCCCAGGACCTGCCGGTGTATTTTGGCGACAGGCAGCCCAACAATTGGCAACGCCTGCACTCAGAAGTTCTCAACCTGAATCGATACACTCGATTCCTGCCTGCAGATGGGCAAGGCACAGGACCTGCCGTGTACTTTGGCGACGCCGGCAGCCTACAACAGACTACAGATGATTGTTGCCTTGACCAGTGTATGCAAATTCTGCAGATGGGCAAGGCGCAGGACCTGCCGGTGTACTTTGGCGACGCCGGCTCGCCGGGCGTGCTGCACTCTATTGGCGCGCACCGCGCCGCCTGCGCCGTCATCACCCTCGACACCCCCGGTGCGTCCTGAAAACCCTACAGCGTCTGCTGTTCTGGATCTCCACGCTGAATCGCCACCGTGAGAAGTGATGGCGCAAAACTCGTGACCAGGGCTGCACTCCATCGGCGCGCCTGCACCATCATAACGCTCGATGCACTTGGTGCGTTTGCCAAGCAGCAAATAAGAGCAATTTCACCGCTGTCATTGCGAACCACTGAGGCCAAGATACAGGCCAAGATATAGTCGTGCTGCTGCATTCCGTCGGCGCGCACCACGCTGTCTGCGCTGTCATCACGCTCAACACCCCTGGTACGCCTGTGCTGCACCACCACACCGGCTCTTGAACAAACGCTAGGCAGCCGAATGCCTCGGCACAATTCCATATTGGCACAATGCGCGCTCCCGGGGATACACACTGGACCGCAAGCTCCAGTCAGGAAGCGCAGGCCTTGAATGTCTCATGCACGGCTGTTTGATGACTTCCGAAGCTGTGAAGAGGACGCAAGCCAATGACCCTCACGCTATGCAAACGACATGATACACCGACAGCTGATGCTGCGTGCGAGCGCAGGCGCCAACTGCTGTGTGGGCAGAAAATGCAATTGGCAAAAACCAAGGCATACGCCTGCGCGCACCGTAACTATGACATCTTTCTTTCATGATGCCCCAGGCGCCGACTACCGCACGGCGTGGGCGCTGAACGAGCACCTCACCAAGGTTGAGCCACACTGCGTACGCGTCTGCATCATTGAGTTTGACATCATGGCGCTCTGGCGCAGGCGCCAACTACCGCACAGTCTGGGCGCTGAACAAGCACTTCCCCAAGGTCAAGTCGTACGTGCGCGCGCACGACGTCAGCCACGGCCTCAATCTGGAGCGCGCCGGCGCCACCGCCGTCGTGCCCGAGACCCTGGAGCCCTCCCTGCAGGTGGGGGTCAGACTGTAAGACCATGAAAAGATGCGACTCAAATCCCTGGTGCATTCCGCCAAACTGGCAGGTGGCTGCACAGGGCTGCCGGCTTGCAGCCCAGCCCTATAGATCGTCTCAGTCGCTCCACAGGTGGGCACTCGCGCCAAAGCGGCAGCTGGGAGCTTCTGCGTGTGCGTGTGCATATGTGTAATTGCGGTGGAAGGAGGCTGAATTGTGGTGCATCGTCGTCACCGCAGCTGGCGGCGGCCATCCTGAGCGAGCTGAAGATGCCGCCGGCAGAGGTTGCGTCCACGGTGGAGACCTTCCGCCGCAACCACATCCAGGAGCTGCAGGTGCATCCCTCACACGTCAATGTGCCGTGCTGGCTTTGGTTGCGTACCCCTGCACTGGAGTTGTAGCCTCAAAGCCGACCGCTTATGGCTGCATCCCCCGCTGCAAAAGCGGCTTGGCATGTGCACCGCGCAGCAACTGCAAGCACCCAGCCATTCTGCGCCACGGCTTCAAGCCTGGAAGGAGCCTCCAGCGGGCAGCACCCTCCGCTTTGCCATTTGCTTCCATCTTGTTGTGTACGTTCAACAACTGGGTTCATCTGTGCCGCGCAGCAACTTACGAGCACCAGCCACTCCAGCCTGGGCTACGGCTTCAAGACCAAGGAGCTAGACGACAGCGGCGAACCCGGCAGCAGCGACAGCGAGGTGCGCTTATCTCCTTTCAAGCCTCTGTTTGCCAGGCAATGCCAGCTTCGAACAGTGCATTTTTTGTCCCCGAAGAGCTGGACGACAGGGGCGAGTTTGGCAGCAGCGACAGCAAGCCACTTCGTGCTGCGCCTTGTCGACCTTTGCGCAGCCGACGCTGCTTTGCCCAGCCCGTTGAGTGATGGTCGAGGCACAAGCTACTTGTACGC
>JAABUM010006442.1_pt1 | contig 11507 bp, 9 predicted proteins | sample 5559161 | NCBI WGS metagenome assembly JAABUM01 (sample SAMN10711868, study PRJNA513369) | rock metagenome | isolation source: Antarctica rocks | place: Antarctica: Victoria Land, Siegfried Peak nord | reverse complement strand
TACCTCAGCACCGCACGCAAACACGGCCACAGCGCCATGACCGTCCTCCGCGACCTGTTCAACGGTCAACCCTGGATCCCGGCAGTCGGCGCGAGTCCATAACCTGCGGGACCTGAACAGTTACCTCACGTCTCGGAACGTTGTTCCGGTGATCGCAGCGTAGCCACGAGTTCGGGCCGGGTCGATCACCCCGCTGAGCAGCCTGCGCCCGCGCGTGCGTGCAAGGGCGGCCCGTGAGACAACGGCCCCGCGCCGGGATCAGGCCAGATAGTCGCTCGGCCGCAGCCCCCTGAGGGGTTCGGTCTGCTCGAAGGCGTGCCCGAGGTTAAGCACCGCCTGCTCGCCGAGCGCCGGCCCGACGATCTGCATGCCGACGGGCAGCCCATCGACCATCCCGCACGGTATCGACAGGCACGGCAGGCCGAGCAGGCTCGCCGGTCCGACCAGCCGGATCATGCTCTCGATGGCATTCACCGGCGCACCGTTCACCAGCGCCGTGTCCTCCCCGATCGTGGGTGTCCGGCTGCCCAGCGTCGGCCCGATGAGGACGTCGACATCCGCGAAGGCACGGCGCACCTCGCCTCGCAGCGACTGGCGCACCTGCTGCGCCTCCAGGTAGTCGACCGCCGAGGGCAGCTCCCCGCACTCGAGGAGTAGTCGGACGTCGTTGCCGTAGTCCTGCGGGCGGTCGCGCAGGTTCGCGTGGTGCACAGTGCTGGTCTCGGAGGTGTCGATGACGGTCAGCGCGTATTCGGTGTGCGCCAGTCCCGGGATCGACACAGTCCGCACCGTCGCACCGAGCCGGCGCAGCGCCTCGATGCCGGCCCGCACAAGCTGAGCGACGGCGTCGTCGATGTCGGTGAAGTAGAAGTCCTCTTCCACTCCGATGACCATTCCCTCGCACGTGTCGCGCAGTGCGTCGGCCGTCGTGGTCCGCGGCAGCCTGAGTGAACTCGGATCCCGTGGGTCGTGCCCACTGATCGCGTCGAGTACCAGGGCGGCGTCCCGCACCGTCCGGGTCATGGGGCCGACGTGGTCGAGCGTCCAGGCCTCCGGGAAGACGCCGTATCGACTCACCCGCCCGTACGTCGGCTTCAGCCCGACGACGCCGCAGATCGCTGCGGGGATGCGGATGGAGCCGGAGGTGTCGGATCCGAGCGCGGCCGCTGCCATGCCGGTCGCCAGCGCGACCGCGGACCCACCGCTGGAACCACCGGGGGTCTTCGTCGTGTCCCACGGATTGCGGCAGGTCCCCCAGTGCGGGTTGTCGGTCGTGCCACCCAGCGCGTACTCGTGCATGTTGGTCTTGCCGACGACGATCGCTCCCGCCGCGGACAACCGTGTAGTCACCCCGGCGTCGCGAGCGGGCACGAAGTTGCTGTGGATCTTCGAACCCATAGTCGTGCGCTTGCCACCGATGTAGATGTTGTCCTTTACCGCCGTTGGAACGCCGTGAAGCGGCCCGCGGTAGTTCCCGGACGCGATCTCGGCGTCCGCAGCTCTTGACTCGACGAGCGCGCTCTCGCGGTAGACGTCGATAAAGGCCTTGAGCCCGTCGTCGTGGGCCGCGATCGCCGCGAGCGCCGACTCGGTGACGGCGACGGAGGAGACCTCGCCCGAAGCAATGAGTGCCGATACCTGCGTGATGGACAGCGCGGCGAGCTCAGTCTGCATCGGGACTTCTTGCTGTCCAGGTAATAGCCGGTTCGGCGTCGCCGAGCAGGCGTTCGTCGAGCGCGCCGCGCAGTTCACGCATCCTGTGCCAATGCGCAGTAAGCGGTTCGAGCTCTTTGTCGGGGACGGCGACCTCGCGCCGGTCGATCAGGTCGGTAACGGCGATCTCCGGCTCTCTCACGTGTCCACCCGGGTCGCTCGCAGAGCCGCCATCGCGGCCGTCTTAGACCTCAGGTACAGGAAGTAGTAAGCCAGGCCGGCCGCGTAGAGGATCACGACAATGAGGAGATCGCGGGTGGTCTGTTGGCTCAGGGCGACCGCCGCGCCGATGATCGCGAGCAGTGGCGGGATGGGGAACAGCGGCATCCGGAACGTCCGTGTCGCGGTCCTGTCGCGAAGCCGGTTGACTATCGCTGTGACGCCGACGAAGACGTAGATCGCGATCGTCAGTACGGAGACGAACGTCACGACAGCGACGATGTCGGACAGGAAGCACAGCACCGTGGCGAAAAAGCCCACGACGAGCGTCGCCACCCACGGCGCATCAGTCGACCGCAGGAGCTTGTGCAGCGCGGTGCTCACCGGTCCGGGCCAGATCTCGTCCCGGCCGCTGGCCCACAGCACCCGGGCCATCTGGAGCGTGATCGCGAGACACGCGTTGAAGAACGCGATGACCGCACCGACGGTCAGGATCGTGCCTGCGGTGTGCCCGAAGCGCTGCTCCACGACGTATGTCAGCGGCGTGCTCGAACCCAGGAATGTCTTCAGGTCCGGTGCGCCGAACGCCGCGCCGAGAAACGCGGCGAGCTCGAGTACGACGCCTATCAGACAGGACCACAGCACCGCCTTGCCGACGTTGCGCGTCGGGCCCTTGGTCTCCTCCGCGAAGGAGATCGCCGCGTCGTAGCCGTTCACCGACTGCAGGGCGACGGCGACCGCAGCGATGACGGCGCCGGTGGCGAAGGCCGACAGCTGGCCGTTGACCAGACCCTGCGGGTGCAGGAACGTCGTTACGCTCTGGACGGGGCGTGAGAAGCCGGCGACGGCGATCACCACGATGACGACCAGCTCGAGCAGGAGGAACAGCGCGGTCATCACCGCGTTGACATGGATCTTGAGCATCGCCAATCCGGTCACCACAACCATCGCGATCGCCGACGTCAGGTTGACCGGGATAGAGGAGTTCAGCGAGTTCAAGTAGGTACCAACGCCGAGGGCGATGCTGGCCGGCAGGAAGATCGCCTGCCCCACGTAGCTCAACAGCGTCAGGAACGAGGCCCACGTCCCTAGCACGCGCGCCACGATGCTGTAGATGCCGCCGGCGACGGGGAACTGGGAGCCCAGCTCGGCCATGCACAGCGCCACCATGATGGCCAGCCCGGCGCCGGCCAGGTAGGCGATGACCGAACCGGTCCCGGCCAGCGCGATCACCGCGATCCCGACGATCAGCAGCGAGCCTGCGGGGGTGATGTCGGACAGTGCCAGGATCACTGAGCCCTTGGTCGTGAGGCCGCGCTCGAGCCTGGGCGTGTAGCCGAGCTGTCGCAGGCGACTATCGCTGTCGTCGATCACAATCGGCCCGCCGTCGCTCGTTATGTCCACCATACGAATCGATCCTTCTGGTCGGCAGCCCTTGCGCGGTTCAGGGTTCGCCCAGCCTAGAGAGACCGGCCAGCCCGGGACTTGTGCGGATCCACAGGTATATCCCGGCAAGTCTGCTCCCCTGCACTACTGCCGGGTACCAGCCACAGGACACCATGGACGCCAACACGAAGCGGGCGGAGGCATAGAGGTGCAAAGGACTGTGAGCTTCCGGGACCCTGCCTGCCGGCGGCCGATATGAGGGCCGGCGGCGTTGTGGACGCGGGAACCGCTGCCGGCGAGGCGCAACAGGCAGCCGCGCGGGCGGGCGTGACGGTCGTTGAGGCCGACAGCGAGCACGCCGCCCGGCTGATCGCGCACGCCGGGGACCTGGTGTGGGGCCCGCGCGGGACGCTCGCCCCGAACGAGCTGCGGGCGCTGGCGTTCGCCGGTAACCCGGTGCACCTTGCGACCGACCGCCGGCACCCCGAGCAGCCCGTGGTGGGGTTCGCGCTCGGTTTCCTCGGTTGGTCACCGACGCTGCACGTGCATTCCCATCAGGCCGGTGTCGTCCCCGGCCACCGCCGCCGCGGCATCGGACTTGCCCTCAAGCTGGCGCAGCGCCGTACGTGCCTCGAGCACGACATCGCCGAGATGCGCTGGACGTTCGATCCGCTGGTCCGCCGCAACACGATGTTCAACGTGACCGCACTCGGCGCCCGCGCGGCGACCTTCCACGCCGACTTCTACGGCGCGATGAGTGACTCGATTAACTTCGGTGACGCCTCCGACCGTATTGAGGCGGTCTGGGACCTGCACCGCCCGCTTCCGACGCGGGCCGGACAGACAGCGTCGGCTCCCACCGGTGGTGAGTGGCCGGCGCTGCTCCGCGCCCGAGACGGTCGGCCGGTCGCCGCCGACCTGAGCCCACGCGCCGGCGCGGTGATCGAGGTGCCGGCGAACTACGAGACCATCCGGGCGGACGACCCGGAGTTGGGTCAGGAATGGCGGCTGGCCATGCGGCACGTGCTCGCCACCGCGTACGACGCCGGGTTCCGCATCGGTGCCGTGGACGAGCGGGGCTACCGCCTTGTTGTGGGAGAAGCTGACTAGATGACGAGAGACCCCGCAGCCCGGAGCACGGATCCCGTGGCGCGGTTCGTCGCGGACCTGGCGGCCCGGCAGGAGCAGATGGTGGGGCTGCTCGGCGTCCTGGTCTCCAGCGAGTCACCTTCGTCTGAGCCGGCGATGCTCGTCGCGACGGCCGACCTGCTCGCCGAGCACGGCTCTCGCTTGCTGGGCGCCGAACCCGAACGTATCGACCAGGCGGGCACACCGGTGCTCCGCTGGCAACTGCCTGCGCTGGACTCGCAAGCCGGTCCCGTTCTCCTGCTCGGGCACCTCGACACCGTCTGGCCCGCCGGCACGATCGACCGCTGGCCTTTCGAGTCCGACGGCGACCGGGCGACCGGGCCCGGCGCCTTCGACATGAAGGCCGGGCTGGTTCAGGCGCTGTTCGCGCTGTCCGTGCTCAGAACGACGACAATCCCCCGTCCCCCAGTCGTGCTGCTCTTGACGGCGGACGAGGAGATCGGCTCACCCGCCGGGCGCAGCATCGTCGAGTCGACCGCGCGATCCGCCTCGGCGGTGCTGGTGCTCGAGGCATCGCTCGACGGCAGGCTGAAGACCGCACGCAAGGGGGTCAGCAACTACGACCTGCACCTCACCGGGCGCTCCGCGCATGCGGGCCTCGAGCCGGAGAAGGGCGTCAACGCGCTGGTGGCCGCAGCGCACGTCGTGATTGCCCTCGAGGCCGTCGCCTGCCCCGAGCTGGGGACCACGGTCACCGTCACGATGGCGAGCGCAGGCACCACCCGCAACACCGTTCCGTCCGGGGCGTCCATCGCGATTGATGTCCGTGCTTCCACCGTCGAGGAGCAGCTTCGGGTCGACGCCGAACTCCGCTCCCTGCAGCCGCCCGGAGGTGCCACGATGACGGTCGAGGGCGGGATGAACCGGCCTCCCATGGAGGAGAAGACGTCGCTGGAGCTGCTGGCTCTCTCGCAGCGGGCGGCGTCCCGTTGCGGCTTGCCCCAGCTGGGAACGGCCCGAGTCGGCGGCGGCTCGGACGGCAACTTCACCGCCGCCCTCGGCGTGCGGACCCTGGACGGGATGGGCGCGGTGGGCGCCGGCGCGCACGCAGAGGGCGAGTACGCGCTCGTGTCGGCAATGCCTGAACGAGCCGGCCTGCTGGCCGCGCTCATCGTGGAACTGGGAGAGGACCAGCAATGAAGCTCACGTCCGTCGAACTGTTGCGCCTGCAGATGCCGCTAGTCAGCGCCTTCCGTACCTCCTTCGGGGTGCAGACCGCACGCGACGTCTTGGTTGTCGCGGTGCACACCGCGGACGGCGTGACGGGATACGGTGAGTGCGTTGCGCTGTCTGACCCGGTCTACAACGAGGAGTACGTGGAGTCGGCGGCCCAGGTGCTGGAGCGCTACCTCGTGCCCGCAGTACTGGCGTGCGAGGACCTCCACGCTGCGTGGGTTGCGGAGCTGACGGCCGGGTTCGTCGGGCACCGGATGGCCAAAGCGGCCCTCGAGCTCGCGGTCCTCGACGCCCAGCTTCAGGCGGCGGGGATGAGCCTGGCGACCTACCTGGGCGGGACCCGTGAGCGGGTCGATGTCGGTGTGTCGGTGGGGATCACCGACACCGTCGAGCAACTGATTGAGACGGTCGGCCGCTACCGCGAGCAGGGGTATCGCCGGGTAAAGCTGAAGATCGAGCCCGGGTTTGACGTGGTACCCGTGACGGCGGTGCGGCAGGCAGTCGGACCCGACCTCGATCTGCAGGTCGACGGCAACACGGCCTACCGGGCCAAGGACCTCGCGCACTTGCAGAAGCTGGACGATCTGGGCCTGCTGCTCATAGAGCAGCCCTTCGAACACGATGCCCTGGCGCTACACGCGGAGCTCGCCCGCCGATGCGTCACGCCGATCTGCCTGGACGAGTCGATCACCTCAGCCGCCGCGACAGCCCGGTCCGTGCTCGCGGGCGCCTGCAGCATCGTTAACATCAAGGCGGCACGCATGGGCGGCTACCTCGAGGCGCGCCGCGCGCACGACGTCGCCCAGGCGCTGGACACCCCTGTGTGGTGTGGCGGCATGCTCGAGACCGGGCTCGGCCGGGCTGCCAACCTGGCGCTCGCCGCGCTGCCGAACTTCACGCTCGCCGGTGACATCTCTGCCTCCGCGCGGTACTTCGCCGAAGACATCACCGAGCCGTTCGCGCTGGAGGACGGCCGTATTTCCGTCCCCACCGGGCCGGGCCTGGGGGTCACCGTGCGGACAGACGTGCTGCAGGACGTACTCACCTCACGGACAACGGTCAGGATCTGAGCCGTCCGATGCTTTCTCATCGGTCCGCACCGCCCCGGCGTCGGAACCCGCGGACCGCCGGACGTGCCGTAGGTGCAGCATCGCGATGAGACGCTCCTCCGGGTCGTCGAGGCGGATGCCGGATAGCTCAACGACCCGTTGCAACCTGTAGCGGACCGTGTTGGGATGGATGCCTAGGGCCCGCGCAGCGCGTGCGTTGTCGCCGAAGCTGTCGAGCCAGGTGTCGAGCGTGCGGTGGTAGTCACTGCCGCGACGGCGGTCGTATTCGAGCAACCGCACGACCGGGCCGTCCCGAACCGAGCCGACCGCGGCCAGCGCCGCCACCACATCGCCCACCGCCACGGCGGCCCGAGCACTGTCGTACGTCCCCACCGGCCCCCAGGACGGGTCCCGGGACAGCAGTCGCAGAATCTGGTCCACCCTGCCCGTACCGCCGACAACGTCCCCCAGCGCCCCGACCACCGGACCGCAGGCCACCCGCACGGCCAGCCCCGCCTGCTGGGCGTCGGCGGCAAGGCTCCTAGCCAGCCGCTCGATGCCCGCCTCCACCTGGTCGCGCGGGCCAGTCAGCTCCGGGATCAGCACCAGCAGACGCCCCTCGCTGAAAACGCTGGCAACCAACCAACGGAAAGCCATCGCGCGGGCGCTGAGCAGCTCGTCCAGTCGCCGGACAACGGGATGATCAGCTCCGAGCCGCCCGGCGGAGTCAACCGCGATGCCAATCACCGCGCATGGCAGCTCGGCGTCGAAGCCCAAGGCATCGGCCGCGGCCCCGATGTCGGCACTGCCGTCGACCAAGCCCTTGAGCAAGTCCTCGCGACGCTGGCGCAGCGTAAGCCCAGCGCTCTGTGCCCGGATCAGGTGCGCGGGGGCGATGCGCGCGGCCTCCGCCAGAGCCCCTTCAGCGCCGGGTCCGAATTCGATGTGGCCTTCCTGCACCCAAATCGACCCGAGCAGCTCACCGTTTGCTCGTACTGCCACGACCATCCGCCGGCGCAGGCCCAGCCGCTCGTCCGCGGCGACCTGCACGACCTCATCGGTGGCGTGCAAGGCCTGAAAGACGCCGCAGCTGTGCAGGTGGTCCAGGTACGCCTCAGGAACCTTGCGACCGAGGATCGCCTCCCGGCGTGGCTCGTCGAGCTCGTCGACATGCAGAGTGGAATAGGCCAGGACGTGGTTCGTGGGGTCCTCGACCGTGACCTCGCCACCGACAGCCCGAGCCAGGACGTTGGCGAAACCGAAGAGATCTCCGGTCGCTGTCGCACTCTGCGGCCCCTGTGGCACGACCGTGATCGCATGCCGGATGAGCACACTGATCTGCTCCCAACGCATGGCCGCCGGCAGCACGATGAGAGTTGTCTCGCTCTGGAAGGCCGCCGTGCGCAGCTGTGGCAAGTCCCCCGCATTCGAGCGCACGACAACGGCAGCGACACCAGCAGACGCGGCGGTCCGCACGACCCGGCACGCCTCGTCGGACGTGGCGACCAGACCCACCCCCAGCAGCACGTCGCCCGGCCGCAGCACCGGCGGATCGGCGACGTCGTAGACCACGACCTGACGCACCCGGACCGCCTGCAGGCCCGGAGTCGACAGCACGCGCAGTACGGCGGGGCCGAGCACCTCCACCAGCCGCGCGAGGTCCGGCCCCTCGCCGTCACCCGGCAGCTCGATCACCGCATCAGTATCGCGTGCGGCAGTGAAGCCTACGTGCACCTGGCGTGACGGGCACAGCGGAGCACCACGTCTACCCGCGCTGGAGGACTCGCCGCGGGGCTCGTTGTTCGCCTGCCGTTGCTCCAGAGTGATTGGCCGGCGACCAGCCGGCCAGCGGTAGGTGCTCGGGTTCGGGGGACCTGCATGAGTCCATTTCGCTGTCGCCGCTGCTGGCTCGCAGGCCTCTGTCGTGGCCGACTTCGCCGGAGCCCGAGAGCCCTGCTCGATCGCGCCGCCGATCGGTAGCAGCAGTCGCGGCTGCAGGCTGCAGGCTAACACCGGGCCACGGGCCGAGAGTGAGGACCACCACCCGTCGGTGGTCACAGACAGAACTGGTGCTGTCGTCACCCACGACGTCGGGGCGTGGCTCTTATCTGCCAAACTGTCACGTATGCGCGACCACGCGCACGACAGGATGGGATAAGCGGCATCACCCCCGCACCCGACGGGCACCCCCGAGCCGAGCCCGACCTGGACCTGCCCACGGCTGAGCAGGTCGACGTCGCCGTGACGACGCTCGCCCTGCTCGCGGACCCGACCCGGCTGCGGATCCTGTAGCTGCTCGCCCGCGCCGACCGGGAAGTCGGGGTGTTGAGTTCGCTCACCAACGCGACGGCGTCCGCCACCTCGCAGCACCTCGCGAAGCTCCGCCTCGCCGGCCTGGTGAGCCTGCGCAAGCAGGGCCGGCTGCACGTGTTCAGCGCCCGCGGCGAACACGTCCGGGCACTCGTCGAGGAGGCCCTCTACTACGCAGACCACCGGGTCAGCGGCGAGCTGGACCACGAGTGAGAAGCCACGACCCGGACGGTCGGGCACGGTCGTGCTGCTGCACCTGCGTCGACGAAGCGATGCACCCAGAGCACCCTGCTGGCCCCCGGATGGCCGCCAGCAGGCCCTTGCAGCCTCGAAGGCACTCTGGACGCGAGAAACCGCCCGAGGGCAGTTTAAACTCCCTGCAGGGCCTTGTGGACAATCCGGTGGGCGTTCCCTGGATAACTCGAGCGGCAGCACGGTGTCGCGCCGGGAACGACCTGTACCTAAGGCCGTTCCTCCTCTGGTTCCGGCACAGGTCGAAGCCCGGCCTTGTTGCCCTACTTCCGAGCGTTCACGCCCGACGCACGCGACGCGGGTGAAGAACGCGAGGGTGACGAGGGGTCGAGGTGCGCGCTGCTGCGCCGCCCGAGCGGGCTGACGGCCAGCAGGCTGCCGGTGCCGGCGCACAGCAGGTGTTCGCGGTGTGACCTACCGCTGGGCTGGAGGTCCGGCGTTGCTCCCCACTGGGCGATGGCAGCGGACGCATGCTGCTGGTGTGGTCGATGAGGTCAGTGCGGGGTTGGTGCGCATCCCGGTCGAGGTCACGGCCGAGGCTGCTGTGTTCTGCGTGGTTGCTCGCGGCTACGACCCGGGGCAGGTCGATGCCCACGTCTTGGTGTTGGAGCAGGAGTTGGCTGAGTTGCGTTGGGAGCACGACGATCTTGCTGCCCAACGCCGGGAGCTGGCGGAGCAACGCGAACAGCAGAACCGCTGGCGCCCGTCGGTGCGCGCCCTTGGTGACCGGATGGTCCAGTTGATGTGCTTGGCCGAGCAGGAGGCCGGTGCGCTGCGCACCGCTGCCACGGTGGAGGTGGCCAGGCAGCGGGAGCAGGCCAACGTCGCGTTCGCTGCGCAACAGGCCGAGCAGGCACGTGCGCTGCAGGATTGCCACGAGGCCGCCGAGCGCGAGATGCGCCTGGTGCACTCGTTGCACCAGAACCGGCGCGAGGTGCTGGCAACGGAGTTGGCCCAGGCTCGCCGGGACCTTGAGCTGGAGGCGACTGGCACCCTCGCCAGGGCTGCAGCCCAGGCCCAGGACCTGCGGGACGCGGCCGGCCGCGAGGCCGTCGCGGCGCGCTCCTCCACCCAAGCCGAGGTCGACCACCTGCAGCGGCGTCGAGACGAACTGGTAGCTGAGATCGTGGAGTTGTCGGCCCAGCTGCTGGCCGTCGTCGCCCGGCTCAGCCCCTCCCACCCCGAGGCCGACCAGGCCAGCTGAACCAGCTCGCTGAGCGTCGGGATGGCGAAGACGTCCGATCGTCCGACCTTTGTGCCGGCCCACCCGTCGCGGCACACGATGATGGGTTGAGCGCGGCGCTCGGGTGGGCCTCCACTGGAAGCTCACGCACCCATGGCGAGGGCGTCGTCCCGCCGTACGTCGTTCTCCTGCTCGGCTTAGCCCCGCTGCTGGCCCGCATTTAGGCTCGCTGCGCAGCAGCCCCGGCAACTTTGGCCGGTCGACCGGGGCTGCTGTTGCGTGTCCGAGGCCAGCGGGACACTCCTGACGTGCTGCTCGCCCGTCGCTGATCTGGGCGCTCCGCTCGTCATGGCGGCCACGCGCGCGAGCACCGTGCGGAGGCCGACCTCACCGCCGTGAGCGACCTGGCCGACGCCGCCGCGATTGCCGCCGGTCTGAGCGAGTCCGCCCGCCAGGACCTCGGCGGCTACCAGCAGGACCTGGCCGCCCTTGCCGCGCGGTGGCCCTCTACCCCCGACCAGGTGCACCAACCGGTCATCCTGGTCCACGAACGCACCGACCGCATCGTCCCGCTCCGCCACGGACAAGCGCTTGCAGCCGCCCCGCCCGACGCCGCACTCCAGACAACCGACGACGGCCACCTGTCAGTCATCGCCCACCTCCCGCCCTCGCCAGCACCCTGCTCGGCTCACCGTGACCACCCGCCGCACGGCCCCGCGCTGGCCAACAGGCACTGACTCAGCGGGGCCACGCCGGGCACCATGACGTCCACCCAACGCCTCGAACCTTCTACTGCGACGGGCGCCCGGCCTGCCCCGTCTGCCATGGCAGGTCCCCGGCCGCCCCTCGGCTGCCTCACCTGGCCGCGGACGCCGGCGTAGGACTCCCTGGTGTGAACCCGCACATGCCGCGGCACACCTTCCGTCACCACGACGCTCGACGCCCTACTGTGGGTGAAACGCCAGCCTTGGAGGGTCAATGTTCGGAAGCCGACGCGACCAGGATCGAGCGGCTGGTCTCCGGGCCGATGTGGACAGCCTGCAGGCGCGCCTGGCCGCGGACGTGTCCAACCTGGACGCCGGTGATGATCCGGTCTGCCGGCAGGCGTTAGTCGATGCGAGCGAACGGGC
>JAABUM010006440.1_pt1 | contig 11510 bp, 8 predicted proteins | sample 5559161 | NCBI WGS metagenome assembly JAABUM01 (sample SAMN10711868, study PRJNA513369) | rock metagenome | isolation source: Antarctica rocks | place: Antarctica: Victoria Land, Siegfried Peak nord | reverse complement strand
CGCTGCATCAACGCCGTCGCCGCCGCACAATCCAGCCCCAGGGTCGCCAGGCCCTCCAACGAAGCCTGGTGGCTGGCCGACGTCGCTACTACCGCACCGGCATCGAAGAAGTCGCGATGAGCGCCGAGATCTCCTGCGGGACATCCAGGAGCAACCGCGCTGACCAGGGAGCCGAGCACAGATCGTTGCCGCAGGCTCCCAACAGGGTGCTGATCTGCCGTGCGACGTCACCGGCCCAGCAGTGAGTACCTGCGCAAGGGGTCCTCTCATCGGCCCATGATCGCGGATCGTCTCACCGCGAACCGGCGCCGCGGACTACGCACCCGTGTCGGTCGCTCCGAACCGATTCGCCGTCGTCGCGCAGCGTGGACCATCGGGTCCGCGCCGTAAGGTGTGCGTCACAGACATCCGTTGGCAGGGGAAGAAAGATGACCGACGACGACACCCGGGCGCTCCCGCTGGAGCCGCGCACCAGTCCGATCCCGTTGCGCAAGCAGCCACCGGTTGATGACCACCGCAGTGGGCAAGCGGGTCAGTCGCGCCCCGGTGTCGTGGTTCCCATCGGTCCCGCTCCCTGCGCGACCGACGGCGGACTGCTGCAGGGCTACCCAGAGCCCAATCACCAGCAGGAATTCCAGGGTCGGGCATATCCGCGGCAGGGTCAGCCACAGCAGGGCTATCCAGCCCAAGGTCCACGGTCCTACTGGCACGGACCGGGCGGTTATCCCCCGAACCAGCACCCGCAGCAGGTTGCCTACGGACCCCCGCCCAGCTACGACCGTGGATACCAATCCACAGTGATGATCGCCCGGCCGGCACCAAACGGGGCTCTCATCGCGGTCGCGTGGATCGTCGCGATCCTTACTTTGTCCTACATGTTGCCTTGGGCCGTGGCTGCAACGCGCGGCAAGCCCAACCAGGGCGCCGTCGGCCTGCTCAATTTCTTCCTCGGCTGGTCATTCATCGGTTGGGTCGTCGCGCTGGTGATGGCCTGCACCTCGCAGCCCCAGCCGATCGTGATGGTGCAGCAGAACCATTACGGAAACGGCTACCACCGCTGACCCGTCGCCAGCAGCGCACTGCGGCGCCGGTCCAACCGCTAGTGCAGTGAATCAGAAGTAAGGCGGGTGCGCCCACCAGCGGTTAGACGGAGAACTCGACACCTTGGGCGAGGGGCAGTTCGCCGGAGTAGTTGACGGTTGCCGTGGCACGACGCATGTAGCTGCGCCACGAGTCGGAGCCGGATTCGCGGCCTCCGCCGGTTTCTTTCTCCCCGCCAAATGCCCCCCCGATCTCGGCTCCCGAGGTGCCGATGTTGACGTTGGCGATGCCGCAGTCCGACCCGTCGGCGGCCAGGAACCGCTCGGCTTCGGCCTGGTCGGACGTGAAGATGCTGGACGACAACCCTTGCGGCACACCGTTGTTCAGCTCGACCGCCGCACGCAGGTCGCTGTAGGGCAATACATAGAGGATCGGCGCGAAGGTCTCCGTTCGCACGATGTCGGTCTGGCTGGGCATTCGCACGATCGCGGGCTCGACGTAGTAGGCGTCCGGAGCCACTTCGGCAAACCTCCGACCACCGCCCGCGACGATCTGGCCGCCCTGTGCGACGGCCTCCTGCAGCGCGCCCTGCATCGCGTCGTAGGAACGCTTGTCGATCAACGGACCGACCAGCGTGCCCTGCTCGGTGGGCGAACCGACCGGCAAACGCTCGTAGGCCTGGGCCAATCGATCGACCAGCCCGTCGATGACGCTGTCGTGCGCGATGACGCGACGCATCGTCGTGCAGCGCTGACCAGCTGTGCCTGCCGCAGAAAAGACGATTCCGCGTGTGGTGAGGGTCAGGTCGGCCGACGGGGCCACGATTGCTGCATTGTTTCCGCCGAGTTCGAGCAGTGACCGACCGAAACGCTGCGCGACCCGCGGGCCCACGATGCGACCCATCCGCGAAGAACCGGTGGCGCTGAGCAGCGCGACGCCCGGGTGGTCGACCAGGGCCTGACCGGTCTCGGCGCCGCCGATCAGCACCTGGCTGAGATTTGCGGGGGCGTCGCAGTCGGCGATCGCCCGGTCTAGCAGCGCAGCGGCAGCGAGCGCGCACTGCGAGGCGTTCTCGGACGGCTTCCAGATGACCGGGTCACCACATATCACGGCCAGGGCGGTGTTCCAGGACCAGACGGCCACCGGGAAGTTGAATGCGCTGATGACACCGACGACGCCGAGCGGGTGCCAGTTCTCGCTGAGACGGTGGCCGGGGCGCTCGGAGCTGATCGTCTTGCCGTACAGCTGGCGGGACAGGCCGACGGCGAAGTCGCAGACGTCGATCATCTCCTGCACCTCACCCGCCGCTTCGGAGCCGATCTTTCCGACCTCGAGGGTAATCAGGGTGGCCAGATCGTTCTTGTGTTCACGCAGCAACTCGGCGAGGCGGCGCACAACCTGGCCGCGGGCCGGCGCCGGAACCGTGCGCCATTCGTGGAAGGCGGCCGTTGCGCGCTCGACTGCGGCGTCGACGTCGGCTGCGCTGCTCCAGGCGACCGAGGCCAGTTCGGCACCGTTGACAGGGGAGTGGATGACGTGGTCACCAGTCAGGGCTTCGGCGGGGACCCCGCAGGCGGTGGCTGCACTTCGCGCAGCGTCAGTGAGTGCATCGGCGGTGGGCAGTGCGGTGGTGGTCATGGCTGACTCCGTCGGGTTGTTGGTGGCGGGTCGTTCGTGGTGCGAAGTTTGTACTGGTCATGGTCGATCAGGGGGATCACACGACGTTCAGCTCGGGTTGGATGTCGGCGCTCTCGAAGCGTTCAGCTCGAAGTGAGGACACGTCGACGAACGGTGGAACATCGAGGTAGAGGTCGCGCAGGACCTCCCCGACCGCCGGCCCCATCAGGAAACCGTGTCCGGAGAATCCGGTCGCGTAAAGGAAGCCGTCGACTCGCTCCGAACGGCCGATCAGCGCGTTGTGGTCGGGGGTCATCTCGTACAACCCCGCCCATCCACCGGTGATTCCGACTCCAGTCAGGGGCGGAGTGCGGCGTTCCATCACGTCGCCGAGCCGGGACAACCAGCCGTCGTCCCGGCTGAGCTTGAAACCCGGTTGTTCGTCGGGGTCGGACATGCCGATGAGCAAGCCGCGACCCTCGCCGTGGAAGTAGAAACTGGTATCGAAGTCGATGGTGAACGGAGTGTTGGGAGCGAGGTTCGGCATCGGCTCGGTGACCAGGATCTGCCGTCGCAGCGGAGTGACGGGAAGGTCGACGCCGACCCAGTCACCGATCTGTCGCGACCACGGCCCGGCCGCGCAGATGACCGTTTCGGCACGAATCGGACCCCGTGCCGTATGAACAGTGTGCACCTGGCCGTCTCGCACATCGACACCCGTCACTGCACAGTTCGGCACCAGTGTCGCGCCGCCTCTTCGGGCAGCCGTGGCGTAGCCGAGCACGACCGACTCGGGCGTGCAATGCCCGTCACGCGGCGAGTAGGCCGCCGCGAGCAGGCCACCGGTATCGATCAACGGCGAGAGACGGGCTGCCTCGGCGACGCTGATCATCGAGGACTGCACCCCCAGATCGCGCTGCAACGCGACGTTCACCTCGAATGCTGCGACGTGGTCCGGGCTGCTGAGCAGGAACAGGTATCCGACCTGGTGGAGGTCGATGTCCTGGCCGAAAATCTGCTCGAAGTTCTCGAACGTCTCCAAGCTACGAACCCCGAGCGCGATGTTGACGGGGTCTGAGAATTGCGCGCGAACACCGCCCGCAGCCTTGCAGGTCGACCCGGACCCGAGCGGTCCCCTGTCGAGCAAGACGACATCTCTGACGCCTGCCTTCGCCAGCTCGTAGGCCGCACTTACTCCCATCACCCCGCCGCCGATGATGACGACGGACGCGGACTCCGGTAGCTGTCTCGACGTCACGCCGCACCCACCGACGGTTGCGCGCTGTCGCCAGGTGGATTGAACGCCGCTGTGCTGCACTCACTCACACGTGAGCCTCCTTCGTGATCGCCAGCAAACACGCAGTCTCGCAGGACCTGCGTGGCGGTGGTGTCCGGGTAGCGTTTCGATCATGGACGTGCAGGTCGACTTCGACGTGGTCATCATCGGCAGCGGGTTCTCAGGGGTCGGCATGGCAATCGGCCTGCAGCGTACCGGCCGCTCGTTCACCGTGCTGGAGAAAGCGTCCGACATCGGCGGCACCTGGCGGGACAACCGTTACCCCGGGTGCGCCTGCGACGTTCCCAGCCACCTGTACTCCTTCTCGTTCGAGCCGAATCCCTACTGGTCACGGGCGTACGCGACGCGCGATGAGATCCAGGACTACCTGCTCTACGTGGTCGAGAAGTACGACGTGCGCAAGGACGTCCAGTTCGAGACCCAGGTCATCGGCGGGGTCTGGGACGAGGGTCTGCTCGTGTGGCACCTGACGTTGCTGCGCCCGGACGGCTCGCAGCAGCACGTGGTGGCCGGCTCGGTCGTGCTCGGTGTGGGCGCGCTGCACGATCCGGTGCTGCCCGACGTCCCCGGCCTGGAAACTTTCACCGGCGAGGTCATGCACACCGCGACTTGGGACCCGGGCGCCAGCATGTTCGGCCGCAAGGTCGCGATCGTGGGGACCGGTGCGAGTGCAGTGCAGGCCATCCCCTCGCTCGCGCAGGACGCGGAGCACCTCACCGTCTTCCAGCGCACCCCCGCCTGGGTGCTCCCGAAGGTCGACCCGGTGTACCCCGAGGCGCTGCACGACGCGTACGAGAAGTGGCCGTGGCTGATGAGAGCCCACCGGGCCAAGATCCGGACGGCGAACGAGCTGCGGGGTTATGCCTTCACGAAGGCCACCTCGGTACTCAAAGCATCGTCGCTGGTCGCGCGTGCCAACATCGGCCGGTCGGTCAAGCATCCGCAGCTGCGCGACACACTGACCCCGGACTACACGATGGGCTGCAAGCGAATCACCTTCTCCAACGCGTACTACCCGGCGCTCGCCCGCCCGGACGTGCACGTCGAGACCTCACCTATCGCGGGGGCTGACGACACGGGTGTCACCACCGCCGACGGCGCTCACCACGACCTCGACGTTCTGATCTTCGCGACCGGGTTCGACGTGGCCGGCTCTTACCGGCACCTGGGTTTCCGTGGGGCGAACGGCCACGATCTGGCCGATGACTGGGACGGCGGCATCACGTCGTACTACGGCGTCACCGTGCCGCACTACCCCAACCTGTTCTTCCTGCTCGGACCGAACACCGCACTCGGGCACACCTCTGTGCTGCTGATGATCGAGGCCCAGATCGAGCTCACCCTCCGGCTGCTCGACGAGTTGGATGCACGCCGCGCGGCATCCATCGAGGTGCGCGAAGCGGTTGCGGAAGCACACCTCGCCATCTTGGACCGGCGCACCCAGAAATCCGTATGGGTCGCCGGCGGCTGTGACAGCTGGTACCTGGACCAGTTCGGTCGCAACCGAACCCTGTGGCCGGGGTCGGTGCCGGAGTACGAACGCCGCACCCGCCGAGCCGAGATGATCGACTACGAGTTCACCGGATCCCGAGATCGGTTACCTGCTGACCCCCTAACTGGCGGTCGGCTGGCCCGGGACCGTCGTGGCGAAGACCTGATGCACCGGGATCTTGCGTAGACCGAGTGCGAGCGCGACCGCTGCGGCGACGAACCCGGCGATGGCCGCGCCGAGGAAGATCGTCTGTACCTGTACGACGGCGGCGGCGGCGATCTGCTTGTCGGTTGCATTGGGGATAGCGGCTACCCGCTCGTAGAACTGGTGTAGACCGATGGCTGTCAGCAGCCCCAGGCCGACCACCATTCCGATCATCCGGCTGACCACCACCAACGCCGATACGACACCCTGCTCGTCGGGCGTTGCGTCGTGCAGTGCCGCGTCGTTGATCGGCGCGATCGACAGGCCGATGCCCAGACCCACCACGATCAGGACGAGCCAGGCGGGCACACTCTGCAACGAACCGTTGCCCCACGTCGACATGATCAACAGGCCGCCCGCGGTGAGCGCGAGGCCGACGGCGGCGATGAACCCCGGTCCTATCCGGCGCAGCAGCAGACCGCCCACTAATGCTCCGATCGGCACCGCGATCAGGAATCGCAGGAGGATCAACGCGCCGTCCCGCTCGTTGCTGCCGTTGATGGTCAGCTGGGTGAGCAACGGGATATCGACGATGATCGACACCAGGGAAGTACCGGCGAACAGCGAGCAGACGAGGGAAGGGGTGACTTTGCCCCGGATGACGCCGGGTCTGATCAGCGGGTCGTCGATCGTGCGCTGCCGCCAGATGAACAGACCTGCTGCTATCGCCGAGACAGGCAGAAGCCACCGCCCCAGGGGGCCGATGACCTGCTGGGACGGATCGGAAGCCGCGAAGGTCAAGATCAGCGCGCCGAGCGCCACTGCGATCAGTGCAGCACCGAGGAGGTCCACGCGAGCGAAGGTGCGCCACACCAGCGGCACACCAGCCACGACGGCAATACTGAGCGCGATCATCGCCCACACCCCGACGGGGGTCAGCATCCGCGACGTGTGACTCGCGTAGGGCACGAACGGGCCGCCCCAACGGATGGAGGACGTCAGCGCTTTCGGGGCAGTAGAAGCGAGGGCGAACAACACGGCGCCGACCGAGCCCGACACGGCAGCGAGCACGGCTGTCGGCGCCCGCCAGTTCGACCGGTCATCCGCTATCCGTCGTGAGCGGTTGCCGACGACGCGGATCGCCACAGCGAGCGCAATGCCGGCGAGAGCGTTGATCCAGAAGATCGCCCGCCAGTCCCAGATCGTCAGGATCAGCGCGCCGAACAGCGGGCCGAGCACGCTGCCGATCTCCTGCACCGCGCCGACGATACCCAGCGGCGTACCACGCTCCCCCTGAGGCCACAGCTGGGCGACCAGCGCGAGGGTGGCAGGCACCAATCCACCACCGCCCACCCCCTGCACCACGCGTCCAGCGACGAGCACCGGCAAGTCGGACGCCAACGCGGTGACCGCCGATCCGACGACGAAGACGGCCAGGCAACCGAGCAGGATCCGTTGCCGGTCCAACAGGTCGGCGAGCCGTCCGATCAGCGGTAACACCGCGACGTAGCCCATCAGGAACCCCGAGATGATCGGCGTCGCCTTCTGCAGCGAGTCGATGCCGATCCCGACGCCGGTCATCATGTCGGAGAGCGCCAACACCACCACGTACGTGTCGGCGGCGGCGAGCGCGACAGCGATCGAGGCGACAGTGAGCAGTGCTCGGGCGTTGCCCGAAGCGCTACCGACGCCGGTATGCCTCTTACGGCTTGGTGACATTGACCTTCGTGCCGTACTTGGTCAATGCCAGGACGTAGGACGTTTTGCCACCGGCCTGGAAGAACGGCCCGGTCATCTTCACCTGGCGCAGTTCGTTCGTGGCGCTCACCTGATACTCGACGTCATAGTTCAGGCCGGTGGCGTCCTTGCCGAACCCGAGCACCTTGCGGATCGCGCTGGACGGCAGCGTGCCGCTGATGACATCCACCGTCTCGGCGCCGTTGCGCTGCTGGGCACCGAGCTTCGCGGCCTGGGTTTTGGGCAGCAGCGAGGTCAACCCGTCCGGGCCGGTGGAGAACAGCACGGCGGGGTCCGGGGCGCCGAACGTGCTCGGGTCGACGACGGTGAAGACGGGCGCGATCGGCAGCTTGGCGTACACCTTGCCGTCAAGTGCAACGACGGGAACCTTGGCGCTAGCGCCCGCGATCTGAACCGTCAGGTCACCCTTGAACGCGGGAGCATGCGACCCGTCACCGGAGCCCGAGAGCAACCCGCTGACTGAGGACGGCACCTGCGCGGACGTGACCTCGAGGTGCAGCCCGGCTGCTGTGTCGACGACCTTCTTGACGGCCTCGAGCCGCTGCACAGGGCTGATGCTGCTGCTGGACGCATTCGGCTTTTTGACGTCAGTACTGCTGCACCCCGTGAGGGTCACCGCGCCGGCCAGCGCGATCGTGCCAACGGTGGTGGTGAACGAGCGTCGTTGCATGCCAGCCAACCTATACGCGGGGGTAATGGATGCTTGCCCAGCACCACGATTGAACCCAACGTGCTGGTTCCTTCGTCGGCCCGGGGGCCGGCGAAGTCTGCGGGTTCGAACGGGCGGGCACCCGACGTTGCGGACACTCCAGTGCCTTCGTGGTCTGCTGTGACTGTGACCTCACCGATCTTCGCCCACCACACGGTCATCACAGCAGACGGAGCACGGCTGGCTGCCTACGTCCGCGAGCCCCGAGGCTCCGGGCCTTCATCGACGGTGGTGCTCTCGCACGGGTGGACGCTCACTCATCAGTCATGGGATCTGGTCACCGACCTGCTGCCAAGCCAATTGCGCGTCGTGACGTACGACCAGCGCGGCCACGGGCGATCGACCTTCGGGGGCGGCGGTCGCAAACCGCAACAGGAGTCGGTGCGTCGCCTAGGGGCTGACTTGGCAACGGTCATCGCAGAGTGCGCGCCGGACGAGTCGTCGTTGGTCCTCGGCGGACATTCGATGGGAGGCATGAGCGTGCTGGCGTACGCGGGACTGCACCCCGAGGCGTTCGATGATCGTGTTCAGCTGGTGCTGCTGACCTCGACGGCGATGAGCGGGCTCTCTGGAACGAAGGTGCGCGGCGCGGCAGGCGCGATGCGTTTGCTGTCGCATACACCCGGCCGGTTGGGTCCATTGATCACCGGGAAAAACCAGTTGACGCTCTTCGGTGACAACCCCGACCCGTCTTTGTTGAAGTCGTCGCGGACCGTTGCCGCCGGTACCCCGCTACGAGCGTTCGGTTCGTTCTACGGCGCACTGATGCAGTACGACGAGTCCGCGGCCGCTGCAACCTTGGCGAAGGTTACGACGACCGTCGTGGTCGGCACTCGCGACCGACTGACCTCAAAGCGATTGGGCACCGAGCTGGCCTCGGCAATTCCCGGAGCCGAGTTGCGGGTGCTGGACGGGGTCGGGCACATGACTCCGTATGAGCGACCCGAGCTGTTGGCCTCGATCCTGGTCGGTGACCGCGAAGCCGCCTGACCGTTGTGCACGTTTGAGGGCGAGGGGGCCCAAACGTGGGCTCCGGTGACTGGGTCCGGTGCGTTTGAGGGCGAGGAGGCACACACGTGCGGCTGGCATCCTGAGCGACATGGAGCAACGGATCAGTCTGATCACCTTGGGTGTCGCCGACGTCGAGCGGGCGTTCGCATTCTACGAGCAGCTCGGGTGGCACGGGCAAGTAGTGCAGGGCACCGTCTTCTTTCAGACCGGCGGCATAGGCGTCGTGCTCTGGGAGACCGCCAAGCTAGCTGCTGACATTGGACTCGAGACCATCGTCGAGAGCGGGTTCCGAGGAGTCGCACTCGCGCACAACGTGCGGACGAAGGAAGACGTCGACGCTGTCATTTCGAGTGTGCAGACGGCGGGCGGGAGCGTGGTGCGGGCTGCGGCGGACACTTTCTACGGTGGTTATGCGGGTTACTTCGCAGATCGTGACGGCCACGTGTGGGAGGTCGCGCACAACCCCGGATTCGAGCTCGCCACCGACGGATCGATCACCATTCCTGATTTCAGCGACCTCTAGATCACGGCAGTGTCCGCTACGGCTCGGAACCAGTTGATCCGGCACGTTTGCGGGCGAGGGGGCCCAAACGTGGGCGCGGAAAGCTGATCCTGCCCGCGTTTCGGGGCGAGGGGTCCAAAACGTGGGCACAAAAGGTTGATCCTGCCCGCGTATCGGGGCGAGGGGTCCAAAACGTGGTCAAGGGCGGGTTCGTAGTAGGCCAGGACCCACCGCGTGAGGCGGGTGCGCGTCGCGGAGAGGTCACCGCTGATCGTGCCGTCGCCCGGGCCTGCACGAGCACGTTTCCGAGTGCAGCCTCGACGGGACCCGTGATCACCGGAAGCCCGCACGCATCGTCCGTCAGTCGCGCGAGCAATTCGATCCAGGCACCTCCCGGACTGTGTGGACGACGCTCACCGAGCGGCCCGTGCGCGTCGCGTCGCGTCGCGTCGTGTTGGCGTAGGCCGCCGCGAGACTATCGAGGATGCACCGGATGCACCGGATGCTCGCGGGCGCGCCTGGAGAACCGGCTGGCCGGTACGCGCGCGTTCGGCACGAACCACAGCCGGCACGTCACCACCGCGAACGACTTCGATCGACCGGCATCGCCGATCGTTCCGCTCCTGGGGCATTCCGCAGCAGCCGTGAGCAACCCTGCCAACGACTTGCTTTCGTCGTCGAGCTCCCACTGGCGCAGCTCTGGGTCAGCATCCAAAGCCCGTCAGATTTCGCGGAAAGCGGACAGTTCCGTCCAGGCCGAGTTTGCCGCCTCCGTCGCCGGTGACGTGTTCGGCGCGGGCAGCTCGAGGCCGACGAGCGACCAGGTGCCGCATGAGATGTAGGCGAAATCGTCACGGGTTGCGTGCCGAACATGCGCCGGGTCGGGCCCGTGAGTGTCCGCGAACCCGTGCGGAGGGGTACACGAAAACGCAGACACTCGAGTGATGGGCGGAGACTCCTCAGGTGAGGGTTAGCTCCGCAACGCCCTCAGGTTTGTCGACGTGCACGGTCTGACCGTCGAGCACGCTCCCCGACAGAATCGCCTTCGCGAGCCGGTCGCCGATCTCTTTCTGCACCAGGCGGCGTAGCGGGCGAGCGCCGTATGCCGGGTCGTACCCCTCCTCAGCCAGCCATTCGCGGGCCGACGTGCTGACCTCCAACTCGATGCGCCTGTCGGCCAACCGCCGACCCAGCGCCGCCACCTGCAGGTCGACTATCCGCGCCAACTCCGGTCGGCTCAACGGGTCGAAGATGACGACCTCGTCGAGCCGGTTCAGGAACTCCGGCTTGAAAGAATTGCGCACCGCCGCCATCACCGACGCGTGCTTCACCTGCGTCGACAGCGTCGGGTCGATCAGGAACTGCGACCCGAGGTTGCTGGTCATGATCAGGATGACGTTGCGGAAGTCGACCGTGCGACCCTGACCGTCCGTCAACCGCCCGTCGTCCAGCACCTGCAGCAGGATGTCGAAGGTTTCGGGGTGCGCCTTCTCGACCTCGTCGAGTAGCACCACGCAGTACGGCCGACGCCGGACCGCCTCGGTGAGCTGGCCGCCCTCCTCGTAGCCGACGTACCCGGGCGGCGAGCCGATCAGCCGCGCGACCGCGTGCCGCTCGGAGTACTCGGACATATCAATGCGCACCATGGCGCGTTCGTCATCGAAGAGGAAGTCCGCGAGCGATTTAGCCAACTCGGTCTTGCCGACCCCCGTCGGTCCGAGGAACAGGAACGACCCGGTCGGCCGATCCGGGTCGGCCACACCCGCCCGTGAACGACGCACCGCGTCCGACACCGACCCCACTGCAGCGGCCTGACCGATGAGTCGCTCGCCGAGGAACTCCTCCATACGCAGCAACTTCTCGGTCTCGCCCTCCAGCAGGCGCCCGGCCGGAATGCCGGTCCAGGCCGAGATGACCTCGGCGATGTCGTCGGCGCCTA
>JAABUM010006439.1_pt1 | contig 11510 bp, 9 predicted proteins | sample 5559161 | NCBI WGS metagenome assembly JAABUM01 (sample SAMN10711868, study PRJNA513369) | rock metagenome | isolation source: Antarctica rocks | place: Antarctica: Victoria Land, Siegfried Peak nord | reverse complement strand
GGGATCGCGATGGTCGCCTGGACGAGCACCACCGAGGTGGCGTTCGGCAGCACGTGCCGGGTCAGGACCCACAGGTCCGTCGCGCCGTCGACGACGGACGCCGCGACGAAGTCGAGCGACTTCAGCCGCAGCGTCTCCGAGCGCAGGACCCGGATCACCCCGGGGATCTGCGAGATGCCGATCGCCACGGCGGCATTGCCGAGGCTGGCACCGCGGATCGCCGCCAGACCGACGGCGAGGATGAGGAACGGGAAGGCGAGGAGCAGGTCGGTGCCACGCGAGATGACCGCGTCGGCCGCCCGGAAGTAGCCGGCGACCAGCCCCAGGGGGACGCCGATGAGCAGCGCCGTGAGGACCGCCAGCACCCCCACCTCGAGCGAGGCTCGGCTGCCGAGCATGATCCGGGAGAGGACGTCGCGGCCGAGGTCGTCGCTGCCGAGCAGGTGCCCCGGCGTCCCGGGCGGGGACAGCGTGCGCGTGAAGTCTGTCTGCTCCGGAGCGTACGGCGCGAGCCACGGGGACAGCACGGCCACGACGATCGCGACCGTGAGCACGGCGAGGCTGACGACGGCGAGGGGGTTGCGGATGAGCCGGCGCAGCACGCGGGAGTGCTGGCGGCCCGCGACCGGGGCGCCGACGAGGGGAGCGGCGGGCACGACGGTGGTCACGAGGCTTCTCCCGTCACGCGGATCCGCGGGTCGATGAAGGAGTAGAGCATGTCGACGAGGAAGTTGATGACGATGTATGCCGTGGCCGTCACCAGCACCACGGCCTGGATTACCGGGTAGTCGCGCTGGAACACGGCGTCGATGGTCATCTTCCCGAACCCCGGCAGGCCGAAGATCTGCTCCGTGACCACCGCTCCCGAGATGAGGGCACCGAGCTGGAGGCCGACGATGGTCACGACGACGATGAGGCTGTTGCGAAGGGCGTGCCGTCCGATGATGGCGCCCGGCCGCAGCCCCTTGGCCCGGGCGGTCCGCACGTAGTCCGTCGCCAGCGAGTCGAGCATCGAGGAACGGGTCTGGCGCATGATGACCGCGGCGAGTCCGGTCCCGAGGATGACCGCCGGCAGGACCAGGTGGTGCAGGTTGCCGATCGGGTCCTCGAGCAGTGGGACGAACCCACTGGCCGGGAACAGCCCGGTCGCCACCGAGAGGTAGAGGATGGCGATGAGCCCGAGCCAGAAGTGGGGAATCGACAGGCCGATCAGGGCGACCCCGTTGGCCAGCCACTCGGCGGGACGACCGCGCTGGGCCGCCGCGACGACACCGGCCCCGACCCCGACGATGATCGCGATGACGATGGCGATCAGCGACAGCTCGAGGGTGACCGGCAGGGCGGTCCGCATCATCGAGCTGACCGGCACCCCCGTACGGATGGAGGTGCCGAGCTGGCCGTGGACCAGCTGCCGGACGAAGCTCCAGAACTGCACGGGCAGCGACTGGTCGAGGCCGTACTCCTGCCGGATGGCTCGCAGCGCCTCCGGAGTGCGGTCCTCGCCCGCCAGGGCCAGCGCCGGGTCCCCCGGCAGGGAACGAATCCCGAGGAAGACGACGAGCGTCGCGAGCAGCAGGGTGACGAGCGACTGCCAGGCCCGGTCGAAGAGATACCGCCTCACAGCTACTTCGCGAGGCCGGCGAACGCCACGCGGACGACGCCGTCGGGGAAGACCTGGACGCCCTTCATCGTCTTGGCGACGCCCGTGAGGTTGCGCTGGCGGTAGAGGTAGATGAGGGGATTGGCCTCGTGGAGCTTGGCCACGACCTGGGTGTAAAGGTCCTTGCGCTTGCTCAGGTCCGTCGACTGCCGGGCCTGGTCGAGCAGCGCGTCCACGGCCGGGTCGGCGTAGCCCGCGACGTTCTGGCTCGCACCGCTGCTGACGAAGTTCGTGATGTTCGCGTCCGGGTCGATGCGTCCGGACCACCCCAGCTGGAGGATCTCGAAGTCGCCGCGGTCCTGCTGGTCGAGCAGCGAGGCGTACTCCACCGGCTTGATCTGCAGGTCGAAGCCGCCGTCCTTGACCATCGCCTGCAGGGCCTGCGCGAGGCGAAGGCTGTCGGGGTTGTTCGACGTGATGATCTGGATGGGATACGGCATCGGCACGCCGGCCTGCTGCAGGAGGGCCTTGGCCTTGGCCGGGTCGTGGGGCGTGCAGGCCTGGTCCGCCTCGGTGCTGAACTCGCTCTTCGGTGAGATCGGCGAACAGGCCACCGCGTTGAGGTCGTTGAAGATCACCTTGACGAGCTGGGCCCGGTCCACGGCCAGCTCGAACGCCTGACGGACCCGGGGATCCTTGGCGTAGGGCTTGTCGATCGCCTTGGCCGGCTTCCCGACCCCGTCGACGTTGCCGACGTTGAAGGTGATTCCCTGATATCCGAGGGACTGCGACTGGAGCACCGAGAGCTTGCTCTCGGACTTCAGGGCCGGCACGTCCTGGGCCGAGAGCGAGTCAGCCACCTGGACGTCCCCCGACTTGAGGTTCGCCGCACGGATGCTGGCGTCGGTGATGATGCGGTAGGTGATCCCGTCGAGGTGGACCTTCGACGCGTCGTAGTAGCTCGGGTCCTTGACGAGCTCGATGGAGTTCTGGGGGACGCGCTTGGCGAACTTGAACGGCCCGACGCAGGAGGGGGCGCTCGCGAAGTTCTTGCCCAGCGACTGCGTGGCCTTGGGGCTGAGGACCATCCCCGCCCGGTCGGCCAGCGCCGCCGTCAGAGGAGCGAACGGCTGCTTCAGCTTGAGGACGACGGTCTTCGGGTCGGGAGCCTCGACCGAGGTGATCGGGCCGAGCTCGGTCTTGCGGCCGGAGCCGGCCAGGGTCAGACCGCGCTCGATGCTCGACTTGACGGCGGCCGCGTTGAACGGAGTGCCGTCCGAGAAGGTGGCCCCGTCGCGGACCGGGATGGTGACGGTCTTGCCGCCGTCGGTGATCGTCGGGAGCGCGGTGGCCAGCTGCGGAACGATCTTGGCCGACTGGTCGACGTCGTAGAGCTTCTCGCACATGGCGTGGAAGACGTATCGCGAGTAGAGGCTGCGGGACAGCGTCGGGTCGAGCGCGTCCGGCTCGGCCGAGAGCGCCATGACCAGCGTGCCGCCGGCCTTGACCTCAGCTGCCTGGGCCGGCTCACCGAAGTTGTCGCTCCCGGCGCCGGCGCCGGCTCCGGCACCGCCGCCTCCGGAGGCGGACGACTGGCCCGCCGGCGTGACCGCGCTGCAGCCAGCCGCCACGGTCGCCACCAGAGCCACGGTGGCGGCCGTCCGCAGGGCGGCCGGGCGGGAGCGGACCATCGATGATGTGCGGAGCGAGCGCTGGGTCACGGGACGGGTTCCAATCGTGAGGCGGCCTGTCGGTTCGTATCTTGTATACACTGGCTCATCCGGCGGGGTTTTGGCAAGGAGTGGTCCCGCGGCGTCCCGCGGCACGCAGCCGGCCACCCGGCATACCTCGGTGTCTGAGGTCGGGCAGCGAGGACGGCGCTGCCCCGTAGCTGGCGCCTCCGCCCTCGCACCACGCCGGTCCTGTCGTCGCGAATGGACGACTTCAGAATGGCAGCACGGTGTCGAGCCCCTCTCCTTCTCGCCCACCCCCTGCGACGGGCGCCGGCACCGCACTCGCCGTGGTTCCGGGCTGGTGGGGACGGTGTCTGCGTGCTCGTCGTCTGCGTGCTCGTCATTCCGGAGACACGATGTCTCACTTGGTGCTCACGAGCACGTCCGGCCGGACCCAGCCAGCCGAGCATGTGGCGAGACAACGTGTCTCATCAATGCGCAGCCGCCGCGACCCATGTCCCGCCTCCCAGCCCAGCCGGAGACCAACCGTGGCGGTGCTGGACCCGGGTTTCGCCCAGGGCAGAACGGCGGTCGCGAGGCTGCTGCGCCTCGGCTCGTACTCTGGATGCGTGGCAGCTCAGAAGCAGGCGAAGGTCATGGCGTTCCACCCCGTCGACGCCCCGCCCCATTCCGTCAGGGAGCCCTTGTGGCGGCACGTCGTCGGGGACGTCCTGCGCCGAGAGCGGCTCGCCCAGAAGCGCACCCTCAAGGACGTGTCCGAGGCGGCGAGGATCTCGATGCCCTACCTCTCCGAGCTCGAGCGCGGCAGAAAGGAGGCCTCGTCGGAGATCCTCGCCGCCGCATCGCGCGCGCTGGGCCTGAACCTCGCCGACCTGCTGGCGCGCGCCCACCAGGCACTGGCCCAGGCGGAGCAGAGCCGGACCACCCCCCGCCAGCTCAGGTCGAACCGCGGCCTGAGCTCGGGCCGTCCCCTGACCGAGGCCGACGCCGAGCGCGCCGTGACAAGCGTCGCAGAGCTGGCCACCCGGCATACCCCTGCTTCTGGCGTCAGCCAGGGCACGGTGAGCCTCGCTGCCTAGCTAGGCTGCCCGCACGACACGCCGGCTGAGGACCTCGTCGGCGAGGCCGTAGGCCACTGCCTCCTGCGCGGTGAAGACCTTGTCGCGGTCCATGTCCGCGCGCAGCGTCGCGACGTCGTGCGGCGTATGCCGGGCGAGCACCTCCTCGACCTGCGACCGGATCCGGACCATCTCCTTCGCCTGCAGGGTGAGGTCGGAGACGGTCCCCTGCTGGCCCCCGGCCGCAGGTTGGCCGAGCAGGACCCGCGAGTGCTCGAGGACGAACCGCCGGCCCGGGTCTCCCCCGGCCAGAAGCACCGCCGCCGTTGACGCGGCCTGGCCGACGCACCACGTGGAGACCGGCGAGCCGACGAAGGTCATCGTGTCGTAGATCGCCATGAGCGAGGTGAACGAGCCGCCCGGCGAGTTGATGTAGATCGCGATCTCGCGGTCCTGGCCGGAGGACTCGAGGTGGAGCAGCTGGGCGATGACGACGTTGGCGACGCCGTCGTCGATCTCGGTGCCGAGGAAGATGATCCGCTCGGCCAGCAGGCGGCTGTAGACGTCGTAGGCCCGCTCCCCCTGCGGCGTCTTCTCGATGACGGTCGGGATGGTGTACGGCGCCATGGTCGCCGGGTAGGACGTCATCACAGACCCACCCTCCGCTGCGTGCTGACCGGGCGCACGTCCTCCAGCGACTCCACGACCCGGTCGACCATGCCGTAGTCCCTGGCCTCCTCGGCCGTGAACCACCGGTCGCGGTCGCTGTCGCGGCGGATCGTCTCCTCGGTCTGGCCGGTGTGCTCGGCGATGAGCCGCTCCATGGACTTCTTCGTGTGCTCGAGGTTCTCCGCCTGGATGGCGATGTCGGCGGTCGTGCCCCCGATGCCGGCCGACGGCTGGTGCATCATGACCCGCGCGTTCGGCAGCGCGTAGCGCTTGCCCTTCGTCCCGACACAAAGGAGGAACTGGCCCATGCTCGCCGCGAAGCCCATCGTCAGCGTCGAGACGTCGTTGGGGATGAGCTGCATCGTGTCGTAGATCGCCAGCCCGGCCGTGACCGATCCGCCGGGGCTGTTGATGTAGAGGCTGATGTCGCCGCGGGGGTCCTCGGCGGAGAGCAGGAGCAGCTGCGCGCACACCCGGTTGGCGGAGACCTCGTCGACCTGGCTGCCGAGCAGGATGATCCGCTGGGTCAGGAGCTGGGAGGAGAGGTGGTCGTCGAAACGGCTCGGTGGGGTGTCGCCGTCGGCGAGCCGGGGCCGGTCGGTCCGAAGATGAGCGCGGCTTGCCTCAGTGGTCGGTGGTGACATCGGTCCTCCTGTGCGGGGACGACGTATGCCGTCGTCGTAGACACCCACCGTCGGCCCGGAACCATTGCGACACAAGGCTTCTCTGCGGTCAGCAGACTTCGCCCACAGCGGAGAGGTGTCGTCGCGCCGGCGTCAGCCTGTGCTCATGGACTCTTCGACGTCGAGGTTGTAGAAGGCCTTGACCGCAAGTGCCGGGGCTACGTCGGGTCGGTCGTGGCTTTCGTTTGACTTGTTTTCGTTGCCTATCCACTTACGCCCCCTTAGGCTTCGGTCATCAACGGTGATGGTCCCGGGCGACAAGGAGGTCGGCGTGGCGTCCCTCAGCGAGTTCGATCGCGAGCAGGCGATCCTCCTCGAGCTCGACGAGCACGGGCGGGTCGAGGTGGGCAGCCTCTGCGCCCGGTTCGGGGTCTCCGCGGTGACCGTCCGCAAGGACCTCGAGAGCCTCGAGCGCCGTTCGATGCTGCGCCGGATCCGCGGCGGGGCCCTGGTCTCGCCCCGATCCGACGAGGGTGCCTTCGAGCTCCGCCAACGGATCGCGGCCCCGGCCAAACGCGCCATCGCGCGACACGCCGCCCAGCTGGTGCGGCCGGGGGACGTTCTCGCCATGGACTCCTCGACGACGGCCTACTACCTCGCCGAGCAGCTTGTGGACATCCAGCCGCTCACCGTCGTGACGAACGGGCTACGCACTTCCCAGCTCCTGCTCGGGAGCTCCCGGGCCACGGTGATCATGCCGGGTGGCGTCCTGCGCCGGGCCTCCGAGTCGATGGTCGGCTTCCTCAGCGACGTCCTCGCCGGACGCGGCCGGGTCGACAAGGGCTTCTTCGGCCTCGTCGGCCTGAGCCTCGAGCGTGGCCTGCTCGACCTCAGCCCGGAGGAGGCGCACGCCAAGGAGACGCTGGCCGGGGCGTGCCGCCAGGTCTTCGGGCTCTTCGACGCGACGAAGGTCGAGCGCTTCGGGACCCACCCCTTCGTCCCCATCGACCGGGTCACCCGGCTGATTTCCGACACGGCTGTCGCCCCGGAGATCCATCGCGCGTGGACCCGGGCCGGCGTCGTGTGGGACCTCGTGGACCCCGACAGGGCGCCGTCGCAGACGCCCTCGCAGGCGCGGACGCTGTCGCGCACACCGTCGATGGCGAACGGACGGCGCTGATGAGCGATCCGGCCCACATCGATGTCCAAGAATCACCCTCCGGTGTCCGAGCTGGGCGGTTCTTTGACAGGAGTGTCACGGTCACCGTCGCGGCCGTCGACCTCGGCGCCGAGAGCGGGCGGGTCGCTGCGGTGGCCTTCGACGGCGACCGTCTCGCCCTCGACGTCGTCCACCGGTTCTCCCACACCCCGCGCCCCGTCGGCGGCATCCTCCGGTGGGACCTCGACGGGCTCTGGTCCGGCGTCCGGCACGGTCTGGGCCGCCTTGCGGCAGGGGATGCTCCGATCGCTTCAGTCGGCGCCGACGCCTGGGGAGTCGACTACGGCCTCCTCGACGCCGACGGCCAGCTGCTCGACGACCCGACCTGCTACCGCGACTCGCGCCAGCCGGTCGCCCGCGACCGCGCGCTGCAGCTGTTGGGCTCCGACCGGATCTACGGCGCGACCGGCGTCCAGGTCATGTCCATCAACACCCTCTTCGCGATCCTCTCCGACGCTACCGAGAACCCCTCACGCCTCGAGCGCGCCGCCACGCTCGTCATGCTCCCCGACGTCTTCCACAACCTCCTGTCCGGCTCCCGGGTCACCGAGTACACCGCCGCCTCCACGACCGGCTTCTACGACATGGCCCGCAACGCCTGGGCCACCGACCTCCTCGAGCAGCTCGGCGTCCCAACGCATTTCCTTCCCGAGGTGGTCCGGCCCGGCACGCACGTCGGCCCGTTGCTGCCGGACCTGGCCCAGGGCCAGCTCGCCGGGTCGCGGGTCGTCCTGCCGCCGGGACACGACACGGCCAGCGCCGTGGTCGGGACGCCGATGGGCGATCCCGACGGCCTCTACATCTCCTCCGGCACCTGGTCACTGGTCGGCGTCGAGGTGCCCGTGCCGGTCATCACCGAGCGCACCCGCGCGGCCAACATCACCAACGAGGGCGGGTATGCCGGGACGATCCGGCTGCTGCGCAACGTCACCGGCCTGTGGCTGCTCCAGGCGTGTCGGCGTCAGTGGGCGAAGGACGGCGCCGAGCTCTCCTACCCCGAGCTCGTCCGACTGGCCGAAACCGTGCCGGGGTTGCAGAGCATCGTCAACGCCGACGCGCCGGAGTTCCTCGACGGCCGCGACGCGCCAAGACGCATCCGGGAGTACTGCGCCCGCACCGGATCCGTTGTGCCGCAGTCGAGGGCCGAGATCATCCGCTGCGTGCTCGACTCCCTCGCGCTCGGCTACCGTCACGTCGTCGAGGACCTGCACGAGGTCATCGGGCACCGCGTGCCGAGCGTCAACATCGTCGGCGGGGGCGCCAGCAACGCGCTCCTCTCCCAGCTGACCGCGGATGCCGTCGGCGTGCCGGTGCACTGCGGCCCCGTCGAGGCGACCGCCCTCGGCAACGCCGCCACCCAGCTCGTCTCCCTCGGCGAGCTCGGCGGGCTCAGCGACATCCGCCGGGTCATCGCCGAGACCGCCCCGGTGACGACCTACACCCCACGGCCGCGAGAGGGGTGGGACACGGCATACGGACTGTTCACGCGGCTCGTCGCGAACGATCGCGAACGCCAAGGCCTCGCCGTGGACTGACGTCCGCCGGCAGCTTGAACGACCCATCTCACCAAGGAGCTCACCAATGAACCTCACCACCATGGGCAGGGCCACGGTTGTCGTGACCGTCGCCGCCGCGCTCACCCTCTCCGGATGCACCAAGAAGAACGACACGACGAGCACCGGCGGGGGCAGCGCGGGCGGGGCGGGCGGGGCGTCAGCCGCGGGCGGTGCGAAGAAGAAGATCGCCTTCGTCCCCAAGCTGCAGGGCATCCCCTACTTCGAGGCCATGAACGCCGGGGGCCAGGCCGCGGCGAAGGACCTCAACATCGAGTGGCTCTACCAGGGACCGACCCAGGCCGACGCCGCCGCGCAGGCGCAGATCGTCCGCTCCTACATCCAGCAGAAGGTCGACACCCTCATCGTCGCCCCGAACGACCCCGACTCGATGGCCCCGGTCCTGCAGCAGGCCAAGGACGCCGGCATCAAGGTCCTCACCTCGGACACGGACGCGCCGAGCTCGGTCCGCTCGGCCTTCGTCTCGCAGGCCTCGACCGAGGGCATCGGCACGGCTCTCGTCGACGAGCTGGCCAAGCCGATGGGCGACAAGGGCAAGTACGCCATCGTGTCCTGCGGTGAGACGGCGCAGAACCTCAACGGCTGGATCGAGGTGCAGAAGAAGGTCACCGCCGAGAAGCACAAGGGCATGTCCATCGTCAGCGTCGTCTTCGCCGGCGAGGACCAGAACAAGGCCACCCAGATGGCGACCGACCTGATGAACGCTCACCCCGACCTCACCGGCCTCGTCGGCGAGTGCACCTCCTCCGCGCCGGGCGTCGCCCAGGCCGTCAAGGACGCCGGCAAGATCGGCAAGGTCTTCACCGTCGGCCTCGGCACCCCCAAGTCGATGGCGCCCTACCTCACCGACGGGTCGTCCTCCGCGTCCATCCTCTGGGACGTCCAGAACCTCGGTTACCTCACCGCGTGGGCCGGGCTGCAGGCCGCGGACGGCAAGCCCTTCGCGGCGACGAACAAGGTCAACGCCAAGATGCCGAGCGTGGCCTACGACGACTCCAGCAAGATCCTGCTCCTCGGCCCGCCGCTCGTCATCACCAAGGACAACGCCGGCCAGTTCAGCTACTGACTGCGTATGCCGGGCGGCTGGCCCGGTGCCAGCCGCCCGGCACACGTCCGGCTTGCGTCCGACGAGCAACGTCAGCGAAACCCCACCCGAAGGAGGATCTCCGTGGTCGAGGCCCGACTCGAGCTGCGCGACATCTCGAAGCGGTACGGCGGCGTGCGCGCGATCCGGCACGCCGACCTCACGGTCGCGCCGGGCACTGTCCACGCCATCGTCGGCGAGAACGGGGCGGGCAAGTCGACCCTGATCAAGATCGTCGCCGGGGCCGAGGCCACCGACACGGGGACGATGCAGTTCGAGGGCGCCCCCATGCAGCTGTCCTCCACCCAGGAGGCGATGGCGCACGGCATCCAGACCGTCTACCAGGAGCCGCAGCTGTTCGCCGAGCTGACGGTGTCGGAGAACATCTTCCTCGGCCGCGAGGTCGTCTCGGGCGGGCGCGTCGACTGGGCGGGTCAGCACGAGCGGGTGCTCGAGCTGCTCCGTCTGCTCGGGCTGCCCGAGCGCTACGCGACGCGCGCCGTCGGTGACCTGTCCACCGCCGAGCAGCAGCAGGTCTCCATCGCCAAGGCGCTGGCCGGCAACGCCAAGGTGCTCATCCTCGACGAGCCGTCGGCGATCCTGACCGACTCCGAGATCGACGTCCTCTTCGGCGTCGTGCGGCGGCTCACTGACTCGGGCGTCTCGGTCATCTACATCTCGCACCGGATCGACGAGCTGTTCCGGATCTGCCACGAGGTCACCGTCATGCGCGACGGCGAGACCATCGGCACGTGGCCGATCCGGGAGCTCACCGTGCGGCGCATCGTCGAGCTCATGGTCGGCGGGGCCATCGAGGACCACACCGAGGCGAGGGTGCCGTCCGGCGCCGAGCCGCGGCTCGTGCTGGAGGGCCTCGCTGCCGAGGGTCACTTCAGCGACGTCGACGTCAGCGTCCGGCCCGGGGAGATCGTCGGGCTCTACGGCCTCGTCGGCTCGGGCGTCGCGCAGATCGCCGAGGTCGTCTACGGGATGCGGCACGCCACCGGAGGACGCATCCTCCTCGAGGGCAAGCCGGTCGCGCCGCGCCACCCGCGGGCGGCCCAGAAGCTCGGCATCGCGCTCCTGCCGGCGAACCGCAAGCAGCAGGGGATCTTCTCGTTCCAGCCCATCGCGTTCAACATCTCGGTCGGCCACCTGCCCCTGGTCTCGCGGGCACGGATGTGGATGGACCGCCGGCGGGAGACCACGGTCGCCAAGGACATGATCAAGCGGCTCTCGATCAAGACCCCGAGCGAGCGGCAGCCGATCTCGGCGATGTCCGGCGGCAACGCCCAGAAGGTCGTCCTCGCCCGTCAGCTCGTCGAGCGCCCGCAGGTGCTCGTCCTCGCCGAACCGACCCAGGGCGTCGACGTCGGCGCGAAGGAGGAGATCCACCGGATCATCACCGCCCTCGCCGACGAGGGCACCGCCGTCCTCGTGGCGACCTCCGACCTGTCCGAGGCGCTGCGCCTCTCCGACCGGCTGCACATCGTCCGGGCCGGCACGACGACCGCGGAGTTCGGGCCGGGGGCGAGCCAGGCGGACGTCCTCGCCGCCGCGGCCGGAGCCGACGAGGCGGGTGCAGCCGAGGCGGGTGCAGCCGGGACCGGCGCAGACGGGGCCGCCGCAGCCGAGGCCGGCTCAGACAAGGAGGTCACCGCATGACGACCCAGGTCGACATCCCGAAGCCCGACGCCCCACCTCCTGCAGCGACCAAGGCGGCCCGCCGGATCCTGCCCTCCCCCGTCACCGGCCAGGAGTGGGTGCTCGTCGCGATCCTCGTGCTCCTCTGGGTGGTCCTCTCCGTCACCACCCCGGCCTTCGCGACCTCCGGCTCGTGGCAGCCGCTGCTCTCCTCCGTCGCGCCCGTCGCCCTGATGGGCGTCGGGATGACGATGATCATCATCACCGGTGGCATCGACGTCTCCGTCGGTGGGGCGCTGATGGTCACCGGAGTGACGACGGCCAAGCTGCTCGTCGACCAGGGCG
>JAABUM010006438.1_pt1 | contig 11511 bp, 14 predicted proteins | sample 5559161 | NCBI WGS metagenome assembly JAABUM01 (sample SAMN10711868, study PRJNA513369) | rock metagenome | isolation source: Antarctica rocks | place: Antarctica: Victoria Land, Siegfried Peak nord | reverse complement strand
GGTCCTTCCGTGCATCCAACGCCAACCGGACCGCCCGCTCCCGAAGCTCATCAGGATACTTCCGTGGTGCCGCCATACTCCTACCTCCGTGGCTTGATGCCCTCCATCAAACCCGGTACTTGACAGGGATGATCGCGAAGGTGTGCCCGCGGGGCCGCAAGGTGGCTGGCCTGCTGCGGTACCTGTACTGGACGAGCCCGGCGCAGCAGGAGGGCCGGGGTCGGCGGAACCCGCATGTCGACCCGCGGGTGGTCGGCGGGTTCGACGACCCGGCCGTGTTGGAACCAGGGGCCGGGGAGGGCGGGCGTCGGGACTTCCGCCGGTTGGTGTCGTTGTTGGAGCAGCCGTTGGTGGCGGCGGGGGTGGGTCCGGACAAGCGGCCGGTGTACCACCTGGTGGTCGCCGCGAGGAAGGACCCGGACACCGGCCAGCTGGTCGACCCGTATCTCAGTGATGAGGCGTGGGGGGATATCGCGGAGGAGTACGTGCACCGGATCGGGCTGAGTCCCAGGGGTGATGACTTGGGGGCGCGGTGGGTCGCGGTCCGGCACGCCGATGACCACATCCACATCGTCGCGACGTTGGCGCGGCAGGACGGGCGGCGGGTGTTTCCGCGGAACGACTTTTGGCGCGCGGGGGAGGCGTCTCGGGCGGTGGAGGAGAAGTACGGGTTGAGCGTGACCGCGGCCTCTGATCGGACCGCGGCGAAGCGGCCCTCGTATGCGGAGACGGCGAAGGCGGAGCGGCAGGGGGATCGGGAGCCGGTCCGGGACACGCTGCGCCGCTCGGTGCGCACCGCCGCCGCCGGGGCGAGCAGCCTGGGCGAGTTCCTGGACCGGTTGCGCGTCGATGGGGTGATGGTCCGGGAGCGGTTCAGCGAACGCACCCCCGGGCAGATCACCGGGTACTCGGTCGCCCTGCCGGGGCAGAGCGACCCGGCCGGGAAGCCGATCTACTTCGGTGGCGGGAAGCTCGCCGCCGACCTGACCCTGCCGAAGCTGCTGCGCCGCTGGGAGCTGGCCATCCCCCAGGGTGCAGCCGCCGACGGTGGAGCTGCCGGGGACCGTCCGACCGGGCAGGGCTCGAGCCCTGCAGCGGGGTCCACCTCTGCGCCACCGGCGGGTGCCGGCATACCGGTCGAGCAGTTGGGGGAGGAGAGGCATCGGCCCACCCCGGCGGAGCGGGCCCGGATCTGGGAGCAGGCGACCACGGCCGCTGCTACCGCCACCGAGCAGGTCAGCGCCACCGCCGGCACAGACCCGGGCGCGGCAGCGGACGCGGCGTGGGCCGCGTCGGACTTCCTGTCCGCTGCCGCTCGGGTGGTCGAGGGCCGCCGTGGTGGGCCGCTGACCGCCGCGGCCGGGGAGTACGACCGGGCCGCGCGGGAGCTGTGGGGGCGGGTCCCGGAGTCCTCCGACGCGGGCAAGGGGCTGCGGGCCGCGTCGGCGCTGCTGTCCTCCGCGCGGATCGTCGGACGGAACGAGACCAAACAGCTCCTTGCCTTGCTCGCCCAGCTCGCGGCCCTGTCTGATGCCGTGACCAGGCTCCGGGAAAGCCAGGACCGCGCTGTCCAAGCCGGCGCGGCGCGGCGGGCAGCCGAGGGTGTGCGGGTCACCAGCGCGCACCGGGCCAGCGTCCACGCGGGGTCGCCGACGGCGGCGGCGCCCCGGACCCGTCGCCCCGAACTTGCTGACGACGTCGAGGACGGCCGGCGCCGGCAAGGACCGCCGCAGGGGCCGCCGCACGGCCCACGGCGAGGACCCCGCCGGTAGCGGGTGGTGGGTGTCGGTGGACAGGCTCCGTTTCGGAGGGTGTCAGTTCGGGGCGCGGCGGGTGGTGGTGGCGGGGCGGAGCCGGATGTCGATGGGGAGGTGGGGTTGGTCGACTGCTTGGCGGGCGTGGGCGACGGTGAGGCTTTCCAGCTGGTTGCGGACTTGGCCGATGTCGGCGTAGTCGGTGAGGTTCACGGCTAGGACGAGTCGTCGGGTGGGGTGGGAGATCAGCTGCGCGGAGGCGTTGTCGACTCCGGGGATGGTTGCGGCGTCGGCGGCGACGGCGTCGGTGAGGGCGCCGGCGTGGACCACGGTGGAGCCGTCCTGCTGGTTGGTGGTCGGGTCGAGGCGGGAGATCCGGTCGGTGCGTAGCTGGGCGAGCAGCCACCGCAGCCCGAGCAGGGCGAGCAGCAGCGCGGCGGCGGCGGCGAGGGCCCACCAGAACCAGGTGTTGGCGGCGGCGAAGCTGCTCAGCTGTTTGGGGATGACCGGCTGGCCGGGGCGGGGGGTTGACAGCTGGTAGGAGCTGACGCTGCGGATCCCGACGCTTAGTGCCAGGCCGGCCACCCCAGCCAGGAGCAGGAGCAGCCCGAGCAGAGCCAGGGCGGCGCGGTTGGCGCCGTTGACGCGGGCGCTCATCTGCTGGCCTGCTTGCGGGTCAGTTTCACCTTGGGGCGCAGCGCGTCGAGGCCGAGTTCGTCGAGCCGGTGAGTGACCGCGGCGAGGATCTGGCCGGCTAGGTCGCCTGGTGCGCGCATCAGGGTGCCGGCGGTGACGGTGATGGAGCGTCGCGACGCGGTGGCGGTGGCGGACTGGACGCCGCTGGTCTGCTGGGCGGCGGCGGCGACGGTCTTCTCCACCGCGCGCCGGGCCATGCTGACCTGCACGGCGTCGGTTCGGGCTGGGACGGCCAGCTCGCGGGGTTTGCCACGGCGCAGCGCGGCCACCAGCAGCAGCAACCCCACCGCAACGAGTCCGACCAGGACAACGCGGACCACGGCGGCGTCCCATCTCGCCTGGCCCAGCCAGGCGCTCCACTGCTGGGCCGGGACCAGCCAGTGCGGACGGTTCAGCTGGGCCAAGACGATCTCGACCGCAGCCAGCAGACCTCCCAGGAGCAGCGCGAGGGCCAGCAGTGCGGCCAGGACCTTGTTGGCCGTCGTGGCGCCGTTCACTGGACTCTCCGTTTGGCTCTGGTGGGCACGCTCATCGAGACCACCTCGATGTCGACGTGGTCGACGTTGACCGCGGTCATGGCGGCGACGTCGTCGCGGATCCGTTGCCGGACCTGGTCGGTGACTTCCCGGACCGAGCACGGCCAGCGGACCGCGATGGTGGCTTCCACGCTGGCCGCGGAGCCGTGGACCTGGGCGTTGACCTGGGCGGCGCTGTCGGGTCGGGAGTCGCCGAGGTTCATTCCCAGGACCCGGCGGGGGGCGGCGACCGCGTCCGGGATCAGGGTGACCGCGTACCCGGCGACCCGTTCCACGACGTGGTCGGCCACGGCGAGGGTGCCCCGCTCAGCGGGATCGGCCAAGCCCGAGCCCGGCGCGTCGGCCGCCACGGTTACGTCGCTGCCCTGGTGGCCGGGGCGGGCCGTGGTAGCGGTGGCGCTCATTTGCCGGAGCCGCCCAGGTACTGGCTCAGGTCGAGCTGTCCGGCGCCGACCTTGCCGACGACGAACCCGATACCGCCGAGCACAGCGGTTCCAACGGCTGCGTCGAAGCCGCCCACGACCCAGGCCAGGCCCAGTAGCAGACCGGTGAACAGACCCACGGTGCTGAGGGGCATAACAACCTCCAAGAAACGGTGACACGCAGCGAACTATCGGGACCGAACAACAGATGCGCTCACAGCACGGACCGGGCGGGCGGGGTGCGGCGCGACTTCCACCAGACGCTGACCCTGGCCAGGCCGCGGGGGCGGCGGATGAACACCACTTCGCCGTCGAACCGGTCCGTGCCCGTGGACCGGTCGAGCTCGAGGCGGCGCAGGGCGGCGATCAGCTCTACGGCGTCACCGCCCAGATCGGGGTGGTGCGCCCGCAGCACGACGCGACGCTGCCGGCGCTGGATCGCACCAGTCTGGCCAAGCCCACCGCCCCGATCGGGCGAGCTCACCGCCGCAGGTGTCATCTGCTCAGCCGCTGCTGCCCGCGGGCAGCGCCAGAGGCGGCGCCGCTTCGTCGGCCGCCAGGTCCTGCGGCAGCTGCAGGTCAGCGATGTGGACATCGACCAGCCGGGCCAGGGCGTACGGCGCCACGGCGCCGCGGACCTGGCGGTCCACCTCGGCGGCGGTGACGCCCCAGCGGACCACCACAGCGATCTCGACCCGGTCATCGCCCACCCGGACCCCGAGCACCCGCCGCCCTGGCAGGTACGTCGCGACCTGCCGTTTCCCGGCCGGGCTCAGCTTCACCACGCCAGGGCATCCCAGCGTCGCGGCAGCAAGCAGGTCAACCTCACTCGCCGCGGCGGTGGCGGTGTGCCCCGCACGGGCAGCAGGTGGGCTCACTGAACCCGCGCCGGCTCCGACTGCGCAGCAGAATCGTCAGTGGGCAGGTGGATGTCGTTGACCGCGACGTTGACCTCGGTGACCTCCAGCCCGGTCATCCCCTCAACCGAGGAGATCACGTTGCGGCGCACCGACTTGGCGACCTCGGCGATGGAGACCCCGTACTCGGTGACCAGATCCAGGTCGATCGCGGCCTGCTTCTCGCCGACCTCGACCGCCACACCCTGACCGGCGGCCTGCGAGGAGCCCGGGATCCGCTCCCGCAGCGCCCCCAGCGTGCGGGCGGTCCCACCGCCGAGGGCGTACACCCCGGAGACCTCCTTGGCCGCTAGACCCGCGATCTTCTGCACCACGCCGTCAGCGATGGTGGTCCTGCCCTGCGGGCTCTGCAGCGCCGAGGGGGAGCCGCTCGGCTGGCTCGAGGTGCTGCCGACCACCGAGGAGGAGGTGCTAGGAGAAGTCACAACGGTTCCTGTTCTACGTGAAGGGCACGATCCGGCGCCTAACGGCGTGAACGGCACCCCCGTGTGGGGGTACCGTCCGAACGTCTACAACCCCTTAGAGCCTCAAACCGGCGAAAGGTTACACAGCAGAAATGTCCGATCCGGCCGGGACGGAGCTCGCAGCCGCGTCTGCGTCTGCGGCTGCGTTCCAGCAGGCGCCGACCGCGGAGCAGCGGACCACACCGAAAGCTTGCGCACCAACCCAGGTGCTGGTCGAGCTGGCCCGGGCCGGCGACGAGAACGCGTTCGAAGCGCTGGTCCGCGACCACCAGGACCGGGCCTACGCCGTCGCGCTGCGGATGACCGGAAGCCACCACGATGCTCAGGACGTCGTGCAGGACGCGTTCCTGCGCGCCTGGCAAGGCCTTCCCGGGTTCCGCGGCGAGGCCAAGTTCAGCACCTGGCTGACGTCGATCGTGCTCAACAGCTGCCACGCACTACGCCGCGCGGCGCGACCTACCGACCGTTTGCTGGATGACACCCCTACCGCCCCGTCGCCGGCAGCGGATACCGTAGCTGTGGCTAGGGCACACCAGCACGCTGCGCAGGACGCTGTCCTGGCGCTGCCGTTCGACCAACGCGCAGCGCTGGTGCTGCACGTCTTCAGCGGCTACTCCCACGCCCACGTCGGGCAAGTCCTGGGAATCAGCGAGAACGCGGCGAAGGTCCGGGTGCACCGTGCCCGGCAGTCCATCACCATCCAGCTCAAAGACTGGAGGTAGAACGTGGCCGACGAAGTGCTCCCCTGCGGCTTCGCCGTCAGTGACCTCCTGACCCAGGTCGCCGACCACACCCCGGCAGCCGACCCAGAACACCAGCGGACCTGCCCGACCTGCCGCGCCACGCTGGCCGAGCTGGAACAGCTCTGGGCCCCGATGACCCAGCTCGCCGCCGAGAAGGTGCACGCCCCCGCCAGCCTGCTCCACACCATCATGGCAAAAGTCAGACAGCTGCCCCGGAACACGTGGTACGCCGTCATCCCCACCCCGGGCGGAGACACCCGGATCGCTGCCCGCGTCGTCGGCGCCCTGGCTCGCCTCGCCGCCGAAGAGGTCCCCCAAGTCAGCCTCGCCCTCGGTGGCGGCCGCAGCGGAACCGAGCACAGCCTGCGCGAGATCGCCGGCAACACCGGCGAAACAGCCACCGACATCGGAGTCGCCGGCACCCATGTCGTCATCGACGTCCAAATAGTCGTGCAGCTAGGCGCCCGCATCCCCGAGCTGGCCGAGCTGGTCCGGGACCGCATCGCCCGCCGCGTCGCCGACTTCACCGGCCTGACCGCCGCCGAAGTCAACATCACCGTCGTGGACGTCCTATACCTACCCGACAGCGCCCAAATCTCGACTCCCGGATAGGCGCCCGGTTCCACAAGGCCCCTGTTCTCCGCCTTCAAACCGTTTGATCTCGGCATGCTCGGCCGAGGTGACCCCCGAGCCGCTCGCCGGCATCGACACCGGATGGCGACATGGAGGGTGCCTGTGGTTGCCGTCATGGCGAGTTTCAGCGCCCGCTGGCTGGAGTCCATTGAGTGGGTCGCTGAGCCGGGACGCAGCAACACGGCGGAGGCAAGGCTGGTGCCGTAGGCGGTCGCGCCCACGAACACAGCGCCGCCGCCGCGGCGGGCGAGAAAGTCCTGGGCGTCGCTCAGGCGCTGGCGGTGCTTGTCCAGAATGTGCAGCAGCCGCAGGACGTCGGCGTCGGCGACCCCGATCGTGCCGAGGCCTGCGGCGGCCAGGTAGAGCAGCGCCGGCGAGCCGAGCCCCCCCGCGCCGGCGACCAGGTCGCGGGCGTTCTTGAGCCGGCGCTGGCCCGTCACCCCGAGACGAGGGAGCAGCAGGTGACGGGCGTAGCGGTCGATCTCCGGGACGGTCAGCGGCGCGCCCATCTGGACCAACGGGTCGCGCGCCATGGCGTCCAGGCTTCCCATCCGTCGGCTGCATGTCCTCGCGCCTTGAGCAGCGCACAGGTCCCAAGCGCAGCGGCCCACGACTGCAGGCTCTGGGAGGTGGATGGTGGGCTGCTCTTGTCGCGGAGTACGTTCTCAAGGTCCGTGGCACTACGCCGTAAGCCGTCCCTCGCAATGGAGCAGCCATGACCGCTGAAGCCCCGCTGAACCCGTCGATCGCTCCGGGCGTGCCGGGCGTGGAACCGCCGACCCTGGCCGAGCCGGTCGCGCCGCGGGACCCGTTGCCGCCCAAGAGCGACCAGCAGGCGCCGGAGTCGGTGTCGCCGACCGGCACGCCGACCGGTGCCCCGGTTGACGCGCGCAGTCAGGCCGGTCCCTACCTGACGACCTCGCAGGGGCTGCGGCTCCCCGACACCGACCACTCGCTCAAGGCCGGACCGCGGGGGTCGGTGCTGCTGCGTGACCACCACCTGCGCGAGAAGATCACCCACTTCGACCACGAGCGCATCCCCGAGCGCGTCGTGCACGCCCGGGGCGCCGCAGCGCACGGGGTGTTCCGGGGATACGGCTCGGCGACGACGCTGACCAAGGCCGGCCTGTTCGCCGCGGACGTCGAGACGCCGGTCTTCGTCCGTTTCTCGACGGTTCTCGGCTCGCGCGGGTCGGCGGACACGGCGCGCGACACCCGCGGGTTCGCCACCAAGTTCTACACCGACGAGGGCACCTGGGACCTGATCGGCAACAACATCCCGGTGTTCTTCATCCAGGACGCGATCAAGTTCCCTGACATCATCCACGCCGCCAAGCCGCACCCGGACCGGGAGATCCCCCAGGCCCAGAGCGCGCACGACACGTTCTGGGACTTCGTCTCGCTGCACACCGAGGCCCAGCACCACACGATCTGGAACATGTCCGACCGCGGCATCCCGCGCTCCTACCGGATGATGGAGGGCTTTGGGGTCCACACCTTCCGGCTGGTCGCGGCGGACGGCTCGACGAGTCTGGTGAAGTGGCACTGGAAGCCCAAGGCAGGCGTCCACTCGCTGGTCTGGGAGGAGGCGCAGATGCTCGCCGGCATGGACCCCGACTTCCACCGCCGTGACCTGGCCGACGCGATCGAGGCCGGCGCCTACCCCGAGTGGGAGCTCGGCGTCCAGGTCTTCCCGGACAATGAGGAGCCGACCTTCGAGGGGATCGACCTGCTCGACGCCACCAAGATCGTGCCGGAGGAGCTGGCGCCGGTGCAGCCGGTCGGCGTGATGAGGCTGAACCGCAACGTCACCAACTACTTCGCCGAGACCGAGCAGGTCGCCTTCCACCTCGGCAACATGGTGCCCGGCATCGACGCCACCGACGACCCGCTGCTCGCCGGCCGGCTCTTCTCCTACATCGACACCCAGATCACTCGGCTGGGGGGTCCGAACTTCGGGCAGATCCCGATCAACCGGCCACAGGCACCGGTCAACGACATGCTCCGCGACGGTATGCACCAGCAGGCCGTTCATGGCGGCATCGCCCCCTACAGCCCCCATTCGCTCGACGGGGGCAACCCGGTCGTCGCGACCGAGGCTGTGGGCGCCTACATCGAGTTCCCGCAGGTGCTGCCTGCCTCGACCAAGGTCCGTGCGGCGCCGGCATCCTTCGACGACCACTTCAGCCAGGTGCGGTTGTTCTGGTCCAGCCTGTCGCCGGTGGAGCAGGCGCACACCGTCGCGGCCTACACCTTCGAGCTCGGCAAGTGCTACGAGCAGGTGATCCGCGAGCGCCAGCTGGCGGTGCTGGCGAACATCGACCCGGTCCTGTGCGCCGCGGTTGCTGCCGGTCTGGGGATGCCCGTGCCGCCGCCGACCACGGCACCCTCCGACGTGGAGCCCAGTCCTGCTCTGTCCCAGGTTGGCAAGGGCCCATTCCCCGTTGCCGGACGGGTGATCGGCATCCTCGCCGACGACGGCTCTGATCTGGCCGCGGTGAGGCTGCTGGCAGAGGGCGTGACGGTCGAGGGCATGACCGCCCTGGTCATCGGCCCGCTCGGCGGCAAGCTCGGCATGGGCACACCGGACGAGATGGTGGTTCAGCGCACGCTGCTCACGACCCGCTCGGTCGAGTTCGACGCCGTGATGGTCGCCGGGTCGCCGGCGCCGGACCCGCGGATCAGCCTGCTGCTCGACGAGGCGTTCCGGCACGGCAAGGCGCTCGGCGGCTTTGGTGGGGCCGAGGCGGTGTTTGCGGCGGCAGCCATCCCGGATGGCGCGCCGGGGGTGGTCCTCGGCTCGGACCCGATCGAGGTGCTCGCCGAGACGATCACTCTGCTCGGCACGCACCGCGTCTGGGACCGCTTCCCGGTGGCAGTCGGTTGACGCGGTGGCCCGGGCGCGACTGGTTGTCATGACGGTCGCGCCCGCGGCACGGCTGCGGCCAGGCGATCCGGCGAGCACCGGTGACGGGCGGCTGGGGAAGCCGCCGAGCCCGCGCCACGACAACGTCCCCACCAGCCGCGCCACCTCGTCACGGGGGATCGCCGACTCCTGGACCAGCCAGTAGCGGGCGCACACCTGTGCCAGCGAGCTCTTGCCCGAGCCGGAGAACGCCGGGCGAGCACGTCGCGGCCTACGTTTACAGCTGAGCGGAGCCGTACCAGCCTCGGTGTTGGGAAGGCAGGTGCAAGGCAGGGCCGCTGGGCGTTCGCGGGCAGGGCAATCCTGGCCCGGGTTTGTCCGCGGCTAGCGCTACTGTGCGGTGACTGACCTGGTGATGCGACGAAGGAGCACCTGATGGCCTCTCGGCTGAACCCCTACCTCAGCTTCACCGATGACGCCGGCAGGCGATGGAGTTCTACAAGGAGGTCTTCGGCGGCTCGTTGACGCTGAGCACCTTCGGGGAGGTGGGTGCGCCTGACTCTCCGGACGCGGAGAAGATCATGCACGCCATGCTGGAGACTGATGCCGGGTTCGCCCTCATGGGCGCCGACACCCCCACGGGAATGGACCGCAGTACGGGCAGCAGCATCACCGTGAGCTTGAGCGGGGACGACGCCGAGGAGCTGCGCGGCTACTGGGACAAGCTCTGCCAGGGCGGCGCCGTGTCGATGCCGCTAGCCAGACAGGTGTGGGGTGATGAGTTCGGCATGTGCCTGGACCGGTTCGGCACCCCGTGGATGGTCAACATCGTCGCGCCACGACCCTGATCGAGGCCCATAGACGGGAGGTGGCGTGGTGGATTGGAAGCTTGAGCTGGTGGTGGTCCCCGTCTCCGATGTGGACCGGGCTAAGTCCTTCTACGTCGAGCAGGTGGGCTTCGCCCTGGACGTCGACCACCGCACGGGAGAGGACTTCCGGATCGTCCAGGTGACCCCACCGGGCTCGGCCTGCTCGCTGACGTTGATGCGCAACACCGATGCCGCCGGTTCGGTGCAAGGGCTGCACCTGGTCGTGCGGGACATTGAAGCGGCACGCGCCCAGCTGGTGGAGCGCGGCGTTGCAGTCAGTGAGCCGTTCCACTTCACCGAAGGCGGCCAGACCCCGGGACTGCACCCCGAGCGCAGTGACTACGGCACCTTCCTGGCGTTCAGCGACCCCGACTACGCCTCGAGCACCCACTACCAGAGCGTGCGCGACTACAGCGGCCTCACCGCCGGGGCACACACCATCGTGGTGAAGGTCCTGGGCCAGAAGAACGCCTCAGCCACGGCGACCACCGTAGCCGTGGACGCCTTCCTCGTGCACTGAACCGGTGCCGCCGCAGGAGGCGGCACCGTACGTCGGCGCGGGGTCCCACCCTTGACTTTGACAGAGACCTATCCGACTCGGGTCGGTCGCATCCGGGGCCACGTCCCCGTCTGACTCTTCGACGCAGACAAACTGCTTCTGCACAGTGTGCTCCACCGACTCCAAGAATCCACTGAACAGCACGAGCTCAGCCGGCGCGCCACGGGCTGGCGCGCCCCCGGATAAGCCAGGCACCACCACGATCCAGAAGCACTGACCGATGCACAGCCACCCGCGGGAGCGCTTGCTTCGGCAGACCGGCGTCAGCGCACTCCTGCCTAGAGGGCATACTTAACGTCGCTAAACTTGTCCAATCACAGTCAAACGCTGTACCAAGTCTTTAATAAGCGCATACACTTTCAACAGAAGCAAGGGCCGGAAGCCCTTGCACCGCCTGTACGGCGCCCCGCCTGCGCAGGCACAACACTTCTAGCCCGAGACGGAACTCCATGAAGAAGCGGTTCATCCACCTCGACGACGTCTGTGAAACGCTCGACATCTCCGGCTCCCAAGCCTACGCACTGGTCCGGTCAGGCGCCCTGGCGGCCATCAAAGTTGGCGGTCGCGGCCAGTGGCGGATCGAAATCACCGTACTGGAGGCCTTCATCCAACGGATGTACGCCGAGACCTCCACCTTCGTGGCCGACCACCCCTACGCCGCAGCTGCCCGCGCCTAAGTTGTCCGCTACCTGCCCACGGGTCGCGGCGCATCTCACCGGAGGCACCACATGCGGCGGTGCCGCTGGCCTGCTGGGCCCGCCAAACCGCTCAGCCACGAGGTCGGCGGATCGTTCCGCCCGTCGCGGCGGCTACCGGTCCCTTCTCCGGATTGACCGCCCAAGCCGTCTTGCTCTGACGGGTCGACCGCCGCGCTCACCAGCCCGGCCGGCATCAACCACGCCGACAGCCCGGCCACGGCCGCTTAAGCCCGGATCCACCGGTCCGCTTGAGGTGAGCGGCGGGTCGTGACACGCGAATGCCCTGCTGTGCAAAGAGAATGTGGCTTGCGACGGTCACAAACTCAACTCACAGGAGGGCATCCGCTGGATGCG
>JAABUM010006437.1_pt1 | contig 11513 bp, 9 predicted proteins | sample 5559161 | NCBI WGS metagenome assembly JAABUM01 (sample SAMN10711868, study PRJNA513369) | rock metagenome | isolation source: Antarctica rocks | place: Antarctica: Victoria Land, Siegfried Peak nord | reverse complement strand
AGAGCCGGTCATCGACCAGTCGCCGCGGCGGGGAAGAAACCCGCGTCGACATGACCCGAGACGATCAGCTACAGCCGCTTCAACCAGCTGCAGCGACACGCGGCAAGGTTCTGAGACCAGGTCTTACTCCGGACGAGCGGCTGGAGCTGACAGACCTGTTGGAGCCACTCGCCCGCACGGCTGCCACGGAACTGCCCTACCCGAACGCGATGGGCCTGCCTGCACTCGGCGTCCCAACGCCCTAGGCACGAAAGCCACTCCACGTGTCCCTGAAGGTCGCATCCCATTGTCCCAAGGGGGTTGTCTCACTACCAAGGTCGAAAGACGCCGGAAGGTGTTGCCGTACTCCCCTGCCCGGGCCTCGCACCAACTCCACCGCTAGCCCAGCGGTAGCGGGCCCAATGGAGCGAGACTGGTGCGGTGGGTCCTGTCGTTGCCGTGATGCGCTACCCGCTGAAGAGCGCCCGGGGCGAGCGTCTGCAGTCTGTCGACGTCGAGCCGCAAGGGCTGCGCTTGGACAGGGCCTAGAGGCATGTCTAGACCTGGTCGACGGCACGTTGGGCAGCGCGAAGCATCCACGTCGCTGGGAAAGGCTGCTTGAGGTGACCGCACAGGTCGACAACCAAGCCGGCTGCGTCATCGGCGTAGCCGGTCGCAAGGCCCTGGCAGGCAGCGAAGAGGCCAACGCGGTGCTCAGCAGGCACCTTGGCCGTGCGGTGACGCTCACTCGGATCGTGCCGGAGCAGGCACGGCTGCACCGCCAGTTGCCCGATGATCCAGGGCTGGTGCCGGAGTGGATGAGGGAGGCGACGGCTGGCCAGGAGATGGTCACCGAGGTTTCTGGCGCCCGGCCCGGTGGCCGCTTCGTGGACTTCGGGGCCGTGCATCTGCTGACCACCGGCGCGCTGGACGGGCTTGCCCGTCAACTAGGCCGCCCGGCGGTGGACATGTCGCGCTTCCGGCCGAACCTTGTCGTGGACGCGCCACGCGACCCCGAGCCTGGCCAAGAGTTGCGCATCGCGGACGTGGTCCTGCGGGTAACGCTCCCCACGCCGCGATGCGTCGTTCCCGGTCTCACTGCCGGCGAAGATCAGTCGGTCGATCAGCAACTGCTGAGCACTCTGGCTCGCCATCACCGCACCGCCGTGGCGGACATGGGTAAGGCGGCGTGCTTCGGGGTCTACGCCGAGGTCCTGCAGCCGGGGCACGTCCGGGCCGGACAGGCTGTCCGATAGTCGATCCCTGCGCTCAGGCGGGCTCACCGTCGCCGTCTCACTACCAGGGACTGAGACGGGCTGGATCACCCGGGGGCAGCCCGTCGTCGAGGAGCTCGAAGCCCTTGGCGGTGTCTGGAAGGGCCGCATCCAGGCGCCGAACCAGAAGGGCAAGCGCAATGACCACCTGACCATCCCTCAGGCGGGCTTCGTCCGCTCTCTACGGCCGGTGCTCGACATGCCGCTGATGGCGAAGGCCGAGCCGACCAAGATCGCCCAGTCTCTGGACGCCTACTGGACGGGCATCGCGCAGGTTCTGCCCGAGCCGTTCGACCCTGCAACAACCCGAAGGACTACGCCATCTAGAAAGGGCCAGGCACGATCACGTTGTACCGCGTGCTTCCTCAGGTCATCGAGGTTGTACGCGCCACGGGGAGCTCGCTCGCCGACCCCGACGCATACGCCGAGGTCATGCAAGACCTCCTCCCAGAGCTGAGCGGCGAGATCACCACGGAGAAAAGACCTTCCCCGGTGAAGGGCGCCCAGTACTGGCTCTCCGCGCCGAAGAAGTGGCCTCGCCAGTTCAGCGGGGACGCCGGCCGCAAGCGGCTCTCCGTGCACATTCGGGCCCTGATCCCGCGTCCGGCTGAGGGGCTGAACTTCTGAAGCTGTGTTCAGCCTGAATCGCCTTGGCTCGTCTGCGCCCGCAACCACATCGACCTCGGCGTCGGCGTCGGCGTCCGACTACCGACCAACGGCCAGGTGGTGGCCCCTCAGCGGAGGATCCTGCGCCGTTGCTACTCACACCCCGACTCACGCCGCTGGCTTGTCCCAGACTGAGACGTGCCGGCGGCTCCCACTGGTGAACGGCTGCTTGGTCCAGCCGTCCCACCGGTCTCGTAGGCGCAAGCCGGCGAGCCGGGCCATCAGGTCCAGCTCCGCGGGCCAGACGTAGCGGAACGGGGTCGACCGGAGCCGCCCCTCACCGCCGGCGACGTCGACGTAGGTCGAGCTCATCGCCTGAGTCGCCACGTCGTACCGGTCGAAGGCCCAGGTGGTCTCCCCGACGTGGAACGGCACGACGTCCTGGCCAGGGGGCAGCCGCTGCAGGTCCGGCACCATCACCTCGACGACGAACGCGCCGCCGGGCTCCAGGTGGTCGGCGGCGTTGCCAAAGCAGGCGACCTGCGCGTCCTGCGTCGTCAGGTTCATGATCGTGTTGAACACGAGGTAGACGACGGCGAAGCGGCCCTCGACCCGGGTCGTCGAGAGGTCGCCGAGCGTCGCGCTGACGGTGTCGCCGCCCGGCTTCGCCAAGAGCAGGGCCAGCATCGCCGCCGACAGGTCGATGCCGTGCACCGGCACCCCGCGGGCGGCGAGCGGCAGCGCGATGCGACCCGTGCCCACCCCGAGCTCCAGCGCGGCGCCACCGTCCGCGAGCTCGGCGATCAGGTCGACCGTCGGGCCGACGACGGCGGCGTCGAACATCTCGGACTCGGCGTCGTCGTACGTGGCCGCGACCTCGTCGTCGAAGTAGTCCTCCGCTGCGGGCATCCGGGAACCGTAGCGGCCGCGGCGCGGGACCGACAGTCGATTACCGGCCGGCCTGACGGGGGCGCGATGACTGAGGGTGCGCCTGCAGGGCGGATGCCGGCGAGACGCGTGGCGGTGCTGTCCGACGTCCACGGCGTGCTCCCGGTCCTGGAGTCCGTGGTCGCCAAGCCCGATGTCGGCGGCGCCGACCTCGTCGTCGTCACCGGTGCCCACACCGCCGGGCCGCAGCTGGCTGCGGTACTGGACCCGTTGACCGGGCTGGGCGAGCGCGTGCTGCTGGTCCGCGGCAACGTCGACCGCGAGGCCGTCGCCCTGACGCGGGGCGAGCAGGTCGAGATCCCCACGTGATCGTCCCCTGGGCGGCGGCCCAGCTCAGGTCCGGATCAGGTCGGGACGCTGGACCGGCTCCCGCATCCCGTCACGGTGGACGTCGACGGTTTCGGACCGGTGCTGTTCTGCCAAGCTCCTCGCGCGACGACGCCGAGGTTGTCCTCGTCGACACCCACCTGGAACGCTGGCAGGAGGCGTTCGCCGGGCTCACCGCAGGTGGTCAACTTGACGAACCCGAAGCGCAAGCTGTTGCCCTCGGAGCCCAACCGGTAGACCCGCAGCCCGATCGGCGTTGGCGGGTGCTCCTGGATCCAGCGGGCCACCCGTTCTGCATCACCACCCTGACTCCACCGCCGGAGTCGCTGCAACCCGCGTTCCAATAGCCGACCCAACGGTTGACGGCCAGGTCAGGGATCGTTCATGTGCGCGCTTCCATGGCCGCCGGTTGCGGACATCCGCATCCGCGCCTGTAGCAAAGCCCGGACCCACCGCTGGGAGGATGGGGATGTGAGCGATGACGTGACAGTGCAGCGTGGCCGGCTGGTCGACCTACTCGCCGAGGCCGGGCACGTCCGCACCGAGCGGGTGGCCGAGGCCTTCCGGACGGTGCCGCGCCACCTGTTCCTGCCTGGGGTGGAGCCGGCGGATGCATACGCCGACGAGGCGATCGTGACCAAGCGGCAGAGCGACGGTCTCCCCATCAGTTCCTCCTCCCAGCCAGCGATCATGGCGGAGATGCTCGAACAGCTCGACGTCGAACCGGGTCAGCGGGTGCTCGAGATCGGCACCGGGACCGGCTACAACGCGGCGCTGCTGGCCTACCTGGTAGGCACGACCGGAGCGGTGACCACCCTCGACATCGACACAGACCTCGTCGAGCAGGCCCGCGGGCAGCTGCAGGCCGCCGGCGTGACGGGAGTCAACGCGGTGTGCGCCGACGGTGCGGCCGGCTGGCCCGGCGGCGCCCCGTACGACCGCGTCATCGTGACGGCAGCAGCGTGGGACGTCGAACCGGCATGGGTGGGCCAGCTCGCCGACCGGGGCCGGCTGGTGTTGCCGCTGTCGCTGCGCGGGGTGCAGCTGTCGGTGGCCTTCGAGGCCCTGGATGATCACCTGGTCAGCAGGTCAGTTATGGGCTGCGGGTTCATGCCGCTGCGCGGCGCACTCGCCGGCCCGGACCAGCCCCGTCCGCTGGGTGACCAGCCTGGGCTGTTCGTGCACCTCGCCGACGACCGCCCCATCGACCTCAGCGCGCTCAACGCAGCCCTGCACCAACCCGGAGCGCAGATGACGACCGGAGTCGCTGTCACCGCCGGCCAGGTATTGGCAGAGCTGGGACTGTGGTTGGCGCTGCACGACCCCGACGCCGGCCGGCTGGTCGCACTCGGTGACGCCGGCCTGGTGCCGGCTCTGAGCGCCTTCCCCGGGATGACCTCGACCACGGCACTCATCGGCGCGCAGGCCCTGGCGGCACTCGCCGGACCGGATACCGCAGCCCCGACCGACAGCTTCACCATCGGTGTACGCCCCTTCGGCCCAGACGGCACCGACCTGGCGCAGCGGTTAGCGGCACACGTACGCGCATGGGACGCAGCCGGTCGTCCCTCGACCGCCAAGCTCGGGATTCGGGCCTATCCCCTGCATGAAGCCCCCGCCGACCCGGCAACGTTCGTCCTCGACAAGCGGCACACCCGCCTGCTCATCGACTGGTAACCGCCATGCGCCGGCTGCGGTGTCGACCCAGAGCGAGACCGGTCAGGGCGGCCGGGCATCACCGCAAGCCATCCCTGACGCTCAAGATCGGAAGTGGCGACCGGCCGCACCGGCCACACATCCCTGTCAGAACAGGGCCAGATAGCCCTGCGAGTGACACGCGTAGCCCAGCTCCGTACCGCTAGTCCTGCCCGTACGCGGGTTCCGGCACCCGCTTGCGGCACCAACCTGTGGGACGCGACGCGCCGCTACCCCGCGGTCCGCAGTGAACCGGCGGCGGGGTGTTTCACTTCCTAGGAAGCGAGACGCCTCTGGCACCGCCGGGGCTCGGGCGACTGCAACAGGAGGGCGAGGTCGGCGAACCGACCATGGTGAGAGCCCGGTCTGCCAGTCAGAGCCGCAGACGGCCGAATTGGTAACGAATCCTCCTGGCGTAGGGCCTACGAGGGCAAGCCCGGCCTGCTGGCGCTGACTCAAGGCACTCGTAAAGTTCGTCTCCTGTCCGACCCACGAGCTGCCTCGAGGCCGCTGGCCGCCGTGGGCGGAGAGTCCGAGGCCGGGAGAGCAACCCGCCCAGAGACTGGCACCGCCGAGGGCCTTAGATGACCAAGCCGCCGCGGAACCCCAGTGCGACCGCCTGCGCGCGGTCGTTCACTCCGAGCTTGCGGAACAGCCGCCGGGCGTGGGTCTTGACGGTGTCCTCCGACAGGTACAGCGAGCGGGCGATCTGGGCGTTGGCCCGCCCGGCCGCCATGCCGCGCAGGACCTGCAGCTCACGCTCGGTTAAGGCCGTCGCTGCGTCACCGGCACGTGCTGTGCCGGCCCGTTCGGCCATCGCCCGGCGCATCGAGGGCGCCACCAGGTCCTGCCCGGCCAGCGCATCGGCGACAGCGGCGCACAGCTGCTCGCCCGAGACGTCCTTGAGCAGGTAGCCCGTCGCCCCGTTCGCTACTGCAGTGACGAACTGCTCGCGGTCCCCCGCCGCGGTCAGCATGACCACGCGGGCACCAGGGTGTGCCTTGACCAGGCGGCGCGTGGTCTCCAAGCCGCCGAGCCCGGGCATCTGCACGTCCATCAGCACCAGGTCGGGCCGCTCCAGGTCATACCGGGCGAGCGCCTCCTCGCCCGTCGCTGCCATCTCCACTCGCTCGACGCCGGCAACGGCCTCCACAAAGTGCTTGAGCCCCTCCCGCACGATCCGGTGGTCGTCGCAGATCAGCACGGTGCTCACGGCTCTCCTTCCGACGGTCGGGGCTGGGACGGCGACCGGCCGGCACTAGGCAGCTGGCACTGACCACTGGCTAGCCCTGATCCATCGGACAGTGCCAGCCACGCGTGAGCGCTGAGCTCGCAGGCAGCTCACGGGCTGTCAAGGCAGTCATCACTCCACGGGCCGGTGTCTCACTACCCAGTGGAACAGCATGGCGGCGCACCGTCGGGGAGTGCGACCTGTGCGGACACCAGGCCCGGCGCATCGCGGTGTGGACCGGACTCTGAGCGCCGCCCGGCGAGCACCGCTGCAGTAGTGCGTGCAGTTGGGCTCGCTGGAGTGCCCGGGGCGGTTACGACCTCAGGCTGTGCACTCCAAGCAGACACCTCGGCCCTGATCCGCCAGCTGGCTGCGGTGCTGCACGAGATAGCAGCTGGTCCAGGTGAACTCGTCGAGTTCCGCGGGCAGCACCCGGATGGTCAGATCCTCACCGGACAGGTCCGCCCCGGGTAGATCGAACTCGGCCTCGAGCGGGTTGGTGTCATCGCCAAGATCGGCTGTGGCTCTGGTCGTCGTCGGTAGCGGTGTCGCTCGTACGGGGGGGCGTAATCGGTAGCCATGATCTCCATCGGAAGTCTGCCGGCGTCCGTGCGTGTGCATCAACCACCAGAGCGACGCGCTACCTGCCCCCTGTCGTGTCGGCTGGGCCGCGACCGCCGTCAGCCCATAGGCACCCGTCACGAGGCCCAGCCCAGCGGCAGCCAATGCCAGCCGCGGTTTCCGGCCAGACGTAACTCCTGCGCAGGTGAACCACACGAACGCGGCCTTGTCGGTCCTTGCTTGGCGGTGCCCCCCGGAACCGTTTTCGCCGGTGCCTGAGGCACGCTGGTGTCGGCTCCAGTCCTCGCCCGGAAGATGAGCACGTCCAGTGCTCGTGTCGGTGACGTGAGGAACTCCTGTGCAGCTCGAGGACCGGCACTCACGGCAACGCGGGGACTGGTCATTGGCCGACCGCATCCGCCAAGCCGTCTCCCGCTCCTACGAGCACTGCTACACCAACCCGGTTGGGCTCGGTGCTGACAACAAAGGGTGACCTTGCCGGCTGGGTGTCGCGCCGCCCGCCTGCCCTGGCCGGAGCACGCCGCAGACGCGCTGCCCGGGACGGCCGACAGCCTCAGCGCGCAGGTCGAGGCCGCCCGGATCTGGACCCACGGCGGGGCTTGGAACAGTGAACCCGCATGGCCAGTTCTGCGGGGCAGCGGTCGCACTGAACCGCACTGCTCTGGTAAGGACTCTTCTCATTGGGGACCGGTCTGGCTGAGCGGCTCACCCGACCCGGGTCGACGTTTCGGCGTTTTCCGTTGATACCGCGTCGGGAAGGGTCATCGACGGGGTGGCGAGGTCCTCTGGAACGACACTCACGCGACCGGCGGCCGCAACTGCCAGGGCGGCGGCGGGCGCAGGTCGGCCGAGCAGGTAGCCCTGTCCGAGCTGGCAACTCAATTGCGCGGCGGCTGCTAGTTCCTCTGGTGTCTCCACCCCCTGGGCTACGGAGGTGATACCAAGGTCCCGCGCAAGTCCGGTCACGGACCGCACTACGGCCTGGTGGGCCCACTCTTCGGACCGGGCGCCGACGAAGGACCGGTCGATCTTGACGGCGTCGATCGGGAACCGGCGCAAGTAGGCCAGCGAGCTGTAGCCGGTGCCAAAGCCTGCGACGACGAGCCGCACTCCCAGCGCCTTGAGCTCATCGAGGGTGCGCACCGTCGCTGCCGTGTCCCGCTGGAGATCACTTTCTGTGATCTCCAGGCTGAGTCGCTGGGGAGCAAGGCCGGTTGCAGCACAGGCGCCGGCGACCACTGACGGCAGTCGCTGGTCGGTGAGGCTGCGACCGGACAGATTGACCCATATGTTCACCGGCCTACCCAGCAGGCCGTCCCACGCCACCGCCTGCCGACAGGCAGTCGCCACGACCCAGTGGTCCAGGGTCACGATCAGCGCAGTTCCCTCTGCGAGGGGCAGAAACGCGTCGGGTGGCAGCAGGCCACGGTTCGGGTGCTGCCAGCGCAGCAATGCCTCGGCGGCCACGACCTGTCCGGTGGCGAGGCTGACCAGCGGCTGGTACAGCAGCCGAAGCTGGTCGCGTTCCACTGCGCGGCGCAGCTCTGTCACGAGCGCGGCACGCTGCTCAGCCGCGCTCTGCATCGTCACATCAAAGACGGCGTAGCCGGCTTTACCCCCGGCCTTCGCCGCATACATCGCGCCGTCCGCGTTCTGGATCACCTGATCGGCGGTGGTGCAGGGGCCGGTGGCCAGTGCCAGACCAACCGAGGCGGACGTGAAGGCCTCCCCGGCCAACAACAGAAACGGGCGGCTCATTGACTCCACGACTCGTTCGGCAACGAGCCGGGCTGCCTGCTCGTCAGGCACGTCCTCGCAGAGCACGACGAACTCGTCTCCTCCCAGCCGGATCACCGTATCGCTGGGCCGGACCACCGCGGTCAAGCGGGCCGCGGTCTCGACCAGCAGTTCGTCACCCGCGGCGTGCCCGAGGGAGTCATTGACCTGCTTGAAGTCGTCGAGATCCAGATACAGGACGGCCAGCAGGCCGCCGGATCGCCGCAAGCGGTCAAGCGCGTGCGCAAGCCGGTCGCGCAGCAACGTCCGGTTTCCCAGCCCAGTGAGCCCGTCGTGCAGCGCCTGCCGTGCGAAACGTGCCTCAAGATCGTTCTGCTTGCCGATGTCGCGCACGAAACAGGTGAACTGCCGTCCTGTCGAGAGCTGCGTCTCGACGACAGTGACGCCCAGTAGCAGGTCTGAACCGTTGCTGCACCGGCCGCGAAGCTGTCGGCCGGAACTGGCGAGGTGCCCCTCGCTGCCGTTGGGCAGCGGGTGAAAGTCGCCGCAGCCCTCGTAAATCTCCAGATCAGGGAGCAGAACCGTCACATTGCCGCCGACGACCTGCTGCGCGGGGTAACCGAACAGGCGCTGCGCCGCGGGGTTGAGCGACAGGACCGTGCCGGCCGCGTCGATGCTCACGATGCTGTCGGTCACGGTGTCGATGACCGATGTGAGGCGCCGCTCGCTGTCGCACAGCGCCGCGGCCGACAAGGCGGCTGCCCTGGCCTCGGTGACCTCGACGGTAACGACGGCAATGCCCGCCACCTGCCCGTCGACCACGACCGGACGAAAGTGCTCCAGGCGGATCTGCGCGGCCGCGCCTCCCGCCACGGGAACGCGCACCTCGACGCCGGAGACACTCTCCCCTGCGAGCACGCGGCGACATGCCGGCAAGTAGGAAGCAGGGTCGATGCCAGGCAACAACTCCATCGGTGTGCGACCGACGTGAGCCTGGGACGGGATCCCGTTCAATGCAGCAAGCCTGTTGCTGACCTGCACGTAGCGCAGGTCGTGATCCAGCAGAGCCAACGCCATATCCAACTGGCAGAAAAGGCTGTCCATCAATACCTGATCGGCCAGCCCCACCGCGTCCGCGCCAGGTTCCGCCGCAGCTTCTGTCGCGCCTAGGTATCCCCCTTGCACTTGTTCGCACCCCGTCCGGATCGCGCCGCCCTCACGCCCTTCATCGGAATCGGGCAGCAGCTGTTGAGCAGAGCGTGCTACACCCCCACTCGCGCAGGGGCCCGACCACGATCACCGGACCGCTTGCCGATGCGGCGCTTACACGGCGTGAAGCACGCTGTGAGTCTGGGCGGCCGGTCACGCGGGCCGAACCCTGCGAGAACTGGGGTCAGTCCCGCCACTTCTGCGGCGGAGCAGGCATCGGCTGATGTCCCGGGCCATCCGCGCGTGCAGTACGGCGCCTTCCGCTCCGGTGATCGGAGCTCGGCTGCCTCGCACCCCCTTGGCTGCCCCCGTCAAGATGAGTAGAGCATCAGCGCGCCGCAACGACTTCGAGCACGGCTACCGCGCCTGGGACGCACCGACGCGTCACCACCGCCCGTCACCGGACAACCAGAGGTGATCTTGGCGCACCGCGCGGCAAGGCCGTGATTTCTGCGCCACCTATCCGGCCTGCGGAGGATTCTCGCAAAGAGGGTGGCCTACGCGAACGGGTGAGTCATTCCGGCTGACATATCGACGGGACTGACAACTTCAGGAGTATCCGAAGCTTCTTGTTGTGGCTCCGTCCGCGCTCACATCCTCGTTATCCTTCAGCCAGCTCTCTACCTGCTCCAGGCTGGCACCAGGACCCTCGAGGATGCTGCCGGTGCTCATGTCCACCAGGGCGTAGAGACCAAAGTCCGGGCCGACTCTGGCCTTCCTGAGCCACAACCCCCGTCGCTCCGCAACTTGTCTGACCCTGCCCTCCCGAACCTCGTCGCTGATCATTGCACCCTCACAATCACGATTGCTTCGTCCGAAGGCTGCCTGCTGCTGTGACGGACCGTCCAGGGTTAGGACTCTAAGTAGTCGAAGGGACAGTTCCACCCCGGCGGCGTGCCCTTCTTCCGCAACTCCTCGTGCTGCACCGTGAGCAGCGGCCAGGCCCCGGCACGAGGTCGGGTAGCTCCTTGAGGCCGTCGCAGACCATCCACCCGTTCACGGGCGCCGCGGTACTTGGTCTGCGTCAGGACGTCAAGCCAAGGCACGGCGCCCTCGTGCCCGTCGCCGGTCCCGTACTCCCGCGACAGCGCTGCGCGATCCCGTGGATCCCGGCCCCAGGGTTCGCGTTTAACGTTTGCGGTGACCCCGATCGCAATGTAAACCGGCCTGTGGTCACCTGGCCGCCCGAAACCCTGATCACGAGCGCCTGCGAAACCATGGTGTATTGACCCGGCCGGCCCGCCGGCCCACCGCTCGAGGACGGTGCCGGCATTTCAGCGCTGATCGTGTCCCGGCTGAGTCCGCGCCGTAGACCTCTTGCGAAGCGCGCGGCGATCTCGCGGGGCTAGGCGGGTGCGTCGCAGCTGGCGTCCCGGTCACCCGGCGCTTCGATCTCACCGGACCGACCTCGGTCAGCCCCGCCTTGGTCAACCCGGTCCGCTGGCCGCCCTGCCGAGGTCTTACCGATGCTTCGTGCACCTGGTGCGACGTCAGGCTGCGCAGCGCAACTGAGACGTCGGTATACCTCGGTTGTAAACAGACAGTCCCGTGGCCGTCCGCTGTCGCCAAAGGGGTCACCGCGGGGCTTCATCACGCTCAACAACGCAAAAAGCCGCCGCGGCGCAACGAGTGCGCCCCTCCACCCATTGCGGTGGTTTGCGCCGGATTGATGGACTTGGCGGGAACTGCACGGCACAATTTCGGGTGCTGAGAGCATTTCGAGCGTCACGTCCCGACTGGCGCCGTTCTTAGTGACTCAACTAGGAACCAAGTGACGAGCGATCCGCCGGGTAGCGCCTTCGTCTTGCCTTCTTAGCTGAGCTGGAAGGCGTCGACACGCGACGCGCGGCAACGGTGAATTCGTCTCACCGGCAGCGCGTTCCCGGGTCCCGGAACGGTCCCAGTCCATGACCGAAAAGGCCTTG
>JAABUM010006435.1_pt1 | contig 11519 bp, 9 predicted proteins | sample 5559161 | NCBI WGS metagenome assembly JAABUM01 (sample SAMN10711868, study PRJNA513369) | rock metagenome | isolation source: Antarctica rocks | place: Antarctica: Victoria Land, Siegfried Peak nord | reverse complement strand
CGTTTTCGGCGTGGGGCGGCGACATCCCGCAAGACATGGATGTCGAAGAGTTCGCCTCAGCTTTTGTGCGCTTTGACAACGGCGCGTCGCTGATTTTGGAAGTTTCGTGGATGCTCCATCACGCGACGCAGGGCGAAGACATGCAGATGTGGCTGTATGGCACACAAAGCGGTTCGCACTGGCCGAGCAACAAACTCGTGACCGCCAACAACCAAACCAAACGGACTTCAGACATCCAACTGTCGCCCATCGCTTCTGGCATGGAGCCGCACGCGGCAGAGTGCGTAGCGTTCGCGCAGGCCATCGTTGACGGCGCGCCCTCGCCCGTGCCCGCCGAACAGTCGCGCGACGTGCAACTTATTTTGAACGGCCTGTATGAAAGCGCCGACAAAGGCGCTGAAGTGCGATTGGCTTAAAGGAAGTTGAATCGAAAAACCCGCCGCGACTGGAAGTTGCGGCGGGTTTTGATTTGGGAGCGTTCGAGGCGTCCTACCACTAAGAGCCTATCCGAATAACTCATTCTTCTCCAAAAACGGCAGAGTATAAAAGACGTAAAACGCTATGCGGGATTGAGCCAGAGGCAATTTATGGTCTCCTCTCCAAAAGGCTCCAAAGGGTTATTCGGATAGGCTCTAAAGCGTGTTTCAGTGGAAGTGCATCACGGCCAAGGTGTAGTCAAGCGGGGCTGACGCCCTCTTCTAATCGAGTTGGTCTGAATTGATTGGAAGAGGGCGTCAGCCCAGCTTGATGCACTGCAAATGAGATGTGCTATAAAGTGGCAGATGGCGAGCCTTCGGCCACTTTAGTGGCCGGAAACTTCTTCAACTCGCCACAACGCGCACTCGTCCCACGCATTCGCGCGCCCGTGTGCGCGCTTCTTCAACCGTTGCACCGGTCGCCAGAGCCACGCCCATGCGCCGCTTGAGAAACGATTCCGGTTTGCCGAACAATCGCAAATCCGAGCCGGGAACGCGAAGAGCCTCGTCCAAATTCTCGAACGCGACGACGCCGTGTTGCCCTCCGTAGATCACGGCTGAGGCGCCGGTTTCGCGTTGCGCTGTGTCAACGGGCAAGCCCAAAATGGCGCGGGCATGAAGTTCGAATTCGCTTTGACGCTGCGTGCAAAGCGTCACTAAACCGGTGTCGTGCGGGCGAGGCGACACTTCGGAAAACCAGACTTCATCGCCGCGCACGAACAACTCGACGCCGAAAATCCCGCGCCCGCCAAGAGCGTTCGTGATTTGTCGCGCGATGTTTTGCGCGCGCTGCAACGCGAGATCGCCCAGCGGTTGCGGTTGCCACGATTCGACGTAATCGCCCGACTCTTGCCTGTGCCCAATCGGCGCGCAAAAATGGGTTTCGACTTCGCCACTTGAACCTAACGCGCGCACGGTCAGGAGCGTGATTTCAAAATCGAACTCGATGGCGCCTTCGACGATGACGCGGCCCGAATCAACGCGCCCGCCCAAGTTCCGGCCTTCAAATGGCGACGCGAGGCGCGTATGGAACATCTCACCCTGCCGCGCACCGATTTGCGCGTGTCGAGTTTGTGTCTGGGAACCGCCGAATATGGCGCGGGCATCGCGCAAGGCGAAGTTGAAGCGATGCTTGATCGTTTTGTGGGCGAAGGCGGCAATTTTCTCGACACCGCCGCCGTTTATGCCGACTGGACTCCTGCCGGAAAAGGTTCGAGCGAGCGTGCCATCGGTGCGTGGCTCCGCTTCCGTGGAGGCACCCAAATCGTTATCGCCAGCAAAGGCGCGCATCCCGAGTTGCACTCGATGGCCATCGGGCGCATGACGCGAGACGACATCGAGTTCGATTTGAACGCCAGTTTGAAGAATTTGGGACGCGAAACGGTTGACCTGTGGTATTTGCACCGCGACGACCCGTCCGTTCCCGTGGAAGAGGTGTTAGAAATCCTCGAAGATCAAAAGCGCGCCGGAAAACTGCGCTTTTACGCGTGCTCCAACTGGCACACGAAGCGGATCGAACAAGCCGAAGCCGCCGCGCAAAAAATGGGCGCGACCGGCTTTGTCGCCAACCAACCGATGTGGAGCTTAGCCCAACCCGACCTGACTGGAAGCGACCCGACCCTCGCCGTCATGGACGATGAACTGCTCGACTGGCACACCAAGTCGGGCGTCGCGGCGATTCCGTATTCGTCGCAGGCGAACGGATTTTTCCAAAAGATCGCGGAAGGTCGTCCCGTTACGACGGCGCTTGTCAATTACGAAACCGATCTCGTGCGCGCGAGCAACCACGCGCGCTTTGCGCGCCTGGAAACGATGAGCGAGGAAACGGGTTTGAGTTTCACTCAACTGGTGCTGGGCTTTTTGCGCGGCCACGAATTTCCGGTCGTGCCCATCATCGGCTCACGCAATATGGAGCAGTTGAACGATAGTTTGTCGGGTGCTGATGTGAAGTTGTCGCGGGAACAGGTGGAAGTGTTGGAAGCTCTTTGAGTTGCCGGTTAGGTTCATGTAGGGGCGAACCTCGTGTTCGCCCACACGTTCCAGTTCTTCTTCAGAGGCGTTCCTCCAAACCAATGGCGCCTCGAATGTAGGGGTGAACACGAGGTTCGCCCCTACATGAACCTATCCGGCAACTCAACACGATTCCAACAACCGACAACAAAAAAAGGACGCTTTGCAGCGTCCTTTTTTCACTTCGATTCGTCTTCAGCACTTTCGACTTTAGCTTGCAGTTCACCAACGAGTTTTTCCAGTCGTCGCAGTTGGCGGGCCATGTCGGGAAGTTTGCGGCTCACGGCGTTGATTTTCATGTAGTCGCGGTTGGGAACAGCAGGAGCGCCAGCGACGAACTCGCCTGCCGGAACATCGGCCATAATGCCGGCTTTGGCGCCCAAAATTGCGCCTTTGCCGATGGTGACGTGATCGCGCAGGCCCGCTTGTCCGGCCATCATCACGTTGTCTTCGACTATGACCGAACCGCTCAAACCGACCTGACCGCACAAAATGCAGTTTTTGCCGATTTGCACGTTGTGGGCGATTTGAACGAGGTTGTCGATTTTGGTGCCTTCGCCGATGCGCGTGGCGCCCATCGTCGCGCGGTCGATGCACACGTTGCAACCGATTTCCACATCGTCTTCGATGATGACCGTGCCGACTTGCGGGACTTTGTGGTGCTTTTGGCCGTCGAACACGTAACCAAAGCCGTCGCCGCCGACCACGCTTCCGGCGTGAACGCGAACGCGCTTGCCCAGATGAACGTGATGACCGCACACGACGTTGGGATAAAGCACGCAGTCCGGGCCGATTTGCGCGCCTTCGCCGACATACACGTGGGGATACAAAATCGCGCCGTCGTCGATGCGCGCGGCGTGACCGACGTAGCAATATTCGCGGATGGTGACGCCTTCACCGATGATGGCGTCGCTTTCGATGATGGCCGTGGGATGAATGCCGACTTCAGGTTTCGAGGCGGGTTGCATCCATTCGAGAACTTTGGCGAAAGCGAGGCGTGGGTTGCCGGTCAAGACGACCGGTTTGCCACTTCGCCTCCCGCGTTTGCCCGCGAGTTGCAACGTTTCGAGTTCGGCGCGCAGCGATTCGGGCGCGATGATGGCGGCGGCGCCGCCCGCGAAAGCTTCACTGAGCATTCGTTCGTTTTCGATGAAAGAAATGGTTCCCGCCGAAGCCGAATCAAGACCGGCAACGCCGGTGATGAGAGTTTGAGAATCGCCGAGCAGTTGGGCGCCCAGCAAAAGTGCGATTTCGCCAACCGTTGTGCGGCGCGGTTGGGCGTGGGAATAGGAAGTGGGTGAAGGTGAAAGCAGGGCACTCGCCATAAAAGATGGTTCTCCCGAAAAGGTGACGCTGTGACGATGAAAGGCTGTGGGTGTTCGGCACAAGTCGGGTTGGCCCGCGCGGTTTTGCAAAGGAAACTGCGCGTTTGGTCGCAATCTTTGGAGGTTGCGCCCAATTGGACGCCGCGCGCTTCCATTCGATGCGCCCGCTTTGCCCTTGATTTCGAGCGAGGTGCAACTTTCTCAACTTCTACGAACGCGTTTATGCGTGAGTGCATCATTGGGCGCGTATGGCGCCGCGAGCCGAAAGGTGCGTCCTCAGCGCGCGAAGGAACGCGCCATTTTAACGAACCGCCGCTTTCCACACCCGTTGCTCGCGCGCCGCCAACGCTGCCAACCGTTTGCTTGAACCCGCGAGCGCGTCCGCGCCGCGCACCGAAAGAGGTGCTTGGTCGGGCGCCAACGGAGGCGGCGCAAAGTGCGCCGGGTTTGGGAGCGGTGCGAAAGGCGTTTGCAAAAGAGCGCGCGCACCTTTCACATCGGGCGCAAGGGCGGCACTTTGACGCAGAGAAAGTGGGGGCAACGCGCGCGGGCGCAGATGAGCCAAAGCCTCGTTGCGGGTGTGGACGCGTTGCTCGCGGTCGAGGCGGGCCTGTCGAAGCGTTTGGGCTTGCAGCGCGGCTTCGCCTTCTCTCGACAAACGGGCGGGCACTTCTTCGAGAGATTGGCGCCACAAACGCGCTTGACGCGCGGTTTCGGCTTGCCAGATCGCTCTTAAACGCGCTTCGATGGCGTCAATGCGCGCTTGCGCCCGTGCCCTTTGGCCGCGAGGAACCGCCAACAGCGGCAACAATTGCAATCGCAGGTTGGTTAGTTCCAGTTGCACATCGGGCGGCACGAGCGACAAATCGAGTTCGGCCAAAGCTGAGCGCCCTTGCAACGCGATGCGCTCGTTCAAGGCGCGGCGCCCCAGAAACTCCTCGTCCGCCCGCGCCAGACTTTGACGAGCTGCCCAGCCGCTCAAAAACGCCTGCACATCGGCGCCAGTCGGTGAGGCACCGGAAGCCGAAGATGCGCCGATGGTTCGCGCGGCGACCACGCGAAGCGGCGCGCCGTTTGGTGTTCCAATGTGCGGCACAGCCAAAGGCACGGACGAGAAACTGAAATCGTCCCCATTGCCGCGGAGCAGAAGCGGCGACGGCGCGCTGTTTTGCGCGCGCGCCAGCGACAGCGCCGGATGAATTTGGCCCGCCAACGGCAAAAACGCTGGGCGCGCGCGAGGAGCGAGACTTTTGGGCGAAGGCGATTGCCAGCGTGCGATGGCAGCGTCGAGAGTTGTGCGATTGAGTCCGCCAAGCGACCGCGCGAGCGAATCGAATTGCGGCGCCTGTTGGCCCTGTCCTTTCCCGACTTGAACCGGTTGCATCGGCGGCGCGGGCATCGAAAGGGCGCCTTGAACGCGCGTTGCCAAGCCGCACCCGCTCAAGCCAAGCGGGAACACTAACAGGACAACTCCAAAACGCGTGGACATGGAAATGAAGTGAGGAATCGGATGCGGTTCGTCGAACGTTATTCGCTCATGCAACGGTAGTGGTCTTCTTGAGGTGCTCCCCTCACAGGTGTTGATTGGAAGAGGGCGCAAGCCCCAGCGCAAACGCACTACAGGCCGGTTTCTTCCGGCTTTGTCATTCCGAGGAGCTTGCGACGAGGAATGACAAAGCCGTTACTCATCTATGAGATCTTCCTTTATTGCGTTTGCCCTGGGCGCAAGCCCCGCTCTGGTTCTTGTTGCGGGGCTTGCGCCCTCTTCCAATCAACACCTCTGCTTAGGCCACTACCCATGCAACCACAGCGAGATGCACTGTTGGGGGAAATCAGCACTTTTGAGATCTACCGCTTTAGCCTTTGTAACCCCAAACACAAGCAGGCACGAGACGAGTCTCGTGCCTGCTTGTTGGAAGAAGTTTTAGGCTTTGTTCAAACGGTTGAGGACTTCGCCCGTGACATCCACGGCGTCTGCTGAATAGATGAGCGCTTTTTTGCGCACGATCATCAACATCTTTCTGTCCTGTGCCACCAGTGCCACGACACGATTGGCTTGATCGGTGTATAGCTTATCGGTCTCGTCTTGCTGGGTGCGCACGAGTTGCAACAACTGGTTGCTCAATTGTTGGAGTTGCGCGGAGTTTTGGGTCGAGTAGCTTTGCAGGGTCTGCATCCGCTTGGTGTCTTGATCTTTTCTCACGGCCAGACCGACCAAACCCAGATACTCCGCTTTGCGCGCGACGCCGGTTTTGACGAGTGCGTCGAGTTGCGCCGATTCCGCCGCCGTTGGCGACGGTTTGACGATGAGGGTGTCGAAGGTGCGGCCTTCGTCGGGACTCAAAAACTCGCGCGACCCGATTTTGGAGTCGAGGTCTTGGGCGCGCTTGTCGATGGCAGCCACGGCGGCAGAGTATTTTTTGTAGCCGTCGGCGAGCTTATCTTCATCCACTACGCCGATTTGCATGGTCTGCGCTTGCGCGGGAGTCGGACGAACAACGGACACAGCAGAAAACAGGGAAAGGGCGGCCAAAACACCAAGGTAAGGGCCGCGCGAAAAACGGGTTCGGTTCATATGGGGACGCGAAATGGTCAATTTTATTTTACGGAGCCTTTGCCCGTCGCGTCCGGCGAAGAGGCGCCCGACTTTCCCTTCGTTCACATTGCGCGCGCTCAAAGGTCGCCAACGACGGGTTCGAGCGTGCCAGAAATCAGCCAAAGACACAGAGAATAGCGGAGCAAATCAAAGAAGAGCAGAGGAAAATCAGTGGAAAGTGCGCGACCTTGGTCTCCTTTTCTTCAAAAACCCTCTCCTATTCTCTTTTGATTTGCTCGCCTATTTTCTGTGTCTTTGTTTGTGTGCTTCAACGGTGGCAACTTGGGAAATCAGTTTTCAAGGGGCGCCGCGTTCGGGCATGAGGACGGTGCGCAGCCCCCGTTCGCGCGCGGTTTTGATGATGGTGGGAATGGCTTGTGGCGTGCCGGTGCCGCCGTCGTGGAGCAGGATGATGTCTCCCGGTTCGAGATGGGCTTTCACGCCATCCGCGATGCGCCACGCCGGAGGGCACGTCCAGTCGCCGACGTTGTTGCTCCACCACGCGAGCGTGTAATCGTTGCGATACAAATAGTCCATCGCCGCGCGGTTGAGTCCGCCGCCCGGAGGGCGAAAAAGGCGGGTCGTTGGGCCTTTGTGCCCGGCCTGCGCTTCGACGCGTTCGATGGCAGAAAAGCCCGCTTTGATGTGAGCCGGAAAATCGGCTGGCGAAACGGTGGTCAGGTTGTGATGCGGCTCGGAATGGTTGGCCAGTTCGTGCCCGTCTTCGACCAGACGGTGCGCCAGTTCGGGATACAAGCGCAAGTTGCCGCCGATGCAAAAAAACGTCGCCCGCACCTGCGCCCGTTTGAGTGAGGCGAGCAAAAGCGGAGTTGTCAGCGGATGCGGCCCATCGTCAAAGGTGATGGCGATGGATTTGGAACCGCGCCCCAGATGTTCCTCGTGGCGAAGCCCCAGCATCGGGCCGGGCGGGCGCCAGAAAAAATAGAGCGTCCACACCGCGGGCACAAAGGCGGCAAAACCCAGCGCACGGCGCCAAAACGGGGTGCGGCGCCGCGCGTTGAACTGCGAGTCAAAAGGCGAGGGCGAAGGCGGAGCGGGCGAAAACGAAGTCATGGCGAAACCTCCGTTTGTGGCGCAGAGCGCGGGCAAAGGAACAGCGAGATCATGGCGAAGTTCATCTTCCGGATTGACGGGCACCGACACGCGGGCGCAACAGAGGATGGGCGGAAAAGGGTAGACGAGGCGAAGAAAAGTTGGCCCGCCCGCTTCGATTGGCCGGACGGGAAGCTAAAAGCGGCGGGCGCATCACCGGACGTGTCGTTCGCGTCGGCGCTGTTGATGGCGGCACTGTTGATGGTGGCACTGGTCGCAAAGAGGGGCGCAGCATTTGGGGTGCGACCCTCGCGCTTGGTCGGGAACGTGCTTTGGCTTGAGGCGCGGACGGACGCGAGGCGTTGGCATTGGCATTGGGCGCGAGACGAAGGGAATTCGTTGGCGCGGGAGTGGAAGTGGGCGGAGTTGGCGATGTTGGTTCCGGGCGAGGCGGCAGGGCGCGCTCGTTGATGTAAAGGCGCGAGCGAGCGCGTAGCCACATTCCGCCGTCGAGGCTGGGCGCGTTGAGCCAGGCGGGCGAGGTCAGCACGACGTTTTTACGTTGCACCGACGCGGTGAAAATCGGCACTTCGTCGCCGGGAAAAATCATCGCCGACTTGTCCAGATTGCGCCCGCCATCGCGCGCCACGCAGATGATGTCCACGTTTTGCATATGCGAATCAAGGGCAAACGTGGCGCGCGCCAAACGGCCCGCGCAGTTAGCGACGACGCGCCGCGCATCGGGCAAGGTCGTGTCGGCCTGAAAGCGCACCGCCGCGCAACGAAACGACGTGACACCCGCTTTAACCGGCGCGACTTCGACATCCAGAAGCGACAGAGGCCGTGCCAAAGGCACGAGTTTGCCGCGCAAATACGCCTCGACATCGGGCAAAAACAGGCTCGAACGTTTGGCCAGCGCCACCTGCTCGGCGCGCCCCTCGCCGTCAGGAGAAGCGCTTTCTTCGCCCTCGCCAAACAAAGTCGGCGCGCCGCGAACGGCCTGATTGGCGTTGGCTGCATTGACGTTAGCCATGCTTGTCGTCGTTGAAGCCGCCCGCGCCGACGAAAAACCCAGTTTGGAACTGAAGCGCGGCGTCGTCATGGCGAACACGTAAACAAGGCCAAGGGTTGCGCCGACCATTCCCGACCCCACGCTCAGGGCGCGCGCTCGCACGCCAAAGGGCACGTGACGCCGCACCAGAGCCGCGCACAGCAAGAACAACCCGGTGCCCAGCAGAGCGCCTACGCCGACATCGGCGAAGTAGTTGTTGCCGCAAAACATGCGCACGATGCCAAAAACAAGAGCCAGAGCGAGGCTGACGAAACCGATTTTGTGGTTGAGGAGCAGGCTGGCCGTTGCGATGACAAAAGCAAAAAGCACTTCGAGCGAAGGAAACGAGTTGTCCTGCGGTTCGACGACGAGCCAGTTGACGCGGCGCGTCATCCACGGGCGCGGTGACAAGTTGCCCAGATGCCACGCCCCGGCCAACAAATCCAAACCCCACACCAAAAGCGCGCCCAGCACGAGCGCGAGCACAACGGCGAGGGCGGTTTTAGAACGCGAGGCGCCGCCAAACGAGCGCGGCAATAGCAGGAGTTGCGCGCCCAGAAGCGTTCCCATCGCGGGCAGGGCGCCGATATAAAACAGGCGCGCCGCCCCGTCGAGGAGCGGCCAGCGTCCGGCCAGGTCGTTGAGAAACAGAAAAAGTTGCACGCAGAAAAGTCGCTCAAAAAGCGGAGGGAGTATAGCCACGCGTTTTTCACCTTCCCGCCACGAGCACTCAGCGTGTGTCAAGCTTGACCAAACGCCAGGTGCGAAAAGGAATAGAAGCAGGGAAGGACGGAAGAAAAGAAGGGATTCAATAGACCTCTGGCAAAAGCCAGGGATGGGAACGCTGAACTCAACTCAAGGGGAGTCTTGCCAAACCACGATGTTTTTCTCCAAAGGTCTATTGAATCCCTTCTTTTCTTCCCTGCTTCTATTCCTTTTCGCGCTTCGCTGTTGATTTTGCGAAAATGAAGCGGAATGCTTTTTTCCCTTCCGGCCATCGCGGCGCTTTTGGGCGTGGCGGCGCTGGCGCTTTTTCCTGATGCGCGGGTGCTTTCGTCCTCGGACATGGCGCCTGACCGCGCGGCGCTGTGGTTCTTGCTGGTCTGTGCCCTCGTGTTGCAAATTCCGGCTTTGTGGAAACGGCTGGTTCAATCGCGCGACGGTGCCACGTGGGTTTTGCTGTGCGCGGCGTTTGTTTTGTTTCAAATCGCCGAGCGCGCGGGGCCGCGCGAAGGATTCGCACTCACTTTTGGCTTTGATCTCGAAAAACCGCCCGTCGTTTCGTGGGCGACGGGCGCCGTCGTGTTGGGCGCGCTTTGCAGCTTGCCGATGTGGATCAAAAAAGGCGGCGTCGAGCGGTTCGTCTGGGCGGGGTTAGCGCTCGTCGGGGTGTTCGGTTGGGGGATGTTTCGTTTGCTGAGCGAGTATTTCAAGGTCGGCGAAACCGAAACTCTGGCGCCGCTTCCGATGGCGACGCTACTGCTGCAAATTGCTTCTTATGGTGCGCTCGCTTTGTGTTGCCGCGCCGCTGTTGAAAGCGAGCGAATGCGCGCTTCGATCTTGCGTGCCCTTCCTATAGTGCTCCTCTTGGTGGCCGCACGCCACACGTTCGCGCCGATTCCCGCGCCCAAAACCGACGAATGAAACCTTCCATCAACAACCGCCTGTCGTCCCCCGGCACACCGTTTTCGGCTTTGCCCTTGGCCGCGCGGCTCGACTCGATTTTGCTGGCGCTGCTCTGTTTTGCGATGTGCGGGCAAATCGACGTGCGCCACTTTGGCAGGGACACGCTCGCTGAAGGCTTGGGCTACGCGTCCAAAACCTTCGCGCTGTCGCTGTCCGATGTTTTGTTTGTTCTCGTCGTCGCGTGGTTTCTGGCGCGCACGGCACAGCTTCGGGCGTGGAACCGGTTGTGGTGGCCGCCGCTCGCGTGTTTCGCGCTGCTTTTTGCGCTCGTTTTGTCGCTCGTTCATTCGCCCTCGATTGGCGCTTCAATTGTGGCCGAGCCTCACCACAAGTTGCTCACCAAAGAAGTCAAAGTCGCGCTCGCCGACATCGCGCAGTGGGTCGGCTATTTTGGCGTTGCGCCGTGGATCCTCGTCAACTTGCTGCGCGACCGGCGCTCGCCCGATGGCACAGTCATCCGGCGCGATGGGCTGGCCGTGGGCGCGCTCGTGACGGCGTTTGTGGTTTCGGGCGTTTTGGCTTTGGTTCAAACGCAAACCTTTGGTGGACTGGCGCCGCGCGGAATGTGGACATCGCCGAACTTGTTCGCGGGCTTCGTCGCCTTCACCCTGCCGCTGCTTGACGAGATCGAGATTCCCCATCCGCGTTTCGCGCTCGTGCCGCTGGGACTTTCGTTGTTTTGTCTGGGCATCGTGTGGCTGTGCGTCGTCTCGCCGTGGGCGGCGGGCGCGGCTTGGTTGGGACTGTTGTTATCGTGGCTCGCGCGGCCAAACGTCAAACGACTGCGCATCGCCCGTCTCGCGCTGTTGGTTTTCATCCTCGCATTTTTTAGCCTGACCTGGAGTCGCAATCCGCAACTGCGAACTCTTCGCGCCGAGGAACTGCGCCTCGCGTCGGATTCGCAAAAGGTGAAAAAGCGCTGGATCGAATGGCAGGTCGCGTCGCGCTGGAATCTGCCCAAAGAGCGCGCTTTTGCGACCGGTTTCGGGCCAGGCAACTATCAACTCAACATCGGCTCGCTGTATCAATACGACGCCGTGCCCAACGAAGAAAAAATGCCGCCCGACTCGAACAACTTGTATCTCGTGCAAGCGATGTCCATCGGAATTCTGGGTTTAGCGACGCTCTTGTGGGTCTTGGGCCACTTTTGGATGATCGCGTGGCGCGCGGCCCAAAAAGGTTCGTGGCTGGGCGCGGCGGTTTTTGGAAGTCTGAGCGCGTGGATGCTGGTCAATCCCTTCCACGCGCTCGTGGTGCGCGGCGCGGGACTTTTGCTGGCTCTTTTCTTTGCTTTGGCGGTCGCGGCCAGGGACAACGCGCCG
>JAABUM010006434.1_pt1 | contig 11520 bp, 8 predicted proteins | sample 5559161 | NCBI WGS metagenome assembly JAABUM01 (sample SAMN10711868, study PRJNA513369) | rock metagenome | isolation source: Antarctica rocks | place: Antarctica: Victoria Land, Siegfried Peak nord | reverse complement strand
CCTCCGCCGCTGCCGCCGCAGCAGCTGTCGGCTCAGCTCCAGCCGCCGCAGCCGCACCAGGCCGCGACGGCGCTGGACGCGCGGAGCCTCAAGCAGAGCGCATTGGTCGCAGAAGACGGAGGCGTGCTGTGGCGGCTGTCGAACAACTGCCGCATGCGCGCGGATCTGCCGCTGGCCGCTACGCGACGCTGGCGGCTGCCGCGGCAGACTGCCGCCGTCTTCGTGCTGCCAGACGGCACGGAGCACGACTGCACCCTGAAGCGGCACTATGACGGACGCGCCGGCATGCGCGGCTGGGCGGCCATTGCCGAGGCGATGGAGCTGCAGGGTGACGACACCATCAGGCTGCACGCTGGACCACTCGCCCGGGGCGAGCCCCTGCGGGTGCAGCTGGGGATCGTGCAGCGTTCTGCACCGCGGCAGCAGGCTCAGCAGCAGCAGCAGCAGCAGCAGCAGCAGCAGCAGCAGCAGCAGCAGGGCGAGCAGCGGCAGGCCGCCGTGGCACCCGCGGCGAGCAGCTCGCAGGCCAGCCTGCTGCCGCCCACGGAGCTCGCAAGCCGCAGCAGCTTGCCGGCGGACGAGCTGCCGTCCTTCGAGCGCACGCGCGCCGCTGACTCGACCGACAAGGGGGGCGACGGCGAGCAGCAGTCGCCGGCTCCGTCTGCGACTACGACGGTGAGCTTCCTTACTCGAAACGCCTTGCTAGCAGACCTGGCAGGTTCCGCAATTCTGACAGAATGAATTTTGTGCCTGCTGGTGCCCATTGAAGTTTTCTGCAAAGTAGTCGCTTGTGTCAGGGGAGTGGTTCCGAACAAGGTCGCGAAATAGTCAACTCGCAGCCCCCGGTCTAGCCAAGTCCGTCTTGCGGATGTACAGGAGGCAGACTCGGCGGCGGCGGCGCAGCCGGCGGCACCGGCAGCAGCAGCGCCAGTCCCGACGGGCGCGAGCTTCACTGTGAAGCTCGGCTGGAAGTACGCAGGCGGCAGCTGCCTTATACCCGAGGACCAGCGGCAGCTGTTCGACAGCATCGAGCCGATGTTAGTGGGGCCCAGGGGCAACATCCTCAGCAGGCAGTGCACGCTTGTGCCGGAGCGTGGCGGCCCGGTCATTGCCTGCTACAAGCGGCGGACCGGCCGCATCAGCGGCGGCTGGGGCGCCCTGCACGAGGCAATGCGCCTCAAGGCCGGCGGCGTGCTGCGCTTCAGGCAGGCCGCCCCCGGCAGCAGCCGCTTCCACGTGGCCAAGGCAGGGCGCAGCATTGCCAAACTGCAGCAGCCTGCAGCCGCTGGTCAGCCCAGCACCCCTGCACAGGTAACTGATCCTACTCTCTGCGTGTTTGGAGTGTGCATGTAGCACTGGGCTCCTCAGTTGGGTGTGTAACGCCACAGGGCTGCGCAGACACATAGCCCTTCCCTGTCGGGCACGACCTGCAAATAACCCTTTTGCCTGAGCCACAAATGCACTGAGCATGGTGTCCAGTCAAAATATATACAGGCTGCTGTTGTATGCCCCGTGACAAGGCTTCTCAACTCGTGAGTTTATCTGCGGCTTGCCATGATGTAGCCCGCATGCCTCAATCACAACCCTGTCGTTTGATAGGGCGTACCTGCCTATGCTGTCGTTCGCCAGTTCCGAAGTTCTCTGTGTTGTGATGTTGCAGGGCGTGCAGCAGCCGGTAGCACAGCTGGAGGAGGCGGCAGCGTCCTACCTACAGCTGCCCGCCAAGTACTCGGGCAAGGAGCTGCACGTCCCGCTGGCCCTGAGCGCGCTGTTTCCTCGAGACTGCCGGCGCCCGCAGCCTTGCCGCTTCCTGCTCGGCGGGGCGGAGATCAGCTGCTTCGCTACAGCAGCCAGCAGGAGGCACAAGGTGTGCCTGCACGACGGCTGGCAAGCCGTGTCAGAGGCGCTGCAGCTGGCGGCCGGCAACGTGCTGAAACTTTGCCGGCTGGCGGCCGGCGGCAGCTGCTTCAGCGCCGAGAAGCTGTCAGCAGCAGCAGCGGCCTCCGAAGGCTTCGTGCCTCCAATCCCGGAAACAGAGCGCGTGCGGCAGTCAACCAGCATCGCGGTGGACGGCACCGTCAGCTGGCCGCTGGCCGAGGCGTCCTTGCGACCAGCAGGCGCTTGGATCGCTCCGGCGGCACTGCAGCTCTGGGGCGTGGACGCCGAGAAGCCGGTGCTGCTGCACCTGCCCAGCGGCGCGCAGCATGAGCGCTCGATCTGGCGGCCCGCCGGCCGTGGCTCGATCAAGGGCTGGACGTCTGCAGCTGCGGAACTGCAGCTGCGGGCCGGCGATGTGATGCACATCCGCGCCGTGCAGCAGGAGCCGCTCCAGCTGCAGCTGTGGACCGACCGCATCGGCAGCGCAGCAGCCGCCAGCGGCAGCTGTGCCGCTCAGCAAGCAGCTCACGGTGCAGGCGGCGTGCCGTGTGCGGAGGGTGCCGCTCCCAGCGGCTCAGCGGCCCTGTCGCCACCGCGGCCGCCCGCGGCCCCCGCCGCAGCAGAGCCGGCCGTCTGGCAGCAATGGGTGCCGCTGGGATGGAGAGGCAGCAGCTTTGCCATTCCAGCGGAACAGATCCACCTGTTCTCGGCGGTCGGAGCCCGGGGCCGGCGGCCATGCACATTGCTGCTGGCGGGAGGCCTGGAGCTGAAGGCTTTCTGCAGGCTTACAAACGGCAGGGGCGGCCGTCTTGGCGAGGGCTTTGAAGCCGCCGGCGAGGCACTGCAGCTGGTGGCGGGCGAATTGCTGGAGTTCCGCCAGGAGGCGGCCGGCAGCAGGCGGTTCCAGCTGCAGAAGCTGCCGCCGTCAGCCGCGACCATCCCGCCGCAGCACGACTTCCTGGCCGCCAACCGCGAGCGCAACAGCACGACCGACTTCCTGGCGGACGGCACCGCCAAGTGGGCGATGACTGCTTCCTGCGCTAACACTCTGCACATCACGGCGGCGGCCCTGGACATGTGGCAAGTTCTGCAGCCAACGGCGTGCGTGCTCATTCTACACGGCGGCCGGCGGCTGCCCGCCACCATCAAGCGCCACAGCAGCGGCACCAGCGGCCACATGCTGGCATGGAAGCCGGTGGCGGACCGCCTGCAGCTGCAGCCAGGCGACATCATGCACATGCGGGCCAGTCAGCTCGAGCCGCTGGAGCTGCAGATGCACCTCACCCAGGCAGACGGCTCCCCAAAGCCAGTCGTGGCACAGGACGGCGGTGCCGAAGAGCAGCAGGCGGCAGAGTCGCCGCCGCCGCCGCCGGCTGAGGCGGCCACCTTTCAGGTCTGGCTGCCCGAGGCGTGGCACGGCAACAGTGTCAAGCTGCCAGACGGCCTGGATGACATCTTCCCGCCCATCGCCGGGCCCAAGCCGCGCCGCCCCTGCACGCTGATCTGCCCCGACGGCACCGTGGCCGCGTGCTTCTACCTGGCGGGCGGCAGTAACCGCATTGCGGAGGGCTTCCCGGCGGTGGTCGAGGCACTGCAGCTGGCGCGTGGCGACCTGCTGGAGTTCCGCCAGGAGGCGGCCGGCAGCCGCCGCTTCCATTTGCGGAAGCTGCCGCCGTCAGCCGCCGCGGCCCCCGCTTTGCAGGACCCGACGGCAGCAGCACGTGAGCGCAATCGACACGTCCACTTCCTGCCAGACGGCACAGCCCAGGTGAGGCTTCGCCATGACTGCGTGGGACGTGCGTGGGAGCGGTTTTGCGTAAATAGTGTATTGAGATCCTCAGGGACACCAGCAGCGCGTGCTTGCACGCTGTAGCTTTCCTCGCTGGCATTGTCCAATGCCGCTTGATGCATGCCATCAGATGGCGCAGTCCACACGACGCCAGAGTGCTCACTTGCGCATGGCCAGGACCTGCGACACTTGTCGGGTGCGACAACCCAGTTGAGTTTGTGCCGAGCCTGTTTCTTGAGCAGCCGCATGACCTCACCTCAGCGTTTTCTGGTTGTCATGTGTCGCAGTGGGCCGTCCCTCCGTCCGGGGTCCGACGTCCAAACATTGCATTGGCGATGCTGGAGCGCTGGGGCGTCACGCAGTCCTGCGACTGCACGCTCATCTTGCCAGACACCATCCGCGTCCAGCGCCGCCTGCGGCTTGGAGCCAAAGACGCCACCATCAGCGACTGGGGCCCTGTGGCGGAGGCGCTGCAGCTGCAGGCTGGTGACATCATGCACCTGCGCGCGGGCAGCCTGGACCCGCTGCAGATGTACATCTGCGCTGCGCAGGCTGCTGCCCCGAAGGTGCGCAAGGGCTCGTCGATGCAGATCTTCAAGGGTATCTGGAGAGGGTATGAACTGCATCAAATGTGCCAGAGTCCATCTTCAAACATGTGGATGTGGCAAGGCGCTCGAAGCAATCAAGCACGGCCTGTTTGACGGTAGGCAGCGCTTCCATAACGAGTCTCGGTGGCCACGTATTTACGGGAAGCATCTGGACTGGCTGTGCAGAGGCCGGAGGCTGAATCGTACGGCGGAGGGGCCAGCAGCCAGCAGGGCGCAGTGGGCAGCAATGCGGCGTTCTGCGTCCGCCTGCTGAAGCCATACAGCGGCAGCGGCTGCTCGATCCCCGCCGTGGTGCGGCCGCGCTTCATGAGCAGCGGCCGCACTGTGGCGGCAAGCTCTGCGGCGGCCGGCGGCGTGGCGGGCACGCTGGCGCTGCCAGGCGGGGCCAAGGTCAGCTGCACCTTCGTCCCCTGCCTGTCGCGACTGCAGGGGGCCGGCTGGCAGCAAGTGCACTCAGCGCTGCAGCTGGCGCCTGGCGATGTGCTGCAGTTCAGCCAGGAGGCGGAGGCGGCCGGCGGCAGCGGCTGCGGCGGCGATGACAGCGGCCAGGGCTTCAGCATGCGCCTGGCCAAGCTGCCGCGGCCGGCAGCGCCAGCGGCGGCACGTCAGGCCCGCAGGCAGTCGCAGGCCGCCGCCGCGGTCGTGAGCGAGAACGGCAGGACAGCCAGCTGGCCGCTGCCGGCCGGCTGCGGCACCGGGCTGCACATACCAGCGGCCGCGCTCGATCCCTGGGGCGTGCACGGCGACACCGAGTGCAGCTTCGTGACCCCCGGCGGCCAGCAGTGGGACAGCTGCATCTTCCGCCGGCCGGGGCACAAGCATGGCGCAGTCAAGTGCTGGGCGGAGGTGGCAGAGCAGCTGCAGCCGTGCGCCGGCGACACAATCACCATGCGGGCCGGCCCGCTGCAGCCGCTGGTGCTGCACCTCAGCCTCGCGCGCGCCGGCTGCGCAGCGGCTGCCGGCGGCGAACCGCTGACGGCGTCGGCAGACGGTGACCCCGCGCAGCTGGCAGCGGATGCAGTGGCGGACGCCGCGGTAGGCGGCGGGCAGCAGCCTGGTGAAGGCGCCACAGGCGCTGAATCGGCCGAGTCAGACCCCTGCGCCCAGCAGCTGGCCGGCAGCGCTGGCGGCGCTGGCGGCAACGGCGATGCACCCTCGCAGCGCCAGCCCCCAGCCCCTCAGCCCGGGCCTGGCGAAGCAGGCAAGGCCCTTGGTGGACAGGTGTATGACTTTCGAATCGTGCATCACATGCTGGCGCAGCTCATACATGCTGTCGTTTCCTTCAAGTTGCATCAGGTCGGGCACAGAAGCCTGCTCGTTTGCACAAGCTTGCGAGGTGACCTTTGTCGTCTGGCTGGCAGCAGGATGTAAACAGAAACATGTGTCATTGCAGGTACTGCTCACCAGGAGCGCCAGCCTGATGACGTCAGCCCCATGGACTACCTACATGGCAGCGCCGAGGTGTGTGCCTACATAATACGGAGACTGCCTTGATGCCATCTGTCAAACGTTTCCAGGTGCTGTGTGAGTCCGTGCCCCCCTTCAATTCATGCTACAACTTGCAGTGCTTCAAACACTGCCTTCTTGCCTCTGGCGCCTCTTGAGGCATCACAAGACTGTCAGCCCAGATGCATCCAGTCACACCGAGTCGTGTTCTTCTGTCACAGCATCCGCACTTGACTCAACTGCTGAAATCCTTCTACTGTTCAACATACAGGAGCTGAGCGGCAGCCCCCCAGAGCTGCCGGCAGACAGCGAGGACGAGCTGCTGCTGCAGCGACTGCGGAGGGGCAGCGTCATCGGCGCTGCTACTGACGTTGCCGAGGCGGCCGTCGCCGCTCTCGCAGAGCAGCCAGCTGTCGCGACGGCAGCTGCCAGCGAGGCGGCGGCGGCAGCCTCAGCAGGCACGCCAGCTGCGAGCAGCGAGCACCCATCCGTCAGCGGCGACGCCGCCGCCGCCGCGGCCACACCCGAGCTCGACCAAGTGCCAGGCGGCAGTGGTGCAGCCCAGGCAGCAGCGGCGCTCGCTGATGACGAGCCTCCTGCAGCGCAGCTGGCCGGCGAGCTGGCCGCCTCAGCCGCCGCCGAAGATGCATCGGCAGTAGAGTCAGTCGCGACCTTTGTTGATTCCGGCAGTGACAGCGAGGCAGCAGCAGTCGACGCCGCCGCACCCGCAGAGGAGCGCCGCGCGGCGGCGACGGCGGCTGGCGGCGAGCTGGCCGCAGTGCCCATGGCGGCCGGCGCCAACGCCGGCGCCGCAGACAGCCCTGCCGACGGCGGCGACCCAGCAGGCTGTTCGGCAGCGCGGCCGCAGGGCGAGCAGGCGGCGCTCGACAGCCTTGGCGGCGGCGGCCAGCCCGACGGTCGGGCTCCAGCGACAGCGCCTGAAGGCCCCCCTGCCAGCTGCCCGGAGGCATCTGCAGCGGCACAGCCGCCTGAGGAGTCCCCAGCGCGCGGCGGCCAGCAGCGGCGCTCGCCGCACGGCGGCGGCGGCAGCGGCGACGAGCTCCCGAAGGCAGCGCCGGGGGACGCAGATCCAGCGTCGGCCACGGAGCAGTCCTCGCAGGACGGGGCTGGGCATGCGCTGCCAGTGCTGCCTGGCGCAGAACCGCCGCCAAGCCAGCCCCAGCGGCTTGCTCCGCAGCCAGACGACCGGCAGTCGCCGCTGTCTGGCTCCCCAGGCCCGGCCTCGCCTGCTGCAGGCGTGGCCGCCGCGGCTTCGGCGCCGCGTGCCGCAGTGAAAGCGACGCCGCCTCAGCACCACAAGTCCACCGCCGCCGTCATGACTGACGGCACCGTCCAGTGGCCGCTATCCAAGTCAGCGCTGCACGCGCTGCACCTCCCCGCAGCCGCGGTGCGGAGGTGGAACATCACGGCGAAGGAAACGCCCTGCCGGCTGAACCTGCCAGGCGGCGCGCAGCACAAGCGGAAGCTGTTCCTGCAGACCAAATCGTCAGCCAGGGTGGAGTGGTGGGGCCCAGTCGCGGCAGAGCTATCGCTGCAGCCCGGCGACCTGATGCAGATGCGCGCCACACGGCTGTCGCCGCTAGAGCTGCACGTGCACCTTGTGCGCGGTGGCAAGGCGGCAGCAGCGGCCGACAGCAATGGCGACGCCGCGGCCGGCGACGCTTCTGCGGCGGCAGACGGCAAGCCCGCCCGTGCAGCCGAGGCCGCGGCGGCGGCGGCAGCAATGCCACCGCGTCGTCGCAAGCGGCAGCGGCCGGCGGCGGCCTACAGCCCGGACGACGAGCAGCAGCCACCCAACAAGCGGCAGCGGCGCACCAAGGCAGATGCAGACGCCGAAGAGCAGGTAGACTCTGCCTCCACCTGCTGGATGTAGATGCACTAATGCCACCATCAACTTGATGCTCAGCAACACGAGACCCATGTTTGACAACAGAACTTCGATCCAAACAACAGAAGGCGGGCCGGTGGGTGTCCGAGCAAGGCTGAAAGCTCCTCATGTCGCTTTGAACTTGAACTGCAGGCCGAGAGGCAGGCGCAGGACGGGACTGGACCCCACCAGCGCAGCAGGGCGCAAGCACAGCTGGCCGCCAATCCAACAGATGACCTGCAGGTGCAGCCTGCACTCTTGCAGTGAAAAGCTTTCATATTATGAGCCTGTTATGTGATGTCAAGCTGCATACGAGCTAAGTAACTATGACTGCCTGGACCCTAGTCTGCAATCTGTTTGCGTCAGTCTCCTGTGTTGGGTTGCAATCATGTGACTGACGATACGGCCAGCGCTGCTATGCCGTCCATCAGTGCATCAGTGCTACATCCACGTCCAATTTCATCGCCCTGAGCTCGCTGTGTCCATCTCCACAGGCCGGCAACACTGCGGCGGCGCCGCCCCGACCGACAGGCGCCGCTGCCGCTCCCGCCGCCGCCGCCGGCGGCGGCAGGCGAGACGACAGCCCGGCACAGCTGCCGCGCAGCGCTGAGGCTGCGCCGCGGCCGAAGGGGCAGCACCCCAGCGGCGGCAAGCGAGCGGCGCCAGAGTTGCTGCTGGCGGAGGCGGATGGCGCTCGACCCGTGCGCAACCGCAGCCTCAGCATCCGCGCGCAGGAGGCTGGCGAGATGTGGCAGCAGGTACCCACACGACTGCTCATGCACTTCGTGTCTGATGCATCTGCCGCTGCTGCTGCGACCTCGCATCACCAACAGCGTGGATGTGATGTAATGCTGCAAGCTTGTCAATTCCCTGCAGGCGGACCGGCTCAGCCCCGAGCCAGAGGAGGGAGGCGCCGCCGTCAGCCACAGGGCCGGCACGGCGACAGCTGCGCACCAGGACCGCATGGTGAGCATGCAGCAGCTGATGAGGCGGCCCAACTCTGTCTCTGCTGCGGGCGACGGCGCGGCTACCGCGGCGGGCCAGGCGGAGCCGCAATCCGCTGCAGACGCCGGGGCCGAGGCAGCCGGCGGCAGCGGCGCCAAGCGGCGCTGGCGGTCGGGCAGCACCGATGCGGCGGTGGGCCCCACCGCCCGCGGCGGCGGCGTGAGCGGCAGCTCCCGGGCGGCGGCGCGCGGCGGCGGCGGCGCAAGAGGCAGCCCTTGGGCGGCAGCGACCGGCGCGCCAGTGGGCAGCACACCGCGGCAGCGGAAGGCTGATGCGGCGAGGCGCTCCAGGGCGGCAGAGGAGGCGGAGGTAGACCGCGCGCTAAACGCCGACGCGAACATGGCCACGGACATGGCCGACAGCGGCGACGAGGCGGCCGGCCAGGAGATGCGGGCCGAGTTTGCGGCGCCGCCGCGGCGCCAGCGCAGCGGCCGCGGCGGCGGCGGCCGCCACGCCGAGCCAGGCTTCGGCTCCCCGGACTCTGGCGTCACCGCTGGCAGTGAGAGCGCCGGCGGCAGCCCGCCGTCCACCGGCAGCGGCGTGCCGCTGGCGGGCGCCGCGGCCGTCGACCCGCCGCTCAGCGCCTGCCCCGCGACGCCGCAGCCGGACCCCTCCAACCAGCGCCTTCTGGAGGTGTGTGCACTGCAAATGCACAGTCCCCATGAGCGTATGTGCGCTTGCAGCTGCCATGGCGTCTGGGTTGGCCGCAGCCACGCCAGCGCCCCCTCTGCAGCGTGAAGGGGGCCGCAAAGTGTGCAGCATCCTTCTTTGATTGCAAGATCTTGCATCTACTGCAACCACAAAACACCCACAAAAAACTCGCTGCAAGTGCTCATCTGTCCACGCCGGTGGCTACAGGGCCTCCCGGGTGGCAGGACGACAAACGTGCTCAAGGACCTGGTGGCGGTGGGCGCGGTGAGAGCCGGGAACGCCGCACTCATCGTGCAGCGCGCCGACGGCGCCCATCAGGGCGCCTGCATTTTCGCCGTCCGCATCACCCCAGAAGGTGCGCAGCTGTCCCTGTGTGCTGGCTCCTGTGTGCGCGGAGGCGCCTCCGCGCAACAGGGGCTGCCACCAGAGAGGCAGTTTCTCAGCCCGCCTCTGCCATGTCTTGAGAATCGTATCAGCATAAAATTGAGTGCTGCTCTTCTCACAGCTTCCGACCAACAACACCACAGCCCATTCGGTCGAGGCAGTGCAGCGAATGCAGAACAATTCGCAAAACACGGCAGCACCTCGGCATGCGTACTGCGGGGTGCAACACCACGGTTTGCTCTGCGATGCGGTACTGGACTGTCTGCGCAGGGTCCGAGTCCTCATCCGCTTGCATGCACGGATCCGCCCACCCGGCAGCTGAGTTTGTGGTGCTTCCTGACGCAGGCCGCATCCAGTCCAAAGGCAGGCAGCACTCGTCGCTGGTCTCGTTTCTGCGGGCGGCGCTGCCCGCCGAAGCGGTGCCGAAGTATCACTGGAGGGACGTCACCTACTGCGGCAAGTCGCTGGAGGATCTCGCGCACAGGGTGCACCTCATGTGGAAGGCCGCCAAAGTACAGGGCGCCTGAAACACACGGCAGGCGGTCCAGCCGCCAGGGATGGGCGGGGCACCCATGGAACGTTGCAGAGAGGGGTGCCGAACAAGTAGGGTAGTGTGACAGCAGGTGGCAGCGTCATCTCGGAGCTGTGATGACTCCTATTCCTCATGATGGAGTTGGCTGCTCGAGATTCGTGGCAGGTACCTGGGGATACCCAGATCACGCGTTTGCTGGTTTGACTATAGACAATGAGCCGCCTGCGGGAGCTGATGCTTTGTGTTTTGGTGCATATTAGCGTGGCTCCCAGCTGCATGCCTGCCCTACGTGCATGTCTTATCAGCGTGCTCTCCAAGTGGGCATCTGTGCCTGTTGTGTTTCAGTGTGTATATACAAAGACATTTGTATGGGTGCAAGGCTGGCTCGCTTAGGTATCTCAAGAATTTGCAGTGCTTCGAGGTTGCACAGGAGCTGACACCAGAGACCAGGCAAAAAGCCTTGACATAGTGATTTCAAGTCGATCTGGCCATAAGCACACTGCTGCCGTGGCCTGCTCGGTCAGCATGCGGGTTGCAACGCCTCGGACCCGTGCCGCAAGCGGCGGCTCTCGGGCGGCAGCCCCGAGGGGCGCCTCCTCAGGGCCACCGGAGGCCGAACCAGGACTTGCCCTTTTGTGCTTCCAGGCGCTCCTGCACCTTCATCTCTCCCACCTCCCGCTGTATCTTGTCCAGGATCGCCCGGTCCTGCACCATGACGATGCACAGCACTATTAGTTGCACGTTCTTTCTGTTGGTGTTCTGCTTAGCACTGTGTTTCAAGCAAGGAAGTCAGTGCTTGAAGCGAGAAGTAGAAAGGAGGGCGGGGCACCTTGAAGAACTTGGCCTGCGCGGCGTCGGCAGAGTTTCATTGACACTATATGACTTCAAAAAGCAAGTGAGAAGTGCCGGGCGGCTGTTGTGTCACCTTGAAGAACTTGGCCTGAGCGGCGTCCCAGCCGCCGAGCTTCTTCTCCACGCTCCAGGTGGTCTTCACCGGCGGCAGCGGCATCTCCTTTGCCACCTCTGGGATGATGGATCTGCCGCACAGCGGATTTCCTGTTTTTCAAGTCGGGTGTGAATGCCGCACGCGCCGCCGCAGGGCAACCTCGATGTGGCCGGCGGGTGTGCACTGAGAGTGGAGAAACGCCTCCCCGCTGGCTCAGCAGAATTGAATGTCCAACAGGGTGGCTGCCTTCTCTGACGGGCGACGGGACCTAGAATGCCAGCTGCTGCTGACACCATGCCTGGTCCAGCCAGCCCAAAGCCAGCAGCTGGCGACACGCAGTTCCAGGGATCCGCAGGCGGGCGCGGGGGGGGGGGGGGGGGGGGGGGGGGGGGC
>JAABUM010006428.1_pt1 | contig 11526 bp, 15 predicted proteins | sample 5559161 | NCBI WGS metagenome assembly JAABUM01 (sample SAMN10711868, study PRJNA513369) | rock metagenome | isolation source: Antarctica rocks | place: Antarctica: Victoria Land, Siegfried Peak nord | reverse complement strand
ACACTAGACGTCTCCACTCGGCACTCGGCTATCGGACCCCACAAGAAGTCCACAACGAGTACCTAGACCGCAACGCAGCAGCGTAAATCGCTGTTTGGAACTGTCCGGAAAATGCGGGGCGGATCAAGGACACCCGTACCGACGGACCCATGACCGGCGCTGAGCGAGCCGTCCTCGACCACTGGCTCGACCTCTACCGCGACACCACTCTGCTGAAGATCGCGGACCTAGACGCGCGGCAGCTCACCCGTCGCGCCATACCACCATCCACGCTGAGCCTCATCGGCGTCGTCCGGCACCTCACGGAGGTCGAGGCATACTGGCTGCGCGTCGTGCTTCTCGACGAGCAGGACGTCCCGGACTACTACTGCACTCCGGTCAGCCAAGACGGTGACTTTGACGACGTCGATCCCGCAACGGCGGCGGCTGACCTCGCGAGGTATCAAACCGAGCTGCTCACCACCCGTGCCAACGCGTCCGCTTGGACGGACCTCGCTGTACCCGTCCGCGGGCTGCGCAAGGGCAAGCAGGTCAACCTGCGTTGGATCCTGACCCACCTCGTCGAAGAGTACGCCCGCCACCTCGGCCACATGGACCTTCTCCGCGAGGCCGTCGACGGCCGTACTGGTTACTGAACCGAGCCCGCCGCGCACGTACTGCTCACGCCTGCCCATCCAGAGTAGAAGGGTCGTCTGCTCGGCGTCCGTGGGGCTGGTGCTGGTCAGGTGGGGGTGCACCCGGTTCGGGCCGACCCTCTCAGCTCGGCTCGGGGCGAATCGCAAGCCGACCTGGGTGTCGGACCCAGGCAGCAGCGCACCGTGGAGGCCGTCGAGAACCACCCGTCCCAGGACAGCGGCCCCAAAGGCCGCGACGTCAGTTTGCGTCCAGGACGAAGAAGATGAAGCAGATGAAGGCGGTTCGGTCGCCGATGTCGGGTGGGAGCAAGTCCCGGGGAGTGTCGGGCGAGAAGGGCGGCTCGCTGATGACCGAGATGCGGAAGCGCGCCTCGGTGAACGCGTCGGTCATGGCGTGCAAGGGCCGGTGCCAGAAGGTCAGCACGGCGCTCTGACCGTCGGCGAAGGTGTACTCGTCCGAGTACTGCGTCACGGAGAAGTAGTCGGCGTCGGGGTCGCTCGCCTCGAGGATGCGAGGGTGGTTGACTGACAGGAGGAGGCGGCCGCCGGGCTTCAGGACGCGCCGCAGCTCGGACAGCGGTGCCGTCCAGTCCTGCAGGTAGTGCAGCACGAGCGAGACGACGACGTCGTCGAACGAGCCGTCGGCGTACGGCAGGGGCTGGCTGAGGTCAGCGACCCGCAGGTCGGCGTTCCTCGCCCAGCCGGTGCCGCGCCAGCTTGACCATGACCGGGCTGGAGTCGAAGCCGGCCACGATGGCGCCCTTGGCGCGAAGGGCTTCGGACAGGGATCCGGAGCCACACCCAGCATCGAGCACCCGACGACCGTGGACGTCCCCGGCCAGAGCGATCATCGCCGGTCGCTCGTAGTGAGCGTTGAACAGGCCTGACTCGTTGGCCCTCGAGTAGCTCTCGGCGAAGCTGTCGTAGTGGTCGGCCCTCATCACGTCCTCGGGTCCTGGGGCGGTCCTGGGGCGGTCCTCGGGCGGGAGCGACCCGGTCAAGGGTGGCACACCCGTAACCGCCCTGCGCGCCCAGGGACGGCTTTCAGCCGGCGCCAGGCGACCTTGACATGCTCCGCGTTGTGGGGCGTGCCCTGACATCCAGCGGCGGGTTCAGACGGGGCGGCTGCGCCAGAGGGTTAAGGTTGCCAGCCGCCTCGGCACCTGCTGGGCTGCCACGTGTGACCAGCAGACAGCCCCCCTCCGCCGTGCCTTCTGGGTCGACCCGTCGATCGACCCGCGCAACGCCCTCAAACAACCTGAGCAACCGGTCGGCGAGACCGCGACATTGTGTCACTACCTCGAGCGCTACCGGATGACCTTCGAGATGAAGTGTGATGGGCTCACGCCGGTGCAGCTGGGCGCCCGGTCCGTCTCGCCCAGCACGATGAGCTTGCTGGGGCTCATCCGGCACCTGGCCAGGATCGAGCACCACTGGTTCCGTCGTACGCTCGAGAGACAGGAGAACTTGCCGGTCCTCTACTGGACCGAGGACGAGCCAGACCTCGACTTCGATGAAGCGCTCGGCACCGAGGGCTGTGTGGCGGATGCCTGGGACTCCTGGCACCGCGAGGTAGCGCACGCGCGGGAGGTCTACGCCCGGTACGGCGACCTCGGCGCGGGCTTCATCCCGGGCGAACCGTGGGCAGTTCGCGGAGTCATCGTGCACATGATCGAGGAGTACGCCCGGCACTGCGGGCACGCCGACCTGTTGCGCGAGTGTGTTGACCGCCGCACCGGCCAGTAAACCTGGGGCGGCAGCCAGTTCACCTTCATCACCCGCACGGCACACCCGGTCTGTTGTCGGTCACCTTCGCCCCGATGGCGTATGCCGTGTGGCGCAGTCTGTCCTGCGCCTTCCGCGAGAGCGGCCGGGTTAGGGTGCCTGGATGCCCCATGGCCCGGCGCAGGGACCTGACCGCCGACGCGGAGCGCCGACTCTCGACCTTGAGACACTGCCACGCAAGGTCCGGTCCGCGGTGGAGGCGATGGTCGCAGGATGCGAGGTGACGCTCCGTCGTGAAGGTCGCGACGTGGGGGTGCTGGCCTTCCGCCCGAGCGTGCTCGAGGGCACCGTCGTGCCCGGGCCGCAAATGGTTGCAGCTGAGTCCGCCCCTCCCGAGGCGGTTTCCAACGGTGTCACCGTCGTGGCCACCGCGACGAAGCTGTCCGACGCCGCGCGCCGTCGGCTCTCCGACGAGCTGGGGCCCGACTACATCGTCCTGGACCTCCTGAAGGCACCGACGACGGCCGACGTGGTCCTGACCCATCCCGTGAGCCCCCAGCTACTCGGCTCGCTCCGCGCCAGCTTCCCGAACGCCCGAGTCATCGTGACCGAGATCGACGACGAGGAGTTCGGCGTCAGCCAGCCGGGGCCCGTGAGCCGTCTGCTCGATGCCGGGGCCTCGGCCTACCTGCCGCCGAGCCCTCTGCGCGAGATCGCTTCAAGCGTGCATGCCTATCTCACCGGATCAGGCGCGCCGCAGCTCACCGCGGCCGCCCCTGCGACGGCGCCGACCGCGGCCCTGCCGTCGCCGGCGAGCCATCAGGCGGAGTGAGTCCACGGGAACGGCCGCGGCCGGATCAAAGCCAGCTCCGCTGGCGGAGCACGCCGCGAGCCGAGACCGGTCAGGCCCGACGCCGCGTTGCCGTCGCGGACTCGACACACAACTCGTTGGCCTCGAGATCGGCCATGACGGCCAGGTGATGGGCGAGCACCTGATGACGGCCGGGTCGGCGGTGATGCTGCTGGATCGGTTGACCGGTCACGGCGTGGGCCCGTGTGTCGGCGGCGGTTGGGCTGTCGACGCGTTGCTGGGGGAGCAGACCCGTGAGCATTCCGACCTTGACCTTTGGGTGGAAGCGACCGAGCTGCAGCCGCTGTTCCTCGCCCTGGCAGGGTGTGGCGTGGATCGGGTCTTTCCGTGGCCGGGGGACCGGCCCTGGAACTTTGTGCTCCACGACGGCGCGCGGCTGCGCGTTGACCTGCACCTGTACGAGGTCCTCACCCCGACGTCCTGGCATTACGGCGGCGTCAGCGGCGGGGAGATCTTTCCCAGCTCTGCGCTCAGTGGGAGCGGGACCATCACGGGCCGGCAGGTGCGCTGCGACGCGCCGGAATGGGCGGTCCGTTGGCACACCGGGTACCCGCCGCGCGCGGTCGACCGCCACGACATTTCCCTGTTGTGCCGCAGGTTCGGGTTCGACCTACCCACGCCGTACCGGTGACCTCACCAGCGCTGCGAAACGTGCCAAACGGGAGCGGGAGAGTTAGAGCGCCGACCATGAGCCGAACCATTGCTCGGCCCCGAACTCTTCGAACCGCTCGACCTCGACGAAACCGAGCCTTCGCGCGAGTCGGACGGAGGCCGTGTTAGCGCTCCGCGTGCACAGGACCACTGGCTCGCCGGGCAGTCCGCGCGCCACCCAGTCCAGCGCGGCTCGGCTCGCTTCCGAGGCGTACCCGAAGCCCCAGGCCGCGGGCAGGAACAGGTAGCCGAGTTCGATCTCCCCACCGTCGGGGCGCACATGGCCGGGCCGCTCCGGATCGCGCCGGGCGAAGCTCACCGTCCCGATGACCACACCTTCGCGTTCAACGGCGAAGACACCCGGACGGTTACCGGGGATCTGCGGCACAGCGTTCTCGAGCTCGGCGCGCGCCCGCGACCCACCGACATAACGGCATACCTCCCCCGACGCGTGCAGATCGATGAACCTGGCACGGTCGCCGCCCTCGGTCTGACGTAGCACCACCCGGTCTGTGCGAATCGGCTCAGGCGGCCAATCGACCGGTCCCAGGTCTGCCACGCGCTGAAACTAGCCGACCGTCAGCGGACAGACGTTGGCGCTCCGATCGTCCTTCGCCTATCGGTCACAGTGGACCTTGTGACGCTCTTGAACCGCGCTGAAGCCTCGGACGCCGACTTCCTGGCCGAGATGCTCGTGGCGGCGACCTTCTGGCGCACAGACGGGCCGAGCGGCAGCGTCACCGAGGTCCGGTGTCAGCCGCAGCTGGCGCACTACGTGACCGGATGGCCACGCCCAGGGGACCTCGGCGTCATCGCCCTGGACCGGCAGCAGCCCGTGGGAGCTGCCTGGGCCCGGTCATTGCCCGAGAGCGACCCCGGCTACGGCTTCGTGGACGCCGCCACCCCAGAACTGTCGACCGGCGTCGTGCGCGCGTGGCGGGGGCTCGGGGTCGGGTCCCGCCTCCTCAGCGCGCTGCTCGCCGCCGCCCATGAGCGGGGGCTGACGTCGTTGAGCCTCAGCGTGGAGCCGGACAACTACGCACGGCCGCTCTACGAACGCGTGGGCTTCCGACAGGTCGACCAGAGCGGCGGCGGCTGCCTGACCATGCTCCTAAGCCTTCGACGTCCCAATAGCGGATCGTCTACCGGAACGTCCGCGTCTGTGTGGTGGGCGTCGGCGCGAGAGACTGCGGCATGACCAGCAGCTACACGCCCAGCGTGCGCACCTCACCCTCCCGCAACGCGGGCCGGGTCTCCTACGACCGGGCAGCCGTGCACGCCGTGCTGGACGAGGCACTGGTCTGTCACGTCGGCTTCGTCGTCGACGGTCAGCCGGTGGTGCTGCCCCAGCTGCACGCCCGGGTCGACGAGACGCTCTACCTGCATGGCTCCACCGGTGCGCGCGGGCTGCGTGCGGCCAGTGACGGTGGCTTGGACGTGTGCGTGACGGCGACGCTCCTGGCTCGCTCCGCCTTCCACCACTCGATCAACTATCGGGCCGTTGTCGCGCACGGCACCGCAGTGCTCGTCACCGACGCGGCCGAGAAGACAGCCGCCCTCACCGCCCTGGTCGAAGCCGTCGCGCCCGGCCGCGGAGCCGGTACGCGAGCCCCGAGCGCCAAGGAGTTGGCAGCCACCGCAGTGCTGCGGCTGGACCTCATTGAGGTATCGCTAAAGGTCCGCGCAGGCGGACCGAACGACGACCCCGAGGACCGGGACCTGCCGCACTGGGCCGGGGTGCTACCCCTGTCCACCGCCGCTGGAGATCCCGAGCCTGCTCTCGACCTGCCTACCTGGGTCGAGGTACCCGCCCACGTGGACGGCTGGGCTCGCCCGGCCGTGAGCTGAGGCGACCGCAGGGACCTCTTACGGCAGATCCGCGAGCGGGCCTCACCATCCCGCTCAGGGTTCGTCATCCGGGACACCTGCGGGGCCGGCGCCCTCGGCCCGGATCATGCGCGATCCTTGGCACGTGCCGGCTGTCCACATGATTGAGCGGGAGGTGGTCCGGGACCGGGCGATGGCGGGCCTTGCGGCGGCCCGGGCTGCCGGCCGCGACGGGGGCCGGCCGGCGAAGTTGAGCGCGGAGCAGCGGTCGATGGCGCGCCAGCTTTGTGACGAGCGGGTGCACGCCGTGCAGGATCGGCCGACTGCCGGGGGTCAGCCGGGCCGGGGTGTACCGTGCGCTGGCCAGGACCGAGGTCGCCCAGCACGATGAGGGAGGCGCTGCTGGGGGCCACGGCGGTGGGGGAGCGGGACGGATGAGGGGTGTTGCGCTGGTGGGAGTGCGCGGCTGGTGGTGATGCCGGCGTTGGCGCCGTTGCGGTCTGCGGCGTTCCGCCGGGTCGCGGCGGCGGACACGGTGAGCATGATCGGCAACGCGGTCGCTCCGGTGGCGTTGGCGTTCGCGGTGCTGGACCTGGGCGGTTCGGCCGCCGCCTTGGGGGTCGTGGTCGGTGCCCGCTCGGCGGCGCAGGTGCTGTTCCTGCTGCTGGGTGGGGTGGTCGCGGACCGGGTCCCGCGGCAGGTGGTGCTGGTCGGCTCCAGCGCGGCCAGCGCGCTCACCCAGGGCGCGGTCGCGGCGGTGGTGATCGGCCGGGTGGACTCGATCGCCTTGCTGGCGGTGTTGTCCGCGGTCAACGGTGCGGTGTCGGCGTTCACGCTGCCCGCCGCGGCGGCGTTGTTGCCGGCGACGGTGGAGCAGTCGGTGCTGCGGCAGGCGAACGCGCTGATCCGGATCGTCACCAACACCACCGGGGTCGCCGGCGCCGCTGTCGCTGGGCTGTTGGTCGCGGTCCTGGGCTCGGGCTGGTGCATCGGGGTGGATGCGGCGTCCTTCGCGGTGGCCGGGGCCATCTTCGCCGGGCTGCGCCTTCTCGGCATACCGGCACCGGCGGCGGCGCGGGATCGGGTGTGGGCCGAGCTGGTCCAGGGGTGGGGTGAGTTCCGGTCTCGGACCTGGTTGTGGGTGGTGGTGGCCTCCGCCGCGGCCGGGAACGCCGCGTTCGTCGGCGCGGTGTTCGTGCTTGGGCCGGTGATCGCCAACGCCACCTTCGGGCGCAGGTACTGGGGCATGGTGTGGCCGCCCTGACTCTGGGCACGATCGGCGGTGGGCTGTTGGCGTTGCGGGTCCGGCCCCGGTACCCGCTGCGGTTCGCGATGGGGTGCACTTGTGTTCTGGCGTCGCTGCCGCTGGTACTGGGTCTGCGTCCGGTGTTCGGGTTGCTGGCGGTGGCGGCGGCGTTGACCGGTGTGGCGTTGGAGCAGTTCGGGGTCGCCTGGTCGGTGACCATGCAGCACCAGATCCCGGCCGAGCGGTTGGCCCGGGCCTACTCCTACGACATGCTCGGCTCGTTCGTCGCGATACCGGTCGGGGAGATCGCGGTCGGCCCGCTCAGCGCGGTGTTCGGCCTGCGCGCCACTCTGGTCGGCGCCGCGGTCGTCATCCTGCTGGCGATGCTGGCCGCGCTGGCCAGCCGCAGCGTCCGCGACCTCACCAACGACTGAACCGACCTTCCGGGACCTGGCAAGGGTCATCGCCCGGCAGGGGCCAGGGGTCCGGCGCGGACACGCCATGGAGGCCAGGACCGTGGGGCAGCTGCATCAGCCAGGCGCGACCGCGTGGCCGACGAAGTGCCGCAGGCTTGACATCTTCCGGTCCGATGGAAGAGCAGAACCAGCCGGACTGTTCCGCCGTCTTCGCTTGCCCCACGGCCGTGGTGGACTATCAGCATGGGCCGTTTGCTGGTCTGTGTGGCGACGGGCTTGCTGCACGTGGGGACAGGGCGGCGCGGGCCAGTCGCACTACAAGACGGGCCCAGATAGCAGTACCAGATCGCAGTACCAGATCGCCGCCGTGGCGCGACAAGGCACGAAGCCCGGGCGAGTGATCTGCTTTCAGTCCTGGACTGACCTGACTGAGCCTGTCCGGTTCTCGGCGCCCTTACCCTAACGATGCGTGGTCAGCGCTTTGCTGAGGCCGGGTCCCAACGCCGTGGGAGACACTGATTGCCATGGAGCCCGACGCGTGTCCGCTTGAGCATGTCCGGGAGCTGGTCGTGGACCACGAGCGATGTGAGGTCCCTTCGGGCCTGGTGAGCTACCTGAAGTGTCTGGACTGCGGGCTTGTCGTTCGCGCGCCGGTCGAGACCGACTGAGCCCGGCCGGATTCGGCTGTCGACTCACCCGCCACCAGCGGCAGGTGTCGGCCGGTTTCCAAGCAGGAGAAGGTGTCCGCGCTAGTGCGCCCGTTGTGGGCTAGCCAGAACCACGGGTCAGGTCCGCAGACGGTCGATGGAGGCGCCGCCGCGAGTGTTGGCCGGCCGCAGGGAAACGGTGCAGTCTTGGACGTCGCCAGCAAAATACCTGAAGTTTTGCCGAACTTGAGGCGCGCCTAAGGTCAAGCCCTGACCAACCGTAGGACAACCACAGAGGTCGGCCATATCAAACCTCTGTAAATAGGGTTAAACGTTAGTCAGTTTGTGAAGTAGGAAAGCCGGCGGCTGATGTGCTGTCTCTACCGGCAAGCATCAGCGGGCCCGGTTCCCAACGAAGTCGGCGCGTCAGCGTTCGGCACAAGGAGATCCCGATGACCAGCATCAGCACCCCGGTAACGCTTGACTCAACCGCCAGCGTCGTCGACGGCCCGGCAAGCCTTTGCAACACCATGCACCACGGCTGGGGCTACGGCGGGTTCTCCCAGGGCTGGGGCTACGGCGGCTACTCCCAGGGCTGGGGCTACGGCGGGTGAGCGGCTACCGACGCGGCCATGGTCGGGGACAGCTTCTGACTTTACGGCGGGGCCGCTGTTGTTCATTGCCACCGACCAGGTGGCCACAGACCACCTGGACGGCTCGCCCGGCCTGGCTGGGCCAGTCGGCCAGGGACGGCCGCAGAGAGCCGCCACGACGCCGCCCCGGAACCAGTGGGGGCCGCGATCCCCACACGGGCCAGCACGTCCAGGACCGGGGCTGACCCGCCCCCGTCGCGCACGGCCAGGACCTGCCAGCGCCACCGCGCTCGCGCCGGCTCCGGCTCCGAGGACCGGCGACGCACTCGTCGCCCCGGACTCTGCCGACGATGAGGACGACCGACGCCGGCAAGGACCAACGCAAGGGGCCGCCGCACGGTCGACGGGCAAGGAGGCCGCCTGTAGCGGGTGGTGGGTGTCGGTGGACAAACTCCGCTTCGGAGGGTGTCAGTAAGGCTGCCGCGAAGATCACCGACCACCTCAACCCGGCAGCGGCAACTACGTCTAGGTGCCGCTGTTGCGCCGCCCTACGACTACGCCAATTCCGGGTTGGCCGGACGGTTGTGCTTGTTGGGCTAACCGACCGAGGTGCTTTCGCGCCACGCCTGCGCTGCGGCCTCGCGGGCTGCTCGAGCCTGGGTCAGTTTGCGCCGGGCCAGCTCGTTGGGTGGGGTCGGTAGCTGACGGGACCACGCCCGAGCAGCAGTGACCCCTACGTAGGTGGCGCAGCAGATCCCAGCCGCGGCGAGTAGCCCTCCACCGGCGATCAACGCTGCACCGGTAACGAGCAGGGTCCTGTTGAACGGGATCATGATGCTCGGTTGCTCTGCTGTCATAGCGGGCCGCCTTTCGGTTCAGACCGCGAATCTACGCCAAGCCCGACCCGGATGCCCGGGCAGGGCATCGGGCGGGTCACGGGGGCGGGACCAGGAGGACTCGACCAGGACTGTGCCGGTGGTGGCGCCCGCCCAGCGCCCAGACCGGCACAGGCGGGAGCCCGGAGCCAGCTGCGGTGGTGGCCGCACCGCGGCTGGTCCGTGCCGGGCAGGACGGGCTGGCCGGGACGCTGGCGGGCGCTTCCGGTGCACCGGTACATGGTGGTTGGGCGCGCAGCAATGCCGGCGCCTACTAGCGGCGCTGGCGTCTGCCCGCTCGGTGGTGGCCGCTGGCTTCGTGGACGCGGTGCTGCTGACCGCGACGGGGCGGTCCGTTGCCGCTTGCGCCCTCGGAGCTCCTAGACTTCCTGGACGCCCAGGCCGAGACCGACGGGCTGCTCCGCCATGGACAACCTGGTGGGACGCCGCTGAGCACCAGGGGACGACGCCCGGTCCGGGCGATCGTCTCCAGGGCCCACGACGGGCACCGCCGCCCTGTTGAGCGAAGGAACCGTCACGTGCTGAACGAACGCCGAGCCAGGTGAACCTGCTGGGGGCGCTTGTCGCTGCTATCGGCTCTGCGTTGTCCGCGGCGCTATCGAGCGTGTTGCACCACCGTGCCGGCGTCCGCCACGGCGGCATCGCGATCGTGCTGCGACCGATGTGGTTGTCCGGTACCGCGGTATCAGCTGGTGGGGTCGCGCTGCACACCTTGGCGCTGCGCTGGGGCCAGTTGTCGGTCGTCCAGCCAGTACTGGTCTCCGGGCTGCTGTTCGCGCTGCCGATGTCGGCGCTACTGGACCGGCGCCGGGTGCGGCTCGCGCAGCTGGGCTGGGCCGGCGTTGTGGTCGCGGGGTTGGCGCTGTTCCTGGCCTCGGCCAGGCCCACCGTCGGTCGAAGCGTTGCAGACCCAGGCGTCCTCGCACTCGGCGGTGGACTCGTTCTCCTCATCGCCACAGTGGCCCTGGGAGTAGGGATGCGCCGGCGTAGGCACCGCGCGGTTCTCTGGGCGCTGGCCGGCGGCTGCGGGTATGGCCTTACCTCAGCCTTGCTCAAGCAAGGTGTCGGCCTGCTGGCTCTGGGCATGCCGCAGGTCTTGAGTTCATGGCCGGTGTACGCGCTGTTGGCAGTTGGTCCGGCCTCGGTGGCGGCCAATCAGGCAGCGTTCAACGCGGGACCGTTGGCGTCGTCGCTGCCGATGCTGACCATCGCTGACCCGGTGGTGGCCGTCGTGCTCGGCGCGGTGGTCTTTGGGGAGCAGACCGCCTCGGCCCCTGTCTCGGTGGTCGTACAAGTTCTCGGTTTTATGGTGATGACTGGGGGAGTCGTCGCTCTGACCCGACCGGCAACGGGTCACTGAGGCGACGTTTACGATGCGGCAGGAGGGCGACGCCGGTAGCTCGCCGCGGCTGCCACCGGGTCAGCGGGCTGAGCCGCCGCGAGCTCGGCGACGAACTCATCTATTCGGCAGGCGGGCGCCGGAGCCAACTGGTGTCGATGCCCGGGTCGGGTAGCCAACGCCAGGGCTTCGGTCAGCTCGGCCGTGGTGTGCGCCCAGGGCGCCAGCCCGGTGTCGTGGAGTACCTGCGCATTGGCCCTGCCATGCCCCGGTATAGGCGCAAAGCAGATTGCGGGCATGCCGATGACCAGGGCCTCGGTGAACGACAACCCTCCGGCGTTGGTGATGAGAACGTCCGCTGCCATCATCAAATCGGCGACGTCCTCACGCCAACCCAGGGCGCGCACTCCCAATCGGGGGGCCAAGCTGCGGCGTAGCCGCTCATTGCGACCGCAAGCCACGACCGGAACCGCGGCTCCACCGGCCAACACCGCCTCGACGGTGGCCTCCACATCTCCCATGCCCAGGGAACCGGTCACGATCAACGCGACGGCGGTCTGCTGGCAAACGCCCAACTCCGTCCTGATCGAACTGCGTGCCGCCCATGCCGCGGTGCTGTCCGGTGGTCGCCAGAAGGCGGCACCGACCAGGGGACCACCGACCTGCATGGGCGTTCGATA
>JAABUM010006425.1_pt1 | contig 11527 bp, 20 predicted proteins | sample 5559161 | NCBI WGS metagenome assembly JAABUM01 (sample SAMN10711868, study PRJNA513369) | rock metagenome | isolation source: Antarctica rocks | place: Antarctica: Victoria Land, Siegfried Peak nord | reverse complement strand
AGGGTTGGGGCTTGTCATCGAAAAGGCGGGCCTCCACCTCTTCAACGGCGTCGTCGAGCTCTTGGACGGTGACGAAGTGACCGTCGACGACGTGGTCCAGCAGTCCGTGCAGGAGAAACCCGACACCATGTTTGGCGCGGTCATTGTTTCTGTCCCAGACCGTCTCGACGTGGGTCATGTCGAATGCTCCGGTCTTGCGTACCGTGATCAGCCAATTCTCGGCGGCGAAGACAGCCAGTTCGCTGGTTTGCAACTCCCCGCTGTCGACGTCCAGGTGCACACCGTACAAGCTCATGAAGATATGTGTGGAGTAATGATCGACCTTGGGCCGCTGGTGTTCGTGGGTGGCATCCTCAACGGCCAACGCGTTGAGCGAGAACTCCTGCGCCAGCAACCCCAGCTCGTTGTGATCGGGTGATTCCAAGTCGAGCCAGACGACGACGCCCGGCTCGCAGATCCGTTCACTGATGTCGGCCGGGTCGAAGTCTTCAGCCTCCAGAACCCCGTGGCGGTAGAGGCGGTTACGTTGCACATCGTCACCGTATCCGCTCAATGCTCCCGCGGCGCGCAGACGATGTCGGTCCTCGCGCCAAATGGGACCCGAGGAAACTACGCCATTTGGTGTGAGGACCGACCCTTGGCCGACCGTCAGTGGACGGCAGGCACAGAGGAGGTAAACCGTGCCTCGAGCGGAACCCGTGACGGAAGCCGTTGTTGACGCAGAACCCAGCGCCTGCGACCGGCAGCAGAAGGCTGTGGCCAACGAGCCCGACAGCGGCGGCCGTATCGCCCCCCGTTCAAGCAGGGGCCGACCGGATGTGAATGAAGTGAAGGCTGTCCTTGCTGGAATATGGTTCGTCGTGGTGCTTACCTGGTAGGTGTGACGAATCAACATGATCCCGCTACCGCTTGTGTCCCAGCCGCGTCGTGGCCGCACGTCGAGCCCAACAGCAGCGCGTCGAAGTTGAACTGGCTACGCGCCGGCGTGCTGGGCGCGAACGACGGGATCGTCTCCGTCGCCGGACTGGTGGTCGGCGTGGCCGGCGCAACGACCCAACGCGGCCCGCTGTTCACCGCAGGCATCGCCGGGCTGGTCGCCGGTGCGGTGTCCATGGCATTGGGCGAGTACGTGTCGGTGAGCAGCCAACGCGACTCCGAACAGGCGCTGCTGGCGATGGAAAAACGGGAACTGCAAGAAAAGCCCGAGGAGGAGTTCGAGGAGCTCGTCGCGATCTATCAGGCCAAAGGCCTCCAGCCGCAAACCGCCAGACAGGTCGCACAAGAGCTCACCGAGCATGACGTCCTCGCCGCCCACCTGGACGCCGAATTGAATCTGAATCCCGACGACCTGGCCAATCCTTGGCACGCCGCGGCTGCGTCGGCGTTGTCGTTCACCATCGGCGCTGCGCTGCCGCTGCTGGCAATCCTGCTACCACCGGCCGGGTGGCGGGTGCCGGTGACCGTGATCACCGTGCTGCTGGCCTTGGCGTTGACCGGGGCCCTCAGCGCCCGCATCGGCGGCGGCACCGCCAAACCGGCGGTGCTGCGGATGATCATCGGAGGTGCCATCGCGTTAGCCGTCACCTATGCCATCGGGCACCTCTTCGGCACCGCCATCTCCTAACCACTTTTCGGCGCGGCGCGGTGCAGCCCCGCAGGGGCAGCAGCAACTGCGGCCGGCCAGCGAGCCGCTTGGAGCAAAGGGAGGGAACCTCGTCACGATCGGCTCCCGCGTAAGACTGCAGCGTGACCGCAAATCCGGCGGCCCCGGCAGGACCCCGCCAGCATGGCCCCGGTAGGGGATTGTCCCGCCGAGTGTCGCGATATGCCGTGTCCTTCTTACAGGCTGGCCTGTCACCTGTCGCCGAAGCGTGACGGTCGAACACCTCACGTGTCATCGGCCGGCGCGGATTTGTTGGAAGGGCCACAGGTGTGTGAAGTCCTTCCGCATGCTCAGCACTGTCCAACCGTTGTCCTTCGCCGCGTCGAGAATCGCGTGGTCCTGGTACGCGTACTCCCGGACGCTGTCGTCGTGGTGCACGACGAGGCGAAACTGTGCTGCCCGAAGCATCGTGATGTCACCTGCTGCGTTGCCAGCGGCGAGCACCGGTTGAGTACCGGTGCGGTCCCACAGGTGCACTGTTTTGCCGGGCCCGTCGTCCAGTGGGATTGGTGTGGCCGTCCTCACCAGCCAGCCCCGGGTCGATTCGATGTTCACCTCGAAGCCGAGGATGTGTTCCCGGCCCAGTCCGTAGGCGGATCCGGCGATGACGCGGATGAATTCACGTGAACTGTCGGTGCACATAAAGACGCTGAAGTCAAGATGGTGCAGCAGAGCTGTCGGTCCTCACGCTAAATGGCGTAGTTTTCTCGAGCTATTTGGCGCCATCTCAGGGCGGCATTTGACTTTGATACCGCCGTGACCTGCAAGGATGCCTCGCCAATCCACCGTAGCGATGTATAAGCGTTCAAAGACTGTGCCATCTAGCTCGACTTGGGTTCCAGCGGTCGTCGCAACACCCTGACCTTCGGGAGTTGCGATGTCAGTACCGAAAGCGAAGCGGCGCCACCTGCACGAGATCGAACTCAAAGCAAGCTGAGCAGTCAGCGCTGGTGAAATTCAGGCCCGTCAAGTCGGTTGGGGCCATGCAACGACGCCCTGCTACGCGCAGCTCCGGATATTGGCAAGATCAGAAACAACAACCAGCCGTGACCGCTGAAAACACCGAGCATCAATAGGAGCATCAACACCAGCCCCAGGCTAGCCCGGAGCACACCAAAGGAAGCCCGTCTCCGAGCGGGCCGGCCCGACAGAACCCGAGGCGCCGACAGAGCATCAGGCAGGCCACCGGGCAGGTCGATGAACACCGCAGCCAAGTCACCTACAGTGCGCGCAGCAGCTGCGAGGCTGGAGCGTTCCTCGAACTCCGGCATATCCAGACGGCCCTCACTGAAGTGCTCAACTCAACGCGCTCTGCGCCCGCTCACGCTCGCTGGTGCCGATGCGTACTTCCGGCTTGTCGTCCATCGTTCCAAAGGTACCGCTGCCGACCGACCGGCCGCCCCGCCACAGGGTTTGTGGAGGTCACGACGTTCCAGGTCGTCGTTCGTCCCACCGGAACCGATCCGGCAGAAGCAAGATTGAACCGGCCGATCGGCGATCGCTCCCGAACCCAGCAGAGAGATCCAGCGGCTGAAAAGGCGTTGGAGCATGTCGGGTCAAACTTTCTTCAGTGGCTACGACTTCACCGGCGTGTCTCACCTGTCGCCTTCCACGATAAGTGGCCTAGTTTGACCCCGCTAATGACCGCAGGGGCACTGCGCCGACATCTCCCTGCAATCGCTGGAACTGCGAAGATAGGTCCAGTGAGTAGCCTGGTCGGGTGTGCGCACGCCGGAGACCGTGCCAATTACCGTAGGGCGGTTTCTAGCTGTCGTCGCAACACTGCAGCTAACTGTTGGTATTGATGCCGCCAGTTGATCGACAGCCAGTCCAGTCCGTCGTCCTCCGGTCCGTTCGTGATGCCGACGACGCCACCCACCGGTTGCCCGGCACTGCGCGTCATCGCCGCCATCACGTCCAACTTGCCCTTCGGTTCCGAGGTCCACATTGCAGTTCGTTCTCCACCGGCTCACCCGGCCCACGTCAGCACCCTCTCGGGTTCGGCACACGCCGTATCCGGCCAGTTATCCGCGGCAGCGGCGGAAGGAGCCGCCAAAACATCCCGGTTTCCTGCTGCCTTTCGGCCGCCGGCATTCGCTTCTCTGTCCGTCCTGTCCCGCTGGGGGATTACGCCTTCCTCACGGTCAGCCGACCGGGCACCAGCCCGGACCCCAACGGGGTTTCCACGTTCCACACGAGCGAGATACGACCGGGGTGGGTGCCCCCTTGACCCCGAGGCGGCGGTGTTCACCTGACCGCAGTGACCTCTACCAGTCAGCGCCTGCCGATTCTCAACAGCCAGCCCTGCACCCCACTGCACCATCGCATCGGCGGGGCTTGGGATCACGAGGCATCATCGGGGGTTCACTTGCGTTCACCCGTCCGGTCCTCCCCTAGTAGCCTGTAGCTCCCGAGAACCCTCGGGCATGAACTCCGAGCTTCGCACCCCGCCGTTACCAGCGACGCACGTCGAAGCGGGGACGGGCCATACGTACACAGACCCGGAACTCACCTCATCACCAGACCTCCCAAGGTGAGTTCACTCCACTCGTGCGACCTCGTGTCGCACAATCCCCCTCCCCGTGCCCGGGCACGTCCCGGTCGTCGGGAGGGGGATTTAATCACCGGGGACGGGAACCGGTCCGCGATCGGCACCCTGGTGGAACGGTCCACCCGGTACGTGATGCTGCTGCATCTGCCGATCGATCACACCGCCGAAGCCGTCCGTGATGCCCTGACCAGGACGGTGCTCACGTTACCGGCGCACCTACGCCGATCGTTGACCTGGGACCAGGGTAAAGAGATGTCCCAGCATCGACGGTTCACCATCGACACCGACGTCCCGGTGTATTTCTGCGACCCGCATAGTCCATGGCAACGCGGATCAAATGAGAACACCAACGGCCTGCTCCGGCAGTACTTCCCGAAGAGCACTAACCTCCGCGTTTACACCCCAAATGACCTGCTCGCAGCAGCCGCGCAGCTCAACAGTCGCCCCCGGAAAACACTTGATTGGGACACCCCGGCGCAACGCCTGGATATGCTCCTCAATGTAGGCAAATTACCGCAGTGTTGCGACGACAGCTAGAAACCGGCCGAGGAAACTACGCCATTTAGTGTGAGGACCGACAGGATTGTCGGTAGTCGGCGGAATCGCCATGTTCAACCGCAGCAGGTCCGCCTGGGTCTGCGGCGCGATCGCCGTGCGGTCTCCTCGGCGATCGGTGGTGACGAATCGGGGTCAGCGGTGACTCGCCGCGCCCAGGACGGTGTCAGGGGATCCGGGGGTTCGGCGTCCCAAATCGACACCGAAGCGTGCTGGACGGTCCCGAAGCCCGGCGGAGCCAGCTCGATCAAGGTCTCCGGAAATCCGATCTCTGGCCAGGCGAGCAGCAACGTCATGGCCTCGAATGGCGGCGGCAGCATAAACGTGGCGCGCAGGCTCGGACCCGGCCCGTCGTCGGCCGAGCCACCGCTGCTGCTCTGCGAACTGTGCGGGTATTCCCAACGTGCGTGTCGATCTGAGTCGAGCCAGCCCAGTGGAAGTTCCATGCCTTCATCTGGTGATGGCAGCAGCCGCTGAGACGCTCTCGGCGCCCCACCCTCGGCCCGAACGGCCTGGCGTTGAACCGTGCTGCGCCGACCCGCCGGACGCCGGGCAAGAACGCTGATCTGCAGACCCGACGTCCTGGACACCAGGTGACTGACACCATGGTGGTATGCCGCACGCATTTCATTGCTTGGTTACGGGTCGGTCGGCTCGACTGGTTCCCGCCTTGGTGGTGAGCGTCGGCGTGCCACGCGTGGTGCCTCCAGCCGGGCGGTTGTATGAGTTGATGCTCGACATCGGTTGGCAGCTGGCAGCCCCGCCGGTGTCGGAATCGGTGTTGGCTGTTTTCGCCGCGCCGGTCGTCGCTGAGCTGCCGTTCGGGAGGTGGGGGATGCGGCTGCGTATCCGCACCGAGGTGAACGACGGAGTGTTGACCGCAGACGCTGACGGACCACCAGATCTTCCTGCCGGTTGGTGCAGCGCAGTCGGTCAACAGGGTGGTTGTTGCGCGGTAATCGTGGTGGACGTGATCGATGTGGATCGCCGCCGGAAGCTGCTCAAGGATGTGGACAGCGCCGCCGAACGTGGGGCCGTACTCACAGGCCGGGCCGCGGTGATCCAAGACCCCGCCTGAGCGGGGCAGCGGGGCTGTGCGGCGACCACCTTCGCCTGGGCGTAACGCGTGCACCGAGGGTGTGGTGCAACCGCGGGCCTACTTCCAAGACCGCGTGGTCGTACCCGAGGTGCGTTGGCAGGGTCGTTCCACCGCTCTGTTCCTGCGGGTTCGGCTGTCGGTGCGGCACCAAACGGTCCCCTGCTGGGCACGATTCTCGCGTCGGCGTCCATTGTCGGCGACGGGCCGCCGGCGGTCGCGTGGGGTGGGCCACGGTGGTGCACACGGAGTTCCGGACCGTCGGGGGCAACAGCTCGCCGACATCTCACCGGGGGTCGGAACACCTGCTGGTAGGCGGCGGTCGCCGGCACTTTGGCCGGCCTGTCGATCGACCGGTCGAAGCGGTTCGCCAGGTCCTGATGGGGTCCGTTCGCCACGCCGCGGGAGAACATCTTCCAAACTGTGGTCGCAGCGATCACCTTGGCGTCGGTGTTCGTCATCCAACCCAGCCAAGCCCCGGGGAGCAGCTGGTCACGCAACGAAAACTCGATGAGATCCTGCAGGCGCTCCCCCGCGCCGACAACGCGCTCATCGGGCTCGAGGAAGCCTCCGACAGTCAGCTCGCCACGATCCACGCGCAGCACCTCGACCTACGCGCCGACGCCGTCGCCCCTGCCCCCGATTCATGACCGCTCAGCGATCCGAACCGACCGGCAGATTCTCGGTGCCGCAGGCACAGTCGGCGGCAGCACGGCGCGGCGCGAGCAGAACCGGTCCACCGAACATGGTGGCAGCGCCGAAAACCGTCCGCATCCGCTGGCGGGCAGCCGGTCGAAGACGGATGTAAGCCACGCCCCTTGGGCAGCCGAGTTGCCCGAAAACCAGTGTGATCCGAAGGACCTCGAGGTCCTCCGTACAGGCGGGGAGCTCGTCGATGCGGGCGGTGAATCTGACGCGGCCCCTACTGCTGCCCCCTTGCGCGAGGCACCGTCCGGGACAAGGCGTCGGCGTTGCGGAAGGTGGGGATCGGCCCACCCGGGTCAATCCCGCATTGGTTCCGTCACAGCCGTGCCACCGCGCTGCTGCTAGGCCGGAGCCGCGGAGTGGGTGGTATCCCGACGGTTGGGGTCACGCGCACGTTCAGACGACGCTGGACATTTCCGGCTGGTTCGCGAGGACGAGGCACTGCGTGCGGCGGCGAACTGGAAGACCTACACCTCCACCTGGCAGTTGCACGATGAGAGATGAACATCAGTTCCGGCCGAGGACCTCGACCCGGTTGCTCGGCTTCGGCGGGAGCTGCCCGCACCCCGTGGCGCGGGCCGGTCGCCGGGCCCGGCATCGAAAATCTGGGCGTGGATTCACCGAGAACGGTGAGCGACGGTTGGCCCTGACCGGGCTGCCAGACCCGTTCCCGGCCGAGTCGGACTGGAGGGCGCACTGGCAGTGATCAACATGGCCATTGACACCCGACCTGACTTGATGACTACGTCACTGTATGGATTACCTGAAGGAGATTGTTGTGCAACAACAGGTACGGCCGATGACCCCCACGACAGACCGGCCCACGGCCGAGCACCTCACAACTGGCTGACTTACGGGCGTCGGTCGTGTCGATCGCTGGCCGCACCGGCTACCCGATGGAGCGAATCTGTTTGGCTCGGCGATGTCTATAGACCGGGCAGTCCGCAACCCACCGAGCCGCACGGGCGAAACTGCGTGACCTCCAGCGACCCGCCGCAGCTTCACGGAGCGGCGGACCATGAACAGATGACACCTCCGCAAGACGTCGGCTTTCCGGCCTCGGACAGTGTGAGCTGGCCGGTGCAGGCCGACCCGGCAGCGGTTGTTCCGGCGACTGGAACAGGGCAGACCTCAGCTGTGGTGGACAACGCAAAAATCGAAGTGGGCGTGACAGACTTGCGCAGAAGGGCGCGACGCTGCAGCAGCGTGCCGATGCCGGGTGGCCTTGATCAGAGTGCGCACGCGAGCAGCGATCCGGAACAATTTTTTCGCTGGGCGGCCGGATGACGGGTCGAAGAGCTACTCGCCGAGCATGAAGCGACGGCCCGGCCGGCGCCGCGTCATTGGAAAGTCGGAGCTGCCCGATCCTTCCCGAACCGTGACCCGCTCTGGGCTAGCTTCGGCGCGCAAAAATCGCGGCTAACGTTACGAGCATGTGACGTGCCGCCCTTCTGTTTCTGCTTCTGCTCACCGTGCCGATGTCCGCTTGTTCCTCCGGTTCGACGACGAAAAGCACAGTCACCGTCATCAACACCGTGACCGGCAGCTCGTCCTCCTCGGCCGGTAGCTCGTCGGCCCAGTCCAGCGGCTCGCCGACGGCGGTGAGCAGCTCATCGACCATGTCCGGCAGTTCGTCAACCACCGCCGCCTCGACAACGGCCAGGAGCCAGGTGGTCATCAGCCCGGCGACGTCGCCGAGCCAATCGGCTCTGCAGAGCGCACTGTCGGCGTCGGCCAGCCCGGCGGCGCCGATCGTCAAAATCGACCCCCTGACAGCGGACTGCCATACGACCCTGGACGCCGCGGATGTGAAGAAAGCGGTCGGGTTCAGCATCGCAGCAGGTGTGTTGCGCAGAAAGGACATCGCCAATCCCAGCCGAGGTGTGATCGGCAAAATCAGGTGTTACTACCCCACAGCAGATACCAAGGGACAAGCCCCGGTGGTGCTCGCGTTGACCCAGTACGCTTCGGCCGCGACGGCCGCGAAACAGATCACCGCGACGGTCGACTCCGAAACCCAGGCCGGCGCCGTCGCATCAACACCACAGGTCAACGGTTACCCAGCGAAGGTATTGCTGCGATCCGGCGGTCTCATCCTGCTCAAGTACGACACCTGGACCATCACCATCGCGGTCGCCGACAAGCTCGCCAGCGCCAACACATTAACCACCGGCCTACCGAAACTGGCCCAACAGGTGCTCACCCGCCTCATCAAAAACGGCTGACCAACCGCCCGGGACGGACCAGCAAGACCACCATCACCGCCGCAATGGGGACCCCTCCACTGACGCTGGGTGGGAGGCCGGTGGTGCTTTCGGGTGAAGTCACAAATAGGTGTATCAATGAGTGGTATTTGGCGTCGGCGAGTGCCGTCGGCGCAAAACTGAAAGGAGCTGGAATGAAAGGTCTTCGCGTCACCGCCGCTCGCGTTATGGCTATCGCGGGCGTCTGCGGAGTCATGTTGGTCAGCGTGGTGTCTCCGGCTTCTGCGAGCGCCACGAGCCTGAGCGCCTCGGGCAACGGATCTTCGGAGGTTCCGCCGGCCGTCGCCACCGACACTGTGGCAGCGACTGTGGATGTTGACCCGCAAGCGGGCACCATCACCTACACAGTGTCCTTCCAGGGCACCGAGCCGGTGGTGGCCGGTCACATCCACAAGGGTGCGGTGGGCGTCAGCGGTCCGGTGGTCGTCACGTTCGACTCCGCGGTGATCAACGCCGCCGGAAGCGCGACGGTGAAGGTCGACAAGTCCCTTGCCGCGGCGATAGTGGCTGACCCGGCCGGCTACTACGTCAACGTGCACACCAAATCCCACCCGTCGGGGGCCGCCCGGGGTCAACTGACCGCCGGGAGCGGGACCGCGCCGACGGCTGTCAACGCCGGAAGTGGGGGCCAGTTCGCAGCAGCGCAGAGCGGGGTCGGCGGACCGATCCTCGCGCTGCTCATCGGATCGGTGCTCGTCGTCGTTGCAGCGGCCGGCGTCTACACCGTCCGCAAGCGGAGCGTCTGACACCGAAGTAGGTGCTAACCAATAGTCAACTCGCGGAGCGGCGTCGGAACTCCATCCGACGCCGCTCGCAGTTGTCGCACGGCCTGACTTTTTGGCTCTGTCTGCTGGTAGCTGGCATTCTGGTGATGGTTTTCGCGGCGATCACGCTGCTGTCCACCTCGGCGGCCAAGATCGACGCAGCGCAAACCGAGGGAAATACTTTCCGTCAACGGTGGCCGCCACACCCGGAGCACCGGCAGTGGGACCAGCCTCCTCGGATTCAGTCATTGACCGGAGAGATTCCAATAGCCCCGGCCACTGAAGCAGGAAAAACGTCAGGTTCGCATTCCTTCCGGTCGTCCGCCGACAGTGCTTCAGCGGGGAAGGCAAAACGGAGTTCCAGTCGTCCGGTGATTCCGCGACAGCCGGCGGCGCAGACCCAGTCTGTCCCGACATCGATCCAACTTGGCGGTTCGCGTACGCCAATTCGCGTCGTGCCCATCGGCATCTCAGCGACGGGGACCCTGGAACCACCCTCGGACATATCCACCGCAGGATGGTGGGTATCCGGGCCCCGCCCCGGCGCCCCGGGCCGGGCGATCATCACCGGGCACATCGATTCGACCGCCGGTCTTGGTGCTTTCGCTGCACTTGACCGCCTGCACACCCGGGACACCCTCGCGCTGACCGAAGCGGCCGGAAGAGTTCTGCATTTCCGGGTGACCGCACGGCAACAAATCGAAAAGACACACCTGGACCCCCGCCTTCTGCAGAACACCACCAATGCCTCAGATCTCTTACTGGTGACCTGCGCCGGCACGTTCGACTATTCCACTCACAGCTACGAATCCAATCTGTTGATCACCGCCGTTCCCGTCCGCCAATGAAGTCCACCCATCGCCGCCCCGATTAATCGGCACGGAGCGGACGAATGGCGGGTGGATAGCGTTTCAGCGGGCGAGTTGGCGGGGGTCGGTGAAACCGAGGCTGGTGTAGCCGGGGGCGCGTTTGGTCAGTGATGAGGCGAGGACGCCGGTGTTTTCGTCGTGGTAGTCGTGGACCTCGGCGGTGGTCTTGCCCGGATAGGGGCGTAGGACTCGTCCGACGTATTGCACCAGCCGGCCTTTGGAGGCGATCGGTGCGGCCAGGAACAGGGTGTCCAGGGCCGGGCAGTCGAAGCCCTCCCCGATGTAGGGCCCTGTTCCGACGAGCAGGAGCGGTGGACCGCCCGGGGTCGCGGCAAGTTGATCGAGGACTTGTTTGCGGGCGCGGGCGCCGATTCCGCCGACCAGGACCGCCGGGTGCACGGTTTCGGCCCGGAGCGCGTCGGCGATGCGCTGGACGTGGTCGGTCCATTGCGTCAACACCACGCAGTGTCGGCCCCGCTCGAGCGCGTCCAGGACGTCGGCGAGGATCTGTTGGGCGCGGTCCTGGTCGGCGACCAGGGCGCGGTAGATGGCGGCCATCCGCCGGGATCCGACGGGTTCGCTCGTCCCTGGTAGCTGGACTGGGTGGGGTGAACGTGCAGGACGGGTTCAGGGACCCCGGCCCGTGCCGTCGCGCTGGGCAGGGTGCCGAACGCGGCTGCGGTGACGGTGTGTCGTACGGGGCCCAGTTGTAGGGCGATCAGGTCGTCGAGCTGGTCCCGGCGATAAGGGGTGGCGGTCAACCCGAGCCAGCGACGCGCCGGGATCTGCTGGACTGCTTGTTGGAAGGCCACTGCGGGGACGAGGTGTGCTCATCAACGGGAACCGGTTGATTGCTGGCCGGATCCTTCGCCGACGGCCTTTTCGGTGTGTCCGGATCGTCAATTCCGGAATCCGGACCGTTCAGCATTATTCGGCTTCGGGCTCTCCACTTAACCGGAGTAGATTCGGGCGGTGATCAAGCCCAGGGTCGGCCGTGATTTCCCGGGCTCGGTGGGTGAGCTGCTGGCGTGGTTCACCACCGATGCGGACTGCCGGGACT
>JAABUM010006423.1_pt1 | contig 11531 bp, 10 predicted proteins | sample 5559161 | NCBI WGS metagenome assembly JAABUM01 (sample SAMN10711868, study PRJNA513369) | rock metagenome | isolation source: Antarctica rocks | place: Antarctica: Victoria Land, Siegfried Peak nord | reverse complement strand
GCCGCCGCCGCACTCACCGCACTCGACGCCCGGGCGCTCCCGGAGCTGCGCACCGAAGCGGCCCAGACCGCCTACACGCTCACCACCCGCGCGGAAGCGGACGTGGCCGCGCTGCGGCAGGCAGTTCTAGGCGGCAAGGACTACCGCCACCGCCCCTGCCGCACCACATCGCTGTCCAGCCTGCCCCGCGCACAACCCGCGACCATGATCAGCGACGCCCGGCTGCTGCTGCCCAAGGACACCTCCGACCGCCCAACAGCAAGGAGCTACACGTCATGACCGAGCCGGGCAACACCCGCCACCCCGACGAGCCCGACACCGACCCCGACAGTGATCTTCTGGTCGTCCCCTTCGGCACCGACGACCACAACATGCCCGAGGAAGACCAGGACGACGGACCCATCCAGGTCAGCTGGCAGATCACCCGCGACCCCCGCACCGCTGAATGGTCGTTCTACCTGTTCGAAATCGGTGCCCGAGGCACCGAAGACCTGATAGCCGAGATGCCGCTGGACCCGGAGCTGGCCAGCGAAATGTCCACCGCACTGGGCGAGGCCTACCACGACATGACCGGCGGGGAAGTGCCCACCGCCGGCGAAACGTTCGCCGGTGAAGACGACGGCACCAAATGGTGGAAACGAGAAGGCTGGGCAACCAACCGCGGCTTCCAGTCCATCGTCCTGGGTGTCATCGCACTACTGGTCCTGCTCACCTTCCTCATCAACACCCTCGGCGGATAACACCCACCCACAACGAAAGGGCCAACCACCATGAGCGTCAGCCCCACCGACGAAGTGCGAGCATCCGCCGTCCTGCACCACCACAGCACCAGAGGCTCGATGATCGCTCTGATCGTCCTGCAGTACCGCCCGCACGCCATGGCCACCACCGAAGCAGCTCCGACGCTCGGTGCGGCGCTGATGAACCAACTCAAATCGGCCGGCTGGGAAGACCCGGTCCTGATGTTCCGAGGCGGACACCTCGCCACCGCCGGACGGCTCACCGTCACCGGAGCAACCGACGACGACCCGACAACAGAAATCACCATCACCGACACCGCCGACGGAATCGCCTACAGCGGCCCCATTCCCCGGGACGCCACCTGGCGCGCCATCGCAGCCCGAGCCGGCAGCGTCGGCGTCGTAGCCGGCGTCGACCCCGCCATGGACAAACCGGAAGTGCGCGACCGCCTCGACCAACTGGCAGAACAAGGCAAACTACTCGCAGCCCGCGGCGAATTCCGGCCGAATCCAGGCGCGAAACGCGACTCCGACACGCCGTCTGAACTGCACTAACATCGCGACACGCCGTGGTGTCCCCACTTTGGATTGCTGCCGCCGTCCGCCCACCTAACTTTTCTAGGAGCTTGCCCCCACGGGCGACGCGCGGCGCACAAGAAGTGACGGCCGATCCGGCGCAACGCTGACCGGCGTCCTGGCTGGGCATCACAGCCGAGTTGACGCGGGCGATGCAATACGACTTACGAGGCCTGGAGCCGTCCCGCCCAGCCCAAAAGTGGCTCGGACCGTCGGTGCCGAGCTGTAGAACTGGGACGTTGACGTTCGCGGCCCGTCGGCGCGATCGACCTCCCATACGCATTGGCAGCTCTGTTAACGAGGTGCCGGCGGGCGGGTGGCTCGAACCCTCACGTGGTTTGAACCATCCGCCTGATGGCGGCTGAAGGTTGGATCTCACGGCGGGCGCGAAGTCACCCACCGGTCTCAGCCCGGGTGCGGAGGACCGGTCCTGTCCGGAGGTGTGAGGCCCATTCGGTCGGTGGTGTTCCCCGCCCGGCAGCAGCTCGGCAACACAACGACGGTTCCGCACAGCTGACACCAGTACGTGCGGTGACCTGCCGGCTGCCGAGTGGTCCGGCACATGCACGGCGACCAACCGATGACCACCTGGCCCTTCACGTAGCGGTGCGGCCCCCGTTCATCACCCGGGCACCACGCCGGCCACCGCTCCACCTTTGGCGCATCCATCTATCGAACATTAGTTCGATTGGTGTTCGATGGACATTCAGCGCCCGACTGTCACCTTGGCTGGCGGCTGCGGGCCACACGCAGGGGCCGAACCGGCACGCTCGATACCAGCAAATCAGCCTGTCCCCACTTGCTGTCAACCCTGTCCCCACTTTGCTCATCAAAAAGTGGGGACAGTCGAATACCGCCGATGACCTGGGCAAACAACGTCCAGCAAGCGTCATCTGTCCCCACTTCTTCTAGAATCCTCTGACCTGCGATTATGTTGCGACACGCCGCGCGACACGCCGTCGTGTCCCCACTGTCCCCACTTTTTTTGAAGTTAGATTCCCCCTGGGAAAAGCAAAGGATGTGTGGAGCTGCCGGACAGCCAGGCGCCGTGACAACCTGGACACATGGGATTCGAGGCGGCCACGGCCGCGCTGGCGCCGGCCCTCGCGGCCGAGCTGCTCGGTGGCGTCGACAGCCGGCTGGCGCACAGCCTGGCCGTAGGTCGACGGGCCGAGCAGCTCACCGCCGACTGGCCAGCCGCCCACCGCCACGTCATCGCGGCCGCCGCCTACCTGCACGACATCGGATACAGCCCGCAATGCGTGGACACCACCTGGCATCCACTTGACGGAGCCCGGTGGCTCGCCCGGCACGGCTGGGCACCGGCGATCTGCCGGCTGGTTCTGTGGCACACCGCGGCCTGGCACGAAGGCCGGCTACGCGGCCTGTATGCCGCAGCCGCCGATGAATTCGGACCGCCCACCCTCACCGATCCCGCAGCCGCAGCGCTCACCGCCGCGGACCTGACCACCGGGCCGGCCGGTGAACCGCTGAGCGTCGACGACCGGATAGCCGACATCCGCCGGCGATACCCCGCCGGCAGCCTGGTCATCTGCGCGTTGGACCTGGCCGAGGCTGACATGCGGAACCTGGTCAACCAGGCCAGCCGTAGCAGCGCCTGAACACACCTCCCGCACGGCGTTATCCGAGGTGGGGGACTGCGTCCTTGTCCAGTGCATGATCGATTCGCAGCCGCATCGACGGATGAATGTTCAACCCCTCCAACTCGTTGACCGGCACCCAGAGCACCTCGCTGGATTCGTTGGACGTGCGGATCGTGCCGCCGACCACCGCGCCGTGCATGCAGATGGAGAACTGCTGCCGAACCTCACCGTCGTCGTAGGCGATGACGTGACGCGGATCGGTGTAGACGCCCACCAGTCCGGTGATCTCCACCAGCAGACCGGTTTCCTCTTCCGTTTCCCGTACCCCGGCCTGCGGCACCGACTCCCCAACGTCGACGCCGCCGCCTGGAATCGCCCACAGGTCGTTGTCGGTGCGGTGGATGAGCAACAGAGCGCCGGCTTCGTTCCGGACCGCGACGGTCACGCTGGGCACGATGCTGTTCGCCGACGGAGCGGCTGGGTCATCGAAGTAGTCAGTGCGCGTCATCGGCCCATCTTGGCCCGCAGCTCAGGGACACGGCCAACATTCCAGCGGTGCCGCCTGTTCCCAGACCCGTTCGAACCCGGTCAGCCACGGCTCGGTCAGCCGGCCCGGCGGGTGCCGCCGGAAGTGCAGCAGAGGATTGCTGCCCGCCGGCGAACCCCACACATGCGGGTTGACCAGCACGTCATCGTCGAAACGGAACAGCGACGCATACAACGTGTGATCGTGCAGCCGGACCTGCACCTGCGGATGGACGACGGCTGGCGCGATGTAACCCAGCACCAGACGCACCCGACCGGCCAACCCAGTCCCGCCCTCCTCAACCCCACGCAGATCCACCGACCGACCGTCCGGGTCACCCAGCAGCAGCCGCACCCGCACGCCCCGCTCCGCCAACGCGATCAGCTCGACGCTCATATCCATCACCTGATCAGGCAGGAACGTCGCCGCGAACGCATGCAACGCGAACTCAGACCGCACCCCGGACATCAACGCCCGCCACAGACCCACCGGAACGTCACGCCGAGCCGGATACAACGACACCAGCTCAGACCCGCCGCCCGCCGGCCCCTCAACGGCAGTTTCCGGCCAGATCACCACCGGTTCGCACGCAAGCAGAGCGGCCACCTTCTCGCGGTGGCGAGCATGCGGAACCCGGCCGAGTGAAACCCACCTCTCCGCCGTCTTGGCATCAACACCCACCTCAGCGGCCAACCTGGAAGTGCTCAACCCCGCACCGGACAACAGCGACCACAGCCGGTCATTTCTCATACCCTCAGCGTATCCAGCACGGACGTTCCCACCTTACAAACGTCCCCATCTGTCCCCGAGTGATGCCGTGCCGCAGATCGTTTGCACCCTGCAGGCTCCCGGACGCCTGGGGCAGCGACTCCCCGACGTCGGCCCCCGGAACGGCGGCGCGCTATGGGACAGTTGAATGGTGACTGTAAAACGAGTCTTCATGCACGGGATCGGCCGATGAGAGGTGCCGGCGACCATCTAACGGTTGGTCAGAGAATCGCCTTTTACCGAGGGCGCCGAGGGTTGACCCAGGCAGTGCTGGCGGGCCTAGTTGGCCGCAGTGAAGATTGGTTGAGCAAGATCGAACGCGGAGATCGATCACTCAGACGAGTAGATACGTTGAGCTTGCTGGCGCAGGAACTGCGCGTCACTCTCGGAGATCTGTTAGGCCAGCCTGTGCTGACTGAGGACGACAACGACTTCGATGACATTCCTGCCGTGCGGAGAGTCCTGATGGCTCCGCGGAGACTCTCCAGAGTGCTCTACACGACCACCTTCGAGGAGCCTCCTAGCCCTCAACTAGTGGACGAATTCGTCAATCATGCTCGGAGCCACTATCAGCAGGGTGACATCGGCCGAGTGATCGCCGCGTTACCTGGGATGATCACCACGGCTCAGCGACTCGAAGACATCGCTCCACGCCGGCAGACCGATGCTCGGCAGTGCTGGGCCGTCTCTGCGCGGACTCACCATCTCGCATCGAGCACTCTCATCAAGGTCGGCGAAGCTGATCTGGCCTGGATCGCTGCAGAAAGGGCAATGAGCGCCGCCGATCAATCTGACAATGACCTTGTCTTGGCAGCCGCGAGCCGAGCTGGGGTTCACGCACTGATGGCCTCTGGCCGCTTTACCGAGGCCCTCGACTTTAGTGACAGAGTCACGTCCTGGCTGTGGACTCGCATGCGCCACGACGATCCAGCCGCCCAGAGTTTGTACGGCATGTTGAATCTCAGCGCGGCCATGGCTGCCGCTCGCAATCAGGACAGAAGTTCCTCGAACGAACTGCTCCACAAGGCGGAGTCCGCGGCAGCCCTGATTGGCCACGACGCCGACTACTGGCAAACCAACTTTGGCCCGACAAACGTAAAGCTGCACAGGATGGCCGCCGCGCTGGAGATGGGAGATGTGCAGTACGTCGTCGACAAAGCACCCCAAATTGACGCATCTTCGCTCTCACTTGAACGACAGACCACTCACCTAATTGACCTTGCCAAGGCCTACAGCTACGTCGGCCGTGATGACAATGCGATCCAGTCGCTCTTGACTGCTGAGCAGGGCGCTCCAACTCTCGCTCGCACCAGCGCAACTGTGCGTGAAACCGTGAAGGTCGTACAGCGTCGGTCGCTCCGCGGCACGCAGAGGCTCGCGGACGCCACCGAGCTGGCGAACCGATGCAGGGCTACTGGATGAGCTCGCCTGTCATCGGAGTCGTCGGCAGCGGCGCCGGTGGAATCGAGCACCTCCGAAGCGGTCTCGTAGAACCTTTGCTCAGCCGCGGCTACACCGTGGCGGTGACACTCACGCCGACCGCCTACAGGTGGCTTGAATCCACTGGCGAGATCGATTCGATCGCCGCAGTCACGGGTTTTCCAGTCCGGTCAGCGCCACGGCTGCCGTCGGAACTCAGCCCGCACCCGACAGTGTCTTGTTACGTAATTGCGCCGGCCAGCGCCAATACCGTCGCCAAGCTGGCGCTCGGGATTGCAGACAGCCAGGCGCTCACGGGTCCGTGTGAAGCGCTTGGCACATCTACTCCGATCGTCGTGTTCCCCCGAGTCAACGCTGCCCACGCTGGACATCCCATGTGGGAACACCACCTGGCCACCCTGCGAAGTGGGGGGGCGCATCTGATCTATGGCGAAAAGGTTTGGCCGCTTCAGACCCCGCGCGGCAATCCCCAGCGCCCCCTTCCGTGGAAAGCCATCATCGACGCTGTCGCAGCGGTATGTCGGATCTCTTCTTCCTACCCGGACAGTTTGTCCGGGTAGGAAGCCCGGGGCCGTCGTTCACTACACGGCATGGATCAGATACTCACCCACCGCCAAACGATCTGCGCGACAACCTCTCGTGCACGGGTGGACACGGCAGGGCTGGCTGTGTGTCCGGAAGTGGCTTCGTGGCCGGCGCTGCGGGTGGACACCGGGCGGAACGATGAATGTCCGCAGATGTCCTACCTGTGTCCCTAGTCCCGCGCCGCGTTATCTCGTGAAGTGGACGAGTGATGACTATGCGAGTGCTGGGACCGTCGTTGTTGCTGCCAGGCAATGATGCGCGCTGGCTTCCAAACGTGGATCTGCCGGCCGAGGGTTTGATCTGGTGCTGGCATCTGGCCCCGTCCTCGGTAGGCCGAGATTGTTCCGACTGTGACTCCGATGTAGGCGGCGACGTCCGTTGTTGTCCACCATTCGGCGTCGGATCGAGGCACGGTCACCCTTCGGACTTTACAGCCCAGTTTTGCAGACAGACTCTGTACAGATACAGAGTCTGTCTGTACCGTTGGGACGTTCTATACGACATAGACGTCCTTGCAATGGCCGGTGCGGCGTCCCGGAACGTCCGCTGATGTGGACCTCGACCGATTCGACGAAGGAAGGCCCGTCATGACCAACCCCCCGTGCACAGCAGATCCGCAGAAGTGGGATCTCTCGTTCGGTTCGTTCGTTGACTGGGATGCCGCCCGTAATGACTGTTTGCTGCGCTGCCCGATGTTGGTCGCGTGCCGGGCGCAGCTGGCCGCGCTGCCGAAGCGAGATCAACCGAAAGGTGTGGTCTGGGGCGGCAAGGCGTACGGCGAGCGCGGCCAAATCCTCGACACGGACGGCATGAAGGGCCGCTCAGACCGCCGCCGACTCAAGAGTGAGAGGAACGCAGACGATGCCAGCGCCCCTGGTGGCACTCGGGTTGGGTATGCAGCCTGATGAACATCGCGGCGCCGACTCATTTTTCCGAAGAAAACCCACCTACGGGAAGATTGCCGCTGACACGCCGAGACAGTTCCCGGAATCCGATTCCGGCAGCCGGTAGACACGGCTCATGCCCCGAAAATTCAAGCCAGATCGAGCTCAAACAACGATTCGAACGCTTAAGACCCACCTGGATCTGTACCGGACGAAAGCTGCAGCGCTCGGTCTTTCTGTCGGTGACTACATGGCCCTTGAGCTTGCTCGGTCGCACGGGCTTGCGGTACCTGGCTACATCCAGGAAGAGCTGGGTCGCGTTGATCAACTTGCACTACGGCTGGGCGCGTAGCTACTCCCAGATACGACGAAACCCCCCTTTGCTTGGCGGCTGGCGGGGGGTTCGTCATCACTCGAACACCAGGTCAAGGCTGCTAGGCGGCGTCCTGGTACTTGACCGGAAAGGTCTACGCATGACGGTACCCGACCACAATCCCCGCACAAAGGATTCTGAGTCAGAAATACGCGGGCGTTTTGCACCTAACCTGGGTTGCGGTGGTCAGGTGTGACTACCGGGCGAGGTGTTGCGGGGGATCGGTCGAGTTTCGACCGGTTGTTGCGCGCTGCTGATGAGTTGGGCTTACGTCAGGCGAACCGGCGCAGCGACGACGTGATGGTGCAGTGCCCGGCGCATGATGACGGCCGGCCGTCGATGCATGCGACGTACAAGCCGACGGAGGGTCAAACCCTTCTGACCTGCTACGCAGGGTGCGATACCGGCTCGGTGGTCGATCGGTTGGGGTTGACGATGGCTGATCTGTTCGATGAGCCGCGGCCGCAGACGGCTACCCACAGACCGGCGGCTGCCAAGCCCCGCACGAAGGCGCCGGTCAAACCGAAGACGGCCGCTCCGAAGACGAAGAAGACACCTGAGGATTTGGGTAGCAAGGTCGGGCCGGCCACGGAGACGGCATACCTGTACTGCGACGCGGACGGCATGGTGGTGGGCAGGCAGGTTCGGCACCAGCAGCAGCATGAACGCGGCCACACGAAACGTTTTGTGCAGCAGCACCCCGGCCCCGACGGACAGTGGGTCGACGGCGGCTGGACTCCTCGTGGTCTGTATCTGCTGCCGCAGGTGCTGGAAGCGGTCCAGGCCGGCCGACCGGTGGTGGTGTGCGAGGGGGAGAAAGACGTACACAGCGCGGTCGACCGACTCGGGTTGACCGCCACGACGAACTGCGGCGGCGCACAGAACTGGACGGCCGGGTGCGCCGAGCAGCTCACCGGCGCCGGTGAGGTCTGGTTGATCCTGGACCGGGACCAGGCTGGATACCTGCGGGGCCTGGATGTGCCGGCAACGTTGACCGGCAAGGTCGGGCAGGTGCGGTGCTGGTTGCCGGCTGTCCGGGATGGCGTCAAAGATCTGACCGATCACCTCGATGCTGGGCTGACCGTCGATGACCTGATCGAGGTGCAGCGGCTGGAGATGGTCCGGCTGCTGCTGAACTTGGGTGACAACGGCGCCGCGGCCGCGGCGCGGTGGCTGGCCGGCCGGATCACCGGTGACCAGGCCGACCTGGCTGCGGTGCTCGGTGATGAAGCCGCTGAGACGTTGCAGCTGGTCGTCGAACGCGTTGCGGACGGGCAACACGTCAACGAGGTTCAGGCGTATCTGGCGCAGCTGCTCGGCAAGGGCGCCGGCCCGGTGCGGGCGACCAGCTCGGACGGGCGGCGGCCGGGTGATGTGTACCTGCGGCCGGAGTTCGCGTTGATCAGCGGCGAGTTGTTCAAGTTGAGCAAAAGGACCGCGACCGGCGATGTGTGGAAGATCGTGTTCGGCTGCGAAGCGGTCGTCGAGCGCACCGAGTACGCCGACATGGGCGAGGACAAGGAACACCTGGCCGACCCGGACCAGGCACCGGAAACCGCCATCTACGTGGTGCGGTTCCGTCGGCACACCGACGACGGGGTGAAGGACCTGGGTGTGCAGCGAGTCTCGGTGAAGGACTTCCCCAAGGGTGAATGGCTGACCAAGTCGCCGGCGGTGGCCGGTGGAGTGTTCCTCCCCGCCACTCGAGCTGGTCTAAGCGATGCAGCGGAAGCGATCCTGAACAGCTCCGTCGACCTGCAAGCGCCGACCCCGGTCTACAAAACCGTCGGGTGGCGGCAGGACGCGGACGGTTGGTACTACGTCCACGCCGGCGCCGGGCAGGGCAGCGGCGCGGCGATCACCGCCCACGGTCAACGTGAGGTGCGGACACATCTGTCCGGGCCCGCCGCTTACGTGTCGTTCCCGCACCCGCCGCAGGTGGACGCCTGGCGGGCCGGGGTGCAGGAACTGGTGCACCTGATGGACCAACTGCCGGACCGGATAGGGGCGGTGCTGGTCGGCCTGGCCGCCCGGGCCGCGGTGGGCTGGACCGGTACCTCACTTGTGCTCTCCGGCGACTACGAAGCCGGCAAGACGTCCCTGGCCACCTTGCTGGGGTCTTTCTACGATCCGACGCTGCCGTGGGACCGGGCCAGGATGAGCCTGGCCAAGAACGGTGCCACCGCGATCGCAGCGCGCCGGATCACCAACCGGCTGGCCGACTGCATCGCGCTACTTGACGACGCGAACCCCGACGACGGCACCGCGGCCGCGGCCAAGCTGATGGCGCTGCACGCCAGAGCCCAGTACGGCGGAGTGGAACGTGACCGGGCCACCCGCGGTGGGGATGACGACGCGTCCCTGCCGCCGACCCGCAGCGACGGCAAACCCCGCGGCACCCAGGTGATGACCGGTGAACTTTCCCCCGGTGACGCCGGACTGAATTCGGCCGAGTCCCGCATCTTCCCGGTGCGCATAGGAAGCGGTGAAGTGGCGGTCAAGACCGTGATGCCGGATCTGCACAGCACCCGCCGCCGGAACCGGCGCAGCGATGTCATGGCCGGGCTGATCCAGTGGATGGCCGGCCAGCTCGACGAGGTGCGGACGGATCTGGAGGCCTTCACCGGCCGGGAATCAGACGACTCGTACACCAAGGTGTTCGACAACATGGGTATGCCGACTCGGGTCAGCCGAGCACTGGCCGACTACCTGTTCGGCTGGCGGTTGTGGCTCGCAGCGGCCACCGACGCAGGCGCCCTGGACGACGCCGGCGCCGAGGTGCTGTGGAACCGGGCGTTCGCCGGGCTGGTCGAAGCCGGCCGGGCCGCCCAGGAATTTTCCGGGCAGTCCCACTACGACGGCCAGATGCGCGAATACCTGGCCTCCGCGCTGAACATGGGCGACAGCCACCTGATCGGATGGGGCCAAGCCGACCTGGACGTCGATCTGGCATTGGCCTGCGGCTGGAAAGAAGATCCGCGGCCGCAGTACGCCGGCCGCACCCCCGGTGGCGAATTGCTCACCGAGAAGCTGGTCCAGCCCTCCGGCCGGCGAGTCGGCTGGGTAAACGTCGACGACCGCCGCGCCTACCTCGACCCCGAGGCGGTGCTGCGGATCTGCACCACAATGGCCAAAGCCGCCGGCACCCAGTGGGACACCACCCGCAGAGTGGTCGGGGCTGCGCTGCTGGCCAGCAACCGGTCCCGCCCGGAAGTCGAGCGGGTCGGGGACCGGATCAAGAACCGATCGGAACGTCGGATCCGCGACGGAATCCGGAAGGTGCCCGTGTGGGACGTCGACCTGGACTGGCTGCTCGGCCTGGACGATGACGACCCCCGCGGCGACGCGGCCGCCGCACCGCCGGTGCCGGTGCCCACACCACCGAGCGGCTTCACCGCGGCCGAGCCCGCCGGCGAGGCGGCCTTCGGGATTGCGGCGATGGCCGTCGGCGCGGAGAACATTCCCATTCCATGGCCGGCTGCTCACCGGCCGACGACCGTGGCGCTGCACAGCACAACACCCACCAAGGCCGAGCCGCCGGCGCGGCCGGCGCGGCTCGGACTGCACGTCGGGGTGCACCCGATTGAGGTGATGCGCCCCGAATTCGACCTGCGGGCACCGGAGCAGATGGACCGGTGCATCACCTGCGGCGATCCATGCGCAATGCGGTTCGGTCAGATCGTGCTGCACCCGAGCTGCGAACTGCCTACCGGCGCGGCCTATGACGACCGCGGCCAGCTCGCCTCCCTCCACCAGGTAGACACCACCGCGGCGCTGTTCGCCCACGACCCCGCCGATGATGCCGCCGCCGTCCGCGACGCGCCGACCGACCAGATCCCAACGCCAGCGCCAGCACCGGCGTCCGCCGTCCAAGCGGCCGCAGTCGAACCGGCGCCGACCCCCGGTGAGATCACCGGTGGCGCGAAGACGTGGCAGCCGTGGCGAGCACTGGCAGCCGTGGCCGACGTGGACGGGCTGCACCTGGCCGACGGGGACCGCGTGGACCTGCCCGAGGACCTGCGGCACCTGGGGCAG
>JAABUM010006420.1_pt1 | contig 11533 bp, 8 predicted proteins | sample 5559161 | NCBI WGS metagenome assembly JAABUM01 (sample SAMN10711868, study PRJNA513369) | rock metagenome | isolation source: Antarctica rocks | place: Antarctica: Victoria Land, Siegfried Peak nord | reverse complement strand
TGCTGCTGTCCCCCTCGGCTTTCACCTCAAGGTCGGGTGGGTGACCCAGAAGCCACATTCCTCCAAACTTCTCCCCGCTGCGCGGGGGATCGATGATCGGGTGAAACGGCGCACACGGCCAGCACAGGGGCAGAAGCGCGCGGCTGAGTCAGACGTACCGAAGCCGCGCAGCGGAGAGTAGCGTCGCTTGATGCCGCGGTGGTCCTGCGCGATCCGGGTATTTTTGTCGCGGCTGGTGCGGTGCTGGACCCACGGCCCGAGCGTCTCGCGGATGGCACGCGGGTAGGCGTCGTGCCCGTCCGTCGTCACCTGCTCGGGGGCGTGGCCAGCGACAGCCAGGGCCCCGGCGAAGAACCGCTGGGCCGCGTCCCTGTCGCGTTGCTCGCTCAGCAGCGCCTCGATAGAGGTTGCCGTCCCGGTCGATCGCCCGGTACAGGGAGCACCAGCGCCCGCCCACGCGAAGGTAGGTCTCGTCCGCGTGCCACTGCGTGGTGCCCCCGCCGCGCCGCTTGGCCCGCAGCCACTCGGTCAGCAGCGGGGCAAAGCGGGCCTCCCAGTCGCGCACCGCCTCGTGGCTGAAGACGAACCCGCGCACGAGGAACATCTCGGACAGGTCGCGGAGGCGCAGCTTGTAGCGCAGCCGCCAGAGCACGACCAGGAGGACGCGGTCGGTCGGGCACTGGCGGTGGTTGCACGCTGTGCTGGTACGCTCGTTGCAGACCCGGCGACAGCGGCTGCACCGGAAGGTGCGATAGCCGAGCGCGGTCGGGCGAGGCTGCTCCGTCGTTGCGGTCGCGGGACAGTGGGGACAGGGCATCACGCGCTCCTTCACGCAGTGGCCAACGCCGCTACGCTACCAGCGCGAGGCTCCTCGTGCGAGCCGTGCGTCGCCTTCCTGACACAACCCATGTTCGTCTCGGCTCGGCCATACCCGAGGACTATCGCTACTTCTCCCCCTACCCGCACAGGCGCACCGTACCCCTTGGGATGCGTCGACATGCCGCGCCATTCGCGAATAGCGCTGGTGTGGCATACCGTGGCGATGCACGCCAGGTCGGTGAGGCACTATGCGAAGAAATCTTCTTCCAGTTGCGCGCAGACGGCGTGATAAATGGCGAGGTGCCGCTCCTGGACATCGGCCACATCGGCCCAAGGGACGCGGATCGCCACCTCGCAGAGGTCTGTGAGCACCCCGCCTCCCTGCCCCGTCAGCCCGAGCGTGCGCACCCCGATCGCGCGCGCCACACGGATGGCGTTGGCGACGTTGCGCGAATTACCGGACGTGCTGATCCCCAACAGCACATCGCCCGGTCGCCCATAGCCGTAGACCTGCTGTGCGAAGGCCATATCGGCGGCAACATCGTTGGCGAAGGCGGTCGTCAGTGCCGCCTGACTGACCAGCGAGATCGCCGGGAGCGCTCCCTGAAGGTGATCGGCCAGATATTCGGCGGTCGTCGGATCGGTGTCGCGCAGCGCCGCGCGCAGCGCTTCCGGCACCGGGCGCCGCAGCAGAAAACCCTTCATGAGCTCGCCGACGATGTGCTCGCAATCGGATGCGCTGCCGCCATTGCCGCAGAGGAGGAGCTTTTGCCCCCTGGAGAAGGCGTCGCGCAGGATCGCGTGTGTCGCGGCGATCGCGTCACGACACGCCGTCAGATCGGGATAGCGCTCGTACAAGCGCGGGAACCAGTCCGTCATCGCCCTACCGTACCCTTCAGTCTGCGGCGTGCGTTCTCGCGCGTTCTATGGCTGCGCGACAGCAGGAATGTTCACCCCTGCTACGGACCAATCGTGTCAGGTGGTGGTCATTGTGCCATTGTCGGCGTAGGTGTACGTCTCGATGTGGCCCCCCTGCGAGCGCGGCAAGCCGAAGTATCAGCCCTCCCATTCCAGCAAGTTGACCTCGATCGGCGGTTGTGTCGTGTCGTATGGCACCCGGAAGGTCTTGATCTCCGCCGGGCCGAACGTCGCCGCGATCACCCGTTCCCAGCCGGGTAGGGCGATCGTCGCACGCGTCGAGGTACGGGCGCTCTCGTATGCGCGGACGATCAGCGCGTCGCCATCCTCCGCCTCCTTGAGCGCGGTGATCACGATCGTGTCCGGGGTGGCTGTGGCGAAGCCATCGCGCAAGGGGAGCGTCCCGTGCGGGTGCCCGGTCGCCACCAGCGCGATCGGCGGCGCATTCAGCTCCGCCGCGCGGCGCACGGTCCCCGCCGCCTCCCACCCGTCCGCGTGGGGATAGAGCGCATAGCGGAAGCGCTGGACCCCCTGGTCGATGAAGGTGTACTCGGTGTCGGGCTGTGGCACGGCGGGGTCGTGGTGGGCGTAGATCGGGCTCCGCAGGATCGTCAGGCCCACGTCGCGCACATCGACATCGTAGCTGTACTTCCCATCGTTCAGGAGGCTGACCCCGTAGAGGGTGTTCGTCTGGCGCCCGGAGCCGGAGATGTCGAGCCAACTCCCGCCCGGCTCCTCCGTGCCGTCCGCGACGCGCTCGATGCTGCCATACGGGATCTCGCTGGTGACCCGATGGAAGTGGACGTTGATGGGGAAGCGCAGCTTCAAGGCGCGGAACTGCTCGCGCCAATCGATCGTCGCCGCGACCTCGACGGTCGCGGCGACGGGGCGCAGCGCGAAGTTCTGCACGAGGCGCGAGCGCCCGTACTCGCTGATCACGCGGATCACCGCTTCCACCGGGCCGTGCGCGATCAGGCGCACGCTCGTCGCCCGGAAACGCCCGATCTCGTCGCGGAAGCTGAAGACGTTGTGGCTCCAGGTATCGCTCTCGTCGCGGAGCACGCTCGGCACCGCGCCGGGCCGGATCAGCGCTTCCGTCTCGTGGCGCTTGTCGTAGAGACTGAGGAGATAGCCGGTGTCGGGATCGAAGGTCAGGCGCAGGTGCTCGTTCTCCAGGGTCGTGTCGGTCGCCAGGATCGACGAGGGCGGCTGCGCGGTGGCCGCCGACTGCACGCGATAGACGCGGTAACCGAGCGCCGGGAGGTCGGCGATGAAGGCGAGGCGGTTGCGCCCGCTGGTGACCGACTCCGACTGGACGCGCTGCCAGGGAACAGGCTCGCCCCGCTCGTCGAACAGGCCATGCCCATCGGTGAGGCGCGCGAACTCGGTCTCGACCTTAACCGTGGTGGGCCAGGCATGTGGGTTGAAGACGACGAGCGGCGTCGAACCTTCTTCCTGCGGGATCGCCATTCGCCAGGAGAGGGCGAGGGTCGCCGCGTTAAGCGCCCGATCGGCGATCGCCAGCGCCTCGCCGTGTAGATTGCGGGCATCCACATAGGCCGACTCGATGCTCGTCCCGGCGAGAATGTCGTGGAATTGGTTGAAGAGGACGCCTTGCCAGGCGCGGGTGAATTCCGCCGTCGGGTAGGGCAGGCCCGCCGCGCGCGCCGCGATCGCCGCCCACTTCTCGGCGGTCAGCAAGGCCCACTCGGCACGCCGGTTCCAGTACTTGATCGCCGAGTGTGCGGCGTAGCAGCCGCTGGCGTGGTGCTGCAACTCGTCGTGGACGGTCGGCAGGGGCAGGTCACGCGTGCGGATGGCGGCGAAGAACCGATCCGGCGTGCTGAAGGTGAGGGCGGGCATGGCCGGGTCGGCGGCGAGGCGGCGGATGCTCCGCAGGTTCTCGATCGTCGGCCCGCCGCCGTGATTGCCGACCCCGTAGAAGCACATCAGCTCGTCGAGTGGCTCGCGCAACTCGGCGGCGCAGCGGCCTATGTGGAGGTCGAGCTCGCGCCCCCAGGTGCAGTACTCGAACGGGAGCCGGTAGGCCAGCACGCGCGAGCCGTCGTCGGCCTCCCACCAGAAGAGGCGGGCGGGCAGGCCCTTCTCCTGCGGGCCGGGGCGCATGAAGACGTAGCTGTCCAGCCCGCTGCGCCGCAGGATCTGCGGCATCATGCCGTGGTGCCCGAAGCTGTCGACGTTGTAGCCGACCCGCGCGACGGTGCCGAACTTCTCCCTGAAATAGCGCTGACCGTACAGCCCTTGCCGCACGAACGATTCGCCACCGGGGATATTGCAGTCGGGCTGGATCCACCAGCCACCCACGATCTCCCAGCGCCCCTCGCGCACGCGCGCGCGGATTTCCTCGAACATCGCCGGTTCGATCTGCTCCACCCAGGCGTAGAAGGCCGCCGAACTGGAGACAAAGAGAAAATCGGGATCCTCGTTCAGCCGATCGAGCGCCGAGCGGAACGAGGCCAGCACCTCGTGGCAGCCCTCCTGCCAGCGCCACAGCCAGACCGGGTCGATGTGGGCGTTGCCGATCATGTGGAGCGTGCCCCCCGCGCGGCCTGCCCTCGTCCCCGCACCGTGCGGTATCGTCGTCTCGGTCACCTCGTTTCCTCCCCTCGCGCCTTACACCACCGGGTATCTTCTGGCCCGTCCTGCGTCCGGCTCCGCCCCGGACGATCAGCCGACGACCGCGCGCTCGCGGACGCTGATCAGGCACTCCGCCTGCTGGCCGAGCGGCTTCCCGTCGAGCGCCACGTCGACCGCGATCCGCGTGCGACGCGCGGGCGACCCGTGCGGGGTGACGTGGAAGGCGCGGGTCACCTCACCCACGGGCGGCAATGCGACGACGATCGTCGCTTCCGCCACCTCCCAGCCGCTCGGCAGGGCCAGCCGTAGCTCCGCCCGCATCGCCACGCCGTGCGGATTGCGCACCGTCACCCGCAGCTCGATCGGCTCGTCGATCTGCGCCGTCAATTGATAGGGCCTGATAAGGGCGATCGCCTCCTCGGGGTCGCCGGCGAGATCCGCATCGAAAAGCAGATCGCGGTGCAGGCGTGCCAGGGTCTCCCCTTGCGTGTCGAGGGTGGCGAAGTAGTCGGGCTGCACCTCGAATGGACGCCAGTGCCCGGTCAGTACCAGTTGCGGGTCCAGGCGACGGAAGAGGGCGGCGCTGGCGCGGTAATCGTCGAGCGCGAAGCCGTTGCGATAGACGTAGTTCCAGAGGGTCGGGGCGACACGTTGCTCCGATGCCTGATACTGATCGCCCGCCACGACGACCCGGCGTCCGTCGATCTCCAGGCTGATCGCCACTGCATACGTGGTATGCCCCTGGAGCGGGTGGAGGGTCAGCGTATACCCTTCCCACTCGATCGGCTGGCCGAGCGGCAGGATGCGATCGGCCGGTATCGCGTCATACCAGAGGCAGGGCAGATTGTAGTCGTCGGGCCGTGCGAGCACGTCGGCGAAGTTCTCCGCGAGCCAGACCTCCGTTCCTTCGACCTCGCGCAGCAGGTTGATCCCCGCCACATGGTCGTCGTGATAGTGCGTCGGGATCACGGCGCTGATCTCGCGCACGCCGAAGCCCGCACGCAGCGCGGGGAGCGAATACAGCCAGGGGCGCCGCGCGGCGCGGTCGGACCCGGCGGCCAGGCCGATCGAGAAGTCGTAGCCGAAGTCGAAGAAGAGCGCCTTGCCGTTGTCGGCGAGGAGGACGTAGCCATACGCCAGGCTTGTGCGGTTCCAGAGCAGGTGGGGTGAGAGCGCGATGTAGGGCTGTTCCCGCAGCGTGTCGAGCTTGCGGTTCTTCTGCTGGCGGGCCTCGATCAGTGCCTCAAGGCGGGCGACGGTCCGATCGATCGCCTCGTCCACCTCGGCGATCGGCTCGCCGTGCGACGGGAGGAGCAGGTCGGGACGATGCGCCTTCAGCGCCAGCAGCGAGAGGATCGTCGCCGCCAACCCCTCCCCTTGGTTGTACGTCCATTGTGTCGCCGCCAGCGACCAGATCTTACCGGGCGCGGCGATCAGGTCGCCGGTGAACGCGATCCGCCGACCGTCGATCTCGGCGAGCAGGCTCAGCGACCCCACGGTGTGCCCCGGTGTCGGCAGTACCTCGAAGGTGTGGCCGTAGAAGCGGTAGGAGGCATAGTCGCGCAGGGTGCCCTCGATCGGGATGCGGTCGAGTAGCGAGAAGCGGTCCTGCCGCATGTTGTAATCGTTGAAGAGTTGGCGTGCCTGCCAGTGCTCGTCGACCGCGCGGAACATGTCCTGCTCGGTGTGCGGTACCCATGCCCGCGCGCCCAGGGTGATCGCCTCCGGCAAACCCTGCACTTGGTCGCGATGATGGTGGGTCACCAGCACGACGAGCGGCCCGCGGCGCGGCCCGAGGGCCGGATGGGCGAGTGCGCGCCCGGTGCCGAGATCGACGCAGACCGTGCCGCGCTCGCCGGTGATCAGATACACGTTGCAGCTGTCCTCGATGCGCCAGAGATGCGCTGAAAGTTGTCCCATCCGCTCACCCCGCCCGCTCAGCGAGGCCGAAGAGGAACACCAGCAGGTTTCCCGGCGTGTCGGGGTGCTCGGCGTGGTCGCGGAAGGCCGTGCAGGGGCGGTCGGCGGCGGGGAGCAGGCCGCCGATCGTGCTGTTGCGCGCCCAGGATCGTTGATACGCGGCGTTGGCCCCGAGCCGGTCCAACGGGCCGCTATTCGTCAGGAAGCGTTGCTCGGCGTGCTCGCGCCCGGTCGCGATCGGTGTCACATCCATTGTCCGTCCAATCCCGCCGCGCTACCGTGTGCCGGCGGTCAGCGTCTGCCAGACCGTCACATCGGCCTGCCCGGCGCTGCCCAGGAAATGCCGTATCTTGTCGTCCACCACCCGCGCCACCGCCGCGCGCGCGCGGGCGATCGCCGCCGCCGGGAGGGCGGACATCGCTGCATCGGTCAGCCGCTCCTCGCGCCCGAGCGCGGCCAGCGCCCCAAGCTCCAGATCGGTGGCGATGTTCACCTTGCTCACCCCCCCTCCGGGCAGCGCGATCGCGGCGGCGATCATCTCGGCAGGCACGCCGGACCCGCCGTGCAGCACCAGGTGGACGGGGGTCAGCGCGCGGATGGCGGCGATCCGCGCGAAGTCGATCGTCGGAGCCTTGACGGCGTAGACACCGTGCGCCGTCCCCACCGATACCGCCAGCGCATCGACGCCCGTCGCCGCCACGAAGTGTCGCGCCTCGTCCGGATCGGTGTAGAGCTCGGTGTCATCGTCGGTCTCGATCATGTCGGTCGAGCCGATCCGGCCCAATTCCGCCTCGATCGAGACGCCGTGCCGCCGCGCGAGCGCCACGGCGGCGCTGGTCTGCGCGATATTCTCGTCCAGCGGCAATTCGGAGGCGTCGATCATCACCGACGTGAACCCGGCGGCGATCGCCGCCTCGATCGTCGCCAGATCCTTCGTGTGGTCGAGATGCAGCACGACCGGCACGGTGACGTCGATGTCGTCCATCTGGCGATAGAACTCGGCGGCGAAGGCCGCCGGCGTCACCCCGTAGCGGCGGAGCTCGTTCCCGGAGATCTGGACGATCAGCGGCGAGCGAGCCTCCTGCGCCGCCAGGAGGGTGGGGCGGATCATCGCCACGTAGCGCGGGGAGAACGAGCCGAGCGCATAACCCGCCACCTCGGCGACGGGCAACGCCTCGCGAAGCGTCAGGACATGGGTGGGGCGCGAGCGAGCAGTCATTTGATGCCTCCTTCAAACTTCCGAGACGAGGCGGCCTTGCCAGGGGAGGTAGTGCCTATCGAAGTGGTCGGCATAGCGCCGATGGCGCGCCGGGTCCGGTTCCACCCGTTCGCATGGTCGTGCGGCGGCACAGGCGCGCGCCGTCGCGGCGTCGGGATACCGACCGCAGCCGACCCCGGCGATGAGCGCGGCCCCGAGGAGGGCCGCCTCGTCGGCGGCGCGCACATCGAGCGGCACGCCGTAGACATCGGCCTTGATCTGCACCCAGCGCGGATTCCGCGCCCCGCCCCCCGTGACGATGATCGACTCTGGCGGCGTGCCGGTCAGCGAAGCGGCGGCCCGTCGGATCGCCTCGAGCTGATAGGCGGTCCCTTCGAGAACCGCCTTGAGCAGATCGGCCCGCCCGTGCTCTGCAGCGAGGCCGATGAACGCCCCGCGCGATGCCGGGTTCGGCAGCGGCGCGCCGCTGCCCGCGAGATACGGCAGGAAGAGGAGTTCACCCGGTTCCGGTGAGAGCGTCGCCTGTAGTGCCGCGAGTTCCGCATAAGAGAGCGGCGGGGTGCCGAGGATGCCGCGCAACCAGTCGAGCGCGCCACCAGCCGAAGACAATCCGCCGAGCCAGTAGCGGGCGTCGGTGAGGGGCATGATCCCGAAGGCGAGGCCGGTATGGCCCGCGCGCGCGCCGAGCCGACCCGGCGCGCAGGCTCCTGCCAACACCTCGGCGGTGCCCATCGAGTCAAGCGCTTGTCCGGTCGTGCCGACGCCCGCGCCGATCAGGGCGCAGAGATGATCGTGACCGCCGATCGCGACCGGAATGCCCGCCGACAGGCCCGCCGCGCGCGCGCCGCTCCCCGTCACCCCGATCGGCGTGCCACTCGGCGATACCGGTGGGAAGATGGCGGTGGTCAGGTCGAAGCGTGCGAGCCATTCGTGATCCCACGCCCGCGAGGCGAGGTTAAAGGCACAGGTGCGCCCCGCCAGCGTCTCATCGGTGGCGAGCACGCCGGTAAGGCGGAACGCCACGTAGTCGGCCACCGACAGCCAACGCGCACCGTCGAGTAGCCGTGGTTCGCTGGCCCCGAGGTGGAGGAGCTTGGCCAGGCCACACTTGAAGGTTGGCTGGACGCCGAAGCGGGCGGGCGCCTCGCCATCGGCGAGATTGTCGACCAGGTGCTGCGCAGCGCGGGCGGCGGCGGTGTCAAACCAGGGCAGGAACGGGGTGCGCGCCGCGCCGCTCGCCGGATCGAGCAACAGTCCGGTCTCCGCCATGCTGGCGATGCCGATCGCCGTGACGGTGCCCTCCGGCAGCGCGGTGCAACAGGCCGCGCTCACGGCCCGGACAGTTTCCCAGAGGTGCTCGACGGCATAGACGGTCACGCCCGCGACCGTCGAGCGGGGCGATGGTCGCGTCGCAGTCGCCAGCGTCATCCCCGCCTCGTCGAAGACGGCCGCCTTGCAGTGGGTTGTGCCAATATCGAGCCCCAGCAGCGACATCTCCCAATCGACTCCCATCGCGACGCGTCGGCGGGGATGTGATGGGCAACCATCTCTGCTACCACATACCCGCGTTTCTTGAACAGCCACTGATTGTTTATAACACTATCTGTTCACAAAAAACAATCGGCACCCGCGAGCGCGGCGCAAGCCGGTGGAGTCATCCCGGGTTTCATGTTACATTGACGCAGAGGTAGTGAATCTCGCACACCCGCGCCGGGTGGCGGCGAGGGACGCGACGGTGGCCTGAGGTCATCGGGGCGGCCCTTGTCTCGGAGAGAAGGGACGCGAGCGGCCTATGTCCACACCAACGGAGCGCCGTCGCCAGATCGTGAAAGATATCGAGGTTCTGGGCGATAACGTCGTGCCGCGACTGAGCCGCAAGTATGGTGTCTCGGAGATGACCATCCGCCGCGACCTCAAGGCCCTGGAAGAGCACGGGGTGATCAAACGGACCTACGGCGGCGCTGTCCGCTGGCCCGCCAGCGTACCCGAGACCCAACTCCTCGCGCGTGACAAGCGGCAGACCCTCGCGACCACGCAGAAGAACCTCCTGGCGCGCTATGCCGCCGAGGCTCTCGTCGCCCCGGATGACATCATCATCATGGAGGGTGGGACCACCGTGACGGCGATGGCCCCCTATCTGACCGAGAAAGAGGAGCTAACCGTCGTCACGAATGGTATCGCCACGGCTGAGGAGTTGCGGCGGCACCTCCCGCTCAGCGCTACGATCATCAGCACCGGGGGGATCCTGCGCCCCGAGTCGTCGACCTGCGTCGGTGCCGTCCCCGAGCGTTTCTTCGGAGAATTCCACGCCAACCGGCTCTTCCTCTCCGCCACTGGGCTCACCCTCGAAGCTGGACTGACCGACCCCAAGATCCTCGAGATTCAGGTGAAGCGGGCGATGGCGCAGGCGACGCACGAGGTGATCCTCCTGCTCGATAGCAGCAAATTCGGCGTTCGCTCCATGATGCGGATGCTCGATCTCGAGGCGATCCATACGCTCGTCACCGATGACGGTGCCCCGGCGGCGATGGTCGAGGCACTGCGCGCGCGCGGCATCGTCGTCGTCCTGGTCCCGACTCACTGAGTCGCCGGGCGACCGGATACCCCGACGATCGGGCGGAGCGCTAGGTCGGTGAAGCGCACGCGGGCGTCGTCGGCCAGCAACGCGAGCGCGCTCCCCGAGCGCCCCGCCGCGACGATCGAGAGCAGCAGATCATCGGCGAGGAAGACCTCGATCACGTCGTTCAGGAAGATCGCGCGCAGGTCCGCCGCCTCGCCGTGCCGCAACGCGGCGGAGCGGCGTGCCATCGTGCTCCAGACCGCGCCGCTCGTGCTGAGCGCCACCTCCGCGATCTCGATCGTCCCCGCCCGCGCGTCGAGGATTACCGCGATACCGTAGCCGTACCGGTCGAGTCGCAGGCCGATCCCTGCGGCCCGGCCCGCCTCGATCGTCACCCGTGCGGTCAGTAGCAGCTCGGTCGCCTCGGCCCGCAGCGGCAAGACGCTCGTCCCGATCGCCACCAGCCCTTCCGCCACGCCGTCGGCGATGTGCCACTCGCCCGGTCGTTCGCGCTCGCTCGTCCAGTCGAGCGCGACGAGGGGCGGGACGATCGGCGCGCCCAGGAACGGCTCAAGGATCGGCAGATAGCGCAGGCGTAACCCATGCTCATCGGTCGCCAGCCCCTTCGGGAGCCCGAAGCTCCCGCGCGGCGGGCCGCCCCCCAGCGGTCCCGGGTAGGCATTGAGATAGTAGGCGAGCCGACCGAGCGGCGAGTCGACCGTCCGGCAGACCCAGGCGCTGGAGAGGGCGACCGGGCTGCCGATCAGCACGTCGCGCGGCGGTCGCGTGTACGGCCCCTCGCGGCGTTCCGCCCAGAGGACGTGCGTCCCCGCCGCCAGTTCGGGCTCGCCGGTCGCGAAGCGCGTCCCGAAGCGCGGGGTGGTCGAGTGGAGCAGGAACCAGCGCCCGTCGAGCGCGAATAGATCGGGAACCTCGAGCATCGCAAATTCGGCGGGGACACCGAGGGGCGGACCCGCTTCCCAGTGCAGCAGGTCCGTCGAACGCATGGTGGCCACGGTGCCGCGTCCGCCGACCGGCCCGCCCTTGTTACGCGCGCACAGGAGCGCCAGGAAACCGGCGCCATCGGGGAGGACGCACGGATCGCGCCAGGCGACATTGCCGACGGCGCAGGTGACCGGATCGCGCTCATACCAGCGGGGATCGGGGACCGAGACCGGGTTGCCGGGCCATTTCTCCCAGTGGAGCAGATCGTCGGAGACCGAAACGCCGACCTTGTCGACATGCCCTTCCGCCGCGCCGTTGAGCAGATAAAAGCGCCCGTGCGCCCCGATCGTCGTGCCGGTGCGTAACGGCCCGTGATCCCAGGAGCCCGCCTCGCCCCGCACATAGGCCGGGGCGACCTCGCGCCAGCGGACGAAATCGGCGGTGATCGCGTGCCCCACCGCGATCGTCTGCCGCTCCCCGGCCCGCTTCTGCTGGTAGAAGAGGTGGTACTCGCCCGCGTGCGGGAAGAGCCAGGCATCCCAGAGGGCACGCTC
>JAABUM010006419.1_pt1 | contig 11535 bp, 24 predicted proteins | sample 5559161 | NCBI WGS metagenome assembly JAABUM01 (sample SAMN10711868, study PRJNA513369) | rock metagenome | isolation source: Antarctica rocks | place: Antarctica: Victoria Land, Siegfried Peak nord | reverse complement strand
CCAGCAGTGCACCTGCCATTAGGGCTGGTCGAGGGTGTCTAGAATTGGTGTTGGCACTGTCGAGCCTTTCGACGCGCAAGCTCTCTGCAATGTGGTCGTTGGCTGCCGAGAGAACGGTCATACTTGGAACGAATCTTGAAGCTGACAACAGTAATTGCATTCGTTCAGACACTTAAACGACCCAGCAGAAACGAGCACATCCCCCATTCCCGTAGTTTAGATACAGATACAGATGCAAAACAGCGAGAGTGAGCGCCTCAGGGCGCAGGCTGCAGACCAAGGCTCTACGTGCAGCAATTGAGAGCGCCGCACTGGCGCCTGCTTGGAATGCCCGCACACGATTGGCAGCCTGCTTGCACACAGGCCGACCATCTCCGTGATGCCGACAGCAAACCCCTGCGACAGTCCCTCCTCACGTCTGCCGCGAGACTGACGCTCAGTATCTGTCCCAGAACACCTGCAGGGAGCAGTCGCATCTGATCAGTACATCGATCAGTACCCACATGCAGTCATGCTGATATGCATGATACCGAGCGTACACATGACCAGTTGCATATGGCACAGCGGGTAACACGGCATTGGTTTACAGCATGATGTATAGAAACCCCCGCAGACCTGTGTCTTCTTGGTGCGGCCGATCTTCTTCTGCAGCTGTAGCAAGCCGTACAGCAGCGCCTCTGCTGTTGGAGGGCAGCCCGGCACTGCATGTGTGGCAGGACAGCAGAATCAGCAGCATGAAAAAGAAGCCAGAGAGTCAATGTCCATGACACTCGTCATGTTGAGATGCTGGACTTAGAATAAACTACAGCAATGACGCTGGCGGTGGCGGAGCCTCACCGTAGATGTCGACGGGCACGATGCGGTCACAGCCGCGCACCACCGCGTACGAGTAGTGGTAGTAGCCGCCGCCGTTGGCGCAGCTGCCCATGGAGATCACCCACCGCGGCTCTGCAAGAGGTTATGGCATGTCAATACAGGCTGGCAACTCTGCTCGGCACCTGTGAAGATGGGAATGACGATACGCAAAGTCCTTGCGGTTCAGCCAGCTGCGTCGCTCCAGATTGCTTGCATCCTTCCACTTTATGCACGGCTATTGCCGATCGAAGAGGGTGTGCACCTGGCATCTGGTCGTACACCTTGCGCAGCGCCGGCGCCTGCGGAAAAGAGACACCGGGTTCAATATCAGCATTTGTGCTCCAAAATAGTATGTCTGACGCGACTAGCGCAGCGCAACCGCTCAGGATTCCATTCCAGACTCACCATCTTGTTGGTCAGCGTGCCGGCGACGATCATGACGTCGCTCTGCCGCGGGCTGGGCCGGAAGATGATGCCAAAGCGGTCCAGGTCATACCGAGCCGCGCCGGTGTGCATCATCTCCACCGCGCAGCACGCCAGGCCAAAGGTCATCGGCCACATGGAGCCCTTGCGCGCCCAGTTCACCAGGTCGTCCACCTGCAGCATGACGGCGGCGCCTTGCTCAGCGGGATGCCGATGGCCTGCGCTTTTTCTGCAGAGCGCTGGCGGCATAGCGCTGGCGGAGCGCAGAGACAGCGCAACTGTCTGCTTGTGGGTGTGCAGTGGTCACAGCGATGCTTGCATAACGCATTTGTGGCGACGCTGGCGTCTGGGCGGGGTGCAGGGCGCATGCTAGCTGACTAAGGTCTTTGCCTTCGTCATCACAAACTCTGCAGCTCCGGGCTTGGATGGCGCCGGAGCTGCTGATGTGGCCAGGCTGGACCGCTGCAATAAGTCTGGCAGCAGCGACATGGCTGGCTGTGCGCTGAGGACGCCTGCAGACCGCTGCACGGCGTTCATCGTGGGCCTGGCCAGGGCAGCCAGCCCCTTCACCGCTGGCTGGGACATGGCTGCTGCGATGTGTTGAGTGAGCTCTGGTGCAGCTGGTATATCTAGGGCAATGTGCACAAACGTGAGGAAGCTGCGTGCGATGTAGTGCAAAGTGGTTGTGCACTTGTGTTGGCCTGAAGGTGGCAAATTAGATGTCAATCAAGGTTTCCCGCGGATTTCCCAGAGAACTAGGGCGACCTCGAGGTCGCAGCCGAATCAGGCTAGGTGCTAAAGTTCGGCTCACACCTCACAGTTCATATTACAGTCCTGTCGCTCTCTCTTAGATCAGACAGCGCACAAAGCTGACACCTGCACCGTAAGGCCCGCAGGCGCCACGGACCTTGTTGCGGCTCTCTAGCCGCAGCGGTGGCGGCGCCAGCCGCGCGGATACCCGCGACGGCGGCAGATGGATCGGGCCGCCATAACGAGCGGCAGCAACCACCTGGCGCCTGGGTGGTCTTGTCCCCCTCCTCGTTAGCCTTCAGACGGATGTCAGACTGTGAACCACTTGACAAAGCCACATGTTCCTCCTACAGATCCTCGGTGTCATCCAGGCTGAGCCCCTCCACAATGATTCTGTCTTGCTCGCCTTGAGCAGCTCGTGCCGGGTCCAGGGGGCCATGTGGTGCGACCTCGCGCCTCTCTTGGAGAAGTTCTGCATGCAGTGCGATGACGAGTGTGTCGTCAGCGGTGGATTCTGGGTACAGGACTGAATCAGGAGTGTGAGCTGAAGGCGGTGTTGATGTGTGCACAAAGTGCCGCAGACCGGCAAATAAAATTTGTGCCCGGACTTGGAACCATACCGCAATGGCGCCAGATGCAGTGCTTTGCCGGGCTGTCAACTCGCCTGAGAACAATTGCATAAGCACAGGCGAGCCAGAACGTGCCACATGCCTATGTCCACCCTCACGCCAGAGCGGCGGCATGCGGCGGCCAGTCTGGGGCAGCAACGTTCTATGCAAGACCTGGGCAGCAGGTTGGGGAAGCAGCAGCTGAATCACCGAGTGGACGTCCTGGTCCGGGTTGCATGCTAGGATGGTGATGTTGAGGGATGCATGGGGCTTCTGCGCATCGACGAGCAGCCATGCATTGGGATCCTCCAGCTCCCGATGGACGTCAGACAGCCTCGGCACATAGTAGCCAATGCCCCTGCGCAAACATGCCGAAAATTGCGCGGCGGCTTCCAAGCTTCGTGACAAGTGGTGCTGAAAGTGGTGCTGCAGCAACACATCGCTAGCAGGCATGCGCCGGCTCAGAAGGAGACGATGCCACCACTAAAGTCACTGTGCAATCAGGAGGACGGAGAAAAGGAAAGGCAGATCCGCACCCCTTGTACATGATGACGCGAGCCTCCCCTGGTGAAACCAGAATGACAGTCGCATCTGGCTGCGCCTTGGCCACTCTGCACAGCGCGTACACAAGCCAGCTCGTTGTGCCTGTGCCCGGCGCACCTGCCAGATAGTGCTTCCGGGCGCCTGCACCAATCGCAATGCACAACTGTCTGATGAGCATGTCGGATGGATGCAGCAACCCACGCACACACATATATCTCATGGCCAGCAGCACACCCGTCTGACTTTTAACGGTCGTACCTGCATGTATTATTTCCTTCATATTCTGATCCCACAGAGCGACATAGAATTCCCGTACAAGCTCTGCACCGCAGTAACATCAAAGCGTGAATGATCGCAGGCATGTGGGCAGCATCACGTTGCCGCAGTTCCAAGGCATGGCAATGTGCGAGAAATGCAAAGCATTGAAAAAGGACTCGCGGATGCAGTCATGCACCTTGCCATTGCAAGCCGCAAAATTCAGCAGATTGAACGCGGGCAGATGCAGGAAGCTGCCATTGTCTACTTCAGCAGTCGACAGGGACCGCCACAGCTCCGTCAACTCTGCATCCACTTGCGCGTAGTCGAGCGCTGCGATGGCAGGCAGCCTCGTGTCACAGGAAGGCCATTGGAGCCAGCCCGCCAGGACCGTAACAAATGCAGGCAAATCGGCGCCGCCACTCCAGCAGCAAACAAGGAATGAGCAGCGCACGGCGGCGGGCCGCACCTGTGCCTCTCTCGCTCGAACCTGTACGGGCCCTGCCGAAATTTCAACATCCAGGAAATTGAGGCGGCGGTAGCAGTCCTCAGGGCGCCGCGGCCAAACTCAGCCGTCGGGGCGGCGATGGCCTGGCTGCAGGTGACTGAGTCGCTGCTGTCAAAATTAGCCTTGCGAATCTCCCGTTGGTCCTCCATCAGCACTGCAACTACTATGTCACCGTCCATGTTGCAGTGAATCCGCGCATCGAAGAGTTGCTTTGACCAACTGCTGCTGAGGATGCAAACGGCAAGTACTGTACGAGGGATGCAGATGAATCAGCACTGCGGCACCGGCTTAAGGTGTGGCTGTGCAATTCTGCAGAGTTGTGCTGAGGGAAAGCTGCTTGACAGTCTCGATCTGTCAACAAATTGTGCACTTGTCGCGGTCTGCAACGCCCAGACGGATGCAAATGGGACAAAGCTTGTCGTTGACAGATCAATGCATGCCTTTGAACACATGGCATCGGCATCGGCTCGGACTTCTGGTCCTTCAAACAATGCTTGGGGTGTTGGAGTTGCGACCCCTAGGATTTTGACCTGCTTTGGGAGTGCATCTGGCACTCGTGGTGGTGTGGCACATGCAGGGAGGTGCTGCCGTCGTCGTTACACTCCATCTCTAGTTGGGGCGCACGCAAGAAAAAATTGTGGAAATTCCATTCGCGTGACATTGCGTCGCGCGCCGTCCCCGGTCTCAAATAATCCCATGTACTTCATGCGAAACAGCATGCAGCTGGCTCTGTGACTAAAAACGCTGTGGCGCCCACTCATCTGCCTAGGCGTGACCGCCGCAGCATGGCTCCGACGCGGTTGGGCCCCGCCGCAGCGTGGCAGTTCTGTTCAAACAGCAGCAACCGCTCGGCGCCTATGCCGTCTTGGGCTTGTCCAGGGCCGCCTTTTTCGCGGCCTCCCGCTGCGCGAAGTTCTTGAGGTTGACCATGGGCGACAGCAGCAGGACCGCCGCGCCCAGCGCGCAGTACAGCGTCGTGAAGTACGCCCCCCACCCGTACCTGCATACGAGATAAAATACCGGTATAATGAAGTGTTTGCAATGCAGGGCAAGAGGTGCGTTAACTTGGAGCTTCAGTGCATACACGATGTGGACAGGCTGACCAAGGGCTGCTGACTGCATGCGGTCCATGTGGACGGGAAGCGGGGTACGAGTGCAGGGGATGTGTCCGTCTGTTTGAGAGCCTTCAGCACGAAATGGAGGATGCAAACAGCAGGAGACGCACTGCTTGACAATAATGGACAGCGGCACGCCGGCATTGGCCGCGCCCAGGTACGCCACCCACCCCAGGAACTGCGGACATCACACGAACAAGTCAGCACCGAATGTGAGCGCAGCGGAATTGTCCACATGTGCCTCATAGGCTGCGCCAAAATCGGAGACACGAGAACGGGGTGCGGATCGAACTTGGAAAGGCGTGCAAGCCTGGCGGGTGAAACAAAAAGGAAAGGGACTGCAGAAGGAAAGGGACTGCAGACGGAGAGGGCTGCTGCAAGGCGGAGCATGCGCACCCCTTCTGAGGCGCCGACGCTCTCCGGGCCGACCAGCTCCGCTCCGCAGAGCCCAATGAGCATCTGAGGGCCGTACAGGAAGAACCCTGCAAGAGACACAAGAGGAGATTGAGAAGTCTGCGCTTCAGGTTTTATGAACGCAGGTTGAATGCATGTCAGGGTGTGCAAGAGCTGGCATACATGGCACGAGAGACGCACCGATCATGAAGACGGATGCCCACTGCAGCCAGACTGTGCTTGCGGGCGTCGCTGCAAAGACCGCCAGCATGGCGCCCACTCCCACTGCGATGCGAGGAGATGCAAGATCGTGAGTGTCTTACAAGGTAGAAATGAAATATGGAGTCGAGGGGTCGATGCTAAACTGGGTCCGTAGCAGGAGTGGCAGTCACACGTTTTCAACATCTCTGCACATCTCAGATGCGCTGTGGGGACAGGCTCGGTCGGTATGTTGCAATAGCACACACAAGACTTCCGCGGAGGCGATTCCGAGAAGATTAAAGATGTGCTTCAGGGTGTGCTTTCGCGATCAGAATCTAAAGCACACCTGTGTAGGCGATGACCACCTGCACACGCTTGCCGACGGCGCCGTCGTTGGGGTATTTCCTGCACACAATATGGGCGAAATGTGAGCGTGCGCATGGGGTGCTGGGTGAGGCTGGTGGAAGTGCAGGGCGCAACGTTCCCGCCGTCCGCATACCATCAGCCGTTTTCAAATGCTCTGAAGTCGTAACTCTCAGGCGCAGCCACCGTTTCACCTGACGAGGTAGTCGCTGATGCGGCCGGCGAGCAGGCTGCCGAACAGACCGCCCAGCTCCATGCCAGAGACGCGCACCGCTGCTGAGCCGGCATCCGCGACGCCCTTCACCTGCAGGCACACAAGCAAGATTGGTTCACGAAAAGGGCGCTGCACACGCAGCCTTCACATGCATGCAGATGCAGCCGCGCAGATGCATCGTGTGTGATCACAGGGCATGCACGAATCATCATGGTCGCAGACTCACGGCAGGACTTCATGTTGTCAGCAGGTCTGCTGCGAAGCCATTGCTTTTCGGCTGTGAAGCTAATGAAAATATGGACGGTGCTTTGAGTGGGGTGCTCACCTTCATGAGGTAGAAGACGAACCAGGAGGTCACGCCCTGGCGCACGACGTAGATGCAGAAGTAGGTGAGCGCCTGCGCCACAAAAGAGTCTCAAAGACGTCCTCGGTAAGGTGATTGTAGCAAAAATGGCCACAATGCTGAAACCTGCCAGTGAAGCGTGTGGTGACGTTTCCACGCACGAGGCAACAGGGCCGCAAGGCTGTGCACACTGCTCCAACACAGGGGCTCCAGGGCTCGGGCTGTGCAGCAGCGGCTCCCTTCAGAATTCTCCTTCAGGCGGAAAAAAGAGCGCACCATGCCCCAAATGTAGGGGTTGCGCAGCACGTTCTGCACCAGCAGCGTCAGCAGGCTCTTCTTCTCCTCGTCCTCTGTGCTCTCCGAGCCGTCCTTGTTCTTCTGCGGCACAGCAAACACAAGCGCTTGTCAGCAGAGCGCTGCAGCCTCCTGCTGGACTCCTGGTCTGCGCTGCGGGATGCCAACCGCAAGGGCTGAATATGTCAGTACTGTGGGTGCATCAATGTATGGCTTCAAGATATGGCTTCTGCTTAGGGTATGGCTGATGCTTCTGAACTTCAAAGGGATAGGCTGTGCTTCATGAGCCTTTAGCGCTGTCCGCAATCTCGAGCTCGCAAGAGACACCGAGCAACTCCGAAGAGTCCTGCCAAACTTCATACTCTAGTCACCAATGGGCACAAGTCCCCACCTTCTTGGCCTTTTCTATCGACTCAATGGGCGGGTAGCCGATGGACTGGGGCGAGTCGCGGCACAGGAACAGGACCAGCACGCCGACGACGAGGCCGATGCTCCCGGGCGCCCACATGCCCCACCTCCAGCCAAACTGCCGCGCGGCCGTGCCCGCAATGATGGGCGCCGCAAAGCCGCCCTACAGCGCGAGAGGGACGACCTCACGCGCAGCGGTGGCACCGTTGGCGCTTCGTGACGGCAGCGCTCAAAATGCGCAGCCACTGCAGTTAGGGTGGCTGCCCAGGTCAGCGTTTAGGGCTGAGCGCGCACCAGGTTGTGCGCGACATTCCACATTCCCCACCATGTGCCCCGCTCAGGGCCTGGTAAGAAACCGACGCAGCGTGAGTGAAACGAACGCTGAAATGCGCAACCCGCCTCAAGGGGAGCATGCCAATGCGTACAGATGCGCAGCAGAGCTGCACTCTTACCTGCATACCATGCCGTGAGGATGCGCGCGCAGCACGGCCCACCAAAGCCCTACGCTCAGCAAGCATGCGTTGCGTCAAGCATTCATTGCGTCTCGCAGGCTATACCAAGCCCCTGTTGCCATGTCACAGAAGTGCAACCCAGCCCCCGGCAACCGCACCTGTAGGATTCCGTTGATGGCCCAGAAGAAGCAGAACCTGTGCCACAACTGGAGCCGTCAGTTGCACGCTCTTTTCAATGCATTCTCAAACACACGCTTGCCACGCCACACACTAGCCGCGCCAGTGGCAGAAGCACTTTCTGTGTGACGAGTGTGCAAAAACCGCGCTTGGTGTGGTTGAGCTCACTGGGCTCACCAGGTCATGGACGCGCCAAAGCCAAAGGCGATGTTAACGAGCGCGGTGGCCATGAGGCCGACACCCAGCAGCAGCTTTGGCGAGGTCCGCGCGCCCAGCACGCCGCTGGCAAATTTGCTGAAGCCGTAGGCAATGGGGAAAATGGACGTCATCACGCCCACCTGCACAGATTATTTCCCTGATTGGGCAAGCCGCTCAGAGGCAAGCTGACACACATGCAGGATTAGGTAGGCTGGGGGTTGGCAAGCGGCCTCTTCACCCTCTATGCATGTTACTGAAGCATTGGCCTGAAGGGTGGTGCTGCGAGACATGTGCACGGTGCTCATGTTCATGGTGCTCATGCTCAATGGCGCACTGTCTCCCTTCGCACACAAAGCGTGAACACCGTGGCCGCACCTGGGTGATGTCCATGTTCAGGGCTGCGTCTGCGACCATTACGGGCGCTGTGTACGTCAGGCTGTTGCGCGTCAGGTAGTAGCACGAGTAGCCCAGCACGATGCCGACAAAGCCCAGCAGCCGCCGGAGCACAAAGGCTCTAGGGTACTCCTTGAGGTCCTGTGGGATCAACAGATGGATTCCAGATCAAAGGGCGTAGATCCACACTGACAATTACTGGCATTGCGGCCTGCAAGAAGCAGAAGGTGGACAGACTGGACGCTTTGCGCGGCAGGACGGCAGCTGACCTGCATCGTCTTCACGCCCAGGGCGTGGGGGTCAGTCGGCTTCTCGCCGCTGGCTGCTGACGGCCCGTCCGAGCTGCCAGAGCTGCCTTCCTGCAGCAGACGAGGCAGCAGCCACTTGAGGGCGCAAGCACACATTTCTAGACAGTTCCAAGGTTTGCGAGACACACGGTGCTTTCATCTGTCAGCCTTCAACAAGCTGCTGCACAAGCCATGCAGCATCCATGAACGACGGTGCTTGGAAATTGAGAATCGCGTGTGGACCGCGTCAGGAAAGTCTGCAGCGTGTCCACGACGGTCTGACCTACAACATCTACAGCATGCGTTGCGGTTGCAGCTACAGCAAACGTATGCTTGCTCACCAGGGGCTGCGCCTTGGAGGGGTCGCCGACCTCGCCCTTCACCACCCGCTCCTTGTTGTCATCGTTGATGCCGCCGGCGCCGGCCAGCGACGACTGCGCCACGTGCTGCCGCATCCGCACCGCCAGCCGCTGCCGCACTGCCGCCGGCCGGGCGACGAAGCGAGAGGACGCCGGGTCGGCCGGGGCGCGTGCTCGACACGCCTGCTGCTGCCGGGCTGCAGACCCTCTTTGCAAGCTGCACAGCGGCCCCGCCGCCGGCAACGCCAGCGCCATTGTTGCGGATGGATGCGCACCGTCACCTATGCCACAGGCCACCAAGACTTTAGTCGACTTTAATGGTTGCACGCAAACATCTGCATGGCGGGATCGGCTGGCAGCCCGGACAGGAATTCGTGGATCCATCCACCGCTGCACCGCGCAAAATCTGAGAGAAAATCACTGCTTGGGTGCAGACAGCGATTGAATCAGTGCGACAGAGCCGAGCTTCACTCCGAATGCATGGCCCTGGGACAATCGTCAACCTCCAGCAGTAGGAAACCCAGGGCCAGTGTGCTTTGAAGGCCGTTGACCTTCCCAAACAGCGAAGAGGTAAGATCAGAGCAGCTGCCTTGCATGCCAGGCTACACATGTTACTTGTGCGTGTAGAATTCAGTGACACCCGCGAGGGGGTCTCCCTGTGCCCGGCTATGAACTCCCATTCGAACTTGCAGCAGACCCATTCAGCAGTGGCCAGAAGCTCTGTTCCGTACGCACTGCTGTGCACCAGCTGCGCACTCCTCGATCAACCTGTCGCGGTGAACCACGCTGTTTGCGGTGCCGTAGTGCATGATACCCAGCCCAACCTCTCCTGCTGTTTGACACTCGCTCTGAAGCTAGCACGGGCATATCGGCCGCGAATTGACTGTCCAGCGCGATCGCTCGTTGCGGTCGTATGCCAGTGGCATGGCTGCAGTGTGCGTCGCTATGCGCGGCCCTTAACGCTGACAGCTCGACGCTGTTCGGGACTGACGGATTAGCCTCACCTGCAGCGCCAAGTGCAGCCGATCTGGTGACTGGCTACGCGGCCGTCAGCCGCCTGGTGCAGCCGTAGACGCCTTATGTTGGATGATCGCACGCGTGCTCGCTCTGCTGCAGCGAGCGCTGCGCCATTGCTTGGCTCAGGCTTGCGATCGACTGCGACAGCTAGCCACAGAAAGCAAGCCTAGGTTCCCTGTCACAGCGATGCCAGCATGCTGCCGATTCAATTTCACTGTGGCAGCAGTCCTCCAATCAAGGTACTAAACATCGCCCGTTGTGGCTGGCACCATCACATACAAATCCCCGTTGTAAGGCGCAGTGACAGTGCAGCGTCAGATCACGCGCTTCCGCTTGGCGGGCGCGCCGCCGCCAAGCGGCTCCGAGTCTTCGGCCTCGAAGGCCCGCCCGTACTTGCCACCCTTCTTGTCCAGGATGTCCTGCGGCAACGTAAACGCTGTTGTGACGACAGCCGACACGGCAGAATGGCATTCATCATGCCTGGCAACAACTTTAATGATGCGCAGGCCACAGTCTGCAGTCCGCCATGCCGCACGCTGCACAGCAAGCCGCCAGCAAGTGAAGCAAGCCGCAACAACACCCTGTGCAATGCGCACTTTTATGCTGTTGAGCTCGTTCTTGAGCTTGTTGTTGGCCTTGCCGACGAGGTTCTTGTGCGTCTTGCGGCCGTCCGCCATCTTGAGCCCGAACTGGAAGGCCGCCTTAGGCAGCGTCTCCTGCTTGGACTTGTGCGCCTGCCACTCCTCCTCCGAGTTGAAGTTCGCCCGCGACGTGTTCTTCTCCTGTGTTGGACAACAAGCCGGATGGTCAGGGGCTGAGCGAGTCGTCATAGCGCCGCCGCCTGCGCCTTTGCCGTATGAGTCGGCTGTATGACTTCCCAGCCAGAGACAGCAACAACAGTCCAGTGTGCAACAACGGTCAGCTGTGGCGCGTGCTGTGTGCCAGTCCTGTGGAGCTCCCATCACAGGCGCTGACCCAGGGCGTGGTGCCATCATTGCAGCAACCTAAAAAAGAACATAGTTGAGATTCGCACCCCCTTCTTGTCCATGTGGCTCATGTCCTCCTCGTCGCTGTCCACGACGGTGTTGCCGAACTCGTGGAACGCCGGGTAGCACTCCGCGTACGCGTCTGAGACGAATGCCGGGTCCTTTTCCCGCTCGTCCTGCACGGTGAAGGCGGCACACAGCCTTTACTTTCTGGTCGCGCATGCTTTCTCGCGGAGAGGCTGACACGACCTTGCCACATCCAAGCAAAAAACCCGCACCTTTTCTCGGATCTTGGACAGGCGCTCGTCATCGCGCTTGAACAGAGTGACTGAGGCGTGATACAATCTCAGACTTGGCCGCACCTGTTCCCGGATCTTGGACAGGCGCTCGTCT
>JAABUM010006417.1_pt1 | contig 11537 bp, 20 predicted proteins | sample 5559161 | NCBI WGS metagenome assembly JAABUM01 (sample SAMN10711868, study PRJNA513369) | rock metagenome | isolation source: Antarctica rocks | place: Antarctica: Victoria Land, Siegfried Peak nord | reverse complement strand
GCCTGCCCTGATTCCGGGGTTTCATTTGTGCGATGTGCATCGGACAACTGTCCGTTGCCGCTCATGCACCGCGTGCGCTGTGCTGCCAGCCCCCAACAGCTAGAGTATTCAATGAGCATATGCATCTAGCTATCCATGCATCTAGCTATCCAATGTCATATAGCGAACTGCGTCCGAGTCTTGTGTAAGTTGCGATTGGGCCGCATGTGTCCGATAACACGCATATTTCGCCATAACTGATGCGTTCAAAGATAGACAGGCAGGACCGCTGCTGCACTTTGTGACGGTGGCGCCGTCGGGGACGAGAAGCATGTGCTGATGGAATGTCCCGCGACAGACGTTGTCCGGCAGCGCTTTTCTTGCCTGTTTGATCTGGCGGTGCCGCCGTGCATACGTCAGCTGGTGTAAGGAGGGGACAGAATGATGGTTGCCGAATTCATGTTGGCATGCTTGGGAGAGGTGGGTCTCATCGGCTCATTTGCTGAGCGAGTGTCATCAACAGATTGCGACATGATGACACATGATGGTTTATCGGTGATTTGATGCCTTATCAGCCTGAGTGAGGCTGGCAGAAGGAATTTTCGGCCTCTCACCCCCTAAAAACAATACTACGGCACAATGCACTGCTGCGACGCCCTCGTTCATCTGCTCGATAGGGTTCGTGTAGGGTTCAGATCGTCATTAGCGCGCGCCTAAACGTCAAGCTGCAGCTCAGCTAACCTCCATCAAGGGGCCTCAGGCCGCTGGGCTGCGGCCCTAGGCATGAAGTGGCGCCTTGTCAAGACCGCTGGGCAGCAGGTGACGCACAGCACGATGCCGCAAGGTGCCGCGAGCTGCCTCCAGCCGTCAAGCTGCTTAGGCAACGCCAGCGCCGTCTCCGACCGCTGGAGACCCCCGTCGGCCGATGCTGACGGGCTCCTCACGGCCGCCATGCTGCGGCGGCTCCGCTTCACTCCCTTTCTTTTCTTTCGGCCTCATTTTGTGCTGCATCCGCGACTCATGTGATGACGGTGGGCTCTCTGCGGCCGGTGATCTTTATCAGGTCGGAGATTGCCAGCGCCGCGCTCACCAGCGGCTTCACCGCCTGGAAACAAGACAGGGTGCGGCCGTCAGCTGAGATCTTAACTTGAGCCTCAACTTGAGCCTCCTAATCTTGCAAATTAAGAGGCTAATATGTAATCTTGACCAGGTCCAAGATCGCCAGCGCCGCGCTCACCAGGTGGCTTGATTGTCTGCAGACATTCGATGCCTGTGAAAAGTTCCAGAACTCCAGAGACAGAAGAACGAATGTGCATCTTCACCAGGGCGGAGATGGCCGCCGCTGTGCCGACCAGCGGCTCCACCGCCTGGGATCAATGAATGCGCTATTCAGTGATGGAAAACTTGGAAGGACCGACACACAATCTGGTGAAGATCAGGTCGGAGATGGCCACCGGACGCGCCGACCAGCGGCTAGACCGCCTGCCAACATGCATCAATCAGAAAGGTGAGCATTGCTGTTGAAGGTTTCAAGGGAATCTACACCCATCTCTGCGGCGTCCAGGGTCAGCGCCTCGTCTCCGGTGTCCCTCGCAATGCTAAACCCTAAATCCTAACCCCTAAACTCAGTGTACTCTTAGTGAACTTTCGGAGTCCTAAGATTCGAGACTGCAAGAACAGTCGGACGTTCAACTTTCTTTTTCTCTTCTTTGGTAAAACTGTCGAAGTCCAAGGATGCGAGACTCCAGGAACAACCAGACGTACCTCTGCGGTGTCCCCAGTCAGCGCCTCCTCCCCGGCGTCCGGTGTCACATGCTGCTCGATGTACATTCTCCAAGATTGCGCATTTGCGAAGTTCTTGGGGGAACTCTGCGGACAAAGCAGTTGGTCACCTCGGCTGTGTCCCCATTCAACGCCTCCTCTCCGGCGTCCGGTGCCACATACTTCTCGATGTACATGCGGATGGTCGCGCCCGAGGAGCCCGTGCCTGCAGGTTTCTAGGATTTCTCAGCAGTCGAGACCCATGCAGATGCACCCTGGAACCTGACGAATGAGAAAAGCACCAGGGGAAACCAGCCATGAACCTCGAAACTACATCACAGAAAACGGCCCGCACCGCTCGTTGTCGCAATGCGCAGCCTGGCCATCTGTGCATGCGCTCGCCCTGATGCAGCGCCGCAACCTGTCGGATGATTGCACTACGAGACTTTCGGGATCTGAGGCTAGGCTCACCTGACAGCCGGAAGACGAAGCGAGAGCCATCGTCGAACACGAAACGCGCGCCCTGGTTCTTCGCCACGCTGCCATCCACGGGGTCCGTGTATGTGAACTGGTCCGCTGACGCAATCTTCATGGACTTGAACTGTGTGATCTCACCCTGCAGGGGAGAAACATTGAAACTTTCCGGCATGGCAGCAAAATATATGGAGAATGTGCGAGTCCCTGGTACATCCACTGCTCCTCGCCGGCAACCTTGACGGACTTGAATTGCGCGATCTCGTTCCTGCAACACGCGTTTGAGACTGGAATCCTTTGTTGTCAACCAGCACTAGTTGCTTGCGGGAGGTGACTTCAGGCAGCGCAATCTGTTTATAAAAATTTTTACAGATAAAAAGCCAGACATTGAGAACAGGCGCACCATTTTACTTTGCAGCACGGACATGACCTTGTGAGTCATCCCAATATTCACGCCGAGTCATTCACACTGACTGAGATCAATACAGAGTTGAAAGGACACCATCTTGCTCTCCAGCAGGCTCATGACCTGGTCCGCCTTGTCCGAATGGACGCCGAACACGAAAAGGCATCCCGAACAAGTTTGTCCTTTCTTTGATCTACGAAATAGCGCACCATCTTGCTCTCCAGCAGGGACATGACCTTGTCCGCCTTGTCCGACTCCACGCCTTCGTAGTCGTACCGCGTGTAGTAGTTGCGCCCATACCTGCGGGCAGGGTTTAGGGTATCCTGATAAGCGTCTTCCACTCTTGTGGTCGGATTTCATGTCATGGGGCCTAACCCCCGGCAGCGCCCTCGTAGTCATACCGCATGTAGGTGCGCCCGTACATGCGCCGAGTTCATGCAGGAGGGTTCAGCATTTGGCGGCGACCGCACAGCACACCGTGTGCGCTGACAGCGTCGTCAACAGCATCTTGCAGTGAAGCAGGTGTACTTCACCCAACGGTGCCGTCGCTCGAGTGCAATGTCCCATTGCGCAATCAAGACTGCAGTCGGGGATGCGAGATCGCGGCGCCCTGAGCCTGTGCCAACGGCTGACATCAAAGCAGGCTAGTGCATGGAGACAAGCACAGAGAGATGCCAGCTCTGAGACCCGGAAAAAGGCGCACTTGGCCCAGTGCGCGCGAACGAGCTGCTCCACGGTCACCAGCTCCTTCTTCTGCTTCTCGCCGCCGCCCGGCAGGTGCAGCCCTGTGTCGATAATACAGACACTGAGAACATGTTGTCGATTCGAACAAAAGCCAGTGCTTGCGCGATGTTCAGCGGCCATGAGCTGTTTGGTCTGCTCCTCGCCGCCATCTCGGCAGCTGCAGCATTTGTGGCAGCTGCAATGTGAACGCGTGCGGCGGGCCGCCAGCTTGGCGCCCCTTCCCGGGCCGTGAAACCTACGAAGACTAGGAAGGAGGGGATGAAGGCCAAAGATTGGAGCCAGCTCAAACCTGGCGCCTTGTGCGCGACCTGCTGCAGCAGGTTGCGGTTTTCGTCGCGGTTCACGTACGCCAGGATGGACAGCCACGCCAGCACCGCCCACAGCCCGTCCTTTTCCCTACACAGCAGCAGCAGCATTACATGTGATTCGGATGCAGCTGACTACGAGGTTCAGCGCCAACTGGCAGGGAAGAATGGACAGCCGCGCCAACACCGCCCTCAGCCCGCCTTCTCCCTGGGAACATGGAAAGCAACGCTGCAGCTGGTGACACGCCGGGAATATTCGAGAAGGCGGACGGCCAGCCACTTTTGCATGCACGACCTGAGGCGCAAAACTCATTGTGCGCCGCTCTTCTTCAAGCATGAGCGCTCAGCATGAACATTTGCGTTTGCATCGTTCGAGCAAGCACGACCAGGCGCACTCACCTCACATGGTCGCTGCCTGTGCCAAAAGACTCCTCGCCTGCAGCAGCAGCATGCGAACTGTCAGCAGACGACGACCCGCATTGTCATTAGTCCTGCAGTTGGGTGTGCTTGGCAGCGGCCAGCAGCTGCGACGCCAAAGCCTGAGAAACCCGTTCACAAGCTGCCCTGGTCTTCAGTATGCCATGCCAGATGACGACACACGTGGCATCATGACGGCTGTCTGAGCCGCTGTCAGGGTAGGCAAGGCTTACGTAAGCTTATACGGGTCTGAGGAGTCTCACCGCAGATGGAACACCGCCCATCATCCATGAGGTTGCCGAAGAATTTCCAGCCGGTGGGCACCTCGTAGGTTTTGATGCCCTTCTGCTCGCCCACCCTGTAGGCAATCGTCAAAGGTCAGCCCGCTCATGCACTCAGGTGATGTAGCTGCAAACAGGAACCGCCTGCAAATACTTGGAGCTATGGTCAGACGACTAAATGCCACAGTCCTGGGCTGCAGAGGTGGCATGCTGCGCGCAACGCCTTTCAGGCTGCCTTGAAAAAAGGGATCACAGCGCGGCTTTGCGTTTACTTTCCAGTGAAACTATCAAGATGACTACATCTACATGTATAGGGCCGTGGACGTAGGCATGCTGCGCGCGACGCCATCGAGGCCGCCTTTGAAATCGGCGCTCACACTATGAACTTGCCAACTCTAGTCAACCTCTGTGTGGTATGTCTGTTATGACCTCGGATCATCTGTCGCGCACGGCGGATGTCGGCATGCTGCGCTCGCCGCCCTTCACGATACCCTCAATAGTGAAATGAAACTCCATATTTTACTGTGTGCCGTTTGATAACACTGTCGAGCGCGGCAGACGTCGGCATGCTGCGCGCGACGCCCTTCAGGCCGCCCTTGCAGTAGGCAGTTGAGATTATCTCGTTGGCCTGTTGTATACGCTTTTGCCTTTTTTCGGCGTGTCCCCACCTGTCCAGGGCCGCCGATGTTGGCATGCTGCGCGCGACGCCCTTGAGGCCGCCCTTGAAGTAGGGGATGGCCTCCGCCGCCGAAGCCGCAATCAGCGCTACGCTGTCGCTCGGCGTCACAAAGAACCCCTTGCCTGTGGGTGCACAAGTCCACCTGGACGCTGCTCTTCATTTGAGTTGAATTTCCTTTGAGGCCATCATGTACTCCGCCGCCGACATTGCGACGAGCATGACGCTGCTCAAGGGCGTCACGAAGAAACCCTTGCCTGCGGGCGCAGTAACCGTTCACTTTCAGTACCATAGCTTTCAGAGCGAACAGCTCCAAAACCCCTCAGCCGCCAACGCCGTGATCAGCGCCAAGCTGTCGCTCGGCGTAACGAAGAAGCCCTTGCCTGTTGCTGAAAGTCGGCGTCGCGAAGCCCTTACCTGTTCATTAATACATGCAGGGCGAATTGGAACTTTCAGCACTTCGATCATGTTGACGCCGCAATGAGGGCCACACTGTTGCGTTGCAACACCAAAAGGCTGTTGCCTGTAGGCTGCATGGCGACTGCAGGTACCCCTGACAACATTTTGAATGTGATGCTGCGGGCAACACATTTCGGACGGCAACTGGGTGGCCAATTATGTTTCCTGCTGTACTTTGCAAAAGGCAGACAGCCAGTTCTCTGCACAACCTACTGCGACGAAGGTGCGCACCGAGGATCATGTTGCGGTCTGCGTCGCCGTCGCATGCCGCGCCAAAGTCTGGCACTTCTGCCGGCTTTGTATCACCTGTGTAGTACCGCATTTCAGCTTCCGACAGTGGCGACACGCTCGACTTTGCACAAGCTCCTGTCATGTGGCGCATGCCACTCTGCTTCAATGCCATCAACCAGATCATTAGAACTCATCAAAGCTGAAACACATATCTCACCGAGGCCCATCGTATGCACCAGGTTCTTTGCGTAGGTCAGGTTGGGGTCTGCAGCAGTGGAGATAGTCAACTCAGGCTACGGTGCGGATTTACCGACAACCTGCCAGCTCGGGGTGGAAAACTGCTGTATGGCATGCCTTGCAGCTCCACAACCGGATCATGTTGCAGATCACGCGCAAATGTCAAACTATACAAATCGCAAGTGCGTATCGAAGGAACGCAGGAGCTAGTGAAGCTGCAGGAATGCGCCTGCGCACCTGGGTGCAGCCCGCCAAAGTCCTGCACACACCATCCAGAAACAAGGTCATACACATGTCAGCGCAGAATTCAGGCCATCTTCGTACGGTCTCAGCGACAGTCGAGCGACAGCGACAGTCGAGAAAGGCCAACTTGAGAGTGGTTGTCTGACACAATGGCACAGGCAGTATGCATGGAAGCACGAAGGCGGAAGGCAGCGCACCTCCTTTGGAACGCAGTTCATGAGCGCCGCTTCCGGCACACACAGCTCCTGGAATGCAGATATGTTTACTAATTTGTTGTTCATTAAACTACTGCAGCCACCTAAACCACCCAGCGTGTGAAGACATCAGGCAGCCTCGAGGTGCTTGCTGTTCTGTAGAAGGGTCTTTGAATGCAGCTGCCGCTTGGTGCAGTCATCGAGCCTATGCAGCTGTAGAAACCGTGTCCCGCAATGCCCACAAGGCTCACAAAACCCTGCCGGGCGGACAGTGCGGCTGCATGATGCAGGAAGCGGCCCGCGGCGCGCCGGCGGACTGCTGCGTCCGCCTTTCTAAAGACGCGCAACATTGACCGCGTCTTGATCAATGTGGGCTGCTCACCTGGGCGAAAATTCGCTTTGCATAGGGGCCGGACACGCCGTTCAGGCCATCGAAGGTGAGCTTGAAGTCCGGCCGGTGCAGCAGCGCCTGCGCATTGCGTACAGATTCTCAGGGAAACTTAAATGTATGGCATCTTTTTCTCAGTGTGCACTTTCATCGAGCAGAAATCCTCAACAACATCCTGTCAGACATGAAAGCTACAGGGCAAGCAACGCAGCATACACAATCATTAGACCAGCCATGGTCGCCTCCAGCGCCGCTTCGAAGTACATTCAAAGTCGCATCATCCCATGAAAACCCTGAAATCCTACCTTGATGGCGCCAAAGTCGAAGATCTGCTTCACCAGCTTGAGGTAGTCCTCGATGGGGTCGATGACCTGCAGGCAGGTTTTAGCGGCGCTCAGGATCCACACACCACTCCGCCGCCGCTGTGCCATCATGCAGCGCCATGGTCTCAATTGCTGCTGCGTCAGCATTTGCGCTGATTAGTCAATGCCACGCACAGTCAGAGACTGTTTCTGCGAGGGACTCCACTGCCCAATGTGCTTCTGGGCGCTCGGCCCTTTTCATTAATCCGCGTTGATTGCAGCTCGCTGCCGCACCAGACCTTTCAAATGTCCCAAGATTCTCAAGAAGCTCACCTCCACGGTGAACTGCCCGAACTGGCCATCGATGTGCTGCACCATGAACGTGTGGCTGCCAGTCTTGCTGAGGTCCACCTCGGGAAGGTCCTCCACCAGATGATACCCAGAGATCGTCTTGGTGCCCTCGTAGATGGCGTCGGTCAGCTTCTCCGGCGCCGGCCCGCCGTTCTCGCAGTTGTACCTGCAGAAAGTGGTCTGGAAGCGTCAGCGCGTTGACTCCTTTAAAGATATGGTCTTTGCACCCTCGTGGATGGCATTGGTGAACTTCTCCAGCGCCGGCCGCCGTGATCGCAGTTGTATCTGCACAAAGTGGTGTGGAATCGTCAGCGCGCTGTGTCTTTCAATGAGATGGCCTTTGCACCCTCGTGGAAGGCATTGGCGAGCTTCTCTGGTCCTGACCGCCGTTCTCACAATTGCATCTGCACCAGTGCCACGGCAACGCCATGGCGTTCCATTCCTGTCTCTTCCAAAAGCTTCCAGGTGTATGCATATTCACCTTGCTCAGGTGCATTCTAAGTCAGCACAGCAAATGGCCGGGCACCCTCTCCGCTGCAGGGGCTGCTGGCGTGTACTCCACCGCAGCACAAGGTTTGCATTCACATTGTACAGCCTGGACGCACAGAGCAGGGGCTGCATCGGGCCTGGTACTCACTTGATGCCAAAGTCCTCGTCTGGGCCGCCGGGGTTGTGGCTGGCGGTCAGGATGAAGCCTCCGTAGGCACGCCCGTGCGCCCGGTTGCGGATCACCGCCGACACCGCCGGCGTCGACATGATGCCGTCTACGCCCACCTGTCAGAATTTTAACAAAGGTCTTGCAGGTTTAGGGGTCTGAACGTGACCGCCAGCACCCTCCAGCGCAGTCATGGTGCCATCCACTCCCACTTGTCATATGCAGGTCCTGGCGGCAGGGGCCAGAACCGCCTCACGCTTGCGTGTGCTCGTGAGTTAGAAGGGTGGTGTGCTTGCGACCTTCTTGTTGTGCACTTATGAGCGCATTCAGACATGTGGAGCGACAAGCATGACTGGCGCGGCCACAGCGGAGGCAGCGAACGTCACCCAGAGGGAGCGGACGCCATTCGCCGCCGCCATCTTGATGATGATCTGGATAGCGGGCTTGCTGTAGTAGCGGCCATCGCCGCTGGCCACCAGCGTGCTGCCTGCAGGCCGCAGAATGGTGCATCAGATGGATCTGCTGGCACCGCTGCCGCTGCGGTCATGACACACCCCGTACAAGCTGGACATACTGCCAGCATTCGTGCGTCGAAATGAGGTCAGAGTCTGGATTGAAAACTCTCGAGCCAGGCGGAGCAGCCGCACCCTTGAGCTCATCTGCCGGCAGCGCATCGAAAGTGGCCTGCACGAAGTTGGCCAGGTAGTGCGGCTTCTCAAACTCCTTCACCTGCACCAATTGTGTCACGCGGCGTTCTCCGTGATCTATGTTGGTGATGCAACACGGACCGCGAGCGACACTGCTGTGCTTGCTGCCTGTGATCTGAAAACATCGAAATCAAGGTCATCTGGATTTTGCAGCCCAAATAAGGCTGCGGCTTGACAATGACTCTGACCTTCTTGCGCAGGCCACTAGTGCCGGGCTTCTGGCCGTCGTATGGCTTCGTGTCCACGAGCTTTGCACCATAATCAGAGGGCATTTTGGTGGTTGCGTCAACAGCGCGTGTGTTGTATCTCGTCGATGGAACAGAGCCCAAATGTGTCCCAGATTCGTGCTACATGCACCCGCTTCTGATCGCAGCAGTTACGACGCATTGCAAATCCAATATGCTTGAAAGCTGGCTTGCTTGGAAGCTGGCGCGTCGCTGGCCTTTCCCGCCAAGTGCATTTCAGGCGAAAGGGGGAATTGTAGGAAAGGTATTGGCAGGTGGCAGCTGCAAACACCTGCAAATAACTGCTTTCGAAACATCTGCTGTTCTCAAACAGATGACGAGTGATGATGTGTTTGAGCAAGACATTTGCGCAGCTGCAGCGGTGCACAATGGCAACGGTGACAGCGGTACTCACAGCCGCTCGGCATGCCTGTGGAGCCTCTGAACACCAAAGACAGCTCTCAGCAGCATCATTTTGATGACTTCCCTACATGCCACCGCTGACATGGAGATCTCTGCGTGAAGATGCATTGCCGCACAGCAGCGCCAATGGACCAGACGGCGGAGTCGCATCGGGAAATCTACTAACCATCGAGCTTGACTCATGCCGCCCAGGCTCACGACGGGATCAGGGTTGTTCACGCACTCTTGGTAGCAAATGCAGTGGTGATGCAGTGGTGATGCAGTGGTGAGAGTGTGCCAAGGCTCGTTGATGCGTCTTGGGAGCAGGGAAAGTCGTTCCGAATGCGCTCCGTGAGCGTCGTGCGAGATACTTCTGCAGCCTAATATACTCAAGCTCTCAGCACATGTACGACTGGATGCGGGACATTGTAGCGGCAGTTTGCGGGCTGCACCCGCAGGCGCACTTCCTCATGGTGGACTCCGCATAGAGGGCGGTCAAAGATGCCAAACCGTTGGCGGCCGCAGCTAGCTACGCAGCCAGCGTTCTATATGTCTGCCCTGGCCTGCCGCCCTGCGTCGTGGACACTGTGGCCTGGGCCGTCAGTCAGCCTCTGGGATAGCGCGGACAGCTGCCTCAAGTTGGCACTGCTGCCGCACGCGGCCGCACAACTCACAGCCGGCAATCGCCCGCCCCTCCGGCCGCGCAGCAGAGGCGCTGCTCGAAGTGTCCGTCGACCTCGCCCTGCACCTGCTGGAGCGCGCCATGCAGCGGCAAGCGAAGCCCGCTGTAGAGGCTGCCGCCAGAGCGCGGGATGACCGCGTGCATCCAGGGTCTGACGTGGGCGGCCAAAGCCACCTCCGGACTCGACACTCTTGCGCGGCGCGGACTCCGGGCGGCCGTCACCGATGCTGCCGCGCCGGCTCGCGCACGCCATCTGCAGGCTGGGCCGCAAGCTGCTGGCGGTGGCGGCACGGCCAGCTTGCAGCGGCATGGTGGCTGGCGCGCTGGATGCGCTGCTGCACAGGCAGCAGGACAGGAGCCTGCTGCAGGCGGCGCAGGCGGCCCTGATGGCGGGGGGGCTACATCCCAGAGCAGTCGTGCTTCATCGCAGCACAGTAGGCGGCGGTGCAGTGCATCTATCTCTGCTGATGATAGCCAGATGGCGCCGGCTGAGCGCATCTACTGCCTCAACGGCTGGTGACGGCGATAGTGGTGCTGCAGCCTGCGATCCCATTTTTGACGCGACGGCAGCCAGGCAGCAGGTCGAGGCTCTGGTCGGATCCCTGCGGCACTGCGAGTAGCTGCTGCAAGACCAGCTGCCTGTCGCCGGCGCAGGGCCTGCGGAGCGTCGGGCGCGCCAGCAATCAGTCAATGTCCGGTCGGGTTCAGTAGATTGAGAATTTGTGTTTCAAAGCACCAAGCCTGATGTTGGCCAGCCAGGCGGGCAATTGAGACAACGAGGGGATTGTGAAGAGACGGGGGGATCGAGAAGGCGGCAGGGAATTCCGAGTATTGCATTCGAGCGGTTCGCATAAGGTTCCAATAAATCGCTGAATTCAGCGATTCGAATGCAGCACTACGTTCCAAAGCAATGCATGGAAATGCTAGCGAGTGACGGCAGTACCTCAGTTGTGTTCGAGGCAATCGAGACAATCAATCACAGTGTCCAGCAATCAAACTTCCCTAAAGCCTAGTTTCATGAGTGGGTTCACATTGGCAGCGGCGGCTGCGGTCCAACTCCATGCTAGAGCTGCTAGAATCTTGACCTTACTAGAATCTTGACCTCACACCGCGCAGCTGATCCCAGGATAAGTGTAATGTCTGATCCTACGGTCTCAACCTACAAAACCACTAGCACCAATGCGATCTCAATCCTTTCATTAATCATATCAGTTCGACATCCACCACTGCCGCCGCCATGCTGCTTCGTCGGACAGTCATCACCGTGACGATGCCGGCGGAGGCGGACAAGGCGGCGGAGGGCTCGGGTTGAACGGCGGCGGCGGTGGCGGTGGCGGCGGCGGCGGCGGCGGCGGGCTTGATGGAGAGCTGCTCGGCGGCGGCGGCGGGCTTGATGGAGAGCTGCTCGGCGGCGGCGGC
>JAABUM010006416.1_pt1 | contig 11537 bp, 11 predicted proteins | sample 5559161 | NCBI WGS metagenome assembly JAABUM01 (sample SAMN10711868, study PRJNA513369) | rock metagenome | isolation source: Antarctica rocks | place: Antarctica: Victoria Land, Siegfried Peak nord | reverse complement strand
CACCTACGCGCAGCGGGCGGTGATCCTGGACGCGCTGCTGCGCGACACCCTGGCGCGCAAGCGGGCCGCTGCCTGACTCTTCTGCTGCGCCCTCTCCCGGAGGGAGAGGGAGAAGCGCGGCACTGCGCCAGCCTTGGAGACCCCCGCCGCCCCGCACGGTTCAGCCCCTGTCACGCAGGGCTGACGCAGCCGCCATACGGGAGTAAGGCTGTCCCATGCCAGAAGCGCCGCTCGTCGAGGCCGATGCCCGGCCTGTCTATTCGCACCAGCAAATCGTGCGGGTCGTCACCGGGATCATGCTCTGCATCCTGCTGGCGGCGCTGGACCAGACGGTGGTCATCCCCGCGGTCCCGGCCATCGCCGCGGACCTCGGCGCGTTCGGCCACCTGGCCTGGATCGTCACGGCCTACCTGCTGACCAGCACGGCGCTGACGCCGGTTGTCGGCAAGCTGTCGGATATCTACGGACGCCGCGCGCTGCTGCTGCCGTCGCTCGTGGTGTTCATCGTTGCCAGCATGTTGTGCGGCTTCGCCCAGTCCCTGCCGCAACTGATCGCCGCGCGGGCGTTGCAGGGAGCCGGCGGCGCCGGGCTGATGGCCATGGCGCAGGCGGCGGTGGCGGACGTGGTGTCGCCGCGGGAGCGCGGGCGCTACCAGGGCTACATGGCGTCCATGTGGGGCATCGCCTCCATCGCCGGGCCGGTGGTCGGCGGCTGGGTGACGGACCACCTGTCCTGGCGCTGGGTGTTCTGGATCAACCTGCCGCTCGGCCTCGCTGCGATGTGGCTGTGCAACCGTGCCCTGCGGACGATCCGGACGGAGCGCCGGCCCGCCCGCATTGACGGTCTGGGCGCGCTGCTGCTGGCCGCTGGCGTCACGGCGCTGCTGCTGACCCTGAGCTGGGGCGGCGTCGAGTTCCCCTGGGCCTCCGCGCCGGTGATCGGCGCAGCCGCGCTCGGCGTGGCCCTGCTGGCGGCCCTGGCCTGGCACGAGCGGCGGGCCGCCGACCCGATCCTGCCGCCGCACCTGTTCGGCAACCCAGTGTTCCTGCGCGGGGTGTGCATCGCCTTCCTGTCCTCGCTGGGGCTGTTCGGGGCGACGCTCCTGCTGCCGCTGTTCTTCCAGTTGTCGCTGCGGGCGGACGCCTCCCGCTCCGGCCTGCTGGTGATGCCGTTCCTGGCCGCGACGGTGGTGGGTGCCATGCTGTCGGGACAGTTGGCCCGGCGGCTCGGACGGACGCGCGGCATCATCCTGCTCGGCGTGTCGGCGTCCGCCCTGGCCTTCGCCCTGCTGGCCGCGCTCGCCGGGCAGCCGTCGCTGTGGCTGGTGCTGCCCTGCACCTTCGTGCTGGGCGTCGGCATCGGCGGCACGATGCCGAGCGTGCTGATGCAGGTGCAGAACGCCGCGGCCTACCGGGACGTGGGCGCCGCAACGGGGTCGCTGCTGTTCCTGCGCTCGATGGGCGGCGCGTTCGGCAGCACGCTGGTCGGCTCGCTGCTGGCGGCGCGGTTCGCGGCCGGGCTGCGCGCGGCGGGGCTGCCGGGCGACGTGGACCTGGGATCGCTGCGGGCCGGGGCAGGGGGGCTTGGCCCGGGGCTGGACCAGGCGCGGGACGCGCTCACGTCGGGGTTCGCGCTGTCGTTCGGCGCCTGCGCCGCGGTGATGCTGGTTGCGGTCATGGTGACGGCAGGGATGCAGGACGTGCAGTTGCGCTCAGGCCCTGCTGCTCCGCGCGATGTCGGGCATTAAGAATGTTCAGCAAAACAGGGGTAGATAACGCTAAGGCAATAGCGGGTTGGCTCGTGCCAAGCCAGGTTGTGCCAGGCCATTCAGAGGGCGCATTAGCGCCCTGCGTCTATCGGCGCGCAGTTGGAGCGCCCGGCCTGCACGCAGTCCTGTATTGCGGACGCGCCGCGCAGCGCCCCGGTGATCCACAGGCTGCCGGCCAGCAGCAGGCCGAGCAGCACGAGCGCCGCGACCAGTTGCCGCCGGGGTCCGGGATCGTTGCCGCCGCTCAACACGCGCCTCCTAAATACGCCTGACTCGCCGCATCAGGTTGACAGCGCCGCCGCTGGACGGCCTTAACGGGACCATGCGCATCCGCCGCCTTCTTACGGTTATCGCCGTGTTGCTGGCCAGCCTGCTCGCCCTGCCGGCGCAGGCGATGGAGAGCGTCTATTTTTTCACGTCAGACGGCGTGCGGCTGCACCTCATCACGGCCGGGCAGCCAGGGGCGCCGGTGATGGTGTTCGTGCCGGGCTGGACCATGCCGGCCTGGATATTCCAGGCGCAAATCCAGGAGTTCTCCCGCCGCTACCGCGTCGTCGCGCTGGATCCGCGCGGCCAGGGCGACAGCGAGATCGCGGCCAGCGGCTACGACCACACCCGGCGCGGGCAGGACATCGGCGACCTGATCGCCTTGCAGGGGCCGCGCCCGGTGCTGCTGGTCGCCTGGTCGCTCGGCGTGCTCGACAGCCTGGCCTACGTCCAGCAATACGGCGACCGCCGCCTGGCCGGGCTGGTGCTGGTGGACAACTCCATCGGCGAGGACCCGCCACCGGTCCCAAGCCGCCTTCCGTCCGTCCGCGGCCCGCGCATCGCGCGTGAGATCCAAATGCGGAACTTCGTGCGCGGCATGTTCCGCAGCTCCCCCGGTGAGGACTACCTGGCCCGCCTGACCGAGACTGCGCTGCGTACTCCGCCCGATGCGTCGGCGCAGTTGCTGAACTACGGGGTGCCGCGCAGCTACTGGCGGGACGCCGTGCTGTCGCTCCAAAAGCCGATCCTGTATGTCGTGCGCCCCCGTTTCGCGGCGCAGGCCGGCAATCTGGAGCTGCACCAGCCGCTGGCGGAGACGGCGTTGTTCGAGTCTGCCGGCCATGCCCTGTTCGTGGACGAGCCGGGGCGGTTCAACGCCGTAGTGCAAGACTTCATGCGCCGCCGGGTCTGGCGCTGATGGACACCGACATGACGGGGGTTGGCATAACTGGGTCCAGTACGACCGGGGCTGGCGCAGATGACGCTGGCGTTGCAGCGCGCATGTCGCTGTGGCCGCTGTTCCTGATCTCCGGTGCCGCTGTGGGGTTCGAGATCGCGCTGACCCGCTACTTCGCGGTCGCGAAGTGGTCGGAGTACGGCTACTGGGTCATCTCCATCGTCATGGTCGGGTTCGCGCTCAGCGGCGTCACCATCGCGCTGACGCGGGACTGGGCGGCCCGGCACGGGCCGCTGCTGCTGCGCATGGCGCCGCCGCTGCTGGTGCTGACGGCCGCCGCCGGCTACTGGGGCACGACAGCCAACTCGTTTAACCCGCTGGAATTGCAGAATGCCGTCACGTTCCTGCCGCAGCTTGGCAACATTGCGATCTACTACGCGGTGCTGCTGCCGTTCTTCTACCTGACGGGCCTGTATATCAGCATAACCTTCGTGTTGAACGAGGACCGGATCGGCCGTGTGTATGGCTTCGACCTGACGGGCGCCGGGGCCGGGGCGGCGCTGGTGCTGGGGCTGATGTCGTTGCTGCACCCGTTCCAGCTTGTCGCCGCCCTGCTGGTGCTGCTGGCCGCCACCGGGCTGTTCGGCACGCGGCCCTGGCGCACCGGCGCCGCGGCGCTGCTCGCCCTGGCCGCGAGCGAGGCGGTGCTGCTGCTGGACGGCCGGGCCGAATACAACGACTTCAAGGCGATCTACGCCCCGCTGCACGTCGCAGGTGCGAAGCAGTTGGCCGAGGTCCGCTCCCCCCGCGGCCTGTATGCGCTGCTGGACAACTTCAACGAGCGCGTTGACACCGACGTGTCCAACAATGCCGAGATTGTGGGCGGGTCCGCGCCGCCGCTGGCCTATGGCCTGTATCGCGACGGCAACCGCGTCGCCGCCCTGCCGCGTGCGGGCGGCGCCCAAGCCGGCTATGCCCCGGCGGCGCTGGACTCGCTGCCCTACCGCTTGCTGCCCGGCGCCCGCGTGCTGCTGGGCGGCAGCAGCGGCGGCTTCCGGGTGGCGCAGGCGCTGACGCTCGGCGCGGCCAAGGTTGACGTGCTGGAGCCTGATCCGGTCATCCTGGGCGCGCTCCGCAACGGACTCGGGCCATCGCCCGCCCTGGAGCCTGACCCCCGCGTGCGCCTGCTGCCCGACAGCCCGCTGGCGGCGGTGCGCGACGGTGCGGCCTACGACCTGGTTGACCTGTCCGCCGACTTCCTGGACGCCGGGGAAGCGAACGCTGTCGCCTACACTGCCGAGGCGATGCAGCGCTACCTAGGCGCCCTGGCCCCGGACGGGCTGGTGTCGGTCCCGGTCGCGATACGCGAGTTCCCGGTCTATGCCGTCCGCGTGCTGGCCACCGTGCGGGAGGCGCTGCGCCGAACCGGCGCGGCCGACCCGGCGGCGCACGTCATCGTCTATCGCTCCGCTTGGAACCTCCGCATCCTGGTGGCCAACCAGCCCTGGACCGCCGCGCGCATCGCCGCCGTGCGCGCCTTCTGCGACGAGCGGTCGTTCGATGTATCCTATTACCCCGGCATTGACGTGGCCGCCGCCCGCGCCGGGGTCTATAACGACCTTCCCGCGGTCAGCTTCGCAACCGGCCAGGTCACGTCCGGCGACGAGCGCGAGGACGCCGTGGCGGACGAGGCCGGCGCCACCCTGCGCGGCGAGGCCAGCGAGTCGCAGGACGCCTTCAACCTGTCGCCGATCACGCTGGACCGGCCCTCCTACTACTCGGTGCTGCGCCTGACGCAGATGCCGACGATCCTGAAGCGGCTGGAAATCCTGCCGCAGGCGGAGGTCGGCCAGTTGGTGAACCTTGCCGTGCTGGCCCAGGCCGCGGTGATCGCGCTGGTGGTGCTGGCGGTGCCGCTGTTCTCGTCCGGCATCACCGGGCGGCAGGCGCGCGGGGCCGGGATGCTGCGGCCCGTAGTCTATTTCGCGTCGCTCGGCCTCGGCTTCCTGTTCATCGAGATTTTCCTGATCGAGAAGGCCAGCCTGTATCTCAACGACCGCACGAGCGCGTTCGCCCTGGTGCTGACGGGGATGCTGGTGTTCTCCGGCCTTGGCAGCCTGCTGGCGGACCGTGTGCGACGGACCGGCATCGCCCTGTCGGCCGCGGTCGTGGTCGGCTGGTGCATCCTGGTGCTGCTGGGACTGGAACCGCTGCTGCTGGCGACCCTGGGCCTGCCCTGGCTTGCGCGCGCCGGGCTGCTGTTGCTGCTGGTGGCGCCGGTGTCGGTCGCGCTGGGGCTGCCGTTCCCGCTGGGCCTGGCGCGCGCCGGGTCGGCGGGGGGTGGGTTCCTGCCCTGGGCCTGGGGCTTGAACGGCGCGTTCTCCGTCGTGGCCACGCCGCTGGCCAACCTGGTGGCCGTGCAGTCCGGCTTCGACCGGGTGCTGCTGTCGGCGGCCCTGCTCTACGTCCTGACCTACGTCGCCTATCCCTCCCTACGAAAGACATCCCAGTGGCAACCGATCCCCTCCACCTGACACGACGTGGCGCCTTGGGCGGCGCCCTGGCCGGCGGCGCCCTGCTGTCCCTGGCGCCACCCGCCGTCGCCGCTCCCGGCATGGCCTGGACGCGGGACGCCTACCAGGAGGCCATGCGGCGGTCCGGCCGTCCCACGGATCTGACCGACGTGCAGTTCCAGGCCATCCAGGCCCGCAAGCCCGGCGCGCTGCGGCGCATCGAGAGCTACCTAAAGGAACGCCTCGGCAGCGCCGATCCCGCCGTGATGCGCGCCTTCCAGGAGGTGCCGCGCGAATACTACCACTATAGCTATCCCGACCGCCGCAGCCAGTCCGGCGTCGCCTACGAGGACGACCCGAAGCCCTGGGCGCTCGGCTACGGCAGCGCGCTGTCGGACTACCTCGGCCAAGCCTACATGACCCAGGTCTGCAAGCCGCAGCCCGGTGACGTGACGCTTGAGATCGGCACCGGCAGCGGCTTCCAGAGCAGCCTGCTGTCGCGCATCGTCAAGCGCAGCCACTCCATCGAGATTATCGAGCCGCTGGGCCAGGCGGTCGGCAAGATATTCGCGCCGCTCGGCTACGACAACGTCGAGACCCGTGTCGGCGACGGCTACTTCGGCTGGCCGGAGGTCAAGGGCGGCTTCGACATCATTATCATGACCTGCGCCGCGCAGTATGCCCCGCCGGAGCTGTTCAAGCAGCTCAAGCCCGGCGGCCGGATGCTGATCCCCATCGGCCAGCCGTTCAAGCGCGGGCAGTATCTCTACGTTTACAGCAAGGACGAGGACGGCAAGGTGCGGTCCCGCAAGGACGTGGGCGTTTATTTCATTCCGATGACCGGCGCGATGATGAATCGCCCCAAGCCCGGCGGCAGCGCGGCGGACGTGCCGGCAGGCACCCCGGCCGCAGCAGCGGCCCCGGCCGGCGCGGCGCCCGGCACCCCGGAGTAGAAACGGTTTGCTGCTCCCTCTCCCTCCGGGAGAGGGCCGGGGTGAGGGAAGCGGCAAGCACCGCGCCTCGCAGATGCAAGAGTCGCTCTGCTGCGGGCCAGAGCAGGCGCTTGCGGCCTCCCTCACCCCAACCCTCTCCCGAAGGGAGAGGGAGCAGCAATCACGCGCCCGGGATCACCGCGCCCTTAAAGGTTTGGTTCACCCACGTCTTAAAGCCAGTGTCCGCATACCCCGCCGCCAGCGCCTTCGCCCAGGGCTTCGCCTCGTCGCCCTGCCGCACCACCACCAGGCAGCAATACTGCCGGATCAGCGCGCCCTCCGCCCGTTCCACCGCCAGGCTGTCCCGCAGCGGGTCCATGCCGGCCGCCACGGCATAATTCCCGGTGATCGCCCCGGCGTCCACGTCGTCCAGCGCACGCGCGATCTGCGCCGCGTCCAGCTCCACGAAGCGCAGCCGCTTCGGGTTGTCCGTCACGTCCAGCACGGTCGAGCGGAAGTCCGCCCCCTCCCGCAGCTTGATCACCCCGGCGCCGGCCAGCAGCACCAGCGCCCGCCCGCCGTTGGTCGGGTCGTTCGGGATGGCGACGCGGGCGCCGTCCGGCAGGTTCTCCACCGTCTTGGTCTTGCGGCTGAACACCGCCATCGCCGTCATCACCGTCCGCCCGACCGGCACGATCTTGTAGCCGCGGTCCTTGACCTGCTGGTCCAGGAACGGCTGGTGCTGGTAGGCGTTGGCATCCAGGTCCCCGGCCGCCAGCGCCGCGTTCGGCTGAATGAAGTCGCCGAACTCGGTGATCTTCATCGTCAGGCCCGACGGCGCCACCATGTCCCGTACCCGCTCCAGCACCTGGGCATGGACCCCGGAAGTCACGCCGACGCGGATCGGCCTGGCGGCGTCCTGGGCCAGCGAACGCGACGCCGCGCCGAGCGGCAGGGCAAGGCCGGCGGCCAGGGTGGCGCGTCGGGTCAGGTGCATGTTCAGGCTCCTCAACGGTGGGATACGCGGCGGACCACGGCGTCCCCTAGCATCTGCAACCCTTGCACGGCCAGGACCAGCACGCCGACGACGGCCGCCATCACCTCCGGCATGAACCGCTGGTAGCCGAAGCGTATGCCCAGGTCGCCCAACCCCCCGCCGCCCACCGCGCCGGCCATCGCGGAGAAGCCGACCAGCGACACCAGCGTCACCGTGACCGCCGCGGCCAGCCCCGGCGCCGCTTCCGGCACCAGCACCTTGCACACGATCTGCACCCGGCTGGCGCCCATCGCCTGCGCCGCCTCGACCAGCCCGCGGTCCACCTCGCGCAGCGCCGTCTCGAACAGCCGGGCGATGAAGGCCGTGGCCGCGATGGCCAGCGGCACGACCGCCGCGGCGGTGCCGATGCTGGTGCCGGCCAGCAGCCGCGTGAACGGCACGATGGCGACCATCAGGATGATGAACGGCACCGACCGCACGGCGTTCACCAGCAGCGCCACAGGCCGGTTGAGCAGGGGCCGCGCCGCGATGCCGCCCGGCGCCGTCACCAGCAGCAGCAGCGCCAGCGGCAGCCCCAGCGCGACGGCGACGGCCGCAGCGGCGCCGACCATCGCCGCGGTCTCCCAGAACGCATCCAGCATCAGGCTTTGCAGGGCAGGCGACATGGCCGGGGCCTAGAGCCTGTCCGGCGCGGATAGACGCACCGGACAGGATTTAGCTGTTGCTTTTGCAAGCATTCGTTCAGCCCAAATGAAGGTGATTATGTAGTTGACAAACATACAGGGCGGCGCTAGGTTCTTAGTCATAGGAGCAGCCCATGTCCGTTCTGTCCGCCCCCTACTTCCACGACGAGGCCGAAGCGTTCAAGCAGCTTGAGGCAACCCTGTGGCCGCAAGGCCCGGTGTGCCCGCGTTGCGGCGGCATGGACCGCATCACGACGGTCAAGGGCGGACGCATGGGGCTGCGCCGCTGCGGCCCCTGCAAGCGCCAGTTCACGGTGACGGTCGGCACGGTGTTCGAGAGCAGCCACGTCAAGCTGCACATGTGGCTGCAAGCGGTTTACCTGGTGTGCAGCATCAAGAAAGGCATCAGCAGCCGCCAACTGATGCGCGTGCTGGACGTGCAGTATAAGACGGCTTGGTTCATGACGCACCGCATCCGTGAGGCGATGGTGTCCGGCAAGCTGCCGCCGATGGGTGGCGAGGGCCAGGTGGTCGAGGTGGACGAGACCTTCATCGGCCAGAAGGCGGACATGCCCAAGCAGCGCGGCTACGTCCACAAGCACGCGGTCCTGACCCTGGTAGAGCGCGGCGGCACGTCCCGGTCCTTCCATGTGGACGGCGCCAAGGCGTCCGACCTGTTGCCGATCATCAAGGCGAACGTTGATCCCAAGACGCACATCATGACGGACGAAGCCGGGCAGTATGCCAGCCTCAAGAAGCACTTCGCCGGGCATGACTTCGTGCAGCACGGCAAGAGTGAGTACGTGCGCGGCAACGTGCATTCCAACACGGTGGAAGGCTTCTACAGCGTGTTCAAGCGCGGCATGAAGGGCATCTACCAGCACTGCGGCGAGCAGCACCTGCACCGCTACGTGGCGGAGTTTGACTTCCGCTACAGCAACCGTGTCAAGTTGGGCGTGGATGACGCGCAGCGCACCATGACAGCGTTGCGGAGGATCGTGGGCAAGCGGCTCACATATAAAGGATCACCGGTCTTGTACAAGGTCGCCTGAAACCTAAATCGAAAGACATGGACAAGATAACTGAATACTATTTCAGCATAGATTCTTTCACCCCCGAGACATTACCAATGTCTCGGCTGGCTCAGTACATGTCTGACCTGGCAAGGCTGATAGGAGAAGAGCGCACCGTGCATTTTCGGCGGCTTGATAAAGGCAGTGCCGTCATTGTGCATTGGGTTGAACCAGACGCGGCAGCAAAAGTGCGCGAACGTGTGAGTTTGGCGCGGCAAGGAAGGGGGCCAGCAGAGCCTTTGCGGGCTATCCAGAACATCAATATCATGCTTGAAGAAGATGGTGGCAGCGGGCTTTTGCTCGAAGGCGGCGCAGAAATCATTCGCTTCCCGGGTCATAAAATAGTTGATGAGGTCACGGCTGGACCTATAACGCAGCCAACGACTTTGGAAGGTGTGGTGATCCGAGTAGGTGGAACAAAGGAATTGGTGCCTGTCCATCTGGCCGTGGAGGGCGCTGGCGTGCAAAGCCGGTGCTGGGCTTTCCGCGACACTGCAAAAATACTTGCTCGGCATATCTTTGGTCCAGAGTTGCGCCTTTCCGGTGCTGGCACTTGGCTTCGAGGGGCTAACGGCAGATGGGTGCTTGAGCGGCTCAAGGTTCAAACCTTTGACGTTCTTGAGAGGCGCCCACTGGCTGAAGAGCTTGTTGACCTGCGAAGCCTTGACAGCGGCTGGTCTGGTGTGGCCGATCCCTGGGCAGAGCTGTCTCGCATCCGGCATGGAGGCAATGAAGTATAGGCATGGTTGTATTTGACAGCACCATGTTGCTTCTGACGCTTTTTCCACAAGCGCCGATTCCAAACGACCCTGCCATCAATCTGCCGATCACCAACGCTTCTGCCCGAGTAGATCATCTTCTTAAGACGTTGGAGGCCGACCGTGTGAAAGTGGCAGTTCCAACGCCCGTACTAAGTGAAGTCTTGGTTCGAGCAGGCGCCAACATGGCTAACTACGTCGCCAAATTTCAAAAGTCGGCGACATTCAAGATTGAGGATTTTGACGCTCGCGCAGCGATTGAAGTTGCGTTGATGGCACAAGAGGCAATCAGCAGCGGTGACAAGAAGGCAGGCTCGAAAGAGCAGTGGGCGAAGATCAAGTATGACCGGCAAATTGTCGCCATTGCTAGGGTCTAGGGACAAAGTTTTGGCGTGGTAAGTGGCCACGAGGCTGGTTGGCCCCGTGGCCTACCCGGGCCATCATGGTGTTGCGAGGCACTATGGAGGCGCGGGCATGGAACAGCATCTCATTGAGGAGGCGGTGTGGCAACGCATGCTCGCCGCCTTGGAGACGGTGCCGTATATGCACTGTCGCGACCTGGACCCGTTGCGGCGCTTCATCAGCGCCTGCTTCCTGGTGATGCGAACCAACCTGACCTGGGCCGAGCTTGGCGGCCTTGTGCCGTCTGCCGACGCGGCCAAGAAGCGGTTCCGCCGCTGGGCCAAGCGGGGCGTGTTCGACCGGCTGTTGGAGTGCTCGCAGCCGGTGGCCGCGCCGGACGTGCTGCACATCGACAGCACCAGCATCAAGTGCCACCGGACCGCGACCGGCGCTCGCGGCGGCGGAGACGAATGCATCGGGCGTAGCCGCGGGGGGCTGACCACCAAGGCCCACCACGCCGTCGATGGCCTGGGCTTCATCCGCCGGCAACTGACCTCGCCGGGCCAACAAGGCGACTGCACGACGGCCGAGGCGCTGACGGCAGGGCTGCAGCCGCTCTCGGTGGTGGGCGACAAGGGCTACGACAGCGACAAGGCGCGCGAGCATTGGCGCGGGCGCGGCATCGGCGTGTGCATCCCGCCCAAGCGCAACCGCCTCGTGCAGCACTGGTATGACAAGGGCCTGTATCGCACCCGGCACCTCGTCGAGAACTCGTTCAACAGGCTGAAGGACTTCCGCCGCCTCAGCCTGCGGCTGGACAAGACGGACACCAGCTTCCGCGGGTTCGCAGCCTTCGCCGCAGCCATCCTGAACTGGCGGCTGAAGGTCAGACTTTGTGCCCAAGCCCAGCCCTGTCAGTAACTTAGGTGGTCCGTAAAACTTTGTCCCTAGACCCTAGAGTGATTGGGGCTTCTGCTATCTATAGCGACGATGAAGGCTTGAAGAGAACAGCGGTCCGGATGGGCGTGCCTGTCGTTAGCTTGATAGATTGTCCACCACCGCCCGCAGATGCACAAGCTGCCATGAATCTAGAAGGGGGCCAAAATCGTGGCAATCCGCCAACCAAAGGTTAAGAGCAAGCAGGCTGACCGCTTCGTTGAAGCCGCCCGCCAGCTAGGCCAGGGCTGTTCAACGCTTTCGAACGATGGTGAGTGAGAGCAGGTTTTTGATGCCTGCGAGACCGGCGCGGTATCGGTCCTGGCTGAGCGTGTCGGTCTGGTTGGCCTTGAGGATGTTGAAGGCGAA
>JAABUM010006415.1_pt1 | contig 11537 bp, 4 predicted proteins | sample 5559161 | NCBI WGS metagenome assembly JAABUM01 (sample SAMN10711868, study PRJNA513369) | rock metagenome | isolation source: Antarctica rocks | place: Antarctica: Victoria Land, Siegfried Peak nord | reverse complement strand
CCAGGCGCAGTAGGAGGCCAAATTTGGGGAAGGTTTGGCAGTGGCGGGTCCGGGATAATCTCACCAGGGCCAAGAGGAGTGATACCTGGAGGCATTGAGGGAGCCATAGGAATAGAGGGAGGTGCAATCGTCTGCAAACCGTAGGAGTCTGTCTTGTTGACTGGATTATCTCCCATAGCCACGTAGACATTAGCCCCACCGCGTTCACCCAACGGATCCCGGTTGATCCACCGTCCAAGGCCCGACGAGTAGAACCTGTAGCCGTAAAAGCACAGTCCGGCCAGTTGTTCCTTGGTCGCGTAAAGAAACGGATTTTGGTTGGACGCCGTTCCCGATGAAGCGAGCAGGTTGCCCCACGCATCATAGGAGTAGGAGCCGACCAGCGCGCCCGTTCCATCAGTCAATGAAGTGACGTTACCAGAGCCATCATAGCCGTAGAACACCGAACTCGTCGCAGTCGTGCGCGCCAGAAGGCCGCCGATATTGCCCGCGCGAAAATCGGAAGCGACGACGTTGTTGACGAATGGGTGTTCAACCCACTGTTTGCTCTGGCTCCGCGTCGTCTGGAGGCGTCTCTTCGTCAGGCCGAGGAGTATCGGCTGTGTCTGTCTCCACGAACCGGATTGTCAACTCGTCTCCTGCGGAAAGAACGACCTGACCCGGTTCAATCCAGAGAACATGTTGCTCATCCAGCAAGCCACCTAAACTTAGGATTGCGATATCCGACGCGGTAGATTGATAGATGATCGCAGATATTCCTCCGCGTTTATTGCTACCGGCTACACACATAGTGGAGCCGTTGATTACGACTTCGAAGCACAGCATAATTTCACCTCACTCAATTCAAGTCTTGTCCGTCCTTACAGGCTCGGTATCTCTTATGAGCCTCTTTCATGCATTTCTTGAACGCTTCAAAGTTCCCCTCCGCCAAAAGAGGGTCACAATTTCTCTGAATCCAGGCGGTAAGTTGGGCCTCACAGGGGTCCTGAAAAGGGCCAGTAACAGTTGGGCATCCGCAAGGCTGCGCTCCATACAAATCGTCAGCCAAGCGGTCGCCAAGCCACGTCAAGGCATTGCCCCAGCCCAAAGGTTGACACGGACGGTAGGTGAGGATGTCGTGACCGGCGTAGACGATCACAAGAACAGCACCGGCGCCTGTCGCGGCACCAGCGGCACCAACGCCACCAGCGGCAGCACCGGCGTCAACCGCCGCGCCACCACCGCCGACAGCACCAGCTCCGCCACCGCCAGGCGCAGTAGGAGGCCAGACTTGGGGAAAGTCCGGCGTTGGTGAATATGGGATCGGCTGACCAGGCTGAAGAGGAGTGATACCTGGAGGCATTGAGGGAGCCATGGGAATAGAGGGAGGTGCGACGACATACAAACCGTAGAAGTCTGTCTTGTTGACCGGATTATCTCCCATAGCCACGTAGACGTTAGCCCCACCGCGTTCGCCCAACGGATCCCGGTTGATCCACCGTCCAAGGCCCGACGAGTAGAACCTGTAGCCGTAAAAGCACAGTCCGGCCAGTTGTTCCTTGGTCGCGTAAAGAAACGGATTTTGGTTGGACGCCGTTCCCGATGAAGCGAGCAGGTTGCCCCACGCATCATAAGAGTAGGAGCCGACCAGAGCGCCCGTTCCATCAGTCAACGAAGTGACGTTACCAGAGCCATCATAGCCGTAAAACACCGAACCCGTCGCGGTCGTGCGTGCCAGAAGGCCGCCGATATTGCCCGCGCGAAGGTCGGAAGCGACGACGTTGTTCTGGCTGTCACGCTCTTGCACGACATCTCTGTCCAGATAGACGCGCCTTTTCTCGCTCGTTGGCTCCCATGCTCCGTTCTGCCAATTCCACGAGCGCGAGATGCGCAAGCGCGAGAAGCCGTCGTAGACGAACTGCCACTTGCTGCTGCCCGGCGTGGTGATGCCGATCAAACGCGAAGCATCGTCGTAGGTGTAGCTCGTCTGGCCGGTGACGTTGCCGTTCGCGTCCTTGGAAGTGACCAGAGCCATGTTGCCGTCACTATCGTAGCCGAAGCTACTCGAACCCGTCGCCACTGGCTGACCAGAGGCCGTGTTGAAGAAGCCCTGCCCGGTCAACTGGTTCAGGTTGTTGTAAGCCGAAGTCTTTTGCGTCTGTGCGACTGCATCGGTCATGCTCAGGCGGTTGCCCATCGCGTCGAAGCTGTAGCTCTTGGACACAGCCGGAGTCGAAGCGCCGCCTTGAGCTGCCTCTTCACCCTGAAGCATCGAGGTGGGGTTGTAGCCATAGCTCACCGTCTGCGCCGCTTCTGCTCCATAGGCGCGGGTTTGTGTTGTGCGGTTGTCGCGGAAGCCATTCGCCACGTTTGCGCTGTCGTAGCCATAGCTAAAGCCCGCGATGTTGGCACCCGTTGCCGTGTTCACGTCTTGCACGCCTGTCAAGCGGTGCAGCGAGTTGGTGTCTTGCAAGTTCTCATAGCCAAAGAGCGTGCTGGTGCCGTTGGGCCTGTCCATGCGCGCCACCATACTGGTGTTGCCGACATACGAGTAGTTGAATGTGCCAACGCTTCCGAAACTGCCTGCGCTGGCGCTCAGGCTCGCCATGCGGCCCAAGCCGTCGTAGACAAGGTTCTCGCTGTCACTGCTCGTGGCGTCACGCTGCACACTCAAGTTCTGCAAGCGGTCGAGGCTGTCGTAGCCGTAAGTGATCGTGTCGTTGCCTAACGGCCCGCTCTCGCTTTGCAGGCGCCCCGTGCCGTCATAGCTCCAACTGCTCGTGCCCACCCCGTCCGTCATACTCGTCCGCCGGCCCAACGCATCATAGCCAAACGTCACGTTAGGTGTGTTGGTTGTGGGGTAAGTGACACTGCTCAATTCACCGAAAATGGAATAGCCAAGCACCGTTTTTCCACCACGCATATTGGTTGTCGAATTGAGCTTCCCAAAGGATGTGTAGTCGTATTGCTCCACGTTACCATCAGCGTATTGCTTGGCGAGAGGGCGATGTTGGCCATCGTAGCTCCACTTGGTCTTGACCCCATTGGCGTCCAGCAACGACGTGCGGTTACCGTCAGCGTCGTAGCTGAACTGGAGCGTCTGCCCGTCGGCATCTTGCACACGCACTAAACGCTTCAACTGGTCGTAGTCGTAGTAGCTTCTGCGCCCGCTTCTGTCCGTTGTCATGCCCGGCAGGGCGCAACAGGTGTAGTCGGTCATTTGGCTCGTGCCGTCGGGGTAGTAGATGCCCAGCGGCGAGTCGAGGTTGTTGTAGCGGTAGCTGGTGGTTCGGCCCGTGATGTCGGTCGAGGTGCGCACCCGCCCACTGGCGTCGTAGGTGTAGGTCACCTGCGTCACGCCGTCTTGGATGAGAGCGACGACACGGTTGTATTCGTTAGTGCCCGGCGTTTGGCCGTAGACGTATTGCTTGACGTGGTTCAGGCTGCCCTCATGCGTGGTCACCGAGAGCGGCGCGCCCCACGACGTGTAGGTGGTGTCCACTTCGTGCCCCTGCGCATTCACCGTCGAGAGCGGCTGATGCTGCGTGTTGTAAGTCGCGCTTTGCAACACAGTCTGGCTTTGTGTCTGGCCTTGTTTCATACCCGATACCTGAACACCCGTCACGTCCACGCCGTTCTGGTCATAGGTGATTTGTGTAGTGCGTGTGTCGCCACTCCCATTGGCCACGATTTGCGCCTGTGTCGCTTGACCCATGTTGTTATAGGACACGCTCATCGTAGTGCGCCCGTTGGAAACCGAAGTTGGTGACACGATGCTCGACCCTGAAGTGGTGTTGTAACCGACCGACTGTGACTCGCCTGTTGGCGAGTTGATGCTGGCGATCTCGCTGATGGGGTTCAGGTCGTAGAAGCTGCTGAGCGTGGCGACGCTGACGCTGGTCTGGTTTCCAGCGTGGTCAGTGAAGTAGTAGTGGCCATTGTGCCACTGCTGATAGGGAGGCCCGTCGTGAAAGACGAACTTTCGCGGGTGGCTTTGGGTGGGGTCGGTGATCTTGGTTTCGCTGTCGTAGGGCGAAGACGGCTGCCCATCGCTGGGATCGGCATTGGTGCCGGTGAGCACCTGGAACGTCCACGCACCTTGCGCGGTGTTGAGCTGCGTCACCGTCGCACTGTTGTCATAGGCGTATTGAAACGCCTGTCCCGCCGCATCCACGCACTGGATCAAGTTGCCGCTCGCGTCATACGAAAAGCTGGCTTGACGCTCATCGGGCGTCTGGGCATAGATGAGGTGCCCGTTGCCGTCGTATTGGAAGCGCGTGAGCTTGCCGTCGGCATCGGTGAGCGTGAAGGGCACGATCTTGCCGCCGATGGTGCCGTATTGCAGCGTGAGCGACTGATTCCACCGGTTGGTTTGGGATAGCAACATCGACACAGTGCTGCTTGTGCCACTTGGGATGCCATAGCTCCACTGCGAGCCGTCCTGGGACTTGAGCGAAAAGGTGCCCGGCGCCGTCTTGACAAGTGTCGAGAACACCCCACGCGGCGACCCTGCCGTGTAGGTGTCGGCGACTTTAGTGACTTGTTGTCCGGTGGAAGGGTCGGTTGTGGTCGTGATGGCCGATGACGGGATGGTGTAGATGGTCTGGGCGCCGCCGGGCATGAAGACGCTGACTTGGTTGGGCATCTCCGCGATGTGCGAGGTGAAGCCGAACGTCCACTTGTTCCCCGTAGGTGAATCGTAATTAGAGGCGTCTTGCGAGTTATACGAGACAGAAACCTCTACTGATGGCCCTTTAGCGGGATGATACCACACTGGAGTATCCGTGATGAAGATGTTTTGTGATATGGCGTTCACAGAAACTTTTGGCTCACCGTGACTTCCACTACAGGAGTTACAACCTTCTATGCTAGCATCGCCGCGCACTGGCATATTTGCTGACTGACAGCCTAAGCCACCTGGCGCCTGCACCGCGTAGCAGGTGCCCACGATGCGCTGCATCTCGCGCTTGGACAAGAGCGGCAAGGGCGCCAAACGCACCTGAGCCGGTGCCGCCACAACATGCTTGTTCTTCGGCCAGTTGGCGAGCCACACCGCTTTTTGCGGCCCCTGAACTTGAACTGGCGCTTCGAGCATCAGCCCTGTGCCGGACGATTCTTTGTCGAGTTGCGCTGAAGTGAGCAGCGCCCGCGCCCCGTCCTGCGGGTTGAACACGCTCCACATCTTCGCCTTGGCATCGTAGCCACGCACCACAACGAAGTGCGCGTAACTTTCCAATGAACGAACCGGCGCGCCCTTCATTCTGGCGTTCTTGAGGCGCCGCGCCGTAGTTGGCGCGACCTGACGCGCCGCGTAGTGCAGCACGAGCGGGAGCGGTGCGCCCACCATCTGAGCCGCGCGCGCCCGAAAGCCCACCAGTTGCACGCCACGCTTGGCGCCCATGAGTTGCAAGTCGGCGAGCGAGAAGCCCCGCTTGTTGTTCGGAGCCAGCGCCGCCACTTCGCGTCCGGCGCGGGCGTGACCCAGATCGACCAGCATCGTCGCGAGGGCTTTGGAGCCGCAATCGAGGCTGGCGAGGGTTGTCTTCTGGTCGCTGGTGTAAGCGTTGAGCTGCATGAGCCACGAGTAGGCCCACGTCACGCGCCGCCAATGGAGGTCGTGCGCCACGATGTCTTCGAGCATCGGGCGCGCCTGACCGTAGCGTCCCTCGCGCAGATACAGGTCGGCCCAGCGTTCATACGCCTTCTGGTGCGCCTCGAACCCCATGGCGCCCGGCTGGTCGCTGGTCATCGCCAGCACCTTGCGGTAGCCGTCCTCCGCCTCGTTGGGCTGGGCGCTGGATTTGGCCAGATCCGCCAGATGGATCAAGGCTTCGGGTTCCCACGGGCTTTTGGGGTAGGCTTTGGCGAACTCCTCGAGCTTCTTCTTGGCGTCTTTCCAGTGCGCGGTATTCCAGTCCATCATGGCGCTGGCCAGATCGCGGTTCTGGTTTTTGGCCGACTTGACCCGCTCGCGCACGTCTTCGAGATGCTTGGCTCTTGCCTGGCGCGGTGGATCCATCGTTAGCTCTTCCGAAGGCGGCATATTCGTATCCAACCCTTGGGCATAACCTTGACCGCGCAGGTTGGTGTTGGCGTCTTCCTGGAACTGCTTCGGCTCCGCCGGGGCCGCCGGAGCCAAGGCGCCGCACGAGGAACCCAGACCGCTCACTTCTTTTTGGGTTGGCACGCGCCCATTGCTTAAATCCACTTTGAGCGGCGAGGTATAGGGGTTGGGCACATACAGAGGCGCGCTTTCTTTGAGCGCCACGGGAAAGCTTTCCTTGAGCAGGCGAAACCCGCTCACCTGCTTCGTGCTGGGGCTGCTCATCGCCCGCGAGATGTCTACGCCCGGAGGCAGCGCGGAGATCTGGGGCGGCACGTCGCCCTGGAACTGCGCCAAGCGCATCCTACTTTGGCGCTTCTGCGCCTCCCGCTTCATCTCGGTCCGCACTTCCTCACGAGCGCGCGCCAGCTTGCCCTCGCGCTTTTGCGCCGCTCGATACCACGAAGGCGGCGCATCCGAGGCGGCGCGTCCCTTCTTCCCAAACTGTGACACAGCCGCAGAAGAGCGCGACGACGGCACCACCGGGCGCGCTCCGGGGGAGGCGACGACGCCCCGCGCCTGGGCCACTTGCAGCGACGAAGTGAAGGGCAGGAGCCACCCCGACACCACAAAGGCGTTGAGCGTCAGGCACGCCACGATCTCCCGACGTGAGGAAGAAGCCCGCACCGACAGAAACACGCGCGGACGAGATGAAGGGCGAAGCAGAACAGGGCGTTTCATGGAACGGCGAAGTTGAAGACAGCAAACCGCTCAGCGAATAGAGGCCACTTGCATCGCCTTCACGCGGGCCAGCACGTCTTGCCCGTGCGTGCGGGGGCTGATGTCTATCCACTTCACCTGTCCCACTTGGTCAATGAAGACGCTCATGCGCGCGGCCATCTGCTCCTTGGTGCGAACCGCGCCGAACAAGAGGCACAGCTTGCGGTCGGGATCGGGCACAAGCGGAAAGGGCAAACCCAGATATTTCCCGAAGGCGCGCTGGCCGTGTGGCCCCATTGCGCCATCGGTGGACACGGCCCACACCTCGACCCCGGCCTTTTGCAGTTGCGGGTAGGCATCGCGCAGCGAAGTGAGTTGGCTGGTGCAGTTGCCCGTGAAGCAACGCGGGAAAAACGTGAGCAGCAGCGCCCTGTGGCCGCGTAGCTCGCCCACCGTGTGCGTCTTCCCGTTCGCATCCACCACCGCAAGCGCGGGCGCCGCGTCGCCGACTTGAACCGTCGCCGTTTGCGCCCAAGACGCCCCCGACAACACGAGCGACAGAGCAGCAAGAAGAAAAAGTTTGAGCATCGGCGCGCAGTTTGTTCGTGTCTCGCGTTCCTGTGAAAGCGCAAGCGGCGTTATTGACTCGAAAAGAAGGCTGCTTTTCGGGAAGCTGACTGTCGCCGCGTCGTTGTTTTCTCGGAAGAAATACATAAATTGCTCGAAGATTTATGTATTTCTCTGAAAGATTCTCCTATTTTGGCGCTGGTTTAGGTATTTCAGCCGAGGAAGTATGTATTTCCTCGAAAGATTTGTATAGGTGACGGTTCGCTCAAGGTAGTTTCTCAGTTCCCGCAACGACGCAAGTGAACGCGCCTCAAGCTGTTATTGCACATATAGCACGTCTACTTCACGCGATTTTTATTGTGTCTAAGGCTCGACCTCGCCGACAGAAACCCTAAGAAAGTACCTAAGATGTAACCGGGCCAGTTGTCTACCCAGTAGGCGCTATCGAATACCGAAACGGGTTGAGAAGGCGTTGGAGGTAGGTAAGGCATGAGAAAGAAGCCACAAACGAAGAATATGCAAGAAAACACGAATATGAACGAGAATATGGACAATATATATTTCATTATTTCAACATTATAACACTCTGAATTTAGCGTTTTTGACAAATGACCCAGAATGACCTATTGCATCTCTGATCTTTACTCCAACAGATATCTTAGCTACAATTTGATAATATTGAGAAATTTCCTTTATAACATTAGAGTTAAGCACTTTTAAATTAAGTGAATAGTATAGAAACGGATTTTCTACTGGTATCTGTAATTCACAGTATTTCCTTGTGTAGCTGGTGTCGTCATTACTAAAAAAATCTTTGGAGAACTGGTTACGTGTCTCTTTGAATATCTGTGACTTACCTTCTCCATCATGCCCAAAAACCTCGACATCATAACGAAAATCAAGGTTAACTATTGTCTTGTGAAGATGAAAAGACTTTAATTGAGTTGTCTCAATTTTTTCCGGCTTACATTCGATGTTTACTATTAACGCCTTCCCTGCAAGACCAAAAAACGGCTCGATGATCAATGTTTGATCCTGCTCAAAATGAGTGCTAATAGACAAATAATCTCCCCAAACTCGGAAGCTATACCCTCGAAGGATTTGAATGTACCATCGAGGGAATATAATTACAAAAACTCCTATGCTAAGAAGTAAAGTTATGAAATTTTTACTTCTTTCCTGATGAATGAGTAGAGGAGTTGAATACCAACCTCTCCAGGCACTAAACAATATCAGCAGGTAGAAAATCAAACCTGCTAAAAAAAGCAAAGCTTGTTTGCCAGGTAAAGGGAATCTTGTCATTGGCAGTTACAATTGCTTGTATTGGAAGGGTTAGATAGCTTGGAAGGATCCCATATTACTCCTGCTCCAACGCCGTTCGGGAACTTCCAACCAGCTCGTCCAGTCACTTTACCACCATTTATTGGATCTGACCAGCTATAGGCTGCAGTTGGCCCTCCTCCATTACCAAGATCAGCACCTATACCTCCAGAGACACCGTTTTTCCAGCCACCGCCTTCGCTCCACCCGTAGGAGCCTGACACGCTTCCGCTCCATGCATCGCCATCAGGCGAGCCGGGTAAGCCACGCCTCGACCATCCTACTGAACCTGACCCGCCCCAGCCACTGTCTTGTGTCCATGCTCCTGTGATCGTCCCACCGACTTTTCCTGGCCCTACTTTGCCAGAACCTCCCCATGAAACATAAGCACCTCGAATTGGATCACACTCATAGGCCCAATCAGCCGCACCATTGACAGCGTTAGAATAAACGTCGTCTGATGCGTTTGGATCTCCCGTCCAAGCAGCTCGGCGAGCCTTATCCAAAGGAGAGCCAGGAGCGGAAATGTCATTTGTATCGAAGACCAGCCAAGGTCGACCATTAGGGCCAATAGCCCATGTTCGAAGTCCATAAAAATCCACTTGATTTGTAGGATTGTTTCCCACGAAAATGTATAGATTTCCACCTCCATGCTCTTTTATAGGGTCTCGGTTTATCCAACGCCCAAGCCCCAAAGAGTAGCACCTGCGGCCATAAAAGGCGTAGCCCGCGAGTTGTTCCTTCGATGAAAAGCGATAGGGATTCTCCTGCGCCTTGGCACCGGAAGACGCAAGAGTATTTCCCCACGCATCGTAGGTGTAAGAACCAACAACGGCGCCTGTTGCATCGGTCAAGGTCGTGACGTTGCCGCCGCCATCGTAACCGTAGAACACGCTTCCAGTTGCAGTTGAACGCGCCAACAACCCGCCGATATTCCCCGTGCGTGTGTAGGACGCCATAACATTGTTGTTTGCATCCCGTTCTTGGACAACGTCCATTCCGAGGTAAACGCGCCTTTTCTCGGGGTTCGGCATCCATGCGCCTCCTACCCAGTTCCATGAGCGCGAGATTCTCAAGCGGCTCATGCCATCATAAACGAACTGCCATTTCGATGAACCCGGCGTGGTGATTCCAATGAGGCGCGCGGCATCATCGTAGGTGTAGCTCGTCTGTCCAGTGACGTTGCCGCTCGCATCTTTGGCAGTGACGGAGTTCATGTTGCCGTCGCCATCGTATCCGAAGACGCTCGAACCCGTTCCCACCGCCGCGCCGGTAGCTGTTGAGTAGGAACTTTGTCCCGTCAACTGGTTGAGCGCGTTGTAAGTCGAGGTGATTTGGGTTTGGGTGACGGTATCACTCATGCTGGTTCTGTTTCCCATCGCGTCGAAGACATAGGACTTCGAGAGCGCCGGAGTCGAAGCGCCGCCTTGGGCGCCGCCTTCGCCTTGGAGCATGGAAGTCGGGCCATAGCCGTAGCTGATGGTCTGCGCGCCTTCGCTTCCATAGGAGCGGGTTTGCGAAGTGCGATTGTCCACGAAGCCGTTTTGCGTGCTGGAAGCATCGTAGCCGTAGCCAAAGGACGCGATGTTGCCGCCCGTTGCGCTCACGTCTTGCACCCCCGTCAAGCGGTGCATGGCGTTGGATGTGCCCGCGTTCTCATAGGAAAGAACCGTCTTCGTCCCATTGGGACGGGTCATCTGCGCGAGAAGGGAGGTGTTGCCCACATACGAGTAGCCGAAGGTGCCAACGCTTCCAAAGGCGCCCGCGCTCGCACTCACACTCGCCAAGCGGCCCAAGGTGTCGTAGCCGAACGATTCGGTGTCGGAAGTGGTGGCGTCGCGCCCAATGGACAGGCTTTGCACGCGGTTCAAGCTGTCGTAGTTGTAGCTCAGGCCATCGTTGCCGAACGGCCCGCTTTCACCCGTCAGGCGCCCTACGGCGTCAAAGTTCCAGCTTGTTGTGCCGATGCCGTCGGTCATGCTGGTCTCTCGGCCCAACGCGTCATAGCCCAAGGTGACCGGTTTAGTGGTGGCGCTGTTGGGGTAGAGGATTTGGGTCAAGTCGCCAAGGAACGAGTAGCCAAAGGTCGTGGTGGCGCCGCGCCCGTTGGTTTGGGAGTTGAGCAGCCCATCGCGTGTATAGTCCCAGCTTTCGCCTGTTCCATCGGCGTATTGCTTGGCCACAGCACGATGCGCCCCATCATAGGCCCACTTGGTCTTGACGCCGTTGGCGTCGAGCATCGACACGCGGTCGCCATCGGCATTGTAGTCGAACTGGAGGGTTTGACCGTCCGCATCCTGAACGCGGATGAGGCGCTTCAACTGGTCGTAGTCGGAATACGAGCGGCGCCCGCTGCGGTCCGTCACCATGCCCGGCAAAGCGCAGCAGGTGTAGTCGGTGATTTCGCTTGTGCCATCGGGATAATACACACCGAGCGGCGCGTCCAGGTTGTTGTAGCGATACCCGGTCTTTTGGCCCGTGATGTCGGTGGACGTGCTCACTCGCCCGCTCGCGTCGTAGGTGTAAGTCGCCTGCGTCACCCCGTCTTGAACGAGGGCGACTACCCGATCTTTCTCATTTGTGCCCGCCACTTGACCATAGGCATATTGCGTCACGTGATTAACCGTGCCTTCATGCACCGTCACAGTCAAAGGCGCACCCCACGATGTGTAGGAGGTGTCCGTCTCGTGTCCCTGCGCATCCACAACAGCCAGAGGCTGATGCTGTGGGTTGTAGCTGGCGCTTTGCAACACGACCTGGCTCAAAGTCGAGGTCGTGTTGTTGAGGGTGTTAACGGTGCTTCCAGACACACTGGCACCGATCACATCCAAGTTGTTGTTGGGGTCATAGGTTAGCTGCGTTGTGCGCGAGTAACCCGAGTTGCTATTGGCTACCGTTTGAGATTGCA
>JAABUM010006414.1_pt1 | contig 11537 bp, 13 predicted proteins | sample 5559161 | NCBI WGS metagenome assembly JAABUM01 (sample SAMN10711868, study PRJNA513369) | rock metagenome | isolation source: Antarctica rocks | place: Antarctica: Victoria Land, Siegfried Peak nord | reverse complement strand
GGATTTGCTGCTTGAACTCTTTGGTAAAGATTTGGTAAAGATGCGGCGCTTGATACTCATGGTCGGTGATCTCTCTTTCGGAGTATACCACCTTAACCGTTTGTCTCACTTCAGGGGTGCAGTCCAGTTTGGTGCCCACTGATGCAGAGCAGGATTAGAGGCATTAGCGGACAGGCCGCTGTCGAACGTGCAGTCTACCTTAGAGGGGGGACCCACTAACCAATTGATTTCATCTGTGCCCGCCCCCGGAACTTGAACGGTGCCGTCCACAAATAAATGTCCCTGATCTGATCCAGAGCCGGGAATGATGTTATCATACACATACTGATTGTTGCCATCTCCCAAGTTGGGGAAGCCAGCAGGATCGGGCGCAGACAGAACAATGGGGTAAGGGTCGAAGCTGACGTTGGTCTGGCCGCCCGTCCACTTCATGTACGGTGGGTAGCTGCTCGACTGAGAGAAGGCCGGGTTGTGCGCGCTCAGGCTGTCCGTGACCGTGCAGCTCCCCAAAGAGAAGTCCCGCTGCTCCAGGCGGTAGCCCGAGGAGATGCCCGACGACGGGCTAGGGAGGACCAACGCCACCGGATCCCCGAAGCCGTCCGCAGCCGACGACCCCGCCGTGTCGGCCTGCGTGGGCGGGTTGGGGCTGTTGCCCCAGAGGGACGCCCACCGGGCGTAGCCGTATTCCAGCACGAAGAGCGGATTGGGGGCGGGGTCAGTCAGGAGGGTCTTGCCGGCGGCGGGCGTCCAGGTCAGGGTGGAAGTGACGGCGCCGTCGGAGGCGCCGTTCCGGTCGTCGCTGCCCCCGAAGCCGTAGCCGCCTCCTCCGGCGAAGGGGCCGGTGGGCCAGTTGCCGCTCTGGCTCGGCGGCGTTTGGCTGGGACTGGTGTAGCTCCAGGTGCCCTGCTGGGTGGAGGTGACGGTCCAAGCATGGCCGCCGCCAGGATAACCGCCGCCAGGGTACTGGGCGGAGACGCCCGTAGGGGCGCTGAGGCCGACCGCAAGGGCGGCAGCGAAGGGCAGGCACAGCAGAGCCGGTGCGGCGGACGGCGGTGAACAAGGACGACATGACGATCTCCCTGCGGCAACGACTTCGACCTGGCTTATGTTGGCGACTGTCCCTATTGTAACACCGCTTTGCCTGCGTGTCAAGCGGTTCCTCAAAAATAAAAAGGCCCGGCACTTTCGCGCCGGGCCTTCCTGCGGGCCGCCTACTCCATCAGAGAGAGCGGGTTTTGCAGGAGCCGCTTTAGTTCTTGCAGGAACTTCGCGCCGGTCGCGCCGTCCATGACCCGGTGGTCGCCGCTGAAGGTCAGGTTCATGCGCGGGCGGGCAACGATCGAGTCGTCGTCCAGCACGACGGCTTTTTTGGTGATGCTGGAGACGGCCAGGATGGCGCCCTGGGCGGGGTCAATGATGGCGGTGAAGCTTTCGACATCGAACGGGCCGAGGTTGGAGACGGTGAACGTGCCGCCGCTGTATTCGGAGGGCTGGAGCTTCTTGTCGCGGGCCTTCTTGACAAGCGCCTTGCTGGTCTCGGCCAGGCGGCGCAGGGGGAGCGCGTCGGCGTCCCGGACGACGGGGACGATGAGGCCGTCGTCGAGAGCGACGGCGACGCCGACATGGAAGCCCGCGCCGGGATAAACCTTGTCGTCTTTGAACGCGGCGTTGACGGCGGGGAACTTGACGAGCGCTTTGACCGACGCCTTGACGATCATGTCGTTGAGCGTGATCTTGGTCAGGGCCTCATCGTAGGCGTTCAGCCTCTCGCGCAGCGCCATCGCCTCGGCCATGTCCACTTCCGAGGTGATGTAGAAGTGCGGGATGGTGGTCTTGCTCTCGGCCATGCGCCGCGCGATGACCTTCCGCATGGCGGACAGTTCGGTCGGCGCGGTCAGCGGCGCGGGCGTCGTGTCGGCGCGCTTCTGCGGCGCGGCGGGCGTTGCCTGCGAAGGCGGGAGGTCGGCCTGCACTGCGGTAGACGAAGCGGCGACGGTTGGCTGGGCCGTCGCGGCGGTCGGCTTGCTCTCGGCGAAGGCCAGCACGTCCGCCTCGATGATGCGTCCCTGCGGCCCGGTGCCCTGAATCTGGGCGATGTCCAGCCCGCGCTGCTTGGCGACCGACCGGGCGAGCGGGGAGGCTTTGAGGCGGGCCGTGCCATTGCTCTTTCCGGCTCCCTCGTCGGGTGCAGTTGCGCCAGCATTGGGGGCGGGGGGGGCGGCCTTCGGAAGCGTAGGCTGAGGAGCGGATGCGGCAGACGCCGACTGCCCGTTGCCGCCTGACGCCTTCACATCGTCCCCAATCAAGGCGATGACGTTGCCGACCGGCACGACTGCGCCGGGCTGCGCCTGGATGTGCAGAACGCCCGTGTCTTCGGCCTCGATCTCGACGTTGCTCTTGTCCGTCTCGATCTCGGCGATCACCTCGCCAGCCTTGACGGTCTCACCATCCTGCTTCAGCCATTGGAGCAGGGTGCCTTCTTCCATCGCATCGCCCATCTTGGGCATGATTACTTCTGGCATGGATTGTTTCCTAAGCGTTCCGCGCCAGCGTCTTCTTGACGGCGGCGATGATGTCGGCCTCGTGCGGGGTCGCGGCCAGTTCCAGGGCGCGCGAGTACGGCATCGGGGTGAACGAGCCGGCGACGCGCTCGACCGGGGCGTCGAGATAGTCGAACGCTTCGGTTCCGATCTGGGCGGCGAACTCAGCGGCGACGCCGTAGAACAGCCACTGCTCCTGCACGACGACCGCCCGGTGCGTCTTCTTGACGCTGTTAATCACGGTCTCAATATCCAGTGGCTGGAGCGAGCGCAGGTCCACGACCTCGGCGCTGATCCCCTCGGCGGCAAGCTGCTCGGCGGCGGCCAGCGACAGCATCGTGCCGCGCGAGTAGGAGATGATCGAAACATCCGTGCCCTCGCGCTTGATGTCCGCCAAGCCGATGGGGACGATGAAGTCGGGGTCGGTCGGCACGTCCCCCTTGGTGCGGTACAGGCCGGCATGCTCGGTGAAGACGACCGGGTTGTTGTCGCGGACAGCCGCTTTGAGCAGGCCCTTCGCATCGGCGGGCGTGGCAGGGACGACGACTTTGAGGCCCGGCGTGTTGGCGTACCAGTGGGCCAGGTCCTGCGAGTGCTGGGCGGACAACTGGACGCCCACGCCGCCTGGCCCGCGCAGGACGCAGGGGACGTTGAACTGGCCGCCGCTCATGTAGAGGATCTTGGCGATGTGGTTGATGATGCCATCCCAGGCGACCAGGGCGAAGTTCAGTGTCATGAACTCGATGATCGGGCGCAGCCCCATCATCGCCGCCCCGCAGGTCAGGCCGACCATGCCCGCCTCGGAGATCGGCGTGTCCACGATGCGCTCCGGGCCGTACTTTTGCAGGAAGTCTTTGGTGATCTTGAACGTCCCTTGATACTGGCCGATCTCCTCGCCCAGCAGGAAGACTTTCTCGTCGCGGTCCAGCTCTTCCTGAAGGGCGAGCCGGATCGCGTCGGCGTAGGTCATGTTCTCGGTTCGGCCGGTCGGCTCGTGACTATGGACCGAGGGGGCGATGTCCTGAATGTCCTTGTCGTCGCTGTTGTCCACCTTGAACTGCGTGCCTTCGCCGCCGTGAACCGCCTGTTCGCCTCCGCCGGCATCCCCGCCGGCAGGCGCTTTCGCCGTGGCCGCGCCGCTGCCGTTGGACGCAGAACCATTCGCGCCTGCCTTCACGCTATCACCGATGACGGCGATGACGTTGCCGACCGGCACCACCGCCCCCGGCTGCGCCTGGATGTGCAAGATGCCCGCGTCCTCCGCAGGGATCTCGACGTTGCTCTTGTCCGTCTCGATCTCCGCGATCACGTCCCCCGCCGACACCGTCTCGCCGTCCTGCTTCAGCCACTGGAGCAGGGTGCCTTCTTCCATCGCGTCGCCCATCTTGGGCATGATCACTTCTGCCATAGGTTCCTTCTATTTCAGACGAAAGGGCGGGGTTCCCCGCCCTCCTGCGCCCTACTTAATCGGCGTAGACGTCCTGCGTGAGTTCTTCCAAAGAACAGACAGGGCTGGTTTCGGCGAAATCGGCGGCGGCATGGGCCATGTCCACAGCCTGCGCGTCCATCGCCTCTTTCTTGGCGTCGTCCAGGATGCCATGATCGCGCAGCGTCTTTTCCAGGATCAGCAGCGGGTCCCGGCCCTTCCACTGCTCCGTTTCCGCCGGGTCGCGATACGTCCCCTGCGTTTCGGCCCCGTCCGCCGCGCCGTGGCCGACGTAGCGGTAGGTGATCGCTTCCAGGAAGTAAGGAGCCGGGCTGCGGCGCATGACGTCTATGATCTCCTGCGCGGCGGATCGGACGGCGAAATAATCCTGCCCGTCCACTTTGGAGTGCGCCATGCCGTAGGAGTCGACGCGGGAAGCTAGGTCGGTGTTCGCCGACGACCGCTCGACCGACGTTCCCATCGCGTACTTGTTGTTTTCCAGAACGTAGAGAATGGGCAGCTCGTAGAGCTGCGCCATGTTCAGCGCCTCGTGGAAGCCGCCCGCGTTCATGGAGCCGTCGCCCAGGAAGCAGACGCAGATGTTGCCGTTGCCCTTGAACTCCGGCGCGTGCTTGAGCGCCCAGCCGATGCCGACGGCTAGGGGGACGTTGCCGCCGACGATGCCGTAGCCGCCCGCGAATCCGTGCGCCTTATCGAACAGGTGCATCGAGCCGCCCTTGCCGCGCGAGATGCCCGTGCTCTTGCCGTAGATCTCGGCCATCAGCGCGTTCGGGTCGCTGCCCAGGATCAGGCAGTGCGCGTGGTCCCGGTATGACGACAGCGCCTGGTCGCCCGGCTTGTAGGAGCTGAGGACGCCCAGCGAGACCGCCTCCTGGCCGATGTAGAGGTGCAGGTAGCCGCCGACCTTGTTCGCGCGGAACGCGCGCTCGCACTGCTGCTCGAAGTGCCGGATGTCCAGCATCTGCTGGTAGGTGTGCAGCAGATCGGCATCACTCAGTTTCAGCGCCTTGATGACCGAGTCCGCCGAGGTCGGCTCCAAGCCGACGCTGTGCGCGTCATAACGGGGGGCACGCGGCTTGGCGTTCTTGCCGCCATTCTTGTCAGTGCTTTTATGGGTCTTGTGCGGAGGCGCGGCGGGACTTGCTGCCATAGGGGGTCAACCTCTCGTGTCTAGAATTAAGGGTATCGCAGGAGTTCGAGACGTGAGTCCCGTGAAAACTTAGGCTTGATCGTTCCTCGGAAGGCCGCTGTATTATAGCGTCATCGCACGGGCGGTGTCAAGGAACCCGGCAGCGGCATGATAAGCATACCCAAAAACGGCTACAGCGGCTCGATTACAGCGGCTCGATAGAGACTTCGCCGCCGTCCGTCATCTCCGCTTGCAGCAGCTGAACCGGCAAGAAGAACACTTCCCAGCAGAGGAACACCTTCCAAAAGAAGAATCTCGGTCGGGCGCGGCTCGTCCTCCCAGTCCAGAGTGACCTCAAAACTGGGTTGATTACGAGCGAAGCTGTCCGCAAGCAGAATCGGTTTATCGCCCTGAAAGATGGCTTCCAATTGATGCACTAGGCCAGAGGGCAGAGCTAACTCGCCATCAAAACCGGTATCCACGACAAACTCGATGAAGACCTGCCCTGTAACGCCCGGAAGCGGCAGAGTGACACGCGGCAGGTTGTCTCGGACGTGTCCTAAGATCATTTAAGCCGCCCCGCCATCATTTCTCCGACAAGCAAACGGGCCGCCAGCCCATACTCAGGTTCGTTGCCTATCTTGCGGGTGTAAGCCCGCCCCGGCGAATGCCGCAGGTGCAACGCGCGCGTGGCCGCCGCTGAGGTTTTTGCGACGGCGTAATCGCCCGTATCCACATGGATAGCGACATACTGATTGTTGAACTCCGGCTCCAACAGGGACTTCTTGGTTTCATAAACGGCCTGCCCTCGCGTGGACAGTTCCGCCATCTCTTCTTCCGTGGGTATGACCGCCATGTCAGCGTCTCCTCGATACGATTTTCACCGTGAAGATTATACCGAAATTTACCACAAATTTGGGCTTCGTTTGCGACTGACAAGAGGCCGAGAGGCCGCTTGACAGAAGCCCCGCACTCGTTTATAATGGGCCAACGTCTTATACCGGATGCATACGGGTTGACACACGGAAATCATGCCATGAAACTCATCTCCCGGCTCGCCCAGCGATGGCGGGCGCTTCAGCAGGAAAGCGCGGTCCGCGCCGCCTACGAAGATGGCCGCCTGGAGGACGCGATCTCGCACGCCCGCGCCCTGTACGAGTTCGACCTGGACAACCCCTGGGCGAACTTCTTCCTGGCCTGCCACCACCTCGAAGCCGAGCGCTACGCCGAGGCCCTGAGCCACCTGGAGCGCGTCCGGGAGGACTGGCCCGACGACGCCCACACCCACTTCGCCATTGGGCTGTGTCACGACTACCTGGAAGACCCGCGCGCCGCCGTCTCCGCGTATCGCCGGGTGCTGGAGCTGGCCCCGGAATGGGCCAAAGCCCGCAAGAACCTGGGCCGCGACCTGTACCTGATCGGCGACTACCCCGGTTCGGAGGCCGCTCTGCGATCCTACTGCGGCGAGGCCCCCGAAGACCGCGAGGCCCACGACCTGCTCGGCTACGTCTGCTACCGCCGGGGCAAGTTCACCGACTCGTTCGGCCACTACGAGAGCGCCCGGCGGCTGGACCCCTTCAACTCGAAGATGGAGCGCAACGCCCGCCTGCTCTACATGAAGAGCGCCCGGTCGTGAGAATTCCAGATGCCTGACGTTTCAGAGGCGGCGTCATTCACAGTTGAGTTCATCATGGCGAAAGAGGCCCAACACGGATTTGAGGCACTGACGCCTTTGCAGAAGATTGTCTTTGTGGTAACAGACCTAGACACGACTGTGATGATGGAAGGTTTGTTCGGATACTATGACTGCCGCGCTGGTCAACATGCGATTCAAGCCGCAGACGCACTGGACACCATTGGCGTCCTCGCTTCTGCCAAGATAATTCGGCTGGCAAACGCTCAGTTTCCGGGTCATGTTCCCCCATCGGAATGGGAAGAGCGACGAAAGATATTATGGTCTCTCGATGATGCAGCCGCCGAAACTATCGAGCGGATGGGTGAGCGATTTGCGGAATACCCGGACGATCTTGGAGAAAAGTTTGAGGCATTCGTGTGGGCGAACCATAGTGAACTCACTGTTTAGCTGTTTGATACTGACAGGTTGATACTGACAGGAGCCTCTGATGTCTTCACTTCCCAAACACTACTACACGCCGGAAGAATACCTGGAACAGGAACGCTTGGCCGACTATAAGAGCGAGTATTTCGCCGGTGAAATCTTCGCGATGGCTGGGGCGAGCCGGACGCACAACCTGATCTCTAATAATGTCTCGGCGTCGCTGACGACCCAGCTCCGGGAGAGGCCGTGCGAGGTCTACGCGAACGACATGAGAGTGCAGGCGGACCAGGCGCGGCAGTATAGTTACCCGGATGTGGTCGTGGTGTGCGGGGAAGCCCAGTTCCGGGACGGGCGTGAGGACACGCTTTCCAATCCTGTCGTCATCGTGGAGGTGCTGTCCCCCTCGACCGAGGCCAATGACCGAGGCGAGAAGTTCATGCGGTATCGGCAAACACCGTCGCTCACGGATTATATTCTGCTCTCACAAAACGCCCGGCACGTCGAGCATTTCGTCAAGCAGCCCGACGGCTCGTGGCGGATGACCGAGGCCAATGGGGAGGATACCATTTCGTTGTCCTCCATCGGCTGCGTCCTGTCCCTGGCCGACGCTTACAACAAGGTCACACCCGAGCCGCCGGTCCGTTTGGTACTGGACGGGCCGCGCTGATTTCGCCGGGTACTCCTTCGCACTCTAACAGCGCGACGCGACTAGCAGCGTTGCCCCAACCAGCCAGGGAAATGCCACCCGTTGTTCTCATCTTAGCACACCTTCGTGAATGTTTTTTGTCTGCCTGCGCCTGAAATTCGCCAAATAGGGGTGGAAACCCGCCCAGAACGGGGTATCATTACTCGTTGACTTCCTCGGAAAGAGCCGTCGGCTTCAACGGCGACGCGGCCCGAAACCAGGCAGGATTCTCAGACAAGAATGAAGGATGTGAAGAGTCATCTATGACCGTTAAATCCCCCCCGAGCCATGGCAGCACGCCCTATGAAAGCCTTCTCCCACCCGATATGATCGAAGAAAAGCCCCGCGAGTGGCCGGTCACGGTTCTCAGCGCCGAAGAGCGCGAGCGGCAGATGGAGCGCGCGTTCGCCGGGCTGTACCGGTGGTATGTCGCCCGCTCGCAGCAGATGCGTAACTGGAACCCGGACTCGTCGTTCGAGTGGGGCCAGATGCGTCAGGACCACTCCGCCGACGGCGTCCAGCTTATCGAGGGCTTCTTCGCGGTGGAGCAGTACACCCCCGATTACACCAGCGAGATATTGCAGATCGTGCGGCGCAGCCACGGACGCTCGAACTTCCAGCTCCGCTGGGGCGCGGAGGAGGAGCGTCACGCGAACACCTGGGAGAACGCCCTGCTGTTCTCGCGCGGGCGGTCGCCGGAGCAGATCGAGCATTACAAGTGGCAGCTTCGGGAGAACGCCTGGACTCTGCCCTGGGACGACCCGCTGCACATGATGCTGTACACGGTCTTCCAGGAGCGCGCGACCCAGATCAACTACCTGAACTTCGCCAAGATCGCGCGGGGCGAGTCGGAAAATCCCGTCTATGCCGAGGACGCGGACCCGGTACTAGCGCGCGCCTGCACCCTGCTGGCGGTGGACGAGGCCGCGCACTATGCCTTCTTCCTGGAAGGCGCGCGCCTGTTTCTTTACTACCAGCCCGAAGAGACGCTGCAAGCCATCCAGGACGTCGTCACCCACTTCGCCATGCCCGCCCAGGACATCATCCCGAACTGGGACGTGGTCGCCGAGAACATCTACCGCGCGGGCGTTTATGGGCCGCGCGTGTTCCAGCGCGACGTGATCGGGCCGGTCTTCGACAACCTGACCGTGACGGGCCGCAAGGCTTTGGAAAACGGGCTGAAGCGCGCCCGCGCGATCCCGAACGGCGACGGCGAGATGCGTCTGACGGCGCTCTGGGACACCTTCGACACCGGCGAGGCCGAGCGCAGCGTCATGCGCCTCCATGACAAGATCTCTGATTACGAGAAGAGCGTCGGGCGCGACGCCCTGGACCCGCTCCGCTTCCAGCCCAACCCCGACTGGCCGAGATCGTGACCTCGATGCGAACCCTTCCCAAGATCATCCTGCTGGCCGGGCTGACCGCCTTTTCCTTCGGCTGCCGGTCGTCTCAGCCCGGTCTGGCGGCCCCGCGCCCGGCCCCGGGCGGCTCTCCCGCTGCCGACCAGGGGAACGCGCCGCTCCTGCCCGACCCGAAGCTGACGCCCGGCGCGACTCTGCCCGTGACCCGCGCCGACATCTGCGTTCCCGGCTACACCAAAAAGGTCCGCAACGTCCCCCTGGATGTCAAGCGGCAGGTGTACGCCGAGTACGGCATCCCAAGCCACAAGCCGGGCGACTACGAGGTAGATCATTTGATCAGCCTGGAACTAGGCGGCTCCAACTCGATCAAGAACCTATGGCCGCAGTCGTACCGGACACAGCCCTGGAACGCGCATGTCAAGGATGCGCTGGAAAACGAGATGCACGACGAGGTATGCAGCGGCCGGCTGGACCTGGCGACGGCGCAGCATGACATCGCGACTAACTGGATCGCGGCGTACAAGAAGTACTTCCACGCCAACGCTCCGCTTTCCACGTCCGGCGGCTTCACGGGTGGGCGCAGGCGGCGCGGCAGCCGTCACCCGCTGACGAGCGCGGACTCGCCGTTCCCCGCCGCGCCGCCCATGCCTTTCCCGGCACACAACAATGCTCCCGCCACGGGAACAGGCGCGCAGGTCTGGGTCAACCTCAAATCGGGCAAATACTTCCTCCCCGGCTCCCCCTACTACGGCAACACGAAGCAGGGCCGGTACATGACCGAAGCGCAGGCGCGGCGGCAGGGCTACCTCGCGGCGGGCGGCCAGTAGAAAAGCTTAACACAAACTTAACATTCGACCCCTTGACAGGCGGGACAAGACGTGCTATGATGGAAGTACCTCCTGGCCCGCCCGCTGTTTAGGCCCGCCCTGAGAGTGCTGTGTGTTCGTCTCTCACTTTCTACGAAGACTGGAGATTCCTAATGCGCGCCTCTTTGCCTCGGCCTCTTTCTCCTTTTTAGCTTACTTCTGTGCGGCCTTGACACCCCCGTGACAGCCCAGTCCGCCCCGCAGGCCGTCGGCGGCGGCGACAACCTCACCCGACTGCTCTGGAACAACCCCGACGGCAGCGTCTCCCTCTGGCGCCTCAACGCCGACGCCTCCGTCACCGCCTACACCTACGAACCCTTCTCAGGCTGGCGTGCCCAAAGCCTGACCGTCGGCACCGACAACGTCTCCCGTATCCTTTGGGATAACACCAGCGGCTACGCGATTGTGTGGGATGTGAACAAGAGGTGCAGACGCAACCAGGGTATACGGGATTCTTGTCCTCTGTAGGCCTACCTGATGCCACCACTTATGAGGTGTCAAAGATTGACGGCAGGCCTTACAATCCAGGGAATCCAAACTCTTCGATCTTCCCCACTTCTGACACAGGGTACATATACACAGGCGGGACAGCGTACACCACCATTATCAGCCAAGATGGCAAATCATCGCGCACCTATACGTCTGAACTCGACGCAGGATTGCAGTTGTTTCGCACAGCCGATCCCGCACATCCCGCATGGATTCCTGTTATTACAGGCGCGAAATTCACGAAGGGATTTGTCGGCTTCCCGTTGGAATACGACCAAGCAGCAGCGAGTGCTAAAGCCAGCCCGTATCCGCAAGTGTTCGTCAGAGGAGAACCATTGATGGGGTTCAAAGCAGCGGGGTACGGCGCAGTGCCGGACGGCATGGGAATCATGTCTTTTCATGCTCAGGACAGTGGTGAGGTGTTCCGATTGGTAAACGGCAACGTGAACCAAGTTGGAGACATCACACTTGTTCTTGCAGGCATCAAAGGCTGGAATCGCAAAGCATGCATTGTCCTCAAGCGGATGAACTCGATTGCTCAGACCTTCAAGCGCACTACGCTGGCCCCAAACGGACCCGGTGGCGGCTTCCGCTATGCGGGTTCGTTCATAACCGGTGCTTCTTGGGGAGACATTAACGCCAATGACGATGCCATAGATGGCGTGAACATTTTCCCTTATGGCCAGTGGGATGCCAATGTGACTTGGCAGGAAGGCTCGTATCCCGCCCCAGGAACGCCTTCCTACGGCAGCCCGTATGTGGGAGACCTCCAGCAGAACCAATTCTTCTGGGAACAGAACATCAACCTTCACACATTTTGAGGTTGAACACCGATTGGACTGCACCCCTGAAGTGAGACAAACGGTTAAGGTGGTATACTCCGAAAGGAAGACCACCGACCATGAGCCTCAAGCGACGCATCTTTACCAAAGAGTTCAAGCAGCAAGTGCTGCGTGAAGTA
>JAABUM010006411.1_pt1 | contig 11540 bp, 14 predicted proteins | sample 5559161 | NCBI WGS metagenome assembly JAABUM01 (sample SAMN10711868, study PRJNA513369) | rock metagenome | isolation source: Antarctica rocks | place: Antarctica: Victoria Land, Siegfried Peak nord | reverse complement strand
CTTCCGCACGACCTGCTCCGGCGTGTGTCGCTTCCTCGTCGTCATGATCATCGAGCCCTCCGGTCCACCTTCGTGGACATCAAGACTCTCACTCGAACCGGATCAACCAGATGGGGTCATGCCACTCGTTCAAGGTCCTTGAGCGGCTTAGCGGCGCAAGTCTTGCAGTCGCCGAACGCCGCTTGAACCTCGGCGCCGACAATTCCTTCTCCGAGTGCCGGTGATCAGCCGCCCACACCCGCGCCCGGGCCGCGTCGATTCGACTTCAACGCCGGTCGGCGTCGGCTGCAAGGGTGTTCACAAGCCGGGACACCGTTGGGTCCGAGGCCACCGGTCCGAATACTTCGGGCTCGGCGCGGAGCACCGCGACGTCGGCCCAGGCAGTCGCCGCCGTCGGCCAACGCGAGCGCGAGGTCGGTGAGATTCTGCCCGGATTGCGCCACCTGCTCAGAGCCTGCGACAGGCCCCGATCCAAGACCCGAAACCCTCAGCGTCTCTGTCAATGCAGCAATTCGGACTGCGCGTCAACACTGCCCGATGGGCCGGCTCGGTGAGCCGGATTGCGCCTAGTCACAGCGTGAGTCATGGATGGTCACAGAGAGCGGACGGACGAGCGGCTGCCTCAGGACCAGTGGCTCGCCGCTGCCCGCGGGTTCGCTCAAGCGGAACTCGATCGTGTGCGAGGTGCCCCGGGGAAGCTCAAGATCCACCGTGTAGAGCGGATGGCCGCGCTGCGTGCCCAACCCGGCCGTGGCCGGACGGCTCTCGACGCTCACCGATCGCAGGATCGCTGCGGTACTCGCGAGGTAGCTGACCTCTAGGCGGTTGTCGCCCGCGTTGACCGGGTAGGAGTGACGATCACTACGCCCGGTGACGTAGGAGGACAACCCGCGGGCGGGAGCATGGTTGGTCAAGGTGATGGCCACCGTGACGTCCCGGGAGGGTCCGCAACCGGTGCGGGTCCAGGTGAGTTTGCGGTCAAGGTAGTAATCGAGTTTGTTGCCTCCATCGTTGACGATCGACAGGCCGATGTAGGGCGCCGTCGTCACCGGTATCGATCCCGATACAGCCGTTGCCTCGAGCAGGGCCTGCGTCTGCGGATCCGCACTCCATACGAGGACCCGCCGCTCGCCCACCGCCTTTGCGATCGCTGCGGTCAGGCCGGCGGTGTCGGCATGGGGGTCGAGGATCTTCTTACTCGCCACCCGGGCGATGTCGAGGAGATAGCGCCGCCGCGCAAGGTTGTCCGCCCCGTCGCCGGCGAATCTGGTGTACGCCGTGCTCTGCGTCAGCGCCACGATATTCTCGGCGCTCACGGTGGACTTGTCGGCGAGGGGGGCGGGACCGGTCACGGCCAGCAGATAGCTGAGGGCGGTCGGGTCTACCGCGATCACGCCGTCAAGATGCTCGCCCCTGGCCTTTAGCCACATCGACGACCAGATCTGCGCCGCGTACGGGAAGTGCGGGCTGAGGTTTCCGTTGCCGTACATCGTGGTCGTGCCGGCACCGGCGTAGAGCTGGTCGTAGTCGTGACCGAACTCGACGTGCGCCGAGACCCCGTTCATCGCCGAGTCGTTCTCGAAGCGGGTGAAGTGCACCGCACCCCGGTCGGCTTCCAGGATCGCGAATGAACCGGGAAGGCCGCCGGTGCCGCGCGCCTCGGCCTCGTTCTGAAAGGCGACGAAGTACCGTTTCGGCCCGTGCTCGCCGAGCATGCCGGGCATGATGCGGGCGGCCATGTCGGCGGATTTCACCGAGTGGTCCAACGAGCCCAACTGTGACAACGCCTCTGCGCGCATTCTGTCGATGGAGGAGAGCCAGGTGTGCCGCGGTGTCGCCCTGACCCCGTCGGTGGCAGAGTCCACCGTGCGTCTAGCGGTATCGAGCTCCGGTGTTATGGCGGCGATCTCGGAAAGATTGATGCTGCCGTCCGGCCGGCGCAGCCTCGCCGGGTCAAGTCTCTGCCGGGCCGTGACGAGCTGCGGCAGTGCCGTTTGCCCTAGCCTGTCGACAGCGGAAGTGATGGCACGCACGACGGCCAGGGGCTCTCCGAGCACCGGCATCCCAGCGGCGACTGCCCATACGGGCCCAGTGGTGAGCTGATGCGCGCGCCGAGCATGCTGGGCCACAGCGGCGGCGGTGGCCGCCGCCGAGTTGAGATCGCCGGCAACGATCTGGGCGCGCAGTCTAACTTCTTCCCCGCGCACCTCGTTCAGCTGCTGACGCGCGGCAAGCGCGGTCACGAGCAACCAGGCGGCGGCCAAGACCGCGACCGCAGCCACCATGGCTGCCGCGAGGCCGAACAGTCGTTTGCGCGCAGGCGACCAGGCACTGGCCCGTACGGAATCCAGCTCACTCACGGTCGACAGTGCGACGCGCAGCACACGCCAAGCGTGCCGGCCACTACGTCGCCGATCAGGCGCTGGCAGAACGCCGCTGGCCGACGACGAGCATCGCGGCGCCGCCTATAAGCAGCGCCGCACCGACGACGCCGACGCCGAGGACGGCAACGCCGGTGTTGGGAAGGCCGCCGCTGCTGGAGACGGAGGACCCGATCGTGATCGTGATCGACGTGGTCTGCCCGGAACTCAAGCCCGTGGCGACGATCGTGTGCGCGCCGCTCACGCCGGCGGGAAGCGTGACAGTGGCCGTGAAACGGCCACTGACATCGGTGGTAGCCGAATCGAGGTTGTAGGTCTGGGTATGCAGGGTGAGACTGACGGTCTCACCGGCTGCGAAGCCGTCTCCGCTAATTGCGAGCGACCCGCCGACCGCGGGATTCTGGGTACTGACGGAAATCGTCGCTTGGTTGGTGTACGGAGCGGCGTTCGCTGACGCGGCGAAGGCGAGTGCGCCCAGCAGAAGCCCGACCACCGCGGCAACGCTGGCGGTGAGGCGCCTGATACGTGCTGCCATGTGACATCCCTCGGTTCCGTTTGGACACTGCTATAAGTCGATTACGCAGAACGCTATCACAGTGTGTACTCTCTCAGTAACGTACAGTATTAATTTCGGCGACTCAGCCGGGGCGCCGCTTATGACACCGCGAGTCTTGCGCTCCCGAGCCGGGCCTTCCTTCTCGGGTGTGGTGGTGAAGGGCGGGCCACCGCGTCGGGTCGAGCAGTGAGAGAGACGTCGGCACATGCGATTCCATCGACCCGGTGTGCGGGTAGCGGCCGCCAGCCGTACCTATGCCACCTACTCCTCCATCCTCACCGACGTGCTCGTGTTGCTCGCCGCCACCGAAGCTGCCGGCCTGGCCCGATACGACTTCCACACCGGCCGGGTCCAGTGGGGGATCATCTCGGTGTTCGCCCTGTTCCTGGCCGGCGGCCAGCTGGTGATCGGTGCGCCGGTGCTGCTCTATCGTGGGCGCTACCAGGCCGGCAGCTTCGATGAGATACGCGCCCTGGCCGTGTCGGTGACTGCCGTGTCGGTGATCGCCAGCGTGCTGGTGCTGATCCTGCACCCGCACGGGTTACCGCGCAGCCTTCCGTTCCTAGCCTGGTCGCTCGCCCTCATGGGCATGGCCGCCATCCGGTTCGTCAAGCGACTCATCATCCAGGCCGGTAACCGCCCGACCGCAGGTGCTGAGCCCCTGCTGATTTTCGGGGCGGGCTGGGTTGGCTCGGTCCTTGCGCTGCGGATGTTGCGCGACCCGCACTCGGCATTCGTTCCGGTGGGTTTCCTCGACGACGACCCTGCGAAGCGCAACCTGCAGATCCACGGAATCCACGTCCGCGGCTGCCTGCAGGATCTGGCAAGCGTGGCTAAGCAGTTCGGCGCGACCCGCGTCGTTGTGGCGGTCAGCAGCGCGGACGCGCCGCTGATCCGCGAGGTCTCCGACGCCGCAGACCAGGCCGGCCTCGGGTGCATGGTGTTGCCGCCGCTGGCGGAGCAACTGCGGCGCTCACCGCTGCAGCTTTCGGCGCTGCGTGATGTCGACGTCGAAGACGTCATCGGACGCCATCCCGTCGATACGGATCTCAAGTCCATCGCCGACTACATCACCGGGCGCAGGGTCCTGGTCACCGGCGCCGGAGGCTCCATCGGCTCCGAGCTGTGCCGACAGCTCCACAAGTACGGTCCGGCCGAACTGGTGATGCTCGACCATGACGAGTCGGCGCTGCACGCCGTCGAGCTGTCGATCTTCGGCCGTGCCCTGCTTGACGATGCGAACACTGCCCTCATCGACGTGCGCGACGGGGAGTTCCTGCTTGAGATGTTCCGTCGACACGAACCCGAGGTCGTCTTTCATGCGGCGGCGCTCAAACACTTGCCGCTCCTCGAGCGCCACCCGTTCGAGGCGCTGAAAAGCAACGTCCTGGGTACCCGCAACGTGCTCGATGCCGCAAGCAGGGTCGGGGTGACCCACTTCGTGAACATCTCCACAGACAAGGCCGCAAGCCCGACGAGCGCCTTGGGACACTCCAAGCACTTGGCCGAGCGGCTGACGGCCTGGTACGCCCTCGGCGTCGGAGAGCGCTACCTTTCCGTACGATTCGGCAACGTCCTCGGGAGCCGCGGCTCGGTCCTGCACACCTTCGCCGCACAGATAGAGGCAGGTGGGCCGGTGACGGTCACCGATCCCGAGGTCACCAGATTCTTCATGACGATCCCCGAGGCCTGCCAGCTGGTGATTCAGGCCGGTGCCATAGGGCGACCCGGTGAAGCCCTGGTCCTGGATATGGGCGAGCCGGTGAGCATCATCGATGTCGCTCGCCGCATGATCGCGAGTTCCGGAAAGGCCATCGATGTCGTCTTCACCGGCCTGCGGCCCGGGGAGAAACTGCACGAGGAGTTGATGGGGGAGAACGAGTGGGGCCAGCGCCCGCTACACCCGATGATCTCCCATGTGAGCGTGCCGCCGCTCGATCCCGATCTTGTAGAGGTGCAACCATGGGTACGCGCAACACTGGGGACGAGGCAACTCCAGTCTTTGCACTACTCCGACATATCGACGGGCTGAGATATCCGGTGGATGGTGGCCTGCGGGAGCTGAGCCCGGGCTGGGCGGACCACGGTGGGCGTGCCGACCATGATTGAGTTGGTGGTCAGCGCCCTTTTCACGTGCGCCGCCCTGCCGGCAGTGCTGCTCACGCTTCGCTTGTTCAACGTCGTTGACGTGCCCAGCCCGCGTTCCTCGCACGCGACGCTGGTTCACCGCGGAGGCGGTCTGGCCTGCGTGGTCGGGGCCAGCTGCGGGCTCGTCGAGGCGCAACTGCGGGGCGAGACGCTCCACTGGATCGCGTTGCTGCCCGTCCTGGGCATCGCCCTGGTGGGATTGGCCGACGACTTCCGCACCTTGGCCGCGGTTCCCCGTCTGGCCGCGCAGGCAGCCGCTGGCGCAGCGGCAGGTTGGCTGGTCGGACACCAGCTTCTCGGGATGCTCACCGGGATGCTCGTCTTCCTCATCAGTGTCAACGTCGTCAACTTCATGGACGGCATCAACGGGATCTCCGGGCTGACACTGGGTGTCTGGGGCGGTACAGCCGTCGTTGTCGCAACCGTCCACCACAGCCCCGAACTGCTGCTCATCGGAGCTGTCACCGCCGGCTCGGCGCTCGGCTTCCTGCCCGCGAACCTTCCCACCGCCCGTCTATTTCTGGGCGATGTCGGCAGCTATCTCTTCGGCGGCCTGGTCGGACTGGGTATCCTCACCGGCGTCCGGGACGGGGTGCCCCTGCCTGTGCTGGTTGCGCCACTGTCGGTCTACCTTGCCGACACCAGCCACACGCTCATCCGCCGGGCCAGAAGTCACGCCGCGCTGCTGTCCTCGCACCGGGAACACACCTACCAGCGTTTGGTGAGCGAGGCCGGCCTTCCACATGCGGGCGTTGCCATGCTCACCGCGGGGATCGCCGGCCTCATCACCATGTCCTGGATGCCCGGGATCAGCGTGCTGGCCATCGCGACGACCACGATTCTGCTCGCCCTCTACCTGTGCTCGGCGTCCTGGACCGCACGGTTGCGCTCAGCCGCACCCGGCAGAGGCCGACCATGACCGCTCGAGTTCTCGTCCTCGGCGGATCCGGATTCATCGGCTCGGCCGTGGTCCAGGCACTGCTGAGGCGAGGCGCGGAAACCCGGACGAGCCCCGCGCCGCGGCTCAACGCCGTCACCGCCCTTGACGCCGCAGAGTGCGCGCGGCATGCCCGCGCCAGGCCCGAGTTGCACGTGATGCTGGACTGGGCCAACGTCGTGGTGAACACCGCTGGTCTGTCCGACGCCGGTAGCTGCGAGGAATCAGAACTCAACGCGGCCAACGCGGCGATGCCTGCCATGATTGCGCGGCTGGCTCGCGACGCGGGGGTCCAGCGCTTCCTGCACGTCAGTAGCGCGGCCGTGCAGGGTGACCGCCTAGTCCTCGACTCGAGCGAGGACATGCAACCATTCTCACCGTATTCACGCTCGAAAGCGCTCGGTGAGAGACTCCTCCTGGATCTCGGATGGCCGGGACTCGTACTGTACCGGCCCCAGGGCGTGCACGGCCCCGGGCGTCAAGTCACCAGGTCGCTGACCCGGCTTGCGCGTTCGGCGCTGGCCTCGGTTGCCGCGCCGGGGGACCAGCCCACGCCCCAAGCCCCGGTAGCCAATGTGGCCGATGCGACCGCCTTTCTGGCCCTGACCCAGAGGACGCCGCCACGGATCGTGCTGCACCCCTGGGAGGGGCTCACAACCGCCAGCCTGTTGCAACATTTAGGAGGTCGGCGCCCGGTCCGGATCCCGGCGGTCTGCGCGAGGTACATCGTGGCAGCATTGCGAACCGTGGGTCGCCGGCACCCTAGGACGGCGGCCAACGCGCGACGAGTGCAGATGATGTGGTTCGGACAAGCCGTCGAGCCCAGTTGGATGACCGACGCCGGATGGCGGCCGGTGACCGACTTGCTCATGGGCGTGGCTACCTGCTGACTTCTGAGACCGGAACGTCGGCGACCAGCCGTTGACCTCATGAAAGTGATGGGCGTGTCGGAACGTTTGTACCTGGACGGCGCGCGCGTCAAGATCGTGTCCATCCTCGACGCGGTGGCAGCATCCGGCGACAGCTGCGCCGACGTCCCTTCCGCGCAGACCCTGTCGCTAGGGTCACCCGGCTTGTGTTCGAACTGACTTCCCGCGTGGCGACCTCCCAAGAGACTGGGGCCACTAGCCCCCGGTCTAGAGGCTAGAGGGCTGCTGACGACTACAAGTGGGCTGTTGGGGGCCCGGTTCGGCTTGGCGGTGTCGGTTGCTAGGGATTGTCGGGTGATTCGGGTCGTGCCAGCAGCGGTGCGGTGCTGTCCGCGCTGGCGCAGGGTGGGGTTTGCAAGCTGGTGATTCCCTCAGGCCAAGGCCCACTTCGGGTCGGTCTGATGCAGGCCCAGGTTGGTCAGTCGACGCAGGTTGATCGCTGCGGGCCGCCGGTGCAGCCAAGCGTTGTTCGCGGTGGTGCCGCGATAGCGCAGGCGGCCGTTGCCGCGGGTGATCCACGCGATCGAGCGTTCCACCATGGGCGGGTGTTGTCTGTAGTCGGCCACGTCCGGACCTTTTTCCGGTCGTGTTCGACGTTCCTTTATTGTAGGCGCGCCCCTCTGTGCCGCTGGGGGTGCCCGACTCACCGAGCTCTGACTCGGCGTCGTTCCGGCTGATGGTGGAGCTGGCCCCAAGAAACCCATCCGTATTGACCGGCTCACCGTCATGGGTGGCCGCCATTCGACTATGGGTGCTGCGGCCCCGCACCGGTGGGTGCGGGGCCGCAGCGGGTCGGAGACTCTCTCGTGCTGTCCGGCGGTTAGTCGTCGGTGTTGTCGCCGACGGGGTGGGTGTCGGCGTTGTTGAAGGCGAAGGCGAGGGTGGGGGTGAAGGCGCCGCCGGGGTCGGTGCTGCCCAGGATCAGGAGGTGGGCGTCTGTAGTGAGTTGGCCGGGGGTGGCGCTGGGGTTGCCGTTGAGGTACAGCGGGACGCCTGCCAGCTCGACGGTGCTGCTGGTGTCGTCGCTGGTGAGGGTGACGGCGGTGCCGGTGACGGTGCTGACCTCGCCGCCGAGCACCGTCGGGACGGTGGAGAAAGCGAACACCGATGAGGCCAGCACGGTGTCGCTGTCACCTTCGCCGAGGACGGCCACGCTCTGTCCGGGCGCCAGGGCGCCTGTTGCCCCGTCGAGGGTCACGGTGGCGCTGCCGATGTCGACGGTGAAACTGTCTGAGCCGTCGCTGTTCTCATTGGGATCGTCGCTGGCCTCAGCGGCCTTTGCCACGGTGAGGATGTTGCCGTTGAGGGCCAGGACGGTTCCCAGGAACACATGTGCCGGGGCGGCGTGTTCCACGGCAGTAGTGGCGGTGAAACTTTCACCAGTACCAACACCGGTCGAGGTGCCAGCCAGGGTGATGCTGTCCCCGATCGTCATCCCCCCAGCCGCCGCGGCTGCCACCGAGGTGTGAGCCGGCAACCCCTGGGCGCGGCCGTGCTTGCCGGCGAGTTTCACGGTGAGCAGCTGGTTACGCTTGACCCTCGACCCATCATGCAGGGTGTGGGCTAACACCGTCACCGTGCCGCTGTTAGGGGTGGCCGACACGATCAGCCCCTGCGCGCTGAAATGCGCCCCCTTGACTGGCTTCTTGACCGGCTTCTTCGGAACGGGCTTGGCATGGACCGGCTTGGCATGGACCGGCTTGGCGTGCGCGGGTGCGGCGATTGCGGTACCGGCAGTAAGGGCCGCCGAAGCGGTGACGCTGACCGAGGCCAAGATGAGCGCGGCCGTACGGGAGAGAGGCATAGTCGGTTTCCATTTCTTCCACGATGGGTGTGCCGGGGCTCCGACGCTCACCCGCTATGGTGCCCACCGTAACAGTGTCATTACACTAAGTAAACAAAAGTTTGGTTCTTGTGAGGACTCACTTCGTGGTGCGGCGCTCTCGGAGGGCGCCTGACCGCACACAGCACCGTCTGGTATGCACCATAAGATGGTTCCATCACCATGCTTCGACCGGGGATCACCACCATTGACCCGGTAACCGAGATCGCGCGCCGCGAGCCTGTAGACACCGATGACGTGGACGCACCGAGCGTGCAGGAGCTTGCCGAAGCGAGGTCGGTTACATGCCCTTCGAACCAGAGGCGGGCGAACCTGTTCTTTCAGCTCGTCACCTCACGCTACGAACGCGCCTCGCTGGTCGTCACCTCCAACAAGCCCTTCGGCCGCTGGGGTGAAGTGTTCGGCGACGATGTCGTCGCAGCCGCCATGATCGACCGCCTCGTCCACCACGCCGAAGTCATCGCCCTCAAAGGCGACAGCTACAAAGACCGCGACCTCGGCCGCTCCGCGGCCAATACATCGTCGACGGGCATCTGATCGGAAAGATCCCGGTCGGTGCCGCCCCGCACGGGCTCACGGTCTGGCCGCTGCCCGGCCGCTACTCACTCGGCCACACCGGCATCCTGCGCTGACCGGTTGGTGACTAGGTGGGGCCAGCGGTGACGCGGCGGTGGCCGCTGTCGGGGGGTGCTGTCAGCGGCAAGGTGATGGTGAAGGTGGCGCCGGGAAGGGGGCCGGTGGGGGTGGGGTGGAGGTCGCCGCTGTGGGCTTTGATGAGTTCCCGGGCGATCGCTAGGCCCAGCCCGGTTCCGCCGTGGTCGTGGTCGCGGGCGTCATCCAGGCGGGTGAACCGACCGAAGATGGCCTCTGCCTGGTCCGGCGGGATGCCGGGGCCGTCGTCGGCGATGGTGATGATGGCGTGGTCCGCGGTGTGGGTGAGGGCGAGCTGGATGCGGGCGCGGGCGCGGGCGCGGGCGTGACGGGTGGCGTTGTCGCCGAGGTTGCTTAAGGCTCGAGCGAGTTGGGCGGGGTCGGCCTGCACGCAGACGGGTTCGAGCGCGGCGAGGGTGATGTGTGGGTGTGCTGTTCACGCAGTCGGGCGGCTTCGGTGAGGAGCAGGTCATCGAGGTCGACGCCGCTGTGGTGGGCCAGCAGCTGGCGGGAGTCGGCGCGAGCGAGCAGCAGCAGGTCGTTGACGAGCAGGGTCATCGATTCGGTTTGGCTCAGCACCAGCCGGGTGGTCGCGACCCAGTCGGTCTGCTCGGGGTGGGTCAGGGCGACCTCGGCGCGGGTTCGCAGGGTCGTCAGCGGAGTTCGTGGGCGGCGTCGGCACTGAAGCGCCGTTGCTGCTCGGCTGCCCGTTGCAGTCGGGTGAGCATGTCGTTCATGGTGTGGGCCAGGCGGGCGATCTCATCTTGGGTTCGCGGTTCGGGTACCCGGCGGACAGGTCGTAGCTGGTGATCGACGCCGTCCGGGCACGGATCGCTTCCACCGGACGTAACGCTGTCCCGGCCACCGCCCAGGTGGATCCGGCCACGAGCAGCAGCAGCAGCGGAAGCCCGATGATAAGCAGGGCACTGGTCGTGCTGGTCGTCTGATCGATGGATCGGGTGGAGGTGGCGACATAGACGAGGTAGGTTCGCGTGCTGGTAGGCACCCGCAGGGCGACGACGCGGAACGCTTCCCCAGTGGAGCCCACGGCCAGGTTATGGCTGGTCCGGATCACCGGGTTCGCGCCGCTCGGCGGCGGCCCGCTCAACGGCGGCTCGCCGACGATGTTGCTGCTGCTGGCCAGGACCACACCCTCGGGCGTCACGACCTGCACCAGCGACGCGTCCTGCCCGGTGGTGGCCACGGTTGCCGGCAGACTGCCGGCACGCAGCTGCCCGGCGATATCGCGCGCCCGCAGCAGCGCGGTGTCATCGACGCCGTGGGTGAGCGAGCGCCGCAGCAGCACCACCAACGCCACGCCGCCAACAGCGAGGGCGATCGCGACGACCACGCTCGCGGCCAGGGTGGCGCGCATCCGCACGCCGGCCCAGCGCCCGAGCATGCCCCGCCCGCGCCACCGCGCAGCGGATGAACCTGTCGGAGTGGACGTCGGGGTAGGCGTCATACCGGGTCGTCCTCGTCCGGGTCGGTGAGCCGGTAACCCGCGCCGCGCAGGGTCTGCAGCGACGCGGTCCCGAACGGGGCGTCGAGTTTGCGCCGCAGCCGGGCGATGTAGACCTCGACGATGTTCAGTTCACCGTCGAAGTGGGTGTCCCAGACGTGATGCACGATGTCGGTCTTGCTGATCACCTCGTCTCTATGGCGCAGCAGAAACTCGGTCAACGCGAACTCCCGCGCCGTGAGGATCACCTCAACCTCGCCGCGCCAGCAGCGGCGGGCGGCCGGGTCAAGGCGTAACGTGCCCGAACTCAGCAGCGGGCTCGGGTCGCCTTGACGTCGGCGCAACAGCGCCCGTAGCCGAGCCAGCAGCACCAGGTAGGAGAACGGTTTCGTCAAGTAATCGTCGGCGCCCAAATCGAGGGCGTCGGCCTCGTCATGCTCACCGTCCTTGGCCGTCAGCATCAGCACCGGGGTGGGATCGCCTGCTGTTCGCAGCCGGCGGCATACCTCGGCAATCCGGCGCCGCTACGCACCGCTGCTGGCCGCGGTCCAGCCCATCACGACCCCACCGAATTCACCGGTCATCGAGGTCAACGCATTCACCACCCTCGCGACACTGGCCGAACGCTGCGGC